>Ga0189292_10253_pt1 | contig 22382 bp, 21 predicted proteins | sample UW1oraminimetaG_FD_130317 | JGI IMG/M metagenome (GOLD analysis project Ga0189292, IMG submission 130317) | Marine microbial communities from the Costa Rica Dome - UW179A-orange mini metaG | ecosystem: Environmental > Aquatic > Marine > Oceanic > Photic zone | place: Costa Rica: the Eastern...
AAAATTGCTGTTGTTTGCAGGGGTTTCACGCACGCATAACCGTTTGACTTGAAAGGAAATAAAACGAAAAACCCCGACACGTATGGTCGGGATTTTTCAACACCTTAAGCGAACGGCTTGCCTTCGGGGCGGTTTTTTTATGCCCGTAATCCGTCCGACGGTCCTCAAGTTAGGCCTGTTACAACCGATAACGTGACCCGAATATCGTTTTCGGTCACACTTGCGCCGCCAAAGTAGCATTTGGCCATCAACGTGCTCTTCCTGGTACCCGCAGCCCCTGCACTGGAGTTCGCTGCATGCTGAAGAACCTCTCGCTGACCGCCAAGCTTTCCCTGGTCCCGGCCGTCGCCCTGCTCGGGCTCGTGCTGTATGTGGTCTACACCTCGCTGCAGCTTTCGGCGACCGACTCGCGCCTGGTCCTGCTGGAGACCCGCAGCTACCCGACCCTGGAAAAGGCCGACGCGGTGATCTTCCAGTTCTCCCGCGTGCCGGCGTTGCTGAACAATGCAGTGGCGGCGGGCGAGCCGGGCATTCTCGATGAAGCGCGCGACGTGCTGCAGCAGATCGACAGCCAGCAGCAGGCCTTGGCGTCGCTGCTGAGCGAGCAGCGTCAGCAGCATCAGGCCCTGAGCGACTGGCGCAAGGCGGTGCGCGACTAAGCCGACAATGCGCTCGCCGCCTCTTCCAAGCTGATCGACGGCAGCGCCTCGTTCGACGACCTGCGCCCCGGCCTGGATCGCATGGCCAGTGACCTGGCGCAGGCGCAGAAGCTTGGCAGCGACTTCCGTGCGCAGGCTTACGAGGATTTCCAGCAGACCCTGGTAGAGACCCGCGAAGCCAACGCCGACACCACGCGGCTGGGCATCATCCTCAGTCTGGTGCTGGTCGTGCTGGTCAGCCTTGGCGCCTGGCTGGTGATTCGCAGTGTGATGGTCAACATCCGCGGCGTGATCACTTCATTGCAGTCGATCGCTCGCGGCGATGGTGATCTGACGCAACGCGTAAACGTCCAATCCAACGACGAAATCGGCGCGATGATCGAGCTGTTCAACAGCTTCCTCGACAAGCTGCAACGCACCATTCGTCAGATCATCAATGCCGCCACCCCGCTGGGCCAGGTCTCCAAGGAGCTGTACAAGCTGACACAGGGCTCGGAAGAAAACGCCAAGTCGCAACAGCACCACACCGACTCGATCACCCGCGACATCCTCACCATGACCGGCAGCATTCAGGAAGTGGCGCAGCGCTCGCAGCAGGCTTCCGACGAGGCCAACTCCGCAGCGCGCCAGGCCGCCACCGCACGTGAGCATGTCGGCAGCCTGTCGACCGGCATCAGTGACCTGGGTGACAGCGTGATGGGCGCGGTCAAGGCCATGGAACAGCTCGAGGAAGAAACCCAAGAAGTCGGTTCGGTACTGACCGTGATCCGCAGCATCGCCGAGCAGACCAATCTGTTGGCACTCAACGCCGCCATCGAAGCCGCCCGCGCTGGCGAGCAAGGCCGCGGCTTCGCGGTCGTCGCCGATGAGGTGCGCAACCTGGCGCAGAAGACCGCAGCATCCACCGCCGAGATCCAGCAGATCATCCAGCGCCTGCAGAACAGCGCCAACACCGTGCTCAACGTTATGACCAGCAACGGCGAGAAATCCCGCGCCAGCATCGAACGTTCCATCGAGGCTACGCAGCTGCTGGAAGCCATTGCACGCACGGTCAACCAGATCGACGAACTCAACGCCGGCATCGCTCAGTTCACACAGGAGCAGATCGGCCTGTCGAGTTCCATCCAACAAGAAACTCAAGTGTTGCAGCAGGACGCACAAGCAACCGCTAACGGCGCCGAAGCCACCGCCCGCCTTGGCGAGCAATTGGTGAGTACCGGAGACCACCTGCACGCGGCTACGGGCCAATTCCGTGTTTAACGATTTTTTGGAGCATCAAATGACTGCATTTCGTGTCGCCGGTCTGGCAGCTGTCTGCCTGGCCGCCACCCCTGCCTTCGCCCTGGAACAGGGTGAACATCGCTTCAACGGTTTTGGTACCGTCGGTTTCACCCACCTGGGCGGCGAAGATGAAGGTCGCAGCTACGGCGGTCAGGGCCAAACCACCGACTCCTGGCGCGGTGATCAGCTGTCCAAGTTCGGCGCTCAGCTGAGCTACGGCATCACCGACACCGTCGGCGTGACCGTCCAGGCGACCGCCAAAGCGCAGCAGGACGAGTGGAAAGCCAACCTCGAGTGGGCATACCTGTCGCTGCAGGCCACCGACCAGCTGATGCTCCGTGCCGGCCGCCTGCGCAGCCCGGTGTACATGTATTCCGAAAGCCTCGACGTCGGCTACAGCTACCCATGGCTGCGTCTGCCTGACGAGGTCTACAGCCAGGTGCAGGTCACCAACTACGAAGGCGTCGATGCGGTCTACACCGTGCCGCTGTCGTACGGTTCGGTGACTTTCCAGGTCGCTGGCGGTCAGGCGAAGAACCGTGACTACTACGCATACGACGGGCAGTTCGATATCGACTACGGCAACCTCTTCGGCGCCAGCATCAGCCTGGCCACCAACGATTTCGGCATGCTGCGCATCGGCTATGTCGAGGCGGATATCAAGACGGATATCAGCGGTACGGTGGACGTCGGCGGCGGCGTAATGCTGCCACTGAGCCTGCTGGAACTGAACAAGGAGAAAGGCAAGTTCACCTCGATCGGCTACCAGTACGACAACGGCACCTGGGTCAGCAGCAATGAGTGGACCTCGCGCATGATCGAGAACGATGACATGGAATCCATCGACTCGTTCTACCTGATGGGCGGCCGTCGTTTCGGTGATTTCCTGCCGCACCTGACCTACGCACAGCTGGACGACAACGGTGGCCGTCAGAGCTCCTGGACCCTGGGCCTGAACTATCAGGCAGCGCCGACCGTAGTGGTAAAGGGCGAGTACAAGCGCGTCGACACCAAGAACGGTTATGACGGCGTCTTCACCCGCAATGCGCAGGAAGTGTTCGAAAATGCCGTAGGCATTGCTCCCGCCCGCAACTACGACGGCGACATCGTTTCCGTCGGCGTTGATTTCGTATTCTGAGGAGCGTCCCGATGAGAGCATCCATTCGCATCCTTTGCGGAACCGCGCTGATCAGCATGGTTTCCCTGGCTCAGGCCGAGGTTGCCGTGATCGGCAATCCCGGCGCAGCCAAGGCGCCATCGCAATCCGAAGTTGCCAACATTTTCCTGGGCAAGGACAAGTCCATGAAAGGCGTCGATCAGGCCGGCTGGAATCCTACCAAGGAAGCCTTCTATGCAGGCGTCACCAACAAGAACGAGTCGCAGCTCAAGTCTTATTGGTCCGGGCTGATCTTCACCGGTAAGGGTCAGCCGCTGCCCAGCGTCGCTGACGACGCCGCAGTGGTGGCCAAGGTCGCCGCCGAAGCCGATGCCGTCGGTTACGTCGACAGCTCGGCGGTAAACGGTTCGGTCAAGGTGCTTTTCACCCTGCCCTAAGCGAAATGACGAAACAAAGGAGCCGGCCCCAGTGGCCGGCTTTTTCATGTCTCAAATTCCCCGCAACAGCGCGAAACATGAGGCTGACCTTGATCAGCTCCCCCGCCCCTTGAGGTGACTAGACTTACGTCCAATTGGGTCCGAACGACCTGCAGCCCACCATTAACAAAAAATGGAAGCCGACCATGAGCACACCCGACGCCTTCTCCCAGGCTGGGAAGACGGCAGTACTGCAGAACATCCATGGCACCATGGAATTCCTGCGCAAGTACGCCCCGTTCAACCAGATGGAGCCGGCCCACCTCGCGTATCTGGTGGAGAACTGTGAGCTGCGCTTCTATGCCGAAGGCGACTGCATCATTTCACCCGATGACGGGGTCGTGCAGCACTTCTACATCGTCAAGCAGGGCCGCGTGCATGGTCAGCGCCCGCATACCGCGAAACGCGGTACCGACACCACGTTCGAAGTCATCGTCGGCGAATGCTTTCCGATGGCCGCTCTCATGGGTGAGCGAGCTACCCGGACAGCGCACCTCGCTGCGGATGACACCTTTTGCTTCCTGCTGAACAAGCCCGCGTTCGTCAAACTGGTCTCCACCTCGGCCGTGTTTCGCGACTTCGCCATTCGCGGCGTCAGCAGCCTGCTCGACCTGGTCAACCAGCAGGCCCAGATGCGTGCCGTAGAGAGTCTCGGCGAGCAGTACTCTCTGGAAACCAGCATCGGCGAGTTGGCGCTGCATCACCCCGTGTCCTGCCTGCCCAGCCGGCCGCTCAACGAGGCCGTGGCGATGATGCAGGACGAGAACGTCGGCAGCATCGTGATCGTCGACGAGGCTCTGCATCCGCAAGGCATCTTCACGCTGCGCGATCTTCGGCGCGCCATTGGCACAGGCACTACCGACCTGAGCCAGCCAATATCGCAGTTCATGACCCACGACCCCTTCTACCTGCCGCCGGATGCCACTGCCTTCGACGCCGCCATCGCCATGACCGAACGGCATATAGCCCACGTCTGCGTGGTGGAAAACGGCCTGCTGCAGGGCGTGATTTCAGAGCGTGATCTGTTTTCTCTGCAGCGCGTGGACCTGGTGCATCTAGCACAGACCATTCGCCATGCCGACCGGGTCGATGCGCTGGTGGTCATCCGCAGCCGCATCACCCAGCTGGTCGACAACATGCTCGCCCACGGCGCCTCATCGACCCAGATCACGCGCATCGTCACCCTGCTCAACGATCACACCGTATGCCGGGTGATCGAACTGGCGATCGAGCGTATGGGCGACCCAGGCATTCCGTTCACCTGGCTGTGCTTCGGCAGCGAAGGCCGCCAGGAGCAGACGCTTCACACCGATCAGGACAATGGCATTCTCTTCGAGGCCACCGACGCCGCCGACGCCGCCCATATCCGCGGCCGCTTGCTGCCCCTGGCCGAGCGCATCAATCGCGACCTCGATACCTGCGGCTTCACCCTGTGCAAGGGCAACATCATGGCCAGCAACCCGCAGCTGTGCCTGTCGCGCCAGGAGTGGAGCCGCCGCTTCAGCTCGTTCATCCGCGAGGCGACGCCGGAGAATCTGCTCGGCAGCACCATCTATTTTGATCTGCGCAGCATCTGGGGACCGTCGGAGGGCTGCGAGCAGCTGCGCCGTGATCTGATCGAGGAGATCAACGATAACAGCCTGTTCCAACGCATGATGGCCGACAACGCGCTGCGTCACCGCCCACCGGTGGGTCGTTTCCGCGACTTCGTAGTGGCACGCAAAGGTGAAGGCAAGGACACGCTGGATCTGAAGGTGCAGGGCCTTACCCCCTTCGTCGATGGCGCTCGCCTGCTGGCGCTGAGCAACGGCATCGGCACCTGCAATACCCTTGAGCGCCTGCGCAAGCTGGTGGAGAAAGGCGTAATCGAGGAGAAGGACGGCGCAGCCTACGAAGAGGCCTATCATTTCATCCAGCAGACCCGCATGCAGCATCATCAGCAGCAGGCACGCGATGGACTGCCCTATTCCAACCGCCTGGATCCGGATACGCTCAACGTTCTCGACCGTCGCATCCTGCGCGAATCCTTCCGCCAAGCGCAGCGTTTGCAGGCCAGTCTCGCGGTGCGCTATCAATTATGAGCATGTTCTGGTTCAACCCTCGCGGACCGAAGCTGCCCCCCGAGCAGCAACAGCGTATCGCCGAGCTGCCCAAACCCTGCCTGCCGCAGGCCATCCCGCTTCGCCAGCAACGCATGGTAGTTCTGGATCTGGAAACTACTGGCCTGCACCTCAAGCGCGACCTGGTCATTGCCATCGGCGCGGTCACCATCGAAGACGGTGCCATCAGCTATTCCAAGCAGTTCGAGTGCACGCTTTGTCGCCAGGTCAAGGTCACCGAGAGCGTGCTGATCCATGGCATTGCGCCAAGCGAGTTGGCGACCGGATTACCTCCGGCGGAGGCGCTGCTCAGCTTCATGGAGTTCGCGTCCGACAGCGTCATTCTGGCGTTTCACGCACCCTTCGATCAGCGCATGTTGGCCCGAGCGCTGAAGAACGAACTGGGTTACGCACTGGAGCACACGTTCCTCGACGTAGCCGACCTGGCTCCGATGCTGTTTCCCGAGGCAATGATTCATCGTGGCGGTCTGGACCATTGGCTCGACTACTTCAACATCCACATACCGCAACGCCATAACGCATCTGCCGATGCGATGGCCACCGCAGAGATCGCCCTGATCCTGCTGAACCGCGCCCAACGCATGGGCCTCACCACCACCGACGAACTGGCTCAGCGGCTCAGATGCTGGCAACGCGCACGCAAAGCCGCGTTCAACTCGATCTGAAAGGTGCACTCTTGCGGCAGCCTTTCAAGCTGCGCCTAAAGGTGTAAGGACTAGTCGATCGGTATCGTGAGCCGGTTGATACCGGATGTCAGGCTTCCATTGCGGAGCCGATTGATCCGATGCCCGCAGATAACTGCCGTATACAAGCCAAATGAGCGTCACCATAACGGCGCGCATCGGCTGATACCAATGCGCGGAATCCGCTTGGGGCGCTAGACGGCCATTATCGGCCGGCCCCACATATGGCCTGGTACAGCGGTGAATCTTCCGCCAGCTCGGTCGCCGTCTCGATCTTGGCCTGACCAGCTTCATTCAATCTGAACATCACGTTCTCTGTGCAGAGCATCTGATGAGGACTGCTCTTCACAGTGGACATCAGGTGGTGCTTTTCGAAGCGATACAGAACGAAACGGCCAATCCGCCCCCTGTCCGTATCTTGGATCTGCGCACTTGCGCCATCCAGCACGACATAGGCCAACGGCATCGGAAATGCCATGGTCCAAGGCCGCCACAACATTTCACCCTCTTCACTTGAAACAACCACGGACCCTTCCGGAAGGCGCAATTGCGTGGTCTCAAACCAGGTGTATTCGTAATGGATCGTGTAAGCCAGCATACCCAGACCGGCGAACACTGGAATGATCCACTTCGGCAGCCGCTTACGCGTCAGGGAGCGCAGCAGCAACCCAATACCCGCGCCCGCCACACCAGCGACGGCTGCCGCGATCAGATGCCAGAACATATATATCCCCCTCAAAAAAATCGGGCTTCCAAATGGAAGCCCGACTTCTACTTCAACCTCGTGCCAGAGCAGGTCTGACGTCTGGTTGCATTATCAGTTAGTGATCAAGCGCAGCGCCAGCACCTTTCGGGGTACGAACGCTTTCTACCAGATCCTGAATCTCCTGCGGCGGAGCCTCAGTGGCGAGGGATACGGCGTAAGCCACTGCGAAGTTCAGCATCGCACCCACTGCACCGAAGGCCTGCGGGGAAATGCCCATCCACCACTGATCAGGCGTGTTCGGAATGCTTGCAGTGCCAGGGATGAAGAACCAGCCCAGGTACAGGAAGATGTATACGGCGGTGCTCACCACACCAACCAGCATCCCCGCAACGGCGCCCTTGCTGTTCACGCGCTTGGAGAAGATCCCCATCATCAGCGCCGGGAACAGGCTCGCTGCCGCGAGACCAAACGCCAGTGCTACTACCTGCGCGGCGAAGCCGGGAGGGTTGAGGCCCAACCAGGTTGCCAGCAGGATCGCCGCTGTCATGGAGAGACGAGCCGCCAACATCTCGTTCTTCTCACTGATCTTCGGATTGATGATCGTCTTGATCAAGTCATGACTGATTGCAGAGGAGATTGCCAACAGCAGACCCGCAGCAGTCGAGAGCGCAGCAGCGATAGCACCCGCGGCGATCAGACCGATGACCCAACCAGGCAGATTCGCGATCTCTGGGTTGGCCAACACGATGATGTCGTTGTTAACAGTCAGCTCGTTGCCGTTCCAGCCACGCTCTTGTGCAGTAGGAGCAAAGCCGGCATTGGTATCGTTGTACATCTGCACACGACCATCGCCGTTCTTGTCTTCCCACTTGATCAGGCCAGTGGTTTCCCAGGTCTGAATCCAGTCCGGACGCTCTTCATAGAGGATCGCCTCAGCCTGCGGACCTTCCGGATAGATGGTTTCAATCAGGTTCAGACGTGCCATGGAGGCAACAGCTGGAGCGGTGAGGTACAGCAGGGCGATGAACACGAGGGTCCAGCCAGCGGACCAACGGGCATCAGCTACTTTCGGTACGGTGAAGAAGCGAATGATTACGTGCGGCAGACCAGCAGTACCGATCATCAGCGACAGAGTGAACAGGAACATGTTCAGCTTGTTGTCGACGTCAGCGGTGTAGGCGGCAAAGCCCAGGTCCTGAACGACGGTATCCAATTTGTCCAGCAGCGGCATACCAGACTCGGTATGGGTGCCGAACATGCCGAACATCGGGATCGGGTTGCCAGTCAGCTGCATGGCGATGAACACCGCCGGAATGGTGTACGCGATGATCAGAACCACGTACTGCGCCACCTGGGTGTAGGTGATGCCCTTCATGCCGCCGAATACCGCATAGGCAAACACGATGGCAGCAGCGAGCCAGATACCAACGTCGTTGCTCACTTCCAGGAAGCGAGAGAACGCCACACCAGCACCCGCCATCTGACCGATTACGTAGGTAACGGAGATGAGGATGAGGCAGACAACTGCAGTCAGGCGAGCGCCACGGCTATAGAAGCGGTCACCAATGAAGTCCGGCACGGTGAACTTGCCGAATTTGCGCAGGTAGGGTGCAAGCAGCATCGCCAGCAGCACATAGCCGCCAGTCCAGCCCATCAGGTAAACGGACGTAGCATAACCACCGGAGGCGATCAGACCCGCCATGGAGATGAAGGAAGCCGCAGACATCCAGTCTGCTGCTGTTGCCATACCATTGGTTACGGGGTGAACGCCGCCACCGGCGACATAGAATTCCTTAGTCGACCCAGCGCGGGCCCAGATCGCGATCCCTATATAAAGCAGGAAGGACGCGCCCACGAACATCATGTTGATCCAATATTGGCTCATTGTGGTTACTCCTCAACCCCGAATTCCTTGTCCAATTTGTTCAACCGCCACGCGTAGTGGAAGATGATCGCAATGAACGTGATGATGGAACCCTGTTGAGCGAACCAGAAGCCCAGATCTGTTCCTCCAACCGGGATACCGGCTACCAGCGGGCGCAGGAGGATACCGAAACCATATGAGACGAGAGCCCAGACCACTAAGCTCCAAGTGATAAGGCGAACATTCGCCTTCCAGTACGCAGCAGCATTTTCTTTATCGTTGTCGGCCATTGACGTTCTCCGCCTTATTTTTATTACGTGTGAAGGGAACCCACATCCTGAATTTAACAGGGGTGGGTTAATGAATGAAAGCCCCGACTTTAGTCTGACAAACAACACGCGAAGACCAATCCACATGCTGGAGAGGCCCTAAAAATGCGCCTCGACGTAGCCATAGGCCATCGTGCGAGCCACTCGCCGTAACCTTCGTGGCAGACGCTTTTGGCATCGAACGGTGCGGCGAGCTGACGCGGCGGTCGGCAGCTTGGTCCGAGCGTCCTCCATGAGCACTATCAATACCGGCCGGCCACAAACTAATCTCGACTAGTTTTCAATTAAAAAAAGTCCACCAAAGAACATCGACAATATTTAAAAGACAACTAGACATACAAAACAATGCAACAAAAAAAACGACTCATATATAAACAACAAACTTAAACTAACTTCCTTATATTGCCTTTTGATTGCAAACGAAACGGCCCGCCGCCTTTTTAGGTCTGGTTATACGAGGCGTATTTTTCGTGAGGCCAGAGTACGTTCATCCGACACGCATCAGCTGGGCCTGCTGGATGGAAAGAAACTGTGTTGCACCGCGTTATCAACGCCAGAGGTAAAGGCAGCCCGCTCGGTTTGTCGGACCGAGGCGAACGATCACGCGCTGTTGGGAGCTATGCGGGAGCGCGGAACAGCGCTGCCTTTCGAGGGCCTAAGCCAGGCCGGCGCGGCCTGGCGGGTGACGCGTGCCAATGGCGATTGCAGTCAGCAGGTTGGCTGACCGGCCGTGTACTTCTCGGTCGGATAGATCGCAGCGTTCAGGTCACGAATGGTCTCGGCACCAATCAGTAAGGGATAGCTGAAGTGGGTGCGGTCCGTGAGATTGACCTCGACGTCGCGTAGCTGATCGCCGATGCACAGCTGCATACCTACCACCGGGCGCTCTGCCCGCGGCGGTTCGCTGTTCGGGTCGACATTGCCGGTCTCTTCAGCTCGCGTTTTGATGCGGCTGATGCCGAGCAAGCGCTGCTCATAAAGGGTGTCATCCGCGCCCTCGACGGCCAGACGGAAACGGACCCAGTCTTCGCCATCGCGCTCGAATTGCTCGATGTCACGCGCGGACAGCGATGCTGTCATGGCACCGGTATCCATCTTGGCCGGTAGGGTTTTGCCGATCTGTTCGACTTTGATGTGTTCGTAACGTCCGTAAAGGGTGGGCTCGGCGGCAAACGCAGGCAGCGCCAACAACCCAGCAAGGAAAAGAACGCGAGACAAAACAAACCTCCAGAGTGCGGAACATGGACAATTTTCGATCAAGCTCCCCCGCCTGGGTTCCATACACGGGCCTTTCAAAACATTTCGCCATGCCGGCGGTTGGCCACACCAGCGGTTGCGACCGGCGCTTAGGGCGACGGCCTGATAGACTGCAGGCCGCCCCCCAGTCGAAGACTCTTTCCGTGCCCAGTACCGTCTTTTCATCACTGCCCCTTTCCGCCGCCATGCTCGCCAACCTCGACGCCCTCGGCTACACCGCGATGACGCCGATCCAGGCTCAGAGCCTGCCGGTCATGCTCAAGGGACAGGATCTGATCGCCCAGGCCAAGACCGGTAGTGGCAAGACCGCTGCCTTCGGCATTGCTCTGCTGGAGCCCCTCAATCCCCGCTACTTCGGCTGCCAGGCGCTGGTTCTATGCCCGACCCGGGAGTTGGCCGATCAGGTAGCCAAAGAGCTGCGCCGACTGGCACGGGCGGCGGACAACATCAAGATCCTCACCCTCTGCGGCGGTGTGTCCATTGGCCCGCAGATCGCCTCGCTGGAGCATGGCGCGCACGTCATCGTCGGTACACCGGGGCGGGTGCAGGAGCACCTGAAGAAAGGCACGCTGAAACTCGACGGTCTGAACACCCTGGTGCTCGATGAAGCAGACCGCATGCTCGACATGGGCTTCTACGACGCCATCGCCGAAATCATCGGCCATACGCCCGCCAAGCGGCAGACCCTGCTGTTTTCGGCAACCTATCCGAGCGGTATCAAACAGCTGTCGGCGAGCTTCATGCGCGATCCGCAACAGGTACGCGCCGAGGCCCTGCACGACGATACGCAGATCGAGCAGCGCTTCTACGAAATCGACCCCGAGCAACGCATGGAAGCGGTCGTGCGCCTACTGGCCAGCTTTCGCCCGGAAAGCTGCGTGGCTTTCTGCTTCACCAAGCAGCAATGCCAGGAGCTGGTCGATCACCTGAGCGCCAAAGGCATTTCCGCCATGGCGCTCAACGGCGACCTGGAGCAGCGTGATCGCGACCAGGTATTGGCCATGTTCGCCAACCGCAGTCTCTCGGTACTGGTGGCGACCGACGTCGCGGCCCGCGGCCTGGATATCGATGCACTGGACATGGTGATCAACGTCGAACTGGCGCGCGACTCGGAAATACATGTGCATCGTGTAGGCCGCACCGGTCGAGCTGGCAACCAGGGCCTTGCCGTGAGTCTGGTCGCACCGGCCGAAGCCCATCGCGCACAGGCCATCGAGAAGCTGCAGAAGGCCCCACTCAATTGGCATCCGCTGGACAGCCTGAAAGCCCAAGCAGGCGAGCCCTTGCAACCGCCAATGGTGACGCTGTGCATCGGCGCGGGGCGCAAGGACAAGCTACGGCCGGGCGATATTCTCGGCGCACTGACTGGCGATGCTGGAATTCCCGGGACTCAGGTCGGCAAGATCGCCATCTTCGATTTCCAGGCATTCGTGGCGGTCGAGCGCGGGGTAGCCAAGCAAGCGCTCAAGCGCATGAATGAAGGTAAGATCAAAGGCCGCTCGCTGAAGGTACGCCTGCTCTGACAAGCCCCAACGCCTGCACCTGTTGATCGCGGGCGCAGGTGGCTGGTCGCTGATTGAATGCACGGGCCGGCCGTGACAGCGTTAGCGGTGGCGTCGTCAAACCCAGCCTACCCCCAACGGATCGATTCATGCCGCAACCCTCGCTCAGCCAGTTTTTACGTCGCCTATGGGCGCTGGAGAAGTTCGGCTACAGCCTGCGCGTTCTGATTGCCATGGCTGGCAGCATGGGCCTGAGCTGGCACCTCGGCCAACCGGAACTGATCATTCCGCTGTTTCTCGGCATCATCGCCAGCGCGCTGGCAGAAACCGATGACAGCTGGCTCGGCCGCCTGAACGCCCTGCTGGTAACGCTGCTGTGCTTCAGCATCGCCGCGGTCGCGGTCGAGTTGATGTTTCCCTACCCCTGGCTATTCGTCGCCGGCCTGGCGCTATCCACTTTCGCGCTGGTCATGCTCGGCGCACTCGGTGAGCGTTACGGCGCGATTGCGCAGGCGACATTGATCCTCGCGATCTACAGCATGATCGCCGCCGATCAGCGCTCCGGCGAATTGCAGCATTTCTGGCGTGATCCGTTACTGCTGATCGCCGGCGCTGCCTGGTACGGTTTGCTTTCGGTGTGCTGGAACGCGCTGTTCGCCCACCAGCCGGTGCAGCAGAGTCTGGCGCGCCTGTATCGCGAACTGGGCCTGTACTTCCGGTTCAAGGCAGCGCTGTTCGAACCCGTGCGTCAGCTCGACGTGGAGCAGCGCCGGCTTGAGCTCGCGCAGCAGAACGGGCGGGTGGTCAGCGCGCTGAACGCGGCCAAGGAAACCCTGTTGCACCGCCTGGGCAACGGCCGCGCCGGCGGCAAGATCAATCACTATTTGAAACTCTACTTTCTCGCTCAAGACCTGCATGAGCGGGTCAGTTCCTCGCACTATCCCTATCAGGCACTGGCCGAAGCCTTCTTCCATAGCGACGTCCTGTTTCGCTGTCAGCGCCTGCTGCGCCTACAGGCCAGCGCGTGTACCGAGCTTGGTGAAGCCATGCAGATGCGTCAGGCGTTTCGCTACAGTGACGCCAATGCGCAGGCGCTCGAAGACCTGCAGGCCTCCCTGGAGCACCTGCGCGAGCAGAACAATCCGGCCTGGCGCGGCCTGCTGCGTTCGCTACGCGCGCTGTCGGGCAACCTCTCCACCCTACAGCGCCAGCTCGCCAGCGCCAGCGACCCCGGCACATTGGAAGGCGAACAGGACAGTAGCCTGCTCGACCGACAACCGCAGACGCTGCGCGATGCGTTCAATCGTGTTCGCCAGCAGCTGACGCCCACCTCGCTACTGTTCCGCCACGCCCTGCGCATGACCATCGCTCTGGTCTGCGGCTACGCCGTGCTGCATGCCATCCATCCCGAGCAAGGCTACTGGGTACTGCTGACCACCGTCTTCGTTTGCCAGCCCAACTACGGCGCCACGCGGATCAAGCTGGTGCAGCGTATAAGCGGTACCTTGCTGGGGCTTATCGCTGGCTGGGCGCTGTTCGACCTGTTCCCCAGCCAGCCGGTGCAGGCGCTTTTTGCCGTCATCGCCGGTGTGGTGTTCTTCGCCACCCGAAGCACCCGCTACACGCTGGCCACCGCGGCGATCACTCTGATGGTGCTGTTCTGCTTCAATCAAGTTGGTGATGGCTACGGGCTGATCCTGCCGCGACTGTTCGATACCCTGCTCGGCAGCCTGATCGCCGCGGCCGCGGTATTCCTCATCCTGCCGGACTGGCAGGGCCGGCGCCTCAACCAGGTGGTCGCCAATACCCTCAGCTGCAACAGCGACTACCTGCGCCAGATCATGCGTCAGTACGACAGCGGCAAACGCGACGACCTGGCCTATCGACTGGCCCGGCGCAACGCGCACAACGCCGATGCGGCGCTGTCCACCACGCTGTCGAATATGCTGCTGGAGCCCGGACACTTTCGGAAGGACGCCGAAACCGGCTTTCGCTTCCTGATCCTTTCTCACACCCTGCTGAATTATCTGTCAGGGCTTGGCGCCCACCGAGAAAGCCTGCCCGATGACGCCCGTGACGAGATGCTGGAAAGCGCCGCACAGCATCTGGCGAGCAGCCTCGACGAACTGGCCAACAGCCTGCAGCACAACGAGCCGGTGGCGGTTTACGACGAGAAGGAAGAGCTACTGGCGCAACAACTGGAACAGACCTCCGAAGACGCCGATGACAGCCATCGCCTGCTGCAGACGCAGTTGGGCCTCATCTGTCGCCAGCTGGCGCCGCTACGCAGTATGGCGGCGCACTTGGTCAAACGGCAGCCGCCGAACTAGGGCAGCGCTTCGGGCGCGGGCATGCCGTGGCGGAGGAAGATCGCCGCATAACTGCCATCCTCGACCATCGCGGCAATTTCCGTGTTGAAAGTGGCGATGATATCGGCCACGCGAGGATGGTCGTTACGAACCACGAGCGACAACCCGACTCGCCTGAACTCACCTGGTACGAACGAGAGCGCATCTCTCTCATGCCCTAGCTCGCGCTCAAGGTGGAACCGCGCAGTGCGCTCGTCTTCCAGCGTCAGATCTACTCTCCCGACGATCAGCATCTTGGCTGCCTGCACGAAATTGGAGGCGTAGCCTTTCTGCAGGCGGGAATCATTGTCCAGCTCGTCGCTGTACATGTAGCCACGACTCAGCGCGATCGGATAGCCAAGCAAACTATCGAGCCCGTCATAACGAAAGTCGGTGCCGCGCCTTTGCACCCAGCGCATTCGGTTGATCAGAAACGGGCGTGAGCTACGTGTGTAGTCGACCCGCTTCTCGGTATCCCAGCCGTTGATCATATCGAAGGCGCCGCTGTTAAGACCTAACAGGGCACGCTCCCAGGGCACCTCGGTATATTCCACCCGATAACCGCCCCGGCCGAGTGCCGTGCGAATGAGATCGACGGACAAACCATCGTTCGGCAGGCTGCTATCGGTATAGGGCGGCCAGATGTTCCCGGCCATGCGTAACACTTCTGCGGGCAACGACGCGCTTGCCAGCAGCAATATCAACCCGAGAAAACGTCTTTTGCCCGTCACCTTTATCTCGCTATTTCTGGCGAAGCGCCATCAAAGCACAAAGCGAGTGGATTGGCGCCCGCGTCTCGTCGGATGCCAGGCTGCGCCGAGGCAGAAGCAGGAGTACCATCGCGCGTTTTCTGGACGAGGTACGCGGTGGTGCAGACTGATGTGGTGGTAATCGGCGCAGGTGCTGCCGGGCTGATGTGCGCCTTTACGGCAGCGGCACGAGGCCGCCAGGTATTGCTGCTCGATCACGCCAACAAGGCCGGCAAGAAGATCCTCATGTCGGGTGGCGGGCGCTGCAACTTCACCAACCTGTACACCGAGCCGGCGAACTTCCTCTCCAGCAACTCGCACTTCTGCAAGTCCGCCCTGGCACGCTACACGCAGTGGGATTTCATTGAGATGGTCAGCCGCCACGGCGTGCCCTATCACGAGAAAAAGCTTGGCCAGCTGTTCTGCGACAACAAGGCCAGCGACATCCTCGAGATGCTGCTGGATGAATGCGCACAGGCGGGCGTTGATCTGCGGCTCGATACCGCCGTCGAGTCGATCAAGAAAGATGACGAGGGTTATCTGCTGCAATCGGGCATCGGCTCCGTGCACTGCCAGTCATTGGTGATCGCCACCGGCGGCTTGTCGATTCCAACCCTAGGCGCCAGCGGCTTTGGCTATCAGATCGCTAGGCAATTCGGCCACAACGTATTGCCGACAAGGGCTGGGCTGGTGCCATTTACCATCACTGAACCGCAGCTCAAAACCATCTGCACCGAGCTATCCGGCACATCGGTGGAGGACTGTCTGGTTAGCTGCGACGGTCAGAGCTTTCGCGAGAACATCCTTTTCACCCATCGAGGGCTGTCCGGGCCGGCCATCCTGCAGATTTCATCCTACTGGCAACCTGGCGCCGTTGTGCATATCAACCTGCTCCCGCATCTGGATCTCAGTGAATGGCTCATGACGCAGCGGCAGGAGCGCCCGAATACGGAGCTCAAGACGCTTCTGGGGGAGGTCTTCACGCGCAAGATGGCCGGATTGCTTTGCGAGCACTGGTTCGTCTCCAAACCACTCAAGCAATACTCACCCAGCGAACTCGAGGCGGTCGCAGAGAAGCTCGGAGACTGGCAGCTGGTGCCGGCCGGCACCGAGGGTTATCGCACGGCGGAGGTAACGCTAGGCGGCATCGACACCAGGGAAGTGTCGTCCAAGACCATGGAATCGCAGAAATCGCCGGGGCTCTACTTCGTTGGGGAGGTGCTCGATGTCACCGGTCACCTTGGCGGTTTCAATTTTCAGTGGGCGTGGGCGTCAGCCTACGCGGCTGGACAGTTCGTCTAGCCGACGCAACGCTGAGAGGTGAGTTACTCGTTGGCCATGTTCGACGGCGGTGAAATCTGCCGCGGGCCAGCTGGATCGGTCGCAGTATTCTGAAATTCCTGCTGATTACGCGTGTTGTTGTCCAGCGCCGACTCTTCTTCATCCGGCGAGCATCCAGCCAGAGCCATCGCGGTCAGCAGGCTGACCATCACAAGTGTCCACTTCATCGGTCTCTCCTGTTGAAAGCACCCCGCGCCAAACGCGGGGTGCTCGGATCAGGTGATGGTGCCTCGCTTACTGCGAAGTACCAGTGCCAGTTCCGGTACCGGTGCTAGGTGCAGTACCGGAGCCCGACTCGGTACCCAGCCCGCTACCGTTATCGGCTGGCGGAGTCGCCATGCCACCGGAGGTGCCAGTGCCGGTGCTCGGCGCAGTGCCAGTACCTGTGCCTGCTGGCGGGGTGGTGGTGTCAGTAGAAGGTGCGGCAGGCTGCTCGGTGGTTACCGGAGGCGGCGTCGGTTCGCGCTCGCGATCCTCATCAGGGCCGCAACCGACCAGCAGAAGTCCAAGTACGGGGGGCAGCAGATAGGTAAGACGCATGGTTAACCTCCTTCAGAGTGAGCCGGCGAATCGCCAGCGAATTCTTGAATCATCAGATTCACAGAAGGTTGACCCTCTATAGCCGCAAGAGTGCCCCACCGACCCAACTCGAGGTGAGCCTGCCTGGGGCAATCAGCGCGAAAGTCGTGGTGTCGCAGCATTGGACGAAGCTGCTGGCAGCGGTCGCGGCGAGCAGTGCCCAAAGGCCATCGACGCGGTCCTGCCTGTCGAACAACTGTTGCAATTGCGCAGCCGGTTGCGGCGGGCTGAACCAATATCCCTGAACCATCTGACACCCCTCAGCGGCCAGAAAGGCCACCTGAGCGGGTCGCTCCACGCCTTCCGCCACAACTGCCAGTCCAAGGCTCTGGCCCAAACCGATGATCGCTCGGCTGATCGCCACCGAGTCTCCGTCGTCCGGTGCTGCGGCGATGAAGCTGCGATCGACCTTGAGCACATGCAACGGATAGCGCTTCAAGTAGCCAAGGGAGCAATAGCCGGTGCCGAAGTCGTCCAGCGCCAAGCGAACGCCTAGCGCAGCGATTTCGTGCAGGCTGCTCAGTAGCATCTCGCTGTCCTGCATCAGCAGGGTTTCAGTGATCTCAAGCAGCAGGCTTTGCGGTGGCAAGCCCGTTTCGCGAAGAACACGCGCCACCAGGTCGACGAAGCCAGGCTGCTGCAACTGACGTATCGACAGGTTCACGGCGCAATAGAGATGCACTTGCCCCGCCTGCTGCCAACGCCTGACCTGAGAGCAAGCCTCACGCAGCACCCATTCGCCGACCCGAACGATCTCGCGAGACTCCTCCAGTACCGGTATGAACTCGTTCGGCGCCACCGGTTTGTCGTTGAACGACCAGCGCAACAGCGCCTCGACGCCCACCAGATAGGCCCGTCCATGCACAACCCTGCAGATGGGCTGATAGTGCAGGCTGAACTCCCGACGTATAAGTGCCTGAGCCAGGGCGCTCTCGAGCTCCAATTGCCGCGCTGCCTTGGAATGCAGGCTATCGCAGAACAGGGCGAACTGATCCTTGCCCGCGCTTTTCGCCCGGTAAAGTGCGAGATCCGCGGCCTGCAACGCGTCCAGTGCCTGGCCGCCACGCTGCAAAGGGGCTATCCCGATGCTGGCGCTGACCGACAGTGTACGTTCGCCGAGTTGCAGCGGCTCGCGCAGCGCAACCAGCATCCGCTGCGCCACCCGCTCGGCGTCTGCTTCGCAGGCTAGATCCCCGAGCAGGGCGACGAATTCGTCGCCACCGAAGCGCGCCAGATGATCGCCAGGTCGCAGGCAGTGCAATAAGCGCTGTGCCACCTCAACCAGCACCTGATCACCGGCACTATGGCCCAGGCTGTCATTGATCAGCTTGAAACGATCCAAATCGACGAAGAGCAGCGCAGCGGCTCGCGCACTGGGGCGCTGCTGGACCTCTTTGAGCAGCTCTTCCAGATGCAGACGATTGGCTAAACCAGTCAACGCGTCGTGACGTGCTGCGTAACGCAGGCACTCCTCGGCCGCCTTGCGCGCACTGATATCCGTCTGCGAGCCGGCCATGCGCAGCCTGCCCTGCTCGCAACGATCTGCCACGCCGCGTACCAGCACCCATAGATAGTCTCCGCAGCCGGTGCGCACCCGATATTCGTGCACCAATGACGGCGTGTGCCCGTTCAGGTGAGCGGCAATGGCTTCGCGCAGGCCAGGCAAATCATCCGGGTAAACCCGCTCGAACCAGCTGCGACTGCAGTATTCGGGCTGGGCGGGCATCATCAGCATGGCTGTCCAGCGCTCGGACAGATGGAGCTGGTCATGTTCCACGTCCCATTCCCAGATACCATCTTCGGAACCCCGCAACGCGCGACTCAAGCGTGCTTCACTGTCTTCCAGTGCTTGGCGCTGTGCAGCGCTGTAGGTGTCGATGGCCAGAATCATGTCGAAGAAGACGATCTTCAACAGGCTGTCATAGAGCGCCTGCTGTTCGCCATCGCCGAGCAGGCTGCGCAGCATTTCCGACAGATACAGACGATAGGCACCCAGATACCACTCAAGATCCACACCGACGCGTTGGTGCACGAGCCCTACCAGCAGACGATCAAGCACGTAGTCTCGCTCGTACGGACCGCTCCATAGCCGGCGATAGTATTCCTGCTGCCGCTCTTTCAGGCGCGACAGGCCGGCACCATCACTGCGCATCGCCGAGGGTTGCCCAAAGTCAGCGAGATGCTTGTAGAGTTTGTCGATGAAGTGGCGGTGAGCGGGCTCCAACTCCTCTAGTGCAGCGCGATTCAGACGCAGTGCATCACTCGCCTGCCACTGCAAGAATCGTTTTCGCGTAAGAACCTGGTCGAGGCCCAGCCCGACTCGTTGCAACAGTGCTCTCAGCTCGTCTTCCATGCCCGCCCTCTATGCAATGAGCGCGTCCTACTGATACCACCGCGGCACGGCCTTCGGACCACTCAGGGATTCAGTGCAGAGACGGCGTCAATTGATGCCATAAGGCCATCAAGGTTCGCAGCGGCGGGTGAGAGCATCATTGATACAGGTCAGCAAAGCCGAGGGTACGGCGGTAACCTCGGGTCGAAAGCAACCGGGGCTGGGGCCCCGGTAAGAATGGAGCTATCAGGCCGCTTGCTTGGCGGTCAGCTCCTTCTTGAGCTGGGCACGAAGCTCACTCATCTGCGCGCCCATTTCTTCGAGGCGCTTGGCGTCGAACAGCTCCCTCGCCTGAGGGAACATCTCCGACTCTTCTTCCTCGATATGGTGCTCTAGAAGCTCCTTGCACACCTTGGCGCGCCCAGAGAACTGAAAGCTACCTGGGTCAGTGGCCTTTAGATCCGGCAGCACCAACGCATCTACCGTGCGGTGCTCCTCGGTGGCCTCATAAAACATCTTCAGCTCTTCCTTGCCGCCGGCTTCCTTGTAGGCAGGGTAGAGAATCTGCTCTTCCAACTGGGTATGGATAGTGACTTCCATCTCTAGCTTGGCCAGCAGCTCGGTGCGTGTTTTCACGGCACGCTCGGTGGAATCGGTCAAACGCGTCAGCAGGTCCTTCACGCGCTCATGATCCTCAATCAACAGGTCGATGGCGTTCATGCGGCAATCCTCATCAGCTTCACGGTAAAAGGAACCGAGCGCACAGCTCGGTTCAAAAACAGCTGCGGCGCAGGCCGCAGCTAAATAGCTCAGGCGTACTCGTATGTGGGCAGTGCGGTACGGCTCTGGCTTTGCAGGTGAGCGATGGAAGGCGACATCCCAGCCTCCAGCGCCAGATCTCGGCGGACCGAGCTGACCACCCACTCGAGCTGAATTCTGGTCTGAGTCTGCCCTTTCGACAGCGCACGCTTGACCAGGGTCCGGTCGTCGTTGCGCAGGGTAAGCAGCAGTCCGCCATCCGGGCGGGGCTCGGTGAGCACTTCGAACTCAGGGAAAGCGGCAGTAAGGTATTGTTGTGCAGCGGTCATTGTTCTGTACTCCAATTAAGTTCCAGCGAACTTAACGGAGCAGTGATCATGCCAACCTGGGGCATATATTTTTTTCTATATAAAACAATGAGTTAGCAAAAACCCTCTAAGGCTTAAGCCGTGCAAAACGCAATACAGGGTGGGGGGTGGGTTGCATTCTGCGGTCCGAACTACCTCTTCCTCCAGACACTTGCCAGCCAGCTTTGTTGCACTCGCGGCAGGCCCGAGGGGCGGTAATAGTGTTCCAGTTCACTAAAACCCGCTGCCAATAACTGTTTTCGCCAAGTCGGCCAGTCATACCACACCCCATAGCGATCGCCGCTCCAGCCTTCATCGTTCTGGCCTCGCGGGTTGGAACAGAACAGCACCCCACCGGATTTCAAAGTGTCGCGCAGCTGCGAGAGTACGCTGGGCAACCTCGCGCTCGGCACATGAAACAGAACCGCATTGGCGAAGATGCCGTCAAAGGCTTCAGCCGGCAGATTCAAGTGCAACAGATCCTGCTGCCAGACTTCACAGCCACTCTCGGCGCGGGCCATTTCGACAAAAGCGTCGGCGCCATCCAGGCCAACCGCTATATGCCCGCGCGCCGTCAACGCCTTGAGATCGCGCCCCGGCCCGCAGCCGAGATCCAAAATACGCAGCGGCGCCTCTGCCTCTATGTGACGCAGAAGGGCATCAATGTTCTGGCTGACGTCATGGTCACGGGTCCCCTCGCGAAAGGCTTGCGCATTCTGTCGGTAGTAGTCGAGGGTGCCCTGGGCCGCGCTGTCCGGATCGCTCATGATGTCCTCCTGCAAAAGCTGAGTGGCCAGCCTACCGCGGGCCCAACCCTGACAGCCAGCGTGCAGCCTCACCAAAGGTCGACATTGAGCACTGCCATCAAAGCAGCGAGGATAGCGGCCAGATGTGCGGCAGCGCACAGTGACGGGGCGAAAACGACGACCGTCCGACTGCAGGACTGAAACTTGCAGCGCGTAACCTGTCGAAACCCTGTCTGGGTCCGTCGCAATGACGGGCTCGGCACGCAGCACGTAACGCAACATCGAGACCGATCATGAACCACGCACTGCAAAAAATCGTTCTGCTCGTTGAAGATGAGCCGCATATCCTCAGCCTGCTTTCGGACTACCTGGCCAGCGAGGGCTATCAGGTGCTGGAAGCGGACAGTGCGCCCAAAGCCTTCGAAATCCTGGCGACCAAGCCGCACCTCGACCTGCTGGTGACCGACTTCCGTCTGCCGGGTAATGTATCGGGCGTGATGATTGCCGAGCCGGCGCTCAAGCTGCGCCCAAATCTCAAGGTGATCTTCATCAGCGGCTACCCTATCGAGATATTTGAATCAGGCAGCCCAATCGCCCGCTCGGCCCCCGTGCTGTCCAAGCCCTTCGCGCTGGATACACTGCGCAGCCAGATTCAGCAGTTGCTCGCCACCTGACCCAAGCCTCGACACAGAAACGAAAAAGCCCGCACAGCGCGGGCTTTTTCACGTCTGGACGTAGATCAGTTGATCTTCGGGTCCAGCTCGCCGTTGGCGTAACGCTGGAACATACCTTCCAGAGAGATCGGCTTGATCTTGGAGGCATGACCAGCAGTGCCGAAGGCTTCGTAGCGGGCGATGCATACATCGCGCATGGCAACGACAGTCTTCGCCAGGTACTTGCGCGGATCGAACTCGCTGGGATGCTTGGCCAGGAATTCGCGAATCGCACCGGTGGACGCCAGACGCAGGTCGGTGTCGATGTTGACCTTGCGCACGCCGTACTTGATACCTTCAACGATTTCCTCGACCGGCACACCGTAGGTCTCGCCGATCTCGCCGCCGTACTCATTGATGATCTTCAGCCAGTCCTGCGGCACGGAGGAAGAGCCGTGCATGACCAGGTGAGTTTCGGGTATGCGCGCATGGATCGCCTTGATGCGGTCGATGGCCAACACGTCGCCGGTTGGC
>Ga0189292_10254_pt1 | contig 22369 bp, 24 predicted proteins | sample UW1oraminimetaG_FD_130317 | JGI IMG/M metagenome (GOLD analysis project Ga0189292, IMG submission 130317) | Marine microbial communities from the Costa Rica Dome - UW179A-orange mini metaG | ecosystem: Environmental > Aquatic > Marine > Oceanic > Photic zone | place: Costa Rica: the Eastern...
ACCAGGGTCAGGCTGGCCGCTTCCAGATGGCTGAGCGAGGCCGGTTTCTTGCCGACGATGCTCTCGGCGGCGACGTGGTATTCGGCGTAGCTGCCGGGGCCGTCGAAGATCTGCGGGGTGTACCAGACTTCATCGCCGGGCGCGAAGGCGGTCACGCCCGGTCCGACGGCTTCGACCACGCCGGAGACGTCGTGGCCGGTGATGGCGGGCAGGGGCGCCAGGTCGGAGTAGTCGCCCCGGCGGACCTGGTAGTCGAGCGGGTTGATGGAGGTGGCGTGGACACGGACCAGGACCTGGCCCGGTTGCGGCGCGGGCTTGGGGACGTCGCGCAGTTCAAAGGATTCAGGGCCGCCGAAGGCGGTGAGTACGAGGGCTTTCATTGAGTGGTTCCTTATTTCGATAAAACGGGATATCGGGAAATTTCGATATCATGAGGCAAAAAAATGAGAAGCAGGGCAAAGAGAAAAGAGGGGAGCAACGAAGGGGCGCGCGAGCGCAAAAGCAAAGCGGGCAGTGCAAGACAGCCGCGCAAACCGGCGGGGACGGGGACGCCAGTCCCAGGCCACAACAGCCTACAGCTCTTTGCCGATGATCTCGGCCAGGGCGCTGATGGTGGCTTCGTTGCGCTTGTAGTACGTCCATGAACCGATGCGCGTGGCTTCGACCAGGCCGGCGCGTTGCAGCGTGGCGAGGTAGTCGGACACCGTGGACTGCGACAGCCCGACGCCTTCCTGGATGCTGCTGACGCAGACGCCGACCGTATGCACATCCCCCTCGTCCTGCGGCGGGAAGCTGTTCGCGGGGTCCTTCAACCCCTTCAGGATTTCAAGGCGCGTGCGATTCGAGAGGGCTTTGAAGACGTCGAGCAGGTCCATGGGAAGGCATGATATCGGAAATTCGCGATATGTCAATGCCGAAAATTCCCTGGGGGCAAGTCGCTCTTAACGCGCCAACCGGTAGATACGGCCGTCCGAGCCTGAGAGGGAGGTGACGTAGATGTCTGGCGACTCGGCCGAAACGGCCAGATTCGAGTGGTGCTCGCCGGGTATGTCGCGCGCTTGCAGCAACGCTCCTGTTCGGTCCAGCACCCAATAGCCGCCACCGTTGAACAGGGCGATGTACATCAATCCATCCGGTCCGATGCGAACGCCATCCGGCGTGTGCCGCCCCTTGGACGAAGGCGGCGCCAGGGCGTCGAGCCGCGCGAACAGGCCAGGGCGACTCAAGGCGCCGCCGGGGGCGGTCTGGTATCGCAGGATGCTGTCCGTGCCGCTCTCGCCGACGTACAAGGTCTGTTCATCGGTAGAGAGCGCGATGCCGTTTGCGTTGTCCAGGCCGCTGGCGACTTCATCGGCGACATCGCTCGACCGAGGCAGGAAGAAGACTTTACCTTGGCCCGGTCGTTCTCCCGACGCCGTGAAATAGAGGTCGCCCTGGCGGTTTGCGGTCAGGTCGTTGGGACGGTTGAATCGCTCCCCCGATCGCGCCTGGCTGACGGTGCCCAGCGGCTTGCCCTCGATGGAGAGGTTCTCGATCACGCCGCCGTCGTAGCAGGCCACCCACAGCGTGCCGTTGGCAGCGGCCAGTCCGTTGGCGCCGCAGCCGGGCAGGGTGGCGATCACCTGGTTGCCCGTGGCGTCTAGCTTGTTCACCGTCGAAGCCTGGTAGTCCACGAAATACAAGGTCTGGTTCACGAGGATGGTGCCCTCGGGAAAGCCCAGGCCGTCGACGACGACGTGGGCGGCCGCGGATTGGGCGCAGGCGCTGCTGGCAAATGTCGCGGCGAGCATGAGGCAAGTGAGGAGTCTGGGCATGGGAAGGTTTCGCTCAAGGATGCAACGGGAGGGGGGCGGGCGTGGCCCCGGGACGGGCCACGCCGCCGCTGGTCAAGGGACCATGATGACCCGGCCAAAGGCCTGCCGGGACATCACGTGGCGATGCGCCGCCTGGGCCTCGCGCAAGGAGAACGTCTTGTCGATCACCACGTGCAGTTCTCCCGCGGCCACGCGTTGCAGCAATGCCTGGACGCTGGCGTGTACGCGCGCGTGCTCCTGGTCCAGCAACGTCGGGAAGAAGACGCCGTGCAGGCTCTGGTTGCCGCGCCACAGGCTCACCGGATCGAATTTTTCCTGGTCGCGCCCGGACACGCCCACTGTCACCAGCCTGCCTTTATGGGCCAGCGCCTGGACACCGCGCGCCAAGGTACTGCCGGCGATGCTGTCGACGATGAGATCCACTCCTCGCCCCGCTGTGAGAGCGGATATCTGCTCGACAAAGTCGCTGGTGGAATAGTTGATGCCTGCCGTCATGCCAAAGGTGTTCAGCCGCGCCAGCCGCGCATCGTCCGATGCCGTGGCATACACCGTCGCGCCAGCGTGATGCGCCAGTTGGATGGCGGCCAATCCGAGCGCGCCGGCGCCCGCATGAATCAATACGGTTTCACCGGCAGCCAGGCCGCCTGCCGCAAAGAGGCATTCATGCGCGGTTCCCCAGGCGACGGGGACCGCGGCGGCGGTTGGCGTATCCAGCGTCGCGGGGATCAGCCAGGTGTCGGACGCTGGCGCGGCCACGCGTTGCGCATGCGATCCCCAGGACAGTACCGCGACGACACGGTCGCCGGGTTTTCGGTCGCGCACCTGCGCTCCCACGGCCTGGATGGTGCCGGCGCACTGATATCCCACGATGTGGGGAATCCGCGCCAACGGGCGGATTTCTCGATTGATGAGGTCGCCGCCTTCCACAGATATCGCCTCGATGCCGATCAGCACCTCATCGGGCCCGCAGACCGGTTCGTCAACGGTTTCATAGCGGAACACGTCGGGGGAGCCGTTTTCGTAATACACCGCCGCTTTCATGATGAATCTCCTTGCCCGGATGGCTACTGCGCTGAAATGGGAACGATCGAGCCAATGCGCCATCCCGCCGGTGTGCGCACCGCCACTTCGTAGACCAGGTAGGCGGCTGTGTGCGCGTCGGCGGCGGTGTGTCCCAAGGTGATCTGGGTCGGGGCGTAGAGCTGGGCCACATCCGGCGTCAAGGGAATGATGCGCAGCTTCGCCAGGTCGGGCTCGAATTTCCAGATGCCCTTGAAGGTCTCGCGGAAGTGTTCTATCAGTTCGGACTTGCCCCAGAACTGATACGGCCGGGCGACGAACGTCACTGGGTCGCCCACGACGCCGGGCGTGGCGAACACCGCGCTGAAGGCGCCGAGGTCATGAGCCGTCGCCGCTCGGGCCTGCTGTTCAAAGACCGCTTGCACCTGTTGCCGGTCGGCTTGCGTGAATGCCGTCGCGACCGGGCTGGCGCCGGCGGCGATCGGCATGGCGCAGGCCATGCCGCCGATCAGCAGCGTTCTGAATGTCGCTTGCATCGTGCGGATCCGCGAGGCGGCCCGGCGTATAGCGAGAAAATCTGTCAACATGATTTAGCCTTATATGCCCATATTTGATGGCATCAACGGAACGTGGGCGCGTCACGCAATGCGACGGAGCTGTCTCAAGATTGGGGGTTAACCTGGGAGCGAAAGGTCCAGGGTGGTGATGCGGTGCATGATGCGACGCATCGCCAGCGCGTCGTCCTTGCCGAATACGGCTTCGAACTGTTGCTGGGCGCGTTGCCAGGCCTTTCTGCCGACGGCTTCCATCTTCGCGCCCGCGTCGGTCAAGGTGATTTCCCTTTCTCTCCGGTCCTGCTTGCCTACCGCGATGCGGATGAGGCCGTCGCGCTCGAGCGGGCGCAGGTTATGCCCCATCGTTGCGCGATCGGTGACCAGATGTGCGGCCAATTCGGCAATCGTGAGCGCCCCGCGCGTGGCGAGCAGATTCAGGATCGCGTATTGGGTGTTGCGCAGGTCGGCCTGGGCCAGGCAAAGGTCATAAAACCGGCCCAGATGACGGGCGGCCTTGCGAATGGCGGTGCTGTTGCACACGCCGGGAGGCAGGTCGTGTTGGCTCATGGATCAGGTCGTTTGGAACGTGCGGGAATATTACGGGCATATAAGTTCATTTGTCAAAGGCCATGCAGGAAGACGGCAGAGAAAGGCTTGACGCAATTGCCTTAGACTATTGCAACATTGCATGGCGTGCCGATGCCCCGCCTACTCAGATTCATATCCGGCCAGATGAAACTCTCATTGTTCAAAGCAAGTGTTTTCGCCATGACCCTGTTGGGGGCCACGGTTGTCCACGCACAGCAGCCGCAGGTCGGCGCCTGGCGCAAGGTCTCCGATTCCCAGCTCGATAAGCAATTCCATTTCTCGATGCTGCCCGCCGCGGCGCCGGTGGCGAGCAAGTGGGCGGCCTTCGACGCCAAGGCCGGCAAGGTGGTGTGCTGCCTGGTGGTGCAGGGCGAAGCGGTCACCGAGGCCGAGCTGGAAAGCGCCTACGACATTCCCGGCCCGTGGATCACCGACCTGACCAACGGTTGGAACCTCGACGCGGCGCCGTACCGGCCGCGCGTGCAGCTGCTGCGCGTCGAAGGAGCGCTGGCCGGGCACGAATTCGGCGGCGGCGCGGATGCGCGGGGCGGCTTGCTGGTCCCGGCCGATACGCGCGCGGTGGCGCGGGATGCGCTGGAGATTGGCGGCCAGCGCTACACCGTGACGCGCCAGGACGCCTCGCTGGCCGATGACGATGGCGGCCTGACCACCTACAGCCTGCGCCCGGCCGCGGGCGGCGCGGCGTTGCAGGTGGAAGTGCCGTTCGCGACGTATTGAGCATGGGCGAGACCCTGCGGATCGAAGCGGCCCCGCTGACCGGCGACGACATCGCGCTGCTGCGCCGATGCAGCCGCGGCAAGACCTTGGCGCTGATAGCCTGCCTGTTCATCTTTCTGCTGCTGGTCAGCATGACGCTGCTGGTCGCCGTGCTGGCCGTGTCCGAATGGCGCTCGCTGCGCGGCGCCGATGGCGTGATGCTGCTGCTGGTGGTGGTCGGCGCGGGGGCGGGCGTGGCGGTCTTCGGGCGGCGGCTGCTGCGGGTGCCGCGCGCCTGGCGCAGTGTCGCGCGCGCGCTCAAGGGGCGCGCGTCCAAGCAGATCATGTCGGGTCATCTGACCGGTTTCGGGCCGGGCGAGCGGCCGGGCATCACTTATGTGTTCGGCGAACAGCGCGTGGATGTGGCGCTGCCGTTCTGGAACGAGGTCACCAGCGATACCCGCAGTGGCGCCCGGCCGGCCGACGCCGTGGCGTTGACGGATCTGCCGGTGCGGCTGCACGTGCTGCCGTTGTTGCCGGATGCGCCGGGCCTGTTGCTGCGGGTGGATTACCCGATGAGCGGGCAGGCCTGGACGTCGCTCGAGGAGATCAGCGACGCCGATCGCGAGGGCGTGAGACGTGAAGAGCGGGGCGTGCGCAAGTTCTTCCTGCTGGCGGCGCTGGCGCCGCTGGCGGTCAGCCTGTTCGTGCCGCCGGTGATCCTGCTGGCGGCGGTCCTGGCGCTGATGGGGCTGGTGCTGGGCATGCGCAGCCCGCGCCTGAAGCGCGCGCGCCACAAGCAGGGCGTGCGCGGGGTGGTGGAAGAGGCCGTGACGTATCGCCTGCGCACGCCGAACTCGCTCACGTCATCGCTGGCCCACAATTACCGCGTGGGCGGCGTGATGTATCGGGTCGACCATCTCGGGCCCGCCGCGCTGCCGGGGCAGCGCGTGGAATTCGAATACGTGGACGCTGGCGCGCTGGGGCAACGGGAGCTGTCCTTCCGGATCGAAGACCAGCCCGCCATGACGTTGTGACCGCGCGCTTGCCCGGCAGGCGCGATGAATCTTGATGACGACAGGGAGTGAGGCGTGTCCGAACCAATCGATGTGTCCGGCGAACCCACGGGCTCGGTGAGCCGCGATGGCCGTTTCCGGCTGGGCCTGAGCGGCCCGGACAGCCACGTGCTGGTCAGGGAGGCCGGTCGCGGGGACGTGATCCTCGGGCCTGCCGGCATGGACCGGAAGGCGGATCTGCGCGTGGCGCCTGATGACGCGATTCATTGGCCGGCGTTCGATCCGTTCGCCACGCCGGCCGGGTCGCCGTGGCCGCGCCACCTCTACTATCACGGCAATGACAGCGGCTTTCTGGGCTGGTCCGAACGACGCCGCATCGAACAGTTCACCTGGGCGCCGGCGTTTGCCGATACGCGCCGCATCGACGCCCGCGCGGCCGATATCCAGACGCTGCAGATCCGGCTCGATGCGGTGGCGGGGCATCTGGACATCACGGTGCCCGGCGGGTTGCGCCTGGGCCTGCTGGGCGATCTTTCCCGGATCGCCGTCACGGGGGCGGCGCCGGACATGCTGTCGCTGAATCCCGCGTTGGGCCGGCGCGCCAGCCAGGCGCCCTATGTGCTGCCCGACCTGGGCATGCTGCGGACGGTGACGACGCTGGCGATGTACGGCGAGCCGTTGGCGCAGCCGATATCGTTGCAGGGGATCGAGCGCTTTGCCGCGTTGGAACAGCTGTCGCTGTGGGGCGGCTTTGCCGACTGGGACGCGCTGGCCCGCCTGCCGCGCCTGAAGAGCCTGGAGATCCGCTTCGCGCCGGACCTGGCGGGCCTGCCGGCGCTGGATAGCTGGCCGTTGCTGGAGCGCTTCATCGGCTTCAACGTCGAGGACGGCGCGGGCAAGCGGCTGAAGGCGCAACTGAAGGCGCGGGAAAAGGTCCGCGCGTGGGCGGACTACACCTCGGTCAGCAAGCTGCGCAAGCCGGAGTGGTGGCAAAGCGAATATGGGCGGCCGTTTTCGGGGTGGAGCGGCCGCATGGCGAAGTCGGCCAACGCGGCTTATGACATCGCCCTCGATGCCTTGCAAGGGGCCCGCGACGCGGATGCGGCGCAGTCGGCCATCCAGGCGTTCGCCGGCCATTTCAACGACATGAAGGGCATCGAGACCGCCGAGCGCGAAGACATCGGCGAGGCCGTGTGGCAATTCAGCCAGCTCGCGCGGGTGGTCGAGCTGGGCGTGACGGAGGCGCAGGCGTTGCGTTGGTTCGATGCGGTTCGGGACTATTGACGGCGTCAATGCGTGGCCGCCAGCCCCTCCAGCCGCGCGGCCGGCAATAGCGAAAACACGGTCTTCATCTCGCGCGCTTCCTCGCCGGGGCTGCGTCCGAACAGGCGCTTGAACTCGCGGTTGAACTGCGACGCGCTTTCATAGCCGACGCGCCCGGCGGCCGCGGCGGCGGTGAGGTTGTCGCGGATCATCAGCAGGCGGGCCTGGTGCAGCCGGATGGACTTGATGTACTGGATCGGCGAGGTGCCCGCCACGGTCTTGAAGTGGGCGTGGAAGGCGGGGGCGCTCAGGCCCGCTTCGCGCGCCAGGGTGGCGACCTCCATGGGCTGCGCATAGTCGTCGTGGATGCGTTGCAGCACCCGCGAGATGCGGCCGAAATTGCCCTGGCTGGCCAGCGCCGCGCGGATCGCGCCGCCCTGTTCGCCGACCAGCACGCGAAAGCACAATTCCCGCACGATGCCCGGGCCGATGATGCGGGCCTCGACGGGCGAGGCCAGCGCCCGCAGCAGCCGCAGCGTGGTGTCCGCCAGCGTGTCGTCCAGCGGCGTGGAGGTGATGCCTTCCGGCGCCGGCGGCGCCGGGCCGTCGCGGCCGTCCAGCGAGAGCACCAGGTCGGCGATCGTGGTCGGGTCGAGGCGGATCTGTATGGCCAGCAGGGGTTCCTCGGGCGAGGCGTCGGTTTCGGTGGAAAACGGCAGCGGCACCGACAGCACCAGGTAATGGCGGGCGTCGTAGCGGTAGACCTTGTCGCCCAGGTAGCCGCGCTTGCTGCCCTGGCAGACGATGACGATGCAGGGTTCGTACAGCACCGGGGTGCGTCCCAGCGGGTGGTCGGCGCGCATGAAGCGCACGCCGTCGAGCTGCGAGCGGGTGTAGCCCTGGTGCGGCGCGAGCTGGCCGAGCAGGGCGGACATCGTGTCTCGGGCGGGCAGCGGTGGCGTCATGGTGGAATGCCTCGGGTAAGAGTCTTGGGCATCATTTTGCACCGAATCGGCGATAAATAAAGAGCGGGAAAGAGGAATGGGCAATCATCCCATAGCCCTGTGCCTATCCGGCCGGGGCCGCCGCGCCTAGCATTTGATCCTGCAATCCAACCCCTCAGGAGATCAGGAAATGCAAACGATCCAAACCAACAAGACCTGGTTCATCACCGGCGCGGCGCGCGGCATCGGGCTGTCGCTGGCCCGCCAGTTGCTGGCGCGCGGCGACCACGTGGCCGCCACCTCGCGCACGCTGGCCAGCCTGCACCAGGCGCTGGGCGACGATCATCCGCGCCTCTTGGCGCTGGAAGTGGACCTGGTGTCCGAGGCCAGCGTCCAGGCCGCCATCGACAAGACCATCGCCGCCTTCGGCCGCATCGACTACGTGGTCAACAATGCCGGCTACGGCCAGCAGGGCCCGATGGAGGCGCTGGACGACGACGAGGTGCGCCGCAATTTCGATGTCAACGTGTTCGCGCCGTTGCATGTGCTGCGCCATGTGCTGCCGCACCTGCGCAAGCAGGGCAGCGGCCATGTCTTCAACGTCGCCTCGATCGCCGGTTTCACCGGCGGCTACGCGGGCTGGGGCTGCTACGTGGCGACCAAGTTCGCGCTGGCCGGGCTGACCGAGACCCTGGCGGCGGAGACCGCCGAATTCGGCATCAAGGCCACCGTGGTGTACCCGGGGCCGGTGCGCACGGATTTCCTGAACGACAACAGCCTGGTCATCGCGCGCCGCAAGATCGCCGACTACACCGCGGCCCAGGCCTCGCTGGACCTGCACCGCGAAGGCATGAACGGCCGCCAGGACGGCGATCCCGAGAAGCTGGCCCTGCTGATCCAGGAGGTCGCGGCCCTGGACGCGCCGCCGCTGCATCTGTTCGTGGGCAAGATCGCCAATGACCTGGCCGAACAGAAGCTGGAGACGGTGCGGGGGGATTTCGATGCGTGGCGTCAGCGGGCGGGGGTGGGAACGGACTTTGCCTGAACGGCGATGCGCCCGCCAACGTCAGCGCGCGGGCCGGTGTTGCAGGCAGAACATTGACTGCATGCCGGCCAGGAATTCGGCGTCGCTGCTGTGCCAGCGCGCGTTCGCCAGATGCTCGCTGTCGGGACCGGCCGGAAACCGCAGTTGTTCGCTCTCGTCCGTTGCCGCGGCGTGGATGGCCGCGGCAACCTGTTCGGGCGTCGTCACGGCAGCGCCGGGCGCGCCCAGTTGCGCGAACAGCTGGGCGGCATACGCCTCATAAGGGGCAGTGATCAGCCCGTTCATGCGCGGCATGCCGTTCGCCGTGAACGCGGTGCCGGGGCCGTAGCCGGGTTCGACCAGGCGCACGCGCACCCCTACGGAATGCAGTTCGTAGTACAGGGCCTCGGTGAAGCCTTCGATGGCCCACTTGCTGGCTGCGTAGGGGGCCACCAGCGGCATGCCTGCGAAACAGACGCTGGACGTGACATTGATGATGGTGCCCTGGCCCCGTTCGCGCATCTGCGGGATGACGGCCTTGCTCGTACGCATGACGCCGAAGGTATTGGTTTCGAAGACCTCGCGTATGGTCGCCAGGGGCGTGGTTTCCAGCGGCGAGAGCAAACCGATGCCCGCGTTGTTGACCAGGACGTCGATCTGGCCGAATGCCTCCAGCCCCTGGGTGATGGCCTGGTCGATGCTGTCCGCGTCGGTGACGTCCATGCGCACGACGCGCACGGCCCCCGGTCCGGCGGAACGGAACAGGTCCGGATCCGGGTGGCGCATGGTCGCGATGACGTTCCATCCCTGCGCGGCGAAATAGTCGGCGGTGGCTTTGCCGTAGCCCGACGAGCAGCCGGTGATCAATGCGGTTTTCATAGTCGCTCCTTGTTCGATAGGGGCATCGTAGAGCGGTTGACCAAGACGATAAATAGCGAATAGTCTATGACTCATGCGAGATCGTCTTGATTCAGACCCGCTGGGCGCCGTCGTGGCCTTGCTGCGTCCACGAACCGTTCTGTCCAAGTTCGTCAGTGGCGCGGGGCGATGGGCCGTGCAATATCCCGACTTCGGGCATCCCAGTTTTGGCTTGATGCTGACCGGCGCGTGCTGGCTGCACGTCGACGGCGGCGAGCCATTCCTGTTCGAGGCGGGAGACTATCTGCTGTTGCCTTCCACCCCGGGCTTCCGGATGGGCAGTGACCCGGAGGCGTTGGAGACGCCGACGATACGCGTGGCCACGACCGAGCCCGTGGCGGACGTGCGTCACGGCGAGCCGCGCGACGAGGCTGCCGTCAGGATGTTGGGCGGTTTCTTCATGTTCGATGCCGCGAATGCGCCGTTGCTGTTGGAACGGTTGCCGAGGGTGGTGCATATCAAATCGGGCGATCGCGGCGCGGAGCGGTTGCGCTGGATGGCGGGCGTGATTGGCGAGGAAAGCGCGAACCCGCGGCCTGGCGGCGATGCGATCCTCACCCGCCTTGCCGAAATCATGCTGATCGAGGCGTTGCGCTGGCATCCGTCGCAAGCGGACGGCGCGGCGCCGCCTGGCGGCCTGTTGGCCGGGCTGGCGAATCCGCGCATGGCAGCCGCGCTGCGCCTGATCCACGGCGATGTCGCGCACCGCTGGACCATCGAGGAACTGGCGGGCCGGATCGGCATGTCGCGCGCGGCATTCGCGGCCCGTTTCATGCAAGTCCTGGGCGTTCCGCCAATGGAGTATGTGCTGCGCTGGCGCATGGCGCTGGCCAAGGACATGTTGCGCCATGACGGCTTGTCCCTGGGAGAGGTCGCGCATGCAATCGGCTATCAGTCCGCGAGCGCCTTCAGCGCGGCGTTCAGCCGCTCGGTGGGGCTATCGCCGAGCGTGTTTGCAAGAATGGATGCGGCCGGGGACGAGCCGCCGTCTCGCCCCGTGTCACCGCGGTCGCCCGCGCGTCGCCGGCGCCCTGATTTCCCCCGCGATCTCTGACAGCGGAACCTCCCCGAACGCCGTCATCAGCGCCGCCGACGCCGTTGCCAGCGCGGCGTTGATGCGCCGGTTCACCGCCGCCTCCACCGGGCAGGCGTCATTGTCCTGCGCGGGGCCGACGGCGAACAGGGACGTGTGCGCGATGGCTTCGCACACGTCCCGCACCGTCAGGGTGTCCAGGTCGCAGGCCAGCGCCCACCCGCCGCCCGGGCCGCCGGTGGAGGTGACGAAGCCCGCGTCGCGCAGCGCGCCCATGGTGCGGCGCACGACCACGGGATTGGTGTGCAGCATCAGCGCGATGGTCTGCGACGTGGTCGTGCCGCCGCGCAGGTGCATGTGGATCAGGACGTGCAGCAGGCGGGCGAGGCGGGTGTCTCGTTGCATGGATTCGGGGCCGTGGAAATGTGCAACTTTTAATGTTACTCTTTTGGCGAACATTTGTGCCATTTCACGTCTTTATCGAGAGCCGACATGCCCGCAGCCCGCCAACGCTTCATCGAGACCAACGGTATCCGCCTCCACGTGAGGGAACAGGGCGAGGGGCCGTTGGTCATCCTCTGCCACGGCTTTCCCGAGACTTCGCATGCCTGGCGTCATCAGCTCGATGCGCTGGGACAGGCGGGGTTTCACGTGGTCGCGCCGGATCTGCGCGGCTACGGCGACAGCGACTGTCCGCCGGACATCGCGCATTATTCGGCGCTCGACGTGATCGGCGATCTGGTCGGGCTGGCGGACGCGCTGGGCCAGCGCCAGGCGGTGCTGGTCGGCAACGACTGGGGCGCGTCGATCGCCTGGCAGGCGGCGCAGCTGCGGCCGGACCGGTTCCGGGCCGTGGCGGCGCTCGGCGTGCCGATGATGGGACGCGCGCCGATGGCGCCGAGCCGGTTGTTCCCGCAGAACGAACAGGCGTGGTTCTACACGCATTACTTCTGCGAGCCGGGTTTGGCCGAGCAGGAATTCGAGCGGGATATCGCGCTGACGCTGCGCAAGATCTATTACGGCGCCTCGGGCGCTTTGGGCCCGCGCGAGGCCGCGACGCCCAATCCCTTCGGCATGGTGCCGCGCGCGGGCGGGCTGCTGGACGCGCTGCCCGATCCGGCCGTGTTGCCGGCGTGGCTGGCCGCCGCGGACCTGGCGCAATTCGCGCGCGCCTTCGGCGTATCGGGTTTTCGCGGAGGCTTGAACTACTACCGCAACCTGGATCGCAATTGGCGGGACCAGGCCGCCTTCGCCGGCCTGCGCGTCGAGGTGCCGGCGCTGTATCTGGCGGGCGAATACGACACGGGACTGGCCATGCCCGGCATGCGCCAGATCATCGAGGCCATGCCGGCCCTCGTGCCCGACCTGCGCGGCTCGCAGGTGATCGCCGGCGCGGGGCACTGGTTGCCGCAAGAGGCGCCGGACGCGGTCAACGCGGCCTTGATCGGCTTTCTTCGGGCGCTGTGAGGGATGAGGGAGGGCCCTTGAGCCGAGGCCGGTCCCGCCTGGCTAGAGATCCGCGCAGATCTCGGTGCAGAAGTCCAGGAACGCTTCCACCGCCGCCGGCGCCAGGCGCCGCGACGGCCGTGTGATGTACAGCGGATAGGTTTCGCCGTTCCATTCCGGGAATAGCTCGACCAGCTTGCCGTCGGCCAGCAGTTCGCGCACGTTCAGGGCCAGCACCTGCGCCACGCCGGCGCCATTCAGGCAGGCCTGCACCATCATGTCCACGTCCGTCGTCGTCAATGCGCCGTGCGTGTCCACCCGCAGCACCTCGCGTGCGCGGTGAAACTCCCAGACGAAGGGCCGGCCGCGCCGCGGATCGATGTACTGGATGCAGTCGTGCCCGGCCAGTTTCTCGGGCCGCTTGGGCCGGCCGTGCCGGGCCAGGTACGCGGGCGACGCCACCGTCAGGACGCGCGTCTCCAGCAGCAGGCGCGAGGTCATGGTGGACGGCGGCTGCGGACCGAAGCGCACGGCGACGTCGATGCCTTCGGTCACCAGGTCGCCGACGTCCGGCGCCTGGACCAACATCAATGCCAGGCCGGGATGGCGCTGGCGCAGCAGGGGAAGCCGGGGCGCCAGCACCGCGCGGGCGAAGATGGGGTTGAGGCTGACGCGCAGGGTGCCGCGCACGGTGACGGCGGCGCCCGACACGTAGCTGGCGGCTTCCTCGATGCCCTCCAGATGCGGCGCGGCGCGCTCGTACAGGTTGGCGCCGTCGGGGGTCAGGTGCAGGGTGCGGGTGGTGCGGTCGAGCAGGCGCACGCCCAGCCGTTCTTCCAGCCGCGAGATCGCGCGGCTGACGCCCGAGGCCGACAGGCCCAGGACGTCGCCGGCGCGGCTGAAGCTGCCGGCTTCGACCACGGCGGCCAGCACGCTCATGCCCGAGAGCAGTCTTCCGTCAGAGCTCATGGCGATTCCATCTTTGATTTTCAGCACAAATGATTTGATTGAATCTACCTTTATCAAAGATGGCGCGCAACCTATCGTGGCATCCGTGACGGCGTGACACGCGGTGTTTACGGGGAAATCGCCCCGCACCGCGCGCCGCGTCGATGGGTTCACCCTTTTTTATCCACGGAGCATTCCATGAGCGCAACTCGCACGCTTTTCAAGGGCGGAACCGTCCTGACACTGGACCCCAAGGTTCCCAATCTCGCCACCGGCGACGTCCTGGTCGAGGACGACCGCATCGTGGCCATCGCGCCGGCGCTGCCGGCCGAGGGCGCGCAGGTCATCGACGCCGCCGGCCATATCGTCATGCCCGGCCTGATCGATGCCCATCACCACATGTGGCTGGGCGTGATGCGCCGCCTGCTGCCGAATGTGGATGACCTGTTCGCCTACATCGACGTGGTGGCGGAACAGCTGGGCGCGCACTACCGCCCGCTGGACATGTACCTGAGCACCCGCCTGACGGCCGCCGCGTCGCTGGACGCGGGCATCACCACGGTGATCGACGCCTGCCACAGCTCGCGCAGTCCCGAGCACACCGACGCGGCGCTCGACGCCCTGGCGGAAAGCGGTCTGCGCGCCTTGCACATGGTGGGGCCGGCGATGGACAAACGCGCCTCGCAGGCGCACCTGCCCGGCGATCTGCGACGGCTGGCGCAGCGCTGGAACACCTCGGGCAGCCGCGTGCAGGTGGGCCTGTTCGGGCAGCTCAACCTGGCCTGGTGGCAGGCGGCGCGCGAACTGGACATGCGCATCCTGACCGAGTTCATCGGCGACCTGGCCAAGCTGTCGCCCGAGTTCGCGCAGCCGGGCGTGCTGGGCGCCCACAACATTTTCAATCACTGCACCCGGGTGCCTAGGGAAACGTGGAGGCTGCTGGCCGATGCCGGGGTGAACATCACGATCAACCCGCGTTCGGATGCGTTGTTCGGCTTCGACGATGACACGTTCGCCTACCAGCAGGCGGTGGATCACGGACTGGCGCCGGCGCTGGGGATCGACCTGGACACGGCGTTCGGCAGCGATATGTTCGGCGAGATGCACGCGCTGTTCGGCCAGCAGCGGTCGGCGATGCGCTATCGGCGTTTCCGTGGCGAGGCCGATGTGCCGGCGCCGATTTCGGTGGAGGCGGTGCTGCGCGCAGCGACGGTGAACGGGGCGCGCGCGGCCGGGCTGGAGGACCAGGCCGGCACGCTGACGCCGGGCAAGCAGGCCGACATCATCATGGTCCGCACCCAGGGCGTGGCGGTGTTCCCGGTGAGCAATGCGATCGGCACGATCGTGCAGGCAGTGGAGCGCGCCGACGTCGATACGGTGATGGTGGCCGGCCAGTTGCGCAAGCGCGCGGGACGGCTGCTGGGCGTCGACCTGGCCAGACTGCAGGACGAGGTCACGGCGTCGCGCGACTATCTGGTCCAGGCCAGCGGCTACCGCAACGAGCTGTTCGGCGCCGCGGCGTAGCGGTGCGGGCGGCCCGGCGAGCCGGGCCGCCGGTTTCTTTCATTCATCTCACAAAGGAGGCTGCCATGTCAGCTTTTGCCTCGACGCGCGCCTCGCGGGGGGATCCCGCGCCCTTGTCCCGTCCGGCGCCGGGCATCATTGCCGCGCTGTTCTGCGGCTATCTGGCGGTCGGCTTGCCGCTGCCGGTCATTCCGCTGTTCGTGCACGCGCATCTCGGTTTCAGCAATCTGGTCGTGGGACTGGTGATTGGCATCCAGTTCCTGGCCACCGTATTGACCCGCGGCTACGCGGGCCGGGTCACCGACCAGCAGGGCGGCAAGCGATCGGCGCTGCAGGGCGCGGCGGGGATGGCGGTCGCCGGACTGCTGTACCTGGCCGCCGCCATGCCGGGGCTGTCGTCCACAGCCAGCCTGGCCATCATCATCGCCGGCCGGTTGGCGGCGGGCCTGGGCGAAAGCCAGTTCGTCACCGGATGCGTGTCGTGGTCGATCGCCTCGGTGGGCCCGCAACGCGCGGGGCTGTCGATGTCGTGGACCGGCATCGCGATGTTCGCGGCGCTGTCGGTCGGGGCGCCCGTGGGCATGGCGATGTACCAGGGCTATGGGCTGGCGGCCGCGATGGCGGCCTGCATCGCCGCACCGCTGCTGGCGGCGACGATCGCGGTGGGGACGGCTGCCTGCCTGTCGCCCGGCGGCGCGCGGCTGCCGTTTTACCGCGTGGTCGGCCGCATCTGGCGCGAAGGGCTGGGATTGATGCTGCAGGGCGTCGGCCTGTCGGGACTGACGGCGTTCGCGTCGCTGTACTTCGCGGCGCGCCATTGGGACAGCGCGGGGTGGGTCATGACGGCGTTCGGCATCGGTTTCATCGCCGTGCGGATGCTGTTGGGGCATTTGCCGGACCGGTTGGGCGGCTATTGGGTGGCGGCGTGGTCCTTGGCGGTCGAGGCGATCGGCCAGGCGATGCTCTGGTTTGCGCCGGGCGCGGGCGTCGCGTTGGCTGGCGCGCTGGTCACGGGCCTGGGCTGCGCGCTGGTGTTTCCGGCGCTGGGCGTCGAGGCGCTTAAGCGCGTGCCGCCGGCCAACCGGGGCAGCGCGATGGGCGCGTTCGTGGCCTTTCTCGACATCGCCTCTGGCCTGGCGGGGCCGGCGTCGGGCGTCATCGCCGGCCGTTTCGGCTATGCCGCCGTCTACCTGTTCGGCGCCGCATGCGCCTTGCTGGGCGCGGCGCTGGCCCTGGTCTCGCGTCCCGCGCAGGCTTGATCTTCACGGCCGGCGCCTCGGGGCGCCGCGCCGCTCACTCACAGGAGCAAACCATGTCTCGTATTTTCATCTCCGGCTCGTCGGCCGGCCTGGGCCTGATGGCCGCGGAATTACTGCTGCAACAAGGGCACCGGGTGGTGCTGCACGCCCGCAACGCGTCGCGCGCGGATGACGTCCGGCGCCTCCTGCCGGCGGCGGAACACGTGGTCGTCGGCGATCTGGAGACCATCGCCGGCGCCCGCGAGGTGGCCGCGCGGGTGAATGCGCTGGGTCGCTTTGACGCGGTGATCCACAATGCCGCGGTCGGGTATCGCGAGGGCCATCGCCTGACGGCCGACGGCCTGCCGCACGTGTTCGCGATCAACACGCTGTCCGCCTATGTGCTGACCGCGCTGATCGAGCGTCCGCGGCGGCTGGTCTATCTGAGTTCCGGCATGCATCATCACGCGCAGGCCAATCTGACGGACCTGCTCTGGCGCCAGCGGCGCTGGAATGGCGCCGACGCGTACGCCGAAAGCAAGCTGCATGACGCCATGCTGGCCTTCGCGGTGGCGCGGCGTTGGCCGGGGGTATGCGCCAATGCCCTGGAGCCGGGTTGGGTGCCCACCCGCATGGGTGGGCCGGGCGCGCCGGACGACCTGGACCAGGCGCACCGCACCCAGGCTTGGCTGGCCGCGGGGGACGATCGCCGGGTCGATGTGACGGGGGCGTACTTCTTCCACCTGAAGCGCAAGGCGGCCAATCCGCAGGCGCACGATGCGGCGCTGCAGGACCAACTTCTGGCACAGTGCGCCGCCGTGTCAGGGGTGGCGTTGCCGCTGGCGGAGGCGGCCGGGATCTGATGTCACACCGGTTCAGGTGCTCGCGCGTTGTTCCGCCATGTAGCGCCCCGGCGACGTCCCCAGCGCCTTGCGGAACATGGTGACGAAGCCGCCGGCGCTTTCATAGCCCAGTTCATCGGCCACCTGTTGCACCGAGGCGCCGGTGCCGAGCCACTTCACCGCCAGCATCAGGTGCAGTTGCTGGCGCCAGCGGCCGAAGCTCATGCCGGTCTGCTGCGTGAGCAGCCGCGCCAGGGTGCGCTCGCTCAGGCCCACGCGCCGCGCCCAGCTCTGCATGGTGCCGCGGTCGGCGGGATGGTCCATGATGGCCTGCGCGATCTTGCGCAGGCGGGGATCGGACGGCATGGGCAGGTGCAGGGTGCCAAGCGGCGCCGACGCCAGTTCGTGCAGCAGCAGCCAGACCAGGTGCATGGCGGGGCCGTCTTCCGGGTACAGCAGCGGCAGCTGCGCGGAGCGGATCACCAGTTCGCGCAGCAGCGCCGTGGTCGACACCGCGCAGCAGGTGGCGGGCAGGTCGGCCGCGACCGCGGGATCGACGAAGGCGACGTAGACCTCGATGGTGCCGGCGGCGGTGATCTTGTGCAGCACGTCGCCCGGCACCCACAGCGCGCTCTGCGGAGGGACCAGCCACAGGGCGCCTTCGAGCTCGCAGGTGAGCACGCCGCGCAGCAGCAGCATCAGTTGCGCCTTGCGATGGCGGTGGAAATCCTTTTCGAGGCGATCCAGTCCGTGCAGGTCGAGGCTGGCCACGTCGATGCCCGTGGTGCCCATGGTCACGACGGGGCGCGGCACCAGGTCGGGATCGATCCACTCCGGGGCGTCGGCGAGGTTGGTCAGGACGGGCATGGCGGCGGTTGCGCGGATTGGCAGGAATTTGGAATTTATTGGCGTAGTTTACCAATGCTGCCAGATCCCGGGCTTCCTACCATGGCGGCACGGCGGCGCGATTTGCCACCGTTCATTGCCAAAGGAAGCAATCATGGATTCACTGAGCAGCGGGCGCGTCGCCCAAACCCTGCAACGCCTGTTGGCCGAGGCGGAGATCGCCGACAAGGGCCTGATGGACCAGTTCGAAGGCGGCATGGCCGCGCTGTCCGAGCAGGCCCATGCCGACATCATCGCCGACATGGTGGCCGAGGAACGGCGCGATCTGCGCGGCGTGTATCGCGGCTACGCCAACAACTTCCTCAACGTCGCCCCGGCGTATGGCCGGTTCCTGTATCAGTGCGCGCGGGCGCGGCGGGCCACGCGCATCGTCGAGTTCGGCACCTCGATGGGGATCTCCACGATCTACCTGGCCGCGGCCTTGCGCGACATGGGCGGCGGGCAGGTGATCGGCACCGAGCTGGAGCCGGAAAAGGCGGCGCGGGCCCGCGCCAACCTGGAGGCCGCCGGCCTGGCGGACCTGGTCGACATCCGCGTCGGCGATGCCCGCGAGACGCTGGCGCACGTGGATGGCGAGATCGACCTGGTGCTGCTGGACGGCGCCTTCAGCCTCTACCTGCCAGTGCTCAAGCTGCTCGAGCCGCATTTGCGCGGCGGCGCGCCGATCCTGGCGGAGAACGCCTGGGAGCAGGGCAACGACTACCTCGATTACGTGCGCGATCCGGCCAACGGTTATCTGTCGCAACCGCTGCCGGTCACCGAGGGCCGCGGCAACGAATTCACGATCGTGACGCGATGAACGGAGAGCGCATGGAGATGACGAATCCCCCGCAGGGCCGGATGAGCCGCGCCTTCACCCGGCTGTTCATGAAGCCGACGCGCATCATGGCGGCCGAAACCCTGGCGGGCGGCTTGCGCCTGCTGACGCTGCAAAGCCCGGCGTTCCGCGAGGCGCGCTGGGTGCCGGGGCAGAAAGTGCAGATCGCGATGGGATCGGCCTTCGTCGCCCGGACCTATACGCCGATCGACTGGGACGCGGCGCGGGGGCGCACCCGCATCGTGACGTATTCGCATGGCGCCGGCCCGGGCAGCGCCTGGGCGGAACGCGCCGAGCCGGGAGAGGAATGCGATGTGCTCGGTCCGCGCGCATCGCTCAACCTTGGCCGCATCGAGGGCGGCCGCGTGTTGCTGGGCGACGAGACCTCGGTGGGTGTCGCCTGCGCCCTTGGCCATGGCGCCGGCGATGGAATGCATTGCCTGCTCGAGGTCCACGCGCTGGCCGCCGTTCGTGACGCGCTGGCGCGGCTCGGGCGGGAGGACGTCGAGCTGTTCGGCCGCCAGGCCGGCGACGCACATCTCGACGAGATCGAGCGGCGCCTGCCGGCGCTGGCGGCGGCGGGCGCGACCTTCATCCTGACGGGCCGGGCCTCGACCATCCAGCGCCAGCGGCGGGCGTTGAAGGCGCTGGGCGTGGCCTCGGGACGCATCATGGCCAAGGCCTACTGGGCGCCTGGCAAGACGGGGCTGGACTGACGCGGCGCGTCACCGGACTTGCCTATACTTTGCTCTTTGGCGGTCCGATGTGGCGGTTCGATATGGCGTTTCTGCGTTTCCTGCTCCTGGCCTTGGCGCTGTCACTGGCCGCGCCCGCCGCGGCGCTTGCCGGCGCGGCCGACAAGCCCGTGCGCGTTGCCGTGTATCGCGGGCCGGCCTCGTGCGACCACTGCGCGACGGCGGCCCGGCGCGCCATCGAGAAGACGGACGCGCGCTATCAGGTCGACTTCGTCGGCCCCGATGAGCCGATCGACATCTCCGACGCCAGCCTGGCGCGCTACGACGTGTACGTGCAGCCGGGCGGCGGGCAGGACATCCCCGCCGCGCTGAACAGCCTGGGCGAGGCGCGGGTGGACGCGATCCGCCGATTCGTCGCGCGCGGCGGACGTTATCTCGGGCTGTGCATGGGCGCCTATCTTGCCGACGCTTCCAACCTGGGCCTGATCGCGCAGGACCTGGATTCGGAGGTCGGACGCCCTGGCTTCCCGATCAAGACGATCGAGGACGCGGCCGTCGCCGTCCGCTGGGCGGGCAAGGACGACAGCGTCTTCTTCCAGGACGGCCCCTATCTGCGGCCACAACCTGGCGATGCGCGTTTTCACGCCATCGCCAGCTACGCGAACGGCGATCTGGCCGCGGCCCGCTATTCGTTCGAGCGCGGCCTGGTGGTCCTGAGCGGCCCGCATCCTGAAGCCGGGCAATCGTGGTTCGAGGACGCGGGCATTGCGTTGGAAGAGATGCCCGGGCACGACCTGTTCAAGGACTTGCTGGACCAGCTCGACCTTTGAGGGCGACGCCCGTCATACGCCGCCATCCGAGCGGCGCAAGACAAAGCCATCGGGCCGGACCAGCACCATGCCGGTGTCCGTCAGGCCCGTCAGGCTACGCCAATCGTCATCGACGAACACGAAGTCGCGGCCCGCGGCCAGCACGCGGGGCGTGGCCGGATCGAGGCTGGCGCGGGTCGACGCCGCAACCGAGGACGCCGGACCCGCCAGCAGGACGAAGCTGTCGCCGAACAGGTCGAGCGTCGAGATCCGTTCGGCGCCGCGCTGGATCCAGGCGTGCGGAAAGCGCGTGCCGGTCTGGGCTTGCAGGACCGCTACAGCGGCCGGCGCCTCGGCGCCCGCCGGCGCGCCGGCTTCAGGATAGCGATGCCGCAGGATCAGGGCGCCCGGGTCGATCAATCCCTGGAACTGGTCGCGATTGCGCTCGGTCTTGATGCCGAAGCGGGCGTCGAAGTCGGTGCGCAGCAGAGCCTGGCGGCCATTGCGTAGCGCCAGCGGGCGCCGCTCCGCGTCGTAGCTGTCCAGCAAATCCGGACCTGCCTCGCCGCGTGCGACGGCGGCGAGTTTCCAGGCCAGGTTGTGGGCGTCGGCGATGCCGGTGGTGGCGTTGAAGCCGCCCCAGGGCGGCATCAGGTGGGCCGCGTCGCCGCACAGGAAGGCGCGTCCGGATCGATAGGTGTCGGCGACGGACACGCCGGTGTTCCAGGCGCCATGCTGCAGGATCCGGACCTCGAGATCGTCCAGTCCGATTGCCGCCCGCACCAACCCCGGCAGGGCGTCGTCGGCGGGTGGCCCCAGGGCCGGATCGTATTCCAGGTGGAACGACCACCTGTCGGTGTTGTTCATCGCCAGGAACAGGCCGCGCACCGTGTCGTTGGCGATTTCGCACTGGCTGAAGGTGCGGCCCTCGACGACGCGGGCCAGGTCGGCCTCGAAGAAGATGTTGACCAGATGCTGGGGGGCGGGCGTTTCGGTTCGGCCGATGCCCAGTTGCCGGCGGATGGCGCCGCGGCCGCCGTCGGCGCCGATCAGCCAGTCCGCCTCGATCGCCGATTCATGGCCGTCCGGGCCGCGCACGCGGGCGTCTACGCTTGCGCCAGAGGCGTCGAACCTCACCAGCTCATGGCCAAAGCGCACGTCGCCGCCACGCGCTTGCAGGGCCTGGCGCAGCACCGGTTCGATCCAGGTCTGCGGGCAGGCGACGAAGCCGGTGGGCGAGGCGCCGGCCGCGGCCATTTTTGCGCGCATGGCCGGGATATCGATGAACGGTTGCGCGTCGACCAGGGTGGCGCCGCGGCGGGCGCCGCCGAACGCGCCTTGCTTCCAGGCGCCGTCGGCCGCCGCGCGCACGGCTTCCTCGACGCCGGCCTGACGGAACAGCTCCATGGTGCGGGTGTGGATGCCGCGGGCGCGGGGCAGGGGCGAGACGCCCTGCTGCCTTTCGACGAGGATGAACGGAACGCCGAGCCGCTGCAGGAACAGGCCGGCGCTGAGGCCGACCAGCCCGCCGCCCACGATCAGGACGGCTGTGCGCGAGGGAGGAGCACGCATGGAACACCTTTCTTGGGTAAAATCTATCACTGATAATTTAATCTATCACCGTTAGAGAAATCAACCATGGCAAAAATCCGCAGGGAACAGGTGGTGGACGTGGCGCTCGATTTGCTGGACGAGGTGGGCCTGGATGGCCTCTCGACCCGGCGCCTGGCGCAGCAGCTGGGCGTCGAGTCGGCGACGCTCTACTGGCACTTCCGCGACAAGTCGGTGCTGCTGGGTGAGATGGCGTCGGCCGTGCTGGCGCGGCACCACACGCTCGCGGTCCCCGCGAAGGCGGCGCAATGGCCCGCCTGGTTCGCCGACAACATGCGCAGCTTGCGCCGCGCCTTGCTGGCCTATCGGGACGGCGCGCGCCTGCACGCCGGCACGGTGCCGGGGCCGGGCGATCGGGCCGGCATCGAACGCAAGGTCGCCTATCTGGTCGGCGCGGGCTTTACCCGGGAGCAGGCGGGCATGGCCTTGTTCGCCGCCGGGCAGTACACGCTGGGCTGCGTGCTCGAGGAACAGGCGCGCGGCGCGGCCATGACCGGGGCGGGCGAGGGCGAGGCGGCCGACGCAGGCGCGGCGGCCGGGGCCATGGATGCCGAGTCGGCCTTCGAGTTCGGGCTCGGCGTGTTCGTCGACGGCCTGCGCGGCCGGGTGGGCGCGGCGGCCTGACGGCGCGCCGGGAGTGAT
>Ga0189292_10255_pt1 | contig 22354 bp, 23 predicted proteins | sample UW1oraminimetaG_FD_130317 | JGI IMG/M metagenome (GOLD analysis project Ga0189292, IMG submission 130317) | Marine microbial communities from the Costa Rica Dome - UW179A-orange mini metaG | ecosystem: Environmental > Aquatic > Marine > Oceanic > Photic zone | place: Costa Rica: the Eastern...
CACAAGCACCCACACGAATTGCTTGATTCAGTTGTTAAAGAGCGTTTCGATCAAGTCTTTCGTCTCAACCGAGGCCGCGCATTCTACAGCAGCCTTGTTACCTGTCAAGCTGTTTTTGAAGAAGTTTTTCTTTCTTCTCAACCGCTTGCGCTTCAGATCAACTTGCATCTCTCATCAGCGGGAGGCGAATCATACAGCGTTCAAAACCGCTGTCAACCACCTCTTTCAACCGCTTCCGATCAACCCGACCGAAGCCACCAACAGGACTCAACCACCACCCTGTCAGCCCGGCGCATTCTACTCGAATCCGCCATCCGTGCAACCCTTTTATTTAGCTAACCTTTTGATTTACAAGAGGTTTTGCTTGAGGACTGCGCCGGAAGTGGTGCGCATTATAGGGGCCTGAAAACTACCGTCAACCGTTTATTTCAGTTTTATCTGACTTCAGCGAAACGCGCGCAAACGACTTCTTACCCGCCTGGCAAACATGGGTGGCGCCAAGTTTGAACATGAAGGTGCGATCCACCACCTCCCCGTCAACGCGCACACCTCCAGCCCCCAACAGATCGCGGGCCATAGCGGCATTCCTAACGAGAGCAGCCTTATTAAGCACCGAAGAAATCGGCATATCCTGATCGGACACCAACTCAACTTCAGGCAGATCTTCGGGGAGCTCACCATCCCTCATTCTATTACCCGCGGAGCGGTGCGCGGCAGCTGCCGCCTCCTCCCCATGAAAACGCGCGACGATCTCCTCTGCCAACTTGATCTTGATATCACGCGGATTAGCACCTCGGCCGACGTCGGCGCGAAGCTCGCCAATATCCTCCTCCGACCGGAAGCTAAGAAGCTCGAAATAGCGCCACATAAGAGCATCAGGAATCGATACTAGCTTGCTGTACATTACGCCCGGCAGCTCCTGGATGCCGACATAATTGCCGAGCGACTTGGACATCTTCTTGACGCCATCGAGCCCTTCCAGCAACGGCATAGTCACTACACACTGCGAGGCCTGTCCATAAGCGCGCTGCAGCTCTCGCCCCATTAGAAGATTGAATTTCTGATCGGTCCCACCTAGCTCGATGTCGGCCTTCAGTGCAACCGAGTCATAACCCTGGACCAGCGGATAGAGAAACTCATGAATGGCGATTGGCTGATTAGTGGAGTAACGCTTGCTGAAGTCGTCGCGCTCGAGCATGCGCGCCACGGTGTACTGCGAGGCTAGCCGGATGAAGTCGGCAGGCGTCAGCCTGTCCATCCATGACGAATTGAATGCCACCTCAGTTTTAGCCGGATCCAATATCTTGAAAACCTGGGCCTTGTAGGTTTCGGCGTTCTCAAGGACCTGCTCCCGCGTGAGCGGCGGCCGCGTTGCGCTTTTGCCACTTGGGTCACCAATCATTCCAGTGAAATCCCCTATAAGGAAGATCACGTGATGCCCCAGCTCCTGCAGTTGACGCATCTTATTAATGAGCACCGTGTGGCCGAGATGAAGATCGGGAGCGGTAGGGTCGAATCCGGCCTTGACTCGCAAGGGCTCGCCTCGCTCAAGCTTGGCTACAAGCTCCGACTCGACGAGCACCTCATCAGCGCCCCGCTTTATCACCGACAACTGCTCTTCAACCGACTTCATGGCAAGCCTCGTACCATTATCAAAGGGCGACAACCTTACAAGATCGCAAGCCGATTACAAGCCACCTACTTGCACCGGCTGGCAGACTAGCAGTCACAAGGGTTGCCTCCTAAGGCCTTTGCTTATATTTTAGACAGTTATTTCCCGTGCAAAAACATGCCAGAAGCCTAATGATGCCATCCAAATCAAAAGCTCCGAACTACCCCAAGAGCCATCTTCTGGCTGCCAGTGGTGTAGCTGCGCTGCTGAGCCTGGCTCTGCTCGTATTTCCATCACGCGAAGTAGAAGCCAAGAAGACTTTTATTGACCTGAAGCTCGAGTCGTCCTCCGGACAGATATTTAGCGAAGCCGACGGCAGCACCCAAAGCTCGGCGGACTCTCCTTTTGTGCACGTCCCAGCGCACGACGCATCCGCGGAGGCCGAGAACCAGGCCCTTCCCGACGAAGCCCACGCCGAGCTGTCAGGTGCCGAAACCGACGCATTGGCAAAGTCGGTCGTAGTCGCCAATGGCGATACCCTATCGACTATTTTCGCGAATGTCGGCCTGCCCTCTTCCGTCATGCATGCGGTGCTGTCGAGCAGCCAGGACGCTAAGCAATTTTCTCGCTTGAAGATCGGTCAAACACTCGACTTTCAGCTAACCGAGAATGGTGAGCTTGCAAGCCTGCGCAGCAAACTCAACAGCCTGGAAACACTGGCACTGGAAAGGACTGACGATGGCTTTGTTTTCAAAAAGGAACAAATCAAGCCGGAGGTCAGCTCCGTTTATGCTCGCGGCGAGATTGATAGCAGTCTGTTCCTGGCGGCCAAACGTGCTGGACTGAGTCACAACCTGACGATGGATCTGGCTAATGTATTTGGTTACGACATCGACTTCGCGCTCGACATTCGCAAGGGCGATAGCTTTGAAGTTATCTATGAAGAGAAGACCGTAGACGGCAAGCCAGTCGGCACTGGCAATATTCTCGCAGCGCGCTTCACTAACCGAGGTAAAACGTATTCTGCGGTTCGCTACACCAGTAAAGATGGGGTTACCAGCTACTACAACGCCGATGGCACCAGCATGCGTAAAGCGTTTATCCGTACGCCAGTCGATTTCGCGAGGATCAGCTCCCGATTTTCAAATGGTCGCAAGCATCCGATTCTGAATAAGATCCGCGCTCATAAAGGAGTTGATTACGCAGCTCCGCACGGCACCCCGATCAAAAGCGCCGGTGACGGCAAGGTGCTGCTCGCAGGCCGCAAAGGAGGCTACGGCAACACAGTAGTCATCCAGCATGGTCAGCGCTACCGCACTCTTTATGCCCACATGCAGGGCTTCGCCAAAGGCGTGCGAAACGGCGCCACCGTCAAGCAGGGCCAGATCATTGGCTATATCGGCACCACCGGCTTATCCACCGGGCCGCATCTGCATTACGAGTTCCAGGTTGATGGTGTCCACGTTGACCCACTAGGACTGAAACTGCCAATGGCCGATCCGATTGCGCAGAACGAAAAGTCGCGCTTCATGCAGCTCAGTCAGCCACTGATGGCTCGCATGGACGATGAGAAAGCCACCATGTTGGCCCTCAATCAGCAATAGCCATGCCGCTCTACTTAGGAGTGATGTCGGGCACCAGTCTAGATGGTCTCGACGTCGCTCTTGTCGAACAAGATTCAAGCACGCGCCTGATTGCCACAAGCTTCCAGGCAATGCCTGCCCAGCTTCGGCACGAACTGCTCACGCTGTGCTCGTCTGGAGATGATGAGCTGGCACGCGCTGCTATCGCAGAGCACCAGTGGGCGACGTTGGCCGCCGATACAATCAATCAGCTCCTTGGCAAGCTGCAACTACCCCCTCAATCGATACGCGCCATCGGCAGCCATGGGCAAACGGTACGACATGAACCTCAGCTCGGCTTTACCATTCAAATTGGCAACCCTGCGCTACTGGCAGAGCTGACCGGCATTACAGTCGTCAGTGACTTCCGTCGCCGTGATGTTGCTGCCGGCGGGCAGGGCGCGCCACTCGTGCCGGCCTTCCACGAGTCCGTCTTCGCTAAGAGCCAGCGGACTCGAGCAGTTCTCAATGTAGGTGGTTTCAGCAATCTCAGCCTTCTATCCGCCGATAACCCTACCCATGGTTTCGACTGCGGCCCCGGCAACGTACTGATGGATGCTTGGATTCAACGCCACAAGAGCCAGGCGTTCGACCGCAATGGAAGCTGGGCTGCCAGCGGCTCCGTGGATGAGCATTTGCTTGCTGCATTGTTCAGTGAAGACTTTTTCGCGACCCAGGGGCCGAAGAGCACCGGACGCGAACTCTTCAATCTAGGCTGGCTAGATATGCACCTTGCCGAACGCCAACACCTGCGTCCGGAGAATGTACAGGCAACCCTGCTCGAACTGACCGCGAGGAGCATTGCCAATTCGCTGATAGCCACCCAACCTCAGACACAAGACCTGCTTGTATGCGGGGGAGGTGCACACAACGCCACCTTGATGCAGCGCCTGCAAGTACTACTTCCCTGCTGCAGCGTCAGCACCACGGACTGCGAGGGGGTGCCGCCAGACTGGGTGGAGGCAATGGCGTTCGCCTGGCTGGCTCACTGCTGTCTGGAGCGCATACCGGCAAACCGTCCGGCGGTGACCGGAGCACGCGGCAGTCGAGTCCTGGGCGCTATCTATCCTGCCTGAGACTTCAAACGAAAACGCCGTGCATTGCACGGCGCTCAAGCTGAGGAAACGTCAGATAGAAAACGACTGACCACAACCGCAAGTGGTAGTGGCATTCGGATTTTTGATCACGAAACGAGAGCCCTCCAATCCCTCTTGATAGTCGACTTCCGCGCCAGCCAAATACTGATAGCTCATCGGGTCGACCACGAGGCTCACACCTTCCCGCTCGATAATCGTATCGTCGTCGGCTACATCCTCATCGAATGTGAAGCCGTACTGGAAACCTGAGCACCCGCCGCCCGTGACGAACACCCGCAACTTCAGGCGCGGATTACCCTCCTCATCGACGAGGCTCTTCACCTTGCTCGCAGCCCCCTGACTGAACTGGATGGCGGTGGGCGTGAAGGATTCGACACTCATTGGGATCTCCTGGCGTGAAACGCCCTACTGCATTGACGGCGCATTATCGGCTTTCCTGACAAAACCGGTCAACTATTCGACCGGTAGCGGTGTACTAGATCGAAACGCCGCTGTTACGGCAACAGCGCGACATTGCCAAGCCCCAATCGCTCGTCGAGGCCAAACAGGATATTCATATTCTGGATCGCCTGCCCAGATGCGCCTTTCACCAGATTGTCGATCACCGACAGCACAACAACCAGGCTTCCACCCTGTGGGCGGTGCACCGCGATGCGACACACATTTGCACCACGTACGCTGCGCGTCTCCGGGTGGCTACCAGCCGGCATTACGTCGACAAAGGGCTCATCAGCATAACGCTGCTCATAGAGGCGCTGTAGATCAACTGACGTGTCAGCGACAGTAGCGTACAACGTGGCATGGATGCCGCGAATCATCGGAGTTAGGTGCGGGACGAAGGTAAGCCCGATGTCACCTTGGGCAGCTCGGCGCAGCCCTTGACTAATCTCCGGCAGATGACGATGCCCCTTGACCGCGTAGGCCATCATGCTTTCGCCGGCCTCAGTGAACAGGGAACCGATCTTCGCCGCGCGCCCGGCGCCGCTGACCCCCGACTTGCAGTCCGCAATCAAGCGTGAGGAATCGGCGAGGCCGTTTTCGAGCAATGGGAGGAAGCCCAGCTGGGTGGCGGTCGGATAGCAGCCTGGAACAGCTATCAAACGAGCCGTCCTGATCTGTTCGCGATTGACCTCCGGTAACCCATAGACCGCCTCCGGAAGCAAATCGGGCGCGCCATGAGCCTGGCCGTACCATTTTGCCCACTCCTCAGCATCCTGCAGGCGGAAATCTGCGGACAGATCAATCACCCGTGTTCCAGCCACCAACAGCTCACCGGCCAGCGCATGGGCTACGCCATGGGGCGTCGCAAAGAACACCACGTCGCAAGCGCCCAGGGTCGCTGCATCCGGAACGCTGAAGGCAAGGTTGTCGTAGTGACCTCGCAGGTTGGGATACATGTCGGTGACCTTCACCCCATCTTCAGAGCGGGAGGTGATCACGGCGACCTCGGCCTGTGGATGCTGAGCAAGCAGGCGCAACAACTCGACGCCCGTATAGCCTGTGCCACCAACGATACCGACCTTGACCATGACGTACCCTCAACTAAAAACTTAAAGCGCGATGATAAGGCTGCTTTGGCCCCGGGCCAACCGGCGGGATGACGGAGCCGACCCCAGCCACTACTATCGACGTATTCGCCCTGCAAGGATTCAAACGATGCTCTACCTCTGGCTCAAAGCACTACACATCATCGCGGTCGTCTGCTGGTTTGCTGGCCTCTTCTATCTCCCCCGCCTGTTCGTCTACCACGCGATGAGTGAAGACCAGCCTAGTCGTGAGCGCTTCAAAGTCATGGAGCGCAAGCTATACCGGGGCATCATGCTCCCATCGATGATTGCAACGCTGGTGTTCGGGCTATGGATGCTCATGCTCAACCCCGGATTGTTCGGCATGGGCGGCTGGCTCCACGCCAAGCTGGCGCTAGTGCTTTTGCTGGTCGGTTACCATCACGTATGTGGCGCGCAGATGAAACGCTTTGCCCGAGACGAAAACACCCGTGGGCACGTCTTCTATCGCTGGTTCAATGAGATCCCAGTTATCTTTCTAATAGCCATCGTAATTCTCGTGGTGGTCAAGCCATTCTGAGACCACTGACGCTTACCAGCAGGACCAAGCAGCAATGTGTTATCTAGCTCGGAGTCTTGGGTAAACCTTGTTGTTTCGGCCAAGCAGGCCCTCTAATCTGCAGCCACCATTCAGTCGTGACATGGACGCCACATGCTAGAAGCCCAATTCAAGATCGTCTTCAATGGCGAACTGATGCCCGAAGTGCCACTTGAGGTTGCCAAGTCGAACCTGGCAACGCTGTTCAAGACAGATCTGAACAAGGTCGAGCGCCTGTTCAGCGGCCAGGTGACCACCATCAAGAGCAACCTGAGCAGTGATCAGGCTGATAAATACCTTGGGGCATTGCACCGCGCCGGCGCCAAGGCGACCAAAGAGCCGGAGCGCCTCACACCCGCATTGAGCCTAATGCAGACTGAAGAAGAGCTGGCAGCGAACACTGCTCAATCTACAGCCGCATCCATGGCCTGCCCAAAATGCGGACATACCCAGACCCAATCCAGTGAATGTGCGGCTTGCGGCATCATTATCGAGAAGTACCTGGCTCGTCAGGCACAGGTGCGCGACGGTATCTCGCAAAGCAAAAGCGTCGCGGCCTCGCCGTATGCGCCGCCGTCAGCAAACGTCGGCGAGGCCATGCCACTGTACGGCGAGCTCAAGCCGTTCTCGGTCACAGGCCGAATCGGCCGACTGCGCTATCTCGCCTGGTCGCTGGTCATAATGGTTGCAGCAGCAGGGCTCTTCGGTGTTGCTGCGGTCATCATGGCAGTATCCAGCACTGCGGGCTTGCTCTGCATGGGCCTGATCGGCATCGGCATGCTGGTAGTCAGCGTGCAGATTGGCATCCAACGGCTACATGACTTCGGCTGGTCCGGCTGGCTGATCTTGTTGAATCTGGTCCCATTCCTGGGCAGCCTATTCCCGTTCGTCATGCTACTGATGCCCGGGAGCCGCGAGGTCAACCGCTACGGTTCGCCACCGCCCCCCAACAGCCGTTCAGTAAAAGTGCTTGCTGCACTGTGGTTGGTGCTCATCGTCTCCGGCATGGTAGCGGCGTTGACCGTCCCAGCACTCGTAGGGCTGGGCAACGGAAACAGCCTTTAATCGCAGCGGGCCGCAGCTCAGTCGGCCCACACCGTACGACCCTGGGCCCACTCCCGCAGTGCGGCCAGCCGCTCAGCCATGACGACCGACAAAGGCGATGTTGCACGGATGCAGTCGAGCAACATCTGCTGATCGACCTGCCGTTGCCGAGCCTGACCGGCATAGACGGCACTCACCACGACCTGCTCGATCTCGGCACCGGAGAAACCGTCGCAGGCCTCAGCGAGCGCGATCAGACCCAAACTATCAGGCTGCAGCTCGCGGCGAGCGAGATGGATTCGGAAGATATCCGCTCGGGTCGCCAGATCCGGCAGGTCAACGAAGAACAGCTCATCGAAGCGCCCCTTTCGCAATAGTTCCGGCGGCAGCCGATCGACCGCATTCGCAGTGGCAACCATGAATACCGGGGCGGTACGCTCCGCCATCCAGGTCAATAGCGTCCCGAGCACTCGCTGACTGACGCCGCCATCCATATCACCCGTCGCCAGACCTTTTTCGATCTCATCCATCCACAGCACGCAGGGAGCCATCTGCTCGGCCAACGTCAGCGCATCACGCAGATTACGCTCTGTCTCGCCAAAGTACTTGTTGTACAAGCAGGCAAAATCCAGCCGCAACAATGGCAAACCCCACAACCCTGCCACCGCCTTGGCAGCGAGGCTCTTGCCTCCCCCTTGAACGCCGACCAGCATCACGCCCCGCGGCAAATCATCACCCTGCCCACTTAGGAAGGCGCCCTGCCGCTCCCCTAGCCAGCGTTTGAAATTAGCCAACCCTCCCACTTCCGCGAAGCGGGCAGTTTCGTATTCGAAACCCAGTACGCCGTCGAGGCCAAGAAGTTGAAACTTGCTGCGATTGAGTTCGGGAAGGTCTTCCTGAGTGATGGCGCCGTCATCACAAATGACATTGCGCGCCAGCGCCCGCGCCTCAGCATGGCTCAGGCCGCGCAGATTTTTTACCACTTGCTGAAGGGTTCGATTATCGGTACGCACCCGTGCTCCGCGATTACGTTCGCTCCAGCGGGCTGCCTCCTCACGAACGATGGCAAGCAGCTCCTCCTCAGCCGGAAGCGAAAGGCTGAACCGCGCGGCGTAGCGTTGAACCTCGGGCGGGAGTTTGAGCGCATGCGACACCAGCACGAGGGTTGGTGCTTCAGGCGCCTCGCTCATTGCAATATCCTTGAGCAGCCGCACCAACTTTGGCTCCTCAAGAAACGAGTGAAGATCACAGAAGACATACAAATTTGCACGGGGATCGTGCTTCACCAGCTTCAGCGCCGACTCCGGCACGTAGCTTTCTTCACCGCCCTGCAGGTCACCACCAAAAGACAAATGACGCAGCCCCTCGGTGACGGACCAAACGTAGAAGCCAAGCCCCTGCCGAACGGCAAGGCCGGTCAGCGTCTCGAGCACCCTGCGCTCATCCCATGACTCGACCAGCACCAGCTTGACCCGCGACTCCAGAACCAAACCCAGATCATGTATATCGTTCTTCACATCACCTCCCTGTACAACTCACCCTGGCATAAATGCCCTGATACACTGTGTGGCCGACTCTCTTCTGGAGAACCGTCATGGACTGTCTATTTTGCAAGATCGTGGACGGGGAAATTCCCGCGCGCAAGCTATACGAAGATGATCGGCTTATTGCCTTCCACGACATTGCTGCCCAAGCTCCGGTGCACTTTTTAGTCATTCCAAAAGCACACATAGCCACATTGCATGATCTGAATGACGAGCAGGACAAGGCACTGGCCGGCCACATCCTTCTCACTGCGCAGCGTCTGGCGAAAGAGCAAGGCTGTCAGGACGGTTTCCGCGTGGTGATGAACTGCAACGACCTTGGTGGGCAGACGGTCTATCACATCCATATGCACGTACTCGGTCAGCGCCAAATGCATTGGCCGCCAGGCTGATAGCGAGCGTACCCGACAATGCAGCACATCGCCTTGCCAGCGGTCTCATCTTGTACCGGAGGACACATGCCCAGCCAACGCCACTACTCCCCAGCTGACCGCTTGCTGATGCAAGCCGATGCAGCATTACGGACACTGCTGCCCTTCAGTGGCCAACCGGGTCGGCCGTCGCCGGCGCTGCTTAAGAGCGAAACTGAGCTCAGCGAGAGTGACACCCGGCATGTAGCAGGCTTGATGCGCATAAACCACACTGGAGAAGTCTGCGCGCAGGCACTGTATCAAGGGCAAGCGCTGACAGCTCGGCTACCTCAGGTCCGCCAGGCGATGGAGCAGGCAGCAGACGAGGAAATCGATCATCTGGCTTGGTGCGAACAACGCATTCGCCAACTCGGTAGCCATACCAGTGTGCTCAATCCGCTGTTCTATGGGCTGTCATTCGGTATCGGCGCGTCTGCCGGCCTGATCAGCGATCGCATTAGCCTAGGCTTCGTCGCCGCCACAGAGGATCAAGTCTGCAAACATCTTGACGAACATCTGGACCAGATCCCGGCGAGCGATGAAAAGTCGCGCGCCATTCTAGAGCAGATGCGTGAGGATGAAGAGCATCACTCCACCGCCGCCATCGAGGCCGGCGGCCTACGATTCCCTGCGCCGGTGAAGTTCGGCATGAGCCTGGTTTCCAAGGTCATGACCAAGGCAACGTACCGCATCTGATTCTGGCTAAAGGTCAAACAAAAGGGGGCCGGAGCGCCCTCTTTACTTGAAATGGCACCGAATGCTAACCCTAGCGCGGCATGTTTCGGGCATAGAAGATCTCCAGCATCTCGTGACGCAGCCGCTCCTCGACCTGTTTGCGCTGTTCCTGCGATAGATTGCTGGTCGCGTCACCGAACAGGTAGTTCTCCAGCTCGAAATCCTTGAGCAGCATCTTGGTGTGGAACAGGTTCTCCTGATACACGTTCACATCGGTCATCTGATAGGCCGAGCGCGTGTCATCGGACAGGTAATTCTGGATCGAATTGATCTCGTGATCGATAAAGTGTTTCTTTCCTGCGACATCACGCGTGAACCCGCGCACTCGATAATCTACGGTGACGATGTCAGAGTCGAACTGGTGGATTAGATAGTTGAGTGCCTTCAGCGGCGAAATCACACCACAAGTCGAAACATCAATATCAACGCGAAATGTGGCGATGCCATCCACCGGATGAATTTCAGGATAGGTGTGCACCGTGATGTGGCTCTTATCGAGATGCGCAACGATCGTTTCCGGCAATGGGCCCGGTGACTCCTCAATCTGGCTATCGGTAGGGGTCACTGGCTGTTCGGAGATCAGCATCGTCACGCTGGCGCCTTGCGGCTCGTAATCCTGGCGAGCAATGTTCAGAATATTGGCACCAATGATTTCGACAACATCAGTCAGAATCTGCGTCAGCCGCTCAGCATCGTACTCTTCATCAATGTACTGTACGTACGCCTGCTGATCCTCAGAGGTCTCGGCATAACAGATGTCGTAAATGTTGAAGCTCAAGGTCTTGGTCAGGTTATTGAACCCATGGAGCTTGAGTTTGCTTTTCACCATTGGGAAACACTCTTTTGGTGCGGTTTGACCGCGTGATTTGAGCACGCCCGTCACATAGCGAAGCATCTGCGTGGGACGGTAAATCTTTTCGCACCGGCGATTGCGGCTTTGCGTCAAACGAAATAGCCCCGAATAAGTCGGGGCGTATTACGCGGAGTACCCGCGCGTCGACACCAGAAGTGGGGCGACTTCCCGCGGGGACAAAACAGCCCGGAGTGGCGCGCAGTCAGTCGAGCTGCACGATTTCGTATGCATGGGTGATCTCGACACCGGCGCGTACAAGCATGATTGAGGCTGAACAGTACTTTTCTGCCGACAACTCAACTGCACGCTTGACCTGAGCTTCCTTCAGCCCACGCCCCTTAACGACGAAACGCAGATGGATCTTGGTGAATACCTTGGGATCTTCGGAGGCCCGCTCGGCCTCAACGAAGGCTTCGCAACTATCCACAGCCTGCCGCGACTTTTTCAAGATACTCACTACATCGAAGTTGCTACAGCCACCCAGGCCCAACAACAGCATCTCCATTGGCCGTACGCCTAGATTTCGACCACCATTTTCGGGCGGCCCGTCCATTACGACGACATGGCCACTGCCGGACTCGCCGAGAAACATGGCACCGTCGACCCATTGAATGCGCGCTTTCATCGCCAACTCCAATACAGACAAGGCGAATAGCTTAACATGGGCCTCCAAATCGTCAGCGACCATGCACGAGACTAAAGGTGCGTTGACCCACACGTTTCGCCTGTCGCAACTTTGCAACTGCTCCGCCTTGGTCTGTTAAGCTCACGAAAGCTGAATGACAGCCACATATAACAATAATCAGTCTTTATTGAATACTTATCCGGGACCCACAGCATGGTAGCTATCTCTCTTACGCCCAAGATAAAGAATATCGACAAGTTGCTCGCCCACTGCCATAGACGGCGATACACGGCGAAGAGCACGATCATTTACGCAGGCGACCGTTGCGAGTCGCTTTTTTTCATCGTCAAAGGCTCGGTCACCATTCTTATCGAGGATGACGACGGCCGCGAAATGATCATTGCCTATCTGAACGCCGGCGACTTTTTCGGAGAGATGGGGCTTTTCGAGAAGGAAGGAACGGAAAAGGAACGCAGCGCCTGGGTCCGCGCAAAGACCGAATGCGAAGTGGCCGAACTCAGTTACGCAAAGTTCCGCGAGCTGACCCAGCAGGACCCGGACATCCTTTACGCACTTGGTAGTCAGATGGCTGAGCGTCTGCGCAATACCACACGCAAAGTCGGCGACCTAGCGTTCCTGGACGTTACCGGCCGCGTCGCACGTACCTTGCTCGACCTGTGCAAGCAGCCCGATGCAATGACTCATCCGGACGGCATGCAGATCAAGATCACCCGCCAGGAAATCGGCCGTATTGTCGGCTGCTCCCGCGAGATGGTCGGCCGAGTACTCAAGAGCCTGGAAGCTCAGGGTCTCGTCTTCGTCAAAGGCAAGACCATGGTGGTATTCGGTACTCGCTGATCCCGTAAGACCGCTACCTGCCGGCGCACAATGCGCAGGCAGGCGGTCACTCCGGGTCGGCAGCGACAGGGGCCACGCGGCCGCGCGAACGATCGGGGTAGAACAGGCGCTGCAGTTCTACGCCAGGCTGTTCGGCACGCATGAATGCCTCGCCCACCAGGAATGCATACACCTGGTTGATCTCCATCAGCTCGACATCGGCACGATTGAAGATCCCGCTCTCGGTCACCACCAGACGATCCTTCGGAATCCGCGGCAACAGATCTAGCGTAGTTTCCAGACTGACTTCGAACGTATGCAGGTTGCGGTTGTTGACGCCCACCAGCGGTGTTTCCAGACGCAGCGCCCGTTCTAGTTCGGCAGCGTCGTGCACCTCTACCAGCACGTCCAGCCCCTGCTGCTTCGCTACCACTGCCAGTTCGTGCATACGCGCATCGTCCAGTGCCGCGACGATCAGCAGAATGCAGTCGGCGCCAAGCGCTCGCGCCTCGACCACCTGATACGGGTCGATCATGAAATCCTTGCGAATCACCGGTAGCGAGCAGGCCGCACGCGCTTGCTGCAGATACTCATCAGCACCTTGAAAGAAATCGATGTCGGTCAGTACTGACAGGCAGGCGGCACCACCGGCTTCGTAGCTGGCTGCGATCTCGGCAGGCAAAAACGGATCACGTATGACGCCTTTGCTTGGCGAAGCCTTCTTTACCTCTGCAATGACGGCCGGTTCCTTGCTGCGCACACGCTGCTCCAGTGCGGCGGCAAAGCCACGCACGGGATCGGCAACAGCCGCCCGCTGCTCGAGCTCGCTCAACGCGACCTGGCGACTGCGCTGGGCAACCTCCTCGAACTTGCGTGCGATGATCTTTTCCAGCACGGTCGGCACGCTCATTTCTGGTTCTCCTGCTTGAACACTGCGGTGAAGGACACCAGTTCCTCCAGCTTGTCACGCGCCAGCCCGGTGCTGAGCGCGTCATGGGCCATCTCGACACCCTGCTTCAGGCTGCTCGCCAGATCGGCTGCGTAGAGCGCAGCGCCAGCATTGAGCACGATCATGTCGGCAGCCTTCTGACCGTTCTCGCTCTGCCGACGGCCTAGCGCATCACGGATCAAGACCAGCGAGCCCTGTGCATCCTCGACGTTCAAACCGATCAGGCTCTGGCTCTTGATGCCGAAGTCTTCCGGCTGAACGCTGTATTCGCGGATTTCACCGTCTTTCAGCTCGGCGACATGCGTCGGCGCCGCGAGGCTGATTTCATCCAGCCCATCCTGCGCATGCACCACCAGCACATGCTTGCTGCCCAGCCGCGCCAGCACTTCGGCCATCGGCCGGCACAACGCCTTGCTGAACACACCAAGCACCTGATGGCGGACGCCGGCCGGGTTGGCCATGGGGCCGAGGATATTGAACAGGGTCCGCAGGCCGAGTTCACGGCGCGGGCCGGCTGCGTGCTTCATGGCGCCATGATGGGCCGGCGCGAACATGAAGCCGACGCCGACGGTATCGACGCTGCGCGCCACCTGTTCGGGCGTCAGGTCGAGAAAGACCCCGGCCGCCTCGAGCAGATCGGCGCTGCCACTCTTGCCGGATACCGCGCGGTTACCGTGCTTGGCCACCTTGCCGCCAGCGGCCGCAACGACGAAGGAGGCGGCAGTGGACACATTGAAGATATTCATCCCGTCGCCACCGGTGCCACAGGTGTCGACCAGCTTGTCGGTGTCGAAACGCACCGGAGCGGCCAGCTCGCGCATGACCTGCACGGCGCCGACGATCTCGTCGATGGTTTCGCTCTTCATGCGCATGCCCATGAGGAACGCACCGACCTGCGCGTCTGTGCACTGACCGGTCATGATCTGGCGCATCACCGCCTGCATCTCTTCGGTGGTCAGGTCGAGCTGACCGACGATGCGGTTGAGTGCTTCCTTGATATCCATCAGCGCACACCTCCGGTCTGCTTCAGAAAATTCGCGAACAGCTCATGGCCCTGTTCGGTGAGGATCGATTCGGGGTGGAACTGCACGCCCTCGATGTTCAGCGTCTTGTGTCGCAGCCCCATGATCTCGTCCACCGAACCGTCATCGAACTGAGTCCAGGCGGTGATCTCCAGGCAATCGGGTAGCGTTTCGCGCTTGACCACCAGCGAGTGGTAACGGGTGACGGTCAGCGGATTATTGAGCCCGGCGAACACACCCTGATCATGGTGAAACACCGGACTGGTCTTGCCGTGCATGGCCTGACGGGCGCGCACCACATCGCCACCGAAGGCCTGACCGATGCTCTGGTGGCCGAGGCAGACGCCGAGAATCGGCAACTTGCCGGCGAAATGACGAATCAGCTCCAGCGACACACCGGCCTCGTTCGGCGTGCACGGGCCGGGCGAGACGACGATACGCTCCGGATTCAGCGCTTCGATTTCGGCTACGCTCAGTTCGTCGTTGCGCACCACTTTGACGTCAGCGCCCAGCTCGCCGAGGTACTGCACGACGTTGTAGGTAAAGGAATCGTAGTTATCGAGCATTAGCAGCATTTTTAGCATAACCTCTTGATTTTACTGCTTTTTTATTAGCTTCTACTGCCATGATACCCGCATATATACCCGCTTTTTATTGTGCTGCGGTGAGCTAGGGGTAAGCAGCCGAAGGCTAGGGAAGCAGGAACGAACAAGGACGGACCGGACGAGCCGGCAAGGAGAAGTCAGGCGCGCCAGCGCCAACGGGCCAGGGCCTTGATGACTCGCATCAGGAGGGTGCTGCTAGTGGTCACGGCGATATCTCGCATTGCTATCCCGGCACAGTAGCCGACAGCGCAATACGGTGCAATAACACTGTACCGCTCAACACCCGTGGAAACTCACACAGCAGCTCTGCTTGCCCTAAAGCCCCTCCGCAGAAGTCGATTCAAAAATTTTTCAGACCTTTATTACCCACAGGAAGACGAGCACGAAAGGCTCGTTTCTACCTCTGGGTATCCTCTTTTGAACAGGAGTCTGAATGATGAGTATTTGCTGTCCTTCCTGCGGTTCTCTTCGAGTTGTAGCGCGCAATCATGGTCGCAAAGTCGGTGGCGCTATTGGCGCCGTTGGCGGCACGGCGAGCGGAGCAGCAGGCGCTATGGCTGGCGCAAAAAGCGGCGCGCTTATAGGTGCTTTCGCTGGCCCCGTGGGTATTACGCTGGGTAGCCTGGCTGGCGCGATTCTGGGCGGCCTGGCAGGTGGAACTGCCGGGGGGCTGGCCGGCGCCAAGATGGGTGAAGAGTTCGATTCTCACGTACTCGACAACTATGAGTGCCATCACTGCGGCACTGCCTTTACACAAAATGAGCGCTGAACTCATCGTAACGATATACGAAACGTTATTACGTATACATACGTAGAAGGAGTATTGTAATGGCTCATCTCATCGAAACCATGGCCTACGCTGGCGCTACCCCGTGGCACGGTCTGGGCAACAACCTGCCGCAGAAACAACCCATCGAAGTCTGGCAACGCGAAGCCGGCATGGACTGGCAGATCCTGGAAAGCCCTGTGCATTTCAAGTCGGATGCCATCGGCCATCTGGGCGCGATCCACTCATTCCCAGAACAGAAAGTGCTCTACCGCTCGGACACCAAGGCACCGCTGTCGGTGGTCTCGCAGCGCTATCACACCGTGCAGCCAAAGGATGTCTTGGAGTTTTATCGCGACCTGACCGAGGTTTCCGGCTACGAGCTGGAAACTGCTGGCGTGCTCAAGGGCGGCCGCAAGTTCTGGGCGCTGGCGCGGACCGGCCAGGGTGCAGCAATCAAAGGCAACGACCAGGTGAATGGCTACCTGCTTTTGGCCACTTCCTGCGACGGCACTCTGGCCACCACGGCAACGCCCACCACTATCCGCGTTGTCTGCAACAACACGCTGACCATCGCCCTGGACGGCACCAGCCGTGCGATCAAGGTGCCGCACAGCACCCGCTTCGACGGCGATCTGGTGAAGAAGCAGCTCGGTATCGCCGTCTCGCAATGGGACGACTTCATGTATCGCATGCGCCACCTGGCTGAACGCAAGGTGCAGTGGCATGAGGCACTAGGCTTCTTCATGAACGTGATGTGCGAGACCAGCCCTACCGGCGCCTTGCCGGAGCAACTGCCCAACGAGCGCGCCCTGCGCAAAGTGCAGGAGCTGTACGAGGGCCGTGGCCGGGGCAGCCAGCTGGATTCAGCACGAGGCACCGCCTGGGGTCTGCTCAATGCCGTGACCGAGTACGTCGATCACGAGCGCCGGGCACGCAGTACCGAGTACCGCCTCGACTCCGCCTGGTTCGGCCAAGGTGCCCAGATCAAGCAACGCGCCTTGGATACAGCCCTGCAACTAGTCGCCTGACCTTTTACCAACTCCACCCCATAACGCCCGCCCCGCTTCGTTGCAGGTCGGGCGTTTCTATTTCTGCAAGGTGAACGCTATGAAAGCTACTTCATTGAATCGCAGTACCAGCAAAGCCCGTCCGGCTCTGCGTCTGGTCAGCACCAAGGAGCTGCCACGCGAGGACTGGCTGCAGATCCGCAAGCAAGGCATCGGCAGTTCGGATGCCGCCGCTGCCGTGGGTCTCAACCCCTATAAATCGCAGCTGGAGCTGTGGCTGGAGAAGACCGGTCGCGATGCCGGCATGCCCAAGGCTGATCCTCAGGATGAGGAAAGCCCGATGTACTGGGGCAACGTGCTGGAGCCAATCGTGGCCTGGCATTACAGCAAGCGCACGAAGAACAAGGTACGGCGCATCAACGCCGTGCTGCAGCATCCTGATCCGGAGTTGCCCTGGATGCTGGCCAACATCGACCGCGAGGTGATCGGGGCTGACGATGTGCAGATCCTCGAATGCAAGACCGCCGGCATAAATGGAGCACGCCTCTGGAAAGAGGGCGTGCCGGAGTATGTGCAGCTGCAGGTGATGCACCAGCTCGCCGTCACCGGCAAGCAGGCGGCGGATGTAGCGGTGTTGCTCGGTGGCCAGACGCTGGAGATCCATCGCATCGAACGGGACGAGCAGATGATTGCCCGCCTGATCGAGTTGGAGCGCCGTTTCTGGCAGTACGTTGAAACGGACACGCCACCACCTGCCGATGGTAGTGCCTCGGCTGAGCTGGCGTTGCGTTGCCTGTATCCGCAGGACAACGGCCAGGTCGTCGACTTCAGCGGAAATGCCGGTCTGGCGGCTGCCTTCCTGGAGTTGAAGGCTGTGCGTCAATCAATCTCTGAGAAGGAAAAGCGCGAAGCCGAGCTCAAGCAAATGCTGCAGCAAGCAATGGGTGAGTTCACCCGTGCCGAGTTCTCCAGCGGCTACGTGAGCTGGCGCAAAGCCAAGGACAGCACCGTGCTCGATGTCGAGCGCCTGCTCCAGGAAAAGCCCTACCTGCAGGCCCGTTATCCGAAGCTCAAAGAAGGTAGCCGGCGCTTTCTGATCGGCTGATCGCCCTATTCAACTCAATCCCTCCCCTTGGCCAGTCCATGCAGTTCGCGCTGTGTGGCTGGCCTTTTTTGCTTACAAGGAGCGCCATCATGCTCAAAGGTCTGGCAATTACTCCGCCCGTGCTCGGGCGCATCTCTATCGGCAAGGTCGTCGAGAAGAACGGCAAGCGGCTGCCGGAGAAAGACGATCAATTCACCATCACCTCTCAGGTACAAGGCAAGGACGGTTGGCTACTGCACCCGCTGAATGACGAGCTGCGCCAGGGCAAAGACGACAAGCTGCGCAGCATCCCGGTGCGCTTGTTATTCAACGAGCCTGAACTGAATTTCCGCGCTGACTACACCTTGTTTGATCGGCAGAACGGTCGACCAATGTGTGTCGGCAACGGTGAGACCTGCAAACGTATCGGTAAGGATGGCGTTCAATCGCTGCCCTGCCCGTCACCCGATGCCTGCCCGCTGGCCAAGGGCAACGCCTGCAAGCCCTACGGACGAATGAACGTAGTGATTGGCGATGAGGATGCGCTGGGCAGCTTCGTGTTTCGCACCACGGGCTTCAACAGCATCCGCACGCTGATAGCCCGGTTGCAGTACTTCCGGGCCATATCAGGTGATCGTCTGGCGTGCCTGCCGCTGGAGCTGCGCCTACGTGGCAAATCCACCCGACAGAGCCATGGTACGCCGATCTTCTACGTCGATCTGACGCTGCGCAGCGGTATGACCGTGGAGCAAGCATTACTCACTGCGCGTGAGTTGGATGAGGCGCGTCAGGCGGCTGGTTTTGATCAAGCCGCACTGGATGCCACCGCGCGTGTCGGCCTGGGCAACGGCATCTTCGAGGACGACGGTGAGGACAGCAGCGCCATTGCTGAAGAGTTCTTTCCGGACGGTCAGCCCGCCGCGTCGAAACCCGACAGCACCGTTCACACCCAGTCACTCGCTGAGAAGCTCGAAGCCCAATCCCAACAGCTCGAACCTTCTGCCTAACCACTGGCGGGCCGGCTCGGCTCGCCCACCGGAGACACACCATGAAATTTCACAAACTCAAGGCCGGTGAAGTCGCCGGCAGTTACCTGGTGGACTCGCCCGTCAGCGAAACCGACATCCTGCGCATGGCCCAGCAGTTGGCCACTCAGCGACTTAGTAAGGGACGCGCGCTGACTGATCCACACAAAGTCAGGGAGCACCTGCAAGTGCTGCTGCAGGATCTACCGCACGCTGAGTAACAAAATTAGGTAAGATAGCCACTAGGAATGATGGCCATGTGCTACCTACTGTCTTCAGAGAGCTTTACCGATGAGAAACAATGGTCCAGTGACTGCAAAAGAGCGCGATTTTCCTTCAGCTCAACGGCTGATCACCACTACTGATACGCATGGCACGATCACCTACTGCAATGACGCTTTCGTCAGCATCAGCGGCTTTGATCGTGACGAGTTGCTCGGGGCACCGCACAACATTGTCCGACATCCGGATATGCCACCAGCGGTCTTCGCGCACATGTGGAGCCATCTCAAGGCCGGCAAGGCCTGGATGGGTATCGTTAAAAATCGTTGCAAAAACGGGGACTTTTATTGGGTCAACGCCTATGTGACAGCGATAACTGAAAATGGCCGGGTGACAGGTTACGAGTCAGTTCGAGTAAAACCTGAATCAGAACATATACGCAGAGCAACTGACCTTTATGCTCGTATGCGCTCTGGCACTTGGAAGGAGACGGAGGGTAAGCCTTTGCGCCTGCTTTCCGTCTCGGCTCCCCCGCTACTAGCGAGCGCGTTAGTACTGGGGACATATTTCCTCATTTCCCCTGCGATAGCGTCAGGCTTGGCAGTCGCTGCGTTTTTTGCAATGCAAGGGTGGCAAAGCCGGAATACAGAACAGCTGCTGGAGCGCCTAAAAAACTCTGTAGAGGGAGCTTTCGATAGCGAGTTGATCGCCAGAACTTATACAGACCTGGTAGGCAAGCCAGCACAGATACAAATGGCTTTGATCAGTGAGCGCGCACGGATCCGTACCGTGCTTTGCCGTCTTGATGAAGACTATGCCGACCATAGCTCTGAGCTTGCACAGCGCAGTGGCCAGCTGACAAGTAGCGCAGAAACGTCTCTTTTGGCGCAGCGCAACGAGGCCGACATGACGGCAACCGCAATGCACGAAATGGCGGCTTCTATTGCAGAAGTTTCAACACACGTCCACCGCACTGCAGATGAGGCAAATCAGGCTAATGCACTGGCCAAGACTGGTTCTGCAGAGGCAAGCAAAACTCGAGAGGTCATCGAGAACTTGGCTAAAACCGTTTCCGGCATTAGCGAATCGGTAGAGGTGCTGGCACGCGATACACAGGCCATTGAACAAGCAGCAGGCATGATTCGGGCAATTGCTGAGCAGACTAATTTGCTGGCACTCAATGCGGCCATTGAAGCTGCACGTGCCGGAGAGCAAGGCCGAGGTTTTGCAGTGGTTGCAGATGAAGTGCGTGCTCTCGCGTCTAAGACGCAGGAGTCGACTAAAGCCATTCAAGAGATAATCCAAACCCTACGAGAGGGCGCACAAAACGCTGTATCTATAGCTAAAGCAGGAACTAGAGAAGCGGATGCTGGTGTACAGCAGGTTATATCCACTCAAGAAGCGCTTCAAGGAATCAGCAACGCAGTGAGTATGATTCACGATATGGGTCAACAGATGGCGGCTGCATCTGAAGAGCAAGCGCATGTAGCTGAGGATATTTCACAGCAAATTACGCGCATTGCCCAGGCCTCTGACCATAACGCTGAGCTAGCGGGCGAATCGGCACAAGTGGGCCAGGATCTGAAAGATACCTCAAGAGCCATGCATGCCTTAGTTGAACGCTTTGGTCGTTGAAAATGACAGACTTAGTAAATAGTAAAATCGCTACTGAAAGAGCACATGAAGTATGGGACGGCCTGGAATCGGCTCTTACCAGCGCTATTTTCAATGCTGCTGTCGATGCAATCATGGTAATAGACTCACGCGGAATTCTCAAAGCAGCCAATAAGTCAGCAGAGCGTCTTTTTGGATTCAGCGAAGATGAAATGCTCGGCCAGAACGTTTCTATACTCATGCCTGCACCTTACGCACAGCAACATGATACTTATTTAAACAACTACTGCACTGGTGGCGAACGTAAAATCATTGGTATTGGCCGAGAGGTCATGGGAAGGCATAAAGACGGAAGTAGCTTTCCACTACATCTGAGCGTCGGCGAGTTTCTCCAAGGAGATCAGAGGTTATTCGTTGGAATTTGTCATGATATTAGCGAACGCCGCCAATTCACGGAACATATTGCTTTCCTGGCCAAGTATGACGGACTAACAGGATGCGCCAACAGAAGGGAATTTATCGAAGGTTTGTCCAACGCCATCGAGTCATGCGACATCAATGAAAGGAAAATTGCTGTACTTTTTATTGATTTAGACGGCTTCAAGCAAATTAACGATAATCACGGCCACCGAGTCGGCGACCGACTGCTAAAGCTAACAGCTGAGCGCTTTCAGAAAACACTGCGCGACACTGATCTACTGGGTCGCGTTGGCGGGGATGAGTTTGTCGTTTCCATCGTTATAGATTCAAAAATAGAAACAGCCAGCGAAATCGCAAAACGCCTTCTTGAGACACTCAGGGAGCCTTTTGTCATCGACAACCGAGCGCTGACTGTCAGCGCAAGTATTGGTATTAGCCTATTTCCAGATGACGGGATCACAGCCGATGAAGTCATCAATGAAGCTGACATCGCCATGTATCAGGCGAAAGTAGAGGGGGGCAACTGTATTCGCTTGTTCGATCAAGCCTTACGTGACCGATCCGAGCAGATCTACCGCGTGCTAAGCCGTCTACGCAAGGCCATACCGCTTGAGCAGTTCGAGTTACATTACCAGTTGCAGTTCGATTTGCAGACCATGCAACCGTGTGGCATTGAAGCACTGCTACGCTGGCGCGATGGTAAAAATGGTCTGGTGCCCCCTGACCAGTTTATACCCGTAGCCTTAGAGTATGGATTAATGCCTACTATTGGGCGCTGGGTCATCCACCAAGCCTGCAAAGATAATAAAACTTTAATTGAAAGCGAGTTACTCGATGTGACTGTAGCGGTTAATATTTGCGCCTCGTTATTTAGCGAACCCAGATTCTGCAGTCTAGTAAGCCAGAACCTTATCAAAACCGGCCTTCCGGCGAATCGTTTGGAGCTCGAAATTACCGAAGATGTAGCAATGAACTCTTCAGCACAGGTTTTACAAACTTCAAACGAACTACACAAAGCAGGTATCAGCCTAGGGAGACGCTGAACAATTAGCCAATTCTCACCGTCCCCCTTTTTCAACCCGGTTTTTTCAACCTACCGGCCTTATTCTGCGTTTCTTGGGCCGATTTCTACCCTGATTTTGCTGATTAGCGGGC
>Ga0189292_10256_pt1 | contig 22322 bp, 24 predicted proteins | sample UW1oraminimetaG_FD_130317 | JGI IMG/M metagenome (GOLD analysis project Ga0189292, IMG submission 130317) | Marine microbial communities from the Costa Rica Dome - UW179A-orange mini metaG | ecosystem: Environmental > Aquatic > Marine > Oceanic > Photic zone | place: Costa Rica: the Eastern...
CCGGGCGCCAGGCTCAGGGCGCGCGCCGCGGCCTCGGCCGTCACCTGGCTGGCGCGCGTCAACGGCTGCGGCGCGGCCAGCTCGGCGCCCAGCAGGCGGCCGTCCTCGCCATACCGCAGGTCGATGCGCACCAGGCCCGCCTCCTCCTCGAACACGAAGCGCGCCGGCGCCGGCTGGCCGGCCGCGATCATCTCGCGCGCCAGCACCACCGCCGTGCCCACATTCGGGTGGCCGGCGAATGGCACCTCGCGGTCGGGCGTGAAGATGCGCACCCAGGCCGTGTGCGCGGCATCGCGCGCCGGCAGCACGAAGCTGGTTTCGGAATAATTGAATTCGCGGGCGATGCGCTGCATCTGCCCGGTGTCGAGGCCCTCGGCCTCCAGCACCACCGCCAGCGGATTGCCCTGGTAGGCGTGCTCGGTGAAGACATCGGCGGTGACGTAGCGGTAGCGCATGCGGGTTCCTTCAAAGGGATGGCGGATGCGGAAAATTATCCGCGCCGTCCGCCTTGCGCGACAGACACAGAGCCGCCGAAATCCGGGCATAACAGGCGCGCGGCCGGACCGGGCCGGCCACGCGCCGCGCAGCGCTCAGTCGAACACGGGGCGGAAGAAACTGCGCTCGTAGCTCAGGATGCAGCGCGTGTCCTCGGCGTACTTGAACGCCGCCTGGCATTGCGCGTCCTGCATCGACTGCTGGCGATAGCGCTCGTACTCGGCCAGGCTGGGGAACGTGAACAAGGCCAGCGCGATATTGTTGGCGCCCTCGGACGGCAGAAAATAGCCATGGTGCGTGCCGCCGAACTTCTCCACCAGCGGAATCCACATCTTGCCGTAGGCTTCGAATTCCTTGAGGCGGCTGGGGTCGATGACGTAACGCAGATAGCAGGTAACCATGAAGACTCCATGAGGGTGGAAGGGAAAGCGGATGTCGATCCGGCGCCGGGGCCTGCACTCCCTCCAGAAGGGCGCGCAGGCCCTAGGCAGTGCGGCGACGGCCTGGGACAATCCCACAACCCGCCCCGCGCGTCAACGCGGTCCGCCCCTCGCACCCCCGCCGTCCGCCCCATGAACCTGATATCGCACGTGGAAATTCCCGCCGCCAACCTCGAGCGCGCTATGCATTTCTATGGCGAAGTCTTCGGCATCGCGTTCGACGGCATCGTCGACCTGCACGACAGCAGGATGGCCTATTTCCCGTTCCAGGAAGGCCGCGACGGCGCCAGCGGCGCCCTGGCCGAAGGCCCCGTCTACCTGCCGACCGAGGCCGGCGCCGTGGTCTACTTCGCCGTGCCCGACATCGACGCGGCGCTGCGCCGCGCCGCCGCCCTCGGCGGCGCCATATTGTTCCCCAAGACCCCGGCGGGCGATTGGCAGGTGGCCGAGATCCGCGACAGCGAAGGCAACCGCATCGCGCTGCAGGCCAGGATCGCCGCCGCCCCGCCCAAAGCGGCCGGATTGGGTTAAAACTACCGCTTTGTGCCCGGCCCCGTCGCGACACATCCCGCCCATCCGGAGACGCCTCGTTGGCTTACTTTCTCACCCAGGTCCTGGAACCGCGCCTGTGGATCCTGACCCTCGCCGTGCTGCTGGCGCTGCGCTGCGTGCCGCTGCGCGGCTGGCGCGGCATCGCCGCCACCGGCTTCACCGCCGGCATGGTGTTCGACACCATCCAGTTCCGCGTCGGCCCGCCGCGGCTGTGGGACAACATGGTGCTGGATTCGATGCTGGCGGCGCTGTGCATTGCCGTGGTCCTGCAACTCGCGCTGTCGGCGGCCGCCAGGCTGCGGGCGCGCAGCTGATCCAGACCCGGACGTTCCACACCCTCAATCGAAGCGCGGACATCCCACCCCGGCAAGGAGCGCGACATGGAACCCCAGGACAGCGATGACGGCGCGACGCGACCGCCAGCCATCATCGCACCCCGGCAAGCCATCCTGGACACGATCCTGCGCGGCGTGCGGGCCCAGGAGATTCCCGCCGCCACCGATTGGCCCGCCGCCAGACTGCACTTTCCCGACAACGACGGACAATGGAAATTCTCCGCCGTGCTGGTCGCCATCGTGCCGCGCAGCGACCCCACGATCCTGCTCACGCGGCGCGCATCGGGCCTGAAGGAATACTCCTCCCACGTCAGCTTTCCCGGCGGACGGCCCGAGGACATCGATGGCAGCGTCGGCGCCACCGCCCTGCGCGAGGCCCGCGAAGAGATCCTGCTCGATCCCGGCGCCGTCGAGCTGGTGGGCTGCCTGCCGCTGCACAAGACGCGCAAGCGCAATCACGCCATCTTCCCCGTCATCGGCCTAGCCTCGCCCGCCGCCGCGTGGCAGGCGTCGCCCGCCGAGGTCGACGAGATCTTCGAGTTCCCCTTCTCGGCGCTGCTGGACCCGGACCTGCCAAGGCAATACGCGGACGGCGAGCGCGCCGGCGCCTGGTACTGGGCCGGACAACAGCACGACATCTGGGGCGTCACCGCTCTCATCCTGAAATCGCTGGCGGCCCTGGCATCCTGTCCGGCCGGCGCGCCCGCCTCACCCTCACGCTAGCCCCGCCGCCACCGACATGACCCATGACGCCGATGATGCAGGCTTCGAGCTCCCCAGGCGCTATTTCGCCGCGGCCGCCATCCTGATCGGCGTATTCATGTCGGCGCTGGACAGCTCCATCGTCAACATCGCCCTGCCGACCATCGCCACCGATCTCGACGTCAGCGCGGCCGCCGTCATCTGGGTGGCGAACGGCTACCAGGTGGCCAGCGCGGCCACCATGCTCATCTGCGCATCGCTCGGCTCCAGGATCGGCGAACGGCGCTTCTACACGCTCGGACTGGTGCTGTTCACGCTCGCATCGCTCGGCTGCGCACTGGCGTCCAGCTTCCACGCGCTGGTGGCGCTGCGCGTGCTCCAGGGCATCAGCTACGCCGTGCTCATCAGCGTCGGCTACGGCCTGTACCGGGTCATCTTCGCGGCCGCCTCACTGGGCACCGTGTTCGGCCTGAATGCCCTGGTATTCGCCGTCGGCACGGCGCTCGGCCCGACACTGGGCGGGCTCATCGTCTCCTATGCCTCCTGGCCCTGGCTGTTCTACATCAACCTGCCGCTCGGCCTGGCCGCGATCGCCTGCTGCTACCACGCGCTGGGCCGGGACACGCACCGGGAACGCGGCTTCGACCTGCCCGGCGCGATCACCTCCGCCGCCGGCTTCGGCCTGCTGGCGCTGGCCGTCGACCAGATCGGCCGCTGGGATAACCGCACCGTGCTGCTGCTCGCTGGCGCAGCGCTGGCGCTGATCGCCCTGTTCGCCTTCGGCCAGACCCGCGCGCGGCATCCGCTGCTGCCCCTGGACATCTTCAAGTCGCGCCGCTACTCCTTCGCGGTGCTGACGTCCCTGACCATGTTCATCTCGCAAGGCATCGCGCTGGTCGCGCTGCCGTTCGTGCTGCAGGACGCCTACGGCTACACCGCACTGGAATCCGCGCTGGTCTTCACGCCGTGGCCCATCGCGGTCGCCGTCTGCGCGCCGTTCGCCGGGAGGCTCGCGAACCGCTTCAACGCCACGCAGGTCTCCAGCATCGGCGTCTTCACCTTCTGCCTGGGACTCGGCTCACTCGTGCTGCTGCCCGCCGATCCGGGCACCGGCGATTTCCTGTGGCGCGTGGCGCTGTGCGGGATGGGCTACGGCTTCTTCCTGCCGCCCAACAACAAGGAGATGTTCGCCAACGCCGCCAGGAACCGCACCGCCACCGCCTCCGGCGTCCTGTCGACCGCGCGCACCACGGGCCAATCGCTGGGCGCGGCGCTGGTGGCCGTGGTGATCGCCCTGGTCGGCAAGGAAGCCGGCGCCGCCTCGGGGCATTTCTCGCGCTACGTCTTCGCCCTGGCCTGCGGCATCGCTGCCCTGTCGTTCTTCGCCAGCCTGGCGCGCGTGTACCGCCAGCGCGGCCAGGCGCCGCTGTGAGCGGCGTCGCCGATGGCGGATGCAAGCTGAAAAGGCGGAACGCTGAAAGGGCGGAACGCTCGATAGGCTGAGCGTTCACGGCGGCGTTGAGCATGATGAGGATGGCGTGACCATCACCTTCACTCGTATTGCCCGGCCGCGTTACATCCTGAGCGCCCTCGCGCAAACGTCATTACATTCGCCGCTCAATTCCCCACTATTCATGACCGGCCCGCGGCGCAGAATCCAGGCATTGCGACGCGGCCCCGCCCGCGGCGCCAATCCCTCGCCGACGAATCCCATGAAGTGGTTGCTGATTTCCCTGCTCTGCCTGCCCTGTACGGGCTGCGGCCTCGCCGCCGCGCCCTGCCGCGTCACGTCCGCGGTCATCAAGATCGTGCCGGTGGTGGGCGGCGTCGCCGCCGCGCCGACCGATGCCTGCGCGGAAATGATCGACTGATCGCGCATGCACGCCACTAGCAGGATTAGGCTACTCGTTTGAGTCTGCGAAGTTTCCAAGGCATGACGATCTGCTGCTGAATGCGGGAACGGACACGATCCATGATGCTGGCAGACTTGCTGGTATTCGCAAAGCCACGGTAGCGGTCGCGTGCCGCGCTATCGTAATTCTGTACCAGGCGAGTCGATATGTCCCGCTGCCGGATGGCTTCAAGCCGCGCAACCGGTAAGTCCGGGAATGGTTCGATGGGCGACATGTAGAGCGAAGCAGCATACTCAAATTGCAGAATGCAGCGATATCCACCCGTTACCGGCAACCCCTTGTGTACTGCGCTGGTATCGCCAAAGATGATCGTACCTGCTGGTCCCGTCACGGACTTCAGACGGTTCGCATCGAAGTACTTGAGCACCTCATCATCAGTCAGTCGTGTCGAGAACGGTACGCCGCGGGTGAAGAGTTCGTCAATATGGCTGCCGTCCACGTAGCAATGGGGCCCGTTATCGGCACCGACATCCGTGAGATATATGAAGACCTTGAGAAACTTGGTGAACTCCTTGTCCTGATGATAGAGCTGTGCGCTGGAAGACAGCTGGCTCTTGTCGCCTTTTCCCGCGAAAGATAGCCAGGTATTGGTCTGCACATGCACTGGCGTGCAGCCGAAATATTGAGTCACCATCGCCAGAATATAAGGGTCGAAGGCAAGACTGCCCAGCAATTCACTATGTGTTGCCTGGTCCAGATCCCTGAGCCAGAAGGTGCCACTTTCCAGACGTTCCCCGCTAGCGCCGAGCGCATACAACTCCTCGCCACTGCGCAGCGTAGCGCCGGGCCTCTTCTCATAGAAACTAAATTTGCCAATCTCGTCTCTGACTGCTGCCAGCGTGGATACCGGCAGTTTTCTATCGGCAACGAGGTAGCCGTGCGTACGCAGCGTTTTTACCGCTTCGGCAAGCGTTCCCAATTCGCCAAAGATCGGCGACAACTCGGGCAATTCAGGCATCGGATAACGAAGCGCCAGTATCCTGGCGACCAACTCGTTCAACCCGTGATTGAACTGGTAGAAATCCATCTCGGACTTATCGCGCAAGAGAAATCCATCCCCTCCCACGATTTCGTAATGCAAGAAATTGGCCAACGCCCGTTGCTGCGCGGTGTTCAGTTTCTGGCACTCGTCGGCGATGTCATGAGGAACTGGGAAAGCATCAAGCAACGCTTTTAATTTCTGGTTCATGGTTCTAGACGATAGGCGGTAAAAGGGCACGCGGATCGAGCCGGCACGAAGTTGAAGCCATTCCATCGTTTCAGAGAAAGAACAGCGCAAACAACACGCCTGGAGCCTGCACCGATATTAACGCGCCTACGTCCAACCTGCCGATCCAGCAACCTCTTACAAGATCAACACGCCAATTCCGCCCTCTGCCCGAGCCCTACCCAGAGCTTCTTCGGCTCTCGTCCAGCAACAGCCAGTCTTCTTTTTCGCGGACAAGATCGCCAACACCGTCAGCGCCCGACGGTCTTGGAACATGGACAAGCAAGGAGAAACGTGTGCGGTTGTCTGACGGTTTTCTGAAGTTTTTCTGACGGTTGAAACCAATCCTTGCCGGGGCCCGTTCTGCCTTCTCAAACCGAAGAACTGGTGGCTATACTCGCGCACCCGATGCGCACCAACTGAGGCCACCAAATGCTAAAAAGCATCTGCCGCATTGCTCCCGCCGTCATCCTGCCGCTCACGCTGTCCGCCTGCATGGGCCTGTCCGTCTACTCGCCCACGCGCAACAAGCTCGATGCGCAGGTCGGCAAGAACATCAATGAAATGCTGCCCGCCTGGCCGCCCGAGACCGGCGCCAAGCCGTTCGTGAACAAGGTCGATGACCAGACCACGAGCTACACGTATGTGTATGGCTACCATCCGGGCCACTACGAAGGCCGCGGCTATTCCACCAACGGCCCGATGGGCACGACGTATGGGTCCTACAGCGCCTACGTGCCCGAATACACCGACTGCGCGGTGATCTTCTACACCGACAAGGCCGGCACCGTGCTGCGCTACGACATGAAGACGAATGGGAAGATCAGCTACAACTCGTGCGGGGAGTACATCAGCGGGTTCAGGTTCTGAGCTGAAGACGCCATCGGCACATCGCATGCGATGTGCGCCCGGAAGATGTGCGCCCGGAAATGAGAAAGGGGGTTAGTGATTTTCATCACTAACCCCCTTAGGGTATTGCTGGTCGGGACGGCGGGATTCGAACTCGCGACCCCTTGCACCCCATGCAAGTGCGCTACCAGGCTGCGCTACGCCCCGAAAGAAAAAGAGTATAGCAGACCTAAAAATTGTTTGCACGCATTGGTGCAAAAAAAGTGCCGAATACTCAAAAAAATTTGCGTGCCCCGCGTGATGCCTGCACCGCTTTCATGCAAGGCTCGCGCATGGCACGCAAGGTACTGAATGTTGAACTGCGCTTGAACCGTGCGCCGCTCAGGCCGCGGCGCTGGCGCTCACCGCGTTGCCGCCGGCTGCCGGCGCCGGCGAGCCCAGGGCTTCGCTCAGCATCGTCGACACATTGCCCAGCTCGTTGCGCAGGGCTTGCATCTCGGCGCCAGTCAGGCGCACCGCGGCGTCCTGGTCGTGCGGCGTGTCGCGCGCATCGCCCAGGCGGTTGCGCGCGCCGCTGATGGTGAAGCCTTGTTCGTACAGCAGGGAGCGGATGCGGCGGATCAGCAGCACTTCGTGATGCTGGTAGTAGCGGCGGTTGCCGCGCCGCTTGACCGGCTTGAGCTGCGTGAACTCCTGTTCCCAATACCGCAGCACGTGCGGCTTGACGCCGCACAGGTCGCTGACCTCACCGATGGTGAAGTAACGCTTGGCGGGAATGGGCGGTAAGGTAACGGTGGATTCGGTACGTGTCATAAGAGAATTCTATGCCGCGATGCGTCGAGTGCCGATAACAATTACCGACAAAGCGTATCACTCCTCGGCATCTGGCGCTGTGGGAGTGGCCTGCTCCACTACGCTCTTGAGTTTCTGACTCGCGTGGAACGTGACCACGCGGCGGGCGGCGATGGGGATGGTCTCGCCGGTCTTGGGATTGCGCCCCGGACGCGGCGGCTTGTCGCGCACCTGGAAATTGCCGAAGCCCGAAAGCTTGACGGAGTCTCCGCGCGCCAAGGCGTCGCGGATTTCCTCGAAGAAGGTATCGACGATGTCCTTGGCTTCGCGCTTGTTCAGGCCGACCCGCTCAAAGAGCAGTTCGGCCAGCTCGGCCTTGGTCAGGGTACGCGGCTCGGCAAGCATACTGTTCCCCATGGTTCAAGCGCGCTGGCGCGCGCCGTGGGCACTGACCAAAGCGTCTTTGATGCGCGCCAGGCAATCGGCCACCCGGGCTTCGTCCAGTGTGACCTCAGTGTCCTGTAGCCAGAAACGGAACGCAAGGCTTTTCTCGGCCACGGGCTGGTCGCCCTGGGCCTTTTCGCGCCAGACGTCGAACAGGCGCACGTCCTGCACCACGGCCAGCTGCGGATCGGCCTTGACCGTCGCCGCCACCGTGTCCAGCATGGATTGCGCGGTCACGGGCGCATCGACCCACAGGGCCAGGTCGCGCACCACCACCGGCTGGCGCGACAGCTCGCGCACCTGCGGCAACTCGCCTTCGGACAGGGCATCCACGTCCAGCTCGAACACCACCGGCGCGTGCGCCAGGTCGGCCTGCTGCGCCCAGCGCGGGTGCAGTTCACCGATCCAGCCGACCTGCTTGCCGTCCAGCGTGACACGGGCGCTGCGGCCCGGGTGCAGCGCGGGATGGGCCGCGGCTTCGAAGCGCAGACGGGCGCCACGGGCGCCGAACAGCGCCTCGACGTCCATCTTCACGTCGTAGAAATCGACCTGGCGCGCGGGCGCGCCCCACTGCTCTTCCACCGACGGGCCCCAGGCGGCGCCGGCCAGCTTGAGCGGCTGGCGCACGCCGGCGACTTCCAGCGGACCGTCCTGGGCGGCGTCGTCACGCGCGAACACGCGGCCCAGTTCGAACAGGCGCACGCGCGTCTGCTTGCGGTTGGCGTTGTGGCGGATGTTGGCCACCAGGCCGGCGATCAGGCTCGACCGCATCACCGACAGGTGGCTGGCGATCGGGTTGACCAGCTTGACCGGCGTGTCGTTGCCGGCGTAGTCGCGTTCCCACTCGGCTTCGACGAAGCTGTAGTTGACGACTTCCTGGTAGTCCTGCGCGGCGGCCAGGCGGCGCAGCGCGTGCGGGCCGCGGCGCACTTCGGGCTGCGAGAACATCTTGGCGCGCGCCATCGGCGGCACCGTGGGAATGTTCTCGAAGCCGTAGATGCGGGCCACTTCCTCGATCAGGTCTTCCTCGATTTCGAGGTCGAAGCGGTACGACGGCGGCGTGACGATGAAGTCTTCGCCGTCGAGCGTGAATTCCAGGCCCAGGCTGCCGAAGATCCTGGCGACCTCGGCTTGCGTGACGGGCACGCCCAGCACGCGGTGGCAGCGCGCCAGGCGCATGCGCACCGGCTCGCGCTTGGGCAGGTTGACGATCTGGTCGTCCAGCGGACCGACCTGGCCGCCGCAGATGTCGACGATCAGGCGCGTGATGAATTCGATGTGCTGCGGGATCGTGGCGAAGTCCACGCCGCGCTCGCCGCGATGGCTGGCTTCGGAGCTGAACTTGAAGCGGCGCGCGCGGCCGGCCAGCGATTGCGGCCACCAGAACGCGGCTTCCAGGTAGATGTTCTGCGTGTCGAGCGTGACCGCGGTGGCCTCGCCGCCCATGATGCCGGCCAGGCTTTCGACTTGATCGCCGGCCACCACCACGCCGACCTTCGAATCCAGCGTGACGGTCTGGCCGTTCAACAGTTCGAGCGTCTCGCCTTCGCGCGCCCAGCGCACCGACAGGTCGCCGTGGATCTTGTCCAGGTCGAACACGTGCGAGGGGCGGCCCAGTTCCAGCATGACGTAGTTGGAGATGTCCACCAGCGCCGACACCGAGCGCTGGCCGGCGCGCTCCAGGCGCGTCTTCATCCACTCGGGGGTCTGCGCGCGGGCGTTCACGCCACGGATCACGCGGCCGCCAAAGCGGCCGCACAGGTCGGGCGCCTCGATCTTGATGGGACGCAGCTCGTCCAGCGTCACGGGCACGGCCTTGGCGGTGGGCACCGACAGCGGCGCGCCGGTCAGCGCGGCGACTTCGCGCGCCACGCCCAGGATCGACAGGCAGTCGGCGCGGTTGGGCGTCATCTTCAGCGTGAAGAGCGTGTCGTCCAGGTCCAGCGCTTCGCGGATCGACTGGCCCGGCGCCATCTCGGCCGGCAGTTCCAGCAGGCCGGCGTGATCTTGCGACAGGCCCAGTTCGCGCGCCGAGCACAGCATGCCCGACGATTGCACGCCGCGCATCTTGGCCACGCCGATCTTCATGCCGCCGGGCAGTTCCGCGCCGACGCGGGCCAGCGGCACCTTCAGGCCGGCGGCCGCGTTGGGCGCGCCGCAGACGATCTGCAACAGCGCGCCGGAGCCGTCATCGACTTGGCAGACGCGCAGCTTGTCTGCGTCGGGGTGCGGGGCGATCTCGACGATGTGCGCGACCACCACGCCCGTGAACGCGGGCGCGGCCGGCACCGTGTCTTCGACTTCCAGGCCGGCCATGGTGAGCCGGTGCGCGAGTTCGTCGGTTGCGATCGGAGGATTGACCAGCGTACGCAGCCAGGATTCGGGAAATTGCATGATCTAGCCGTCTGTTATTCGTTGAACTGGCGCAGGAAGCGCAAATCGCCTTCGTAGAACTGGCGCAGGTCGTTGACGCCGTAACGCAGCATCGTCAGGCGCTCGAGTCCGGAGCCGAAGGCAAAGCCGATATAACGTTCAGGGTCCAGGCCGAAGTTGCGCACCACCTGCGGGTGCACCTGGCCCGAGCCGGAGATCTCCAGCCAGCGGCCGCGGTTCGGGCCCGACGTGAACATCATGTCGATTTCGGCCGACGGTTCGGTGAACGGGAAGAACGACGGGCGGAAACGCACGACGAGATCGTCGCTCTCGAAGAAGCAACGCAGGAAATCGGTGTACACGCCCTTCAGGTCGGCGAACGAGATGTCCTCGGCGATCCAGAGCCCTTCCACCTGGTGGAACATGGGCGAGTGCGTGGCGTCGCTGTCAACGCGGTAGGTGCGCCCCGGCGCGATGACCTTGATGGGCGGCTTGTGCATGCGGGCGTATCGCACCTGCATGGGGCTGGTGTGCGTGCGCAGCAGCAGCGGCAGGCCGTCGGCGTCTTTCATGTCGACGTAGAACGTGTCCTGCATGGAACGCGCCGGATGGTCCAGCGGGTTGTTCAGCGCGGTGAAATTGGTCCAGTCGTTTTCGACTTCGGGGCCGTCCGCCACGTCGAAGCCGATGGAGCGGAAGATCTCTTCGACGCGCTCCCAGGTCCGGATGACCGGATGGATGCCGCCCGGCACGCGACCACGGCCCGGCAACGATACGTCAATGGTTTCGGACGCCAGGCGGGCATCGAGTTCCGCTTGCACCAAGGCGGCGCGGCGCAGGTTCAGGAGCTCCTCGACCTTCTGCTTGGCCTGATTGATCCGGGCGCCCATGTCGCGCTTCTGCTCGGGATCGAGCTTGCCCAGCCCCTTGAGCAGGACCGTCAGCGCGCCGTCCTTGCCCAGGAAACGGGCCTTTGCATTTTCGAGCGCGGCGGCGTCCGTGGCCGCGGCGAACCGTTCTTGCGCCTGGGAAACCAGGTCGTCAACCGATTGAGTCATGAAATCCAGCCTTCAAAACGCAAACGGGGCCATTACAGCCCCGTTTGCAGCGATGCGCGATGAGTTAAAGCGCGCGATCAGGCAGCCAAGGCAGCCTTGGCTTGCTGCACGATGGCGGCAAAGCCGGCCTTGTCGCGCACGGCCAGATCGGCCAGGACCTTGCGGTCGAGTTCGATCGCAGCCTTCTTCAGGCCGGCGATGAACACGCTGTAGCTGACGCCATGTTCGCGGACGGCGGCGTTGATACGCGTGATCCACAGCGCGCGGAACGTGCGCTTCTTGTTGCGGCGGTCGCGGTAGGCGTATTGGCCAGCGCGCATGACCGCTTGCTTGGCGATACGGAACACATTACCGCGGCGGCCACGGTAACCCTTGGCGGCGGAAATGACTTTTTTGTGACGTGCGCGGGCAGTTACGCCGCGTTTGACGCGAGGCATAGTAGATCTCCCTTAGATCAAGCGAAAGGCATCATGGCTTTCACGGAAGCCACGTTGGATTCATGGACCGCTGCCGAACCGCGCAGCTGGCGCTTGGCCTTGGTCGTCTTCTTGGTCAGGATGTGACGCTTGAACGCCTGACCACGCTTGATGGATCCGCTGCCGCGAACCTGAAAGCGCTTTGCGGCGCTTTTCTTGGTTTTCATCTTGGGCATGATGATTCCCTAAACTGAACACTATTGTTGATTTACATGACGCGAGGTGCTTGTCGCAAGGCGGTTGGCGCCGCCCCAAGCCATGAAGGCGGGAGCGTTCGACCTACACCATTGCGGCAAAACTTGAGGACCTCTTGCCACTTCTGGGGTACTTCTGGGGTACTGCTGGGGGTACTTCGACTGCTGGGGTACTGCAACTTTCCCCGATGGCCCGGGCGAAAAAAATGGCCTGGATCCGGGAAAGCCTTTGATTATATGGTGATTTCCCCGGTTTTGTCGAGCCGGATCGGGTCTTGCGGACAGACACGGGGAAACATCCAGGGACAGAACCCGTCCGCCCGACTGACGGCAACGGCCTGCGCCCCGCATTATGCCCCTGGGCGGCGGTACTGCACCGCCTGCGCCACGTGATGCGCCTCCAGCCCGTCCGCCTGCTCCAGATCGGCGATGGTCCGAGCCACCCGCAAGGCGCGGTGCATGGCCCGGCCCGAGCCCGCCAGCCGGCGCATCGCCTGCAGCAGCAGCTCGCGGGCCGGCGGTTGCAGCGGGCAGTGGCGCTCGAGCTCGGCGCCGGCCAGCGCCGCATTCGGCTTGCCCTGGCGCGCCAGCTGGCGTTCGCGGCAACGCGCCACGCGCGCCCTGACGGGCTCGGACGCCTCGCCTGGCGGCCCCTGCAGGCTTTCCAGGTCGGTCGGCGGCAACGCCACGTGCAGGTCGATCCGGTCGAGCAGCGGCCCCGAGACCTTGCCGGCGTAGCGCGCCACTTGGTCGGGCGTGCACTGGCAGGCCCGGCGCGGATGACCGCGCCAGCCGCAAGGGCACGGGTTCATCGCGGCCACCAGCTGGAAGCGGGCGGGAAACTGCGCCGTCTGCAGCGCCCGGGCGATGACCACCCTGCCCGTCTCCAGCGGCTCGCGCAGCGCCTCCAGCGTGCGTCGGCTGAATTCCGGCAGCTCGTCGAGGAACAGCACCCCATGATGGGCCAGGCTGATTTCCCCCGGTCGCGGCCGTCCGCCGCCGCCCACCAGGGCGATGGCGGACGCCGAATGATGCGGCGAGCGGAACGGCGGCGTGCCTATCCGTACCGGCGGCGCGCCCGCCAGCGCGGCCAGGGCCGCGACCTCGAGCGCCTGCGTGCGCGCCAGCGGCGGCAGCAAACCCGGCAGGCGCGCGGCCAGCATGCTCTTGCCGGCCCCGGGCGGCCCCACCATCAACAGGCTGTGACCGCCCGCCGCCGCGACCTCCAGCGCGCGCCGCGCCCCGGGTTGCCCGCGCACGTCCGCCAGGCAGGGCATCGGCGGCGCCTCGGGCCAGGCGTCGGGCAACGCGTCCGGCAGGCGGCAATGGCCCGCCACGTGCGCCGCCACGTCCGCCAGGCTGCGCGCGGACAGCACCCGCAGCCCCTCGACCCAGGCCGCCTGACCGGCGCTGCCAGCGGGCAGGATCAGGGTGGCGCCGGGCGACTCGCGCGCCACGCTCAGCGCGATCACCAGGGCGGCCGCGACCGGCACCAGCGCGCCGGTCAGCGACAACTCCCCGGCGAGCACCAGGCCGGCCAGCAACGGATCCGGCGCGGTCTCGACGGCGGCGCCCGCTGTCGCCGCGCCCTCGCCCGGCGGCGCCAACTGCCCCGCCGCCAGCAGCAGGCCCACGGCAATCGGCAGGTCGAAGCGGCCCGACTCCTTGGGAATATCGGCGGGAGACAGGTTGACCGTGATGCGGCCCGCGGGGAAATTGAAGCCGCTGTTGATGATGGCCGCGCGCACCCGCTCGCGGCTTTCGCGCACCTCGGTGTCGGGCAGGCCGACCACGTTGAAGCTGGGCAGGCCCGGCCCCAGGTGGGTTTCGACCCGCACCGCGTGGGCATGCAGGCCGCTGAGGGTGCGGCTGGCGATTACGGCTAGCGTCAAGGCAGTCTCCGATAACAATCGAAGACGAGTATGGCGAAAACAAAAACGGCCGCGCAGGCGGCCGTGGCAAAAAGGTCCCGCGCGGATTACTTATCCAGGGCGGACAGCCGCGACTCCAGCTGCTCGACGGTGGCGGCCAGTTGGTCGACGCGGGCGCGCGTGCGCGCCAGCAGATCGGCCTGCACATCGAATTCCTCGCGCGTGACCAGGTCGAGCTTCGAGAACGCCTGCGTCATCATGGCGCGGACATTGCGCTCGACGTCCGCGGCGGGGCTGCGGGCGATCAGGTCGGAAATGTTCTTCTGGATGTCTTCCATCCACTGGGTGCGATTGTTCATAGCGGCCTCACGATGTTCTTGGTGCCTCAAGTGTAGTGCTTTCCACAGGCCGGGCTGCGGGCAAAAAAAAAGGGCGGGCCGCATGCGGTGACCGCCCATCAAAGCACAGGAGAAAACCGGGCCGCCTTGGGGGCAGCCCCCTACCAACATCGTTACTGGCAACCCATCTGCGTCGCCGACTGCGCGAACAGGTCGGCCGATTGCTTGCATTGGGCCGCCAGCTGCGTCTTGTCGCTGATCGTGGCCCACTGGGTCTTGGCCGCGTCGAGCTGCTGCTTGAAGCTGGCCGCCGCGGGATTGGATGCGCCGAGCTTGTCCATGCATGCACTGACCTTGGTCAGGTAGGCATCGCATTCGGCGGGCAGGCCGGCGGTGGCGCCGGCGGCCGGAGCCGAGCTGGACGGCGCGGGCGTGGAAGCCGGCGGCGTGGTGGCCGCGGGCGGCGTGCCCGGCGTGGTGGTCGACGGCGCCGGCGTGGTCGATGCCGCGGGCGGCGCGGCCTTTTCGTCGCTCTTGTTGCAGCCGGCCAGGGCGGCCAGCGCGGCGGTCAGCGCCAGCACGGCAAAGGTCTTGCGTTGGATCGTCATCATTCCTCTTTCCTTTCTTGCTTTTTGTCTTCGTTCAGAGAGCCGCGGCGCCGGTGTCTTTTGCCGCGGCCCGGTCAGGCCCAGATACCGCCATGAGCTGGACTTGATTCTTCTTCAGCCTACCTTTGGCAACAAGCTTATGCGTGTAAACCCTCGTATCACGCCCCGCCCCCGTTTTGACGGTCTGTCCGGACCGCTTTCAATCGCCTGACACCCACGTCCGCCATCGCCCGAAGCCCGGCCAGCAACGTTCAGCGGCCTGTCGGGCAGAAAGCGTCCAAGGCCTCCATGCATCCGGCAAACGCGACAAAGGGCTACCGCGCCGGCATCAACTGGCAACAAATGGCGGCGGTGAAACATATTCCGTTGCATTCCTCACTCCGCCCCGTCATGCACCGGTTTGAGGCTGACGTTTGGTGCATGACGCACTATATTGGTGCAGCCAGGCACAACAAACGCGCCTGCGTTTCCGCTTTCCGGGCACCGGCCTGCATGGCATGGAATTTGCTTGATTGACGATGCCAACGTGCAACCATGAGAGGAAATGCCATGAAACTCATCATCGCCATCATCAAGCCCTTCAAGCTCGACGAAGTGCGGGTGGCTCTATCCGGAATCGGCGTCCAGGGCCTCACCGTTACCGAAGTGAAAGGGTTCGGGCGCCAGAAGGGCCACACCGAGCTGTATCGCGGCGCGGAATACGCCGTCGACTTCCTGCCCAAGCTGCGTGTCGAGGCCGCCGTGCCCGACCACCTGGTCGACCAGGTCATCGAAGCCATCGAACAAGCCGCCCGCACCGGCAAGATCGGCGACGGCAAGATCTTCGCCGCCCCCCTTGAACAAGTGATCCGCATCCGGACGGGTGAAGCCGGCGAAGCTGCGCTGTAGACAAATAAGAAAGACTCATTGGAGCCTGAAAATGGATAAAGCAGATATCTCCTGGTTGCTCGTCTCTACCCTCCTCGTATTGATGATGGCCGTACCCGGTCTGGCGATGTTCTATGGCGGCCTGGTACGCAGCAAGAACGTGCTGTCGGTGCTGCTGCAAGTGTTGTGCACGTTCGTGCTGGGCCTGGTCCTCTGGTTCATCTACGGTTATTCGCTCGCCTTCACCGAAGGCAACGCGTTCTTCGGCGGCCTCTCGCGCGCCTTCTTCTCCGGCATGTTCAATCCGGCCGACGGCAAGTACGCCATGTCGAACTCGCTGACCGAGCTGCTGTTCGCCTCGTTCCAGGCCACGTTCGCAGGCATCACCTGCGCGCTGATCGTCGGCAGCTTCGCCGAACGCGCCCGCTTCTCGGCGGTGCTGGTGTTCACGGTGATCTGGTTCACCTTCGCCTACATCCCCATCGCGCACATGGTCTGGTTCGCCTCGGAAACCGCGCCGGGCCTGCTCAACGCCAAGGGCGCGCTGGACTTTGCCGGCGGCACGGTGGTGCACATCAACGCCGGCGTGGCTGGCCTGGTGGGCGCCTATGTGGTCGGCAAGCGTGTCGGTTATGGCCGTGAAGCCATGCAGCCGCACAACCTGCCGATGACCTTCGTCGGCGCCGCCCTGCTGTGGGTGGGCTGGTTCGGCTTCAACGCCGGCTCCGCCCTGGCCGCCAACGAGAACGCCACCCTGGCCTTCTTCAACACCATGATCGCCACCGCTGGCGCCGTGCTGGCCTGGCTGTTCACGGAATGGGCCATCAAGGGCAAGCCCTCGATGCTGGGCGCCGCCTCCGGCGCCATCGCCGGCCTGGTGGGCATCACCCCGGCGGCCGGCCTGGTCGGCCCGGTGGGCGCGCTGATCATCGGCGTGATTGCCGGCGTGGTCTGCGTGTGGGGCGTCAATGGCCTGAAGCGCCTGCTGCGCGCCGATGACGCGCTGGACGTATTCGGCGTGCACGGCGTGGGCGGCATTGTCGGCGCCCTGCTGACCGGCATCTTCAACGCCCAGGTCCTTGGCGGCCCGGGCCTGGCGGAACCCGGCATGATCCTGGGCCAGCTGTGGGTGCAGCTCGAAGGCGTGCTGCTGACCATCGTCTGGTCCGGCGTGGTCGCCTGGATCGCCTACAAGATCGCCAACGCCCTGTGCGGCCTGCGCGTGCCGGAAGACCAGGAACGCGAAGGGCTGGACGTCACCAGCCACGGCGAATCGGCCTACCACAGCTGATCCGTCGCCCTCCCGCCCGGCACCGGGCGGGAATGCGGAAAGCCCCCTCGGAGAGGGGGCTTTTTTTCGACCAGGCCCAAAAAAAAGCCCGTCGCATGCGACGGGCTTTTCCGTTTGCCGGAGGCAGGCTCCGGCGTCGATCAGGCCAGATCGAGCGTGTCCAGGTCCACGGGCAAGGCCCGGTTCAGGGCGCTGGCCACCTTCACGCGCAGCGCATTGGTGTGGGCCCGCCGCACTTCCCGCTTCACGTCCAGCAGTTGCTGCGGATGCATGGAAAACTCGGTCAGGCCCAGCCCCAGCAGCAATCGCGTCATGCGCGAATCGCCGGCCATTTCACCGCAGACCGCGACCGGCTTGCCAGCCCGCTCGCCCGCGTTGATGGTGTGGGCTACCAGCCGCAGCACCGCGGGATGCAGCGGATCGTACAGCGCCGCCACGTCGTGGTCGCCGCGGTCGATGGCCAGGGTGTACTGGATCAGGTCATTGGTGCCGATCGACAGGAAGTCCAGCGCCTGCGCGAACGGTTCGATGGCGATCGCGATGGCGGGCACCTCGACCATGGCGCCGACTTCCATGTGCGGCGCATAGGCCTGCCCGCGCGCATCCAGTTCGCGCCGGGCGGACTCGATGGCCGCCCGCGTCGCCATCACTTCGTGCATGTGGGCGATCATCGGGATCAGCAGGCGCACCGGCCCATGGGCCGAGGCCCGCAGGATGGCGCGCAGCTGCGTCGCGAACATCTCCGGACGCGCCAGGCAGTAGCGGATGGCGCGCTGCCCCAGCGCCGGATTGGTGGCCACGGTGGCCTCGCCGTCCAGCGTCTTGTCCGAGCCGATGTCGAGCGTGCGGATGGTGACCGGACGGCCCGCCATCACCTTCACGACCGACGCGTAGGCCTCGTATTGTTCTTCCTCGCCCGGCAGGTCCGGACGCCCCATGAACAGGAATTCGCTGCGGAACAGGCCGATGCCGTGCGCGCCGGAGGCCAGCGCCAGCGCCGCCTCTTCCGGCAGCTCGATGTTGGCGTGCAGGACGATGTCGATGCCGTCCAGGGTGACCGACGGCTCGTCGCGCAGCAGGCTCAGCTCGGCGCGCTCGTCGGCGTAGACGGCCTGGCGGCGGCGGTATTCCTGCAGGATGCGGTCCGACGGGTTGACCACCACCGCGCCGGCGGCGCCGTCGATGATCAGCATGTCGCCGTCGCGCACCAGCTCGCGCACATTGCCCATGGCCACCACCGCCGGCACGCCCATGCTGCGCGCCACGATGGCGGTATGCGAGGTCGGGCCGCCCAGGTCGGTGACGAAGGCGGCGAAACGGCCGCCGCGCAGGCGCAGCATGTCGGCGGGCGAAATATCGTGCGCCACCACCACCAGCGCGTCGTCGCCGCCCATGTGCGACATGTCCGGCAAAGTGGCCGAGGTGCCCGACAGCACGTGCAGCACCCGCTCGATCACCTGGCGCACATCGGCGCCGCGCTCGCGCAGGTACTCGTCTTCCATGGCGTCGAACTGCTGGCCCAGGATCTGGCCCTGCGTGGTCAGCGCCCATTCGGCGTTGTAGTGCCGCTCGGCGATCAGCGCCAGCGTCTGCTCGGCCAGCAGCGGGTCGCCCAGCAGCAGGCTGTGCACGTTCAGCATGGCGCCCAGCTCGCGCGGCGCGTCGGCCGGCAGGGTATCGGCCAGCAGCCGCAGTTCCTGCTGCGCCGAGGCCAGCGCCTCGGTCAGGCGGCGGCTTTCGGCCGGCACGTCCTCGGGCGAAATGCGGTAGTGCGCGACTTCCAGCGCCGCCGCGCCCATGACCACCGCGCGGCCGATGGCGTAGCCGCGCGCCACGCCCTTGCCGTACAAACAAATAACGGGGCTGGCAGAGCCAGCCCCGTCATGCGCCTGAACCGCGGCACCGGCCGCGGACATGCCGGCCCCGACATCGTCAGGGCCGGCGGATTCGGAAACGCTGCTATTCCTGTTCACCGAATTTGCTATCGAACAGAGTTTCAATTTCGGAGAGCGCCTGCTCGGCATCGCTGCCCGAGGCCTCCAGCTTGACCGTCACGCCCAGGCCGGCGGCCAGCATCATGACCCCCATGATGCTCTTGGCGTTCACGCGCTGCGCGCCGCGCGAGATGAAGATCTCGCTCGAGAACTTGCTCGCCAGTTGCGTCAGTTTGGCGGCCGCCCGCGCATGCAAACCCAGTTTATTGCTGATGACAATGTCTGTATTAGGCATAGTGAATATTATGACCACGGCATCACACCGCAGTTGGTGATTGCAGCAAATTGTCGAACCGCTCGTCGGCTTGAAATATTAGCCGAAATAACCGGACGAGTTCCTGTCCGTCAGTCTACCCGCAATACCCCTTGCACCCCGCCCGCCAGCGCCTTTTCACGGGTCTCGGCCAGCGAAAGGTTACGGTAGGTCAGCGCGCGCAACAGCATCGGCGTGTTCAGGCCCGCCAGCACGCAGCACTGGATGCCCTGCGCCTGGGCGTCGGCCACGGCCCGCTTGGAGATATTGGCGGGCGTGGCGCCGATCAGATCGGTCAGCACCAGCACGCCGCCGCCGTGGTCCTGCTCGAGGATGTCCTTGAGCACCGCCGGCGCCAGATCGTCCGGCCGGTCCTCGGGCTGGATGTCGTGGATCGCCAGCATGCCGTCGAGGTTGCCCATGACGTGGCTGGCGCATTCGCGCATGGCGGCGCCCAGGGGCGCATGCACGACGATGACGATACCCGTGGTCATGACAAAGTCCCAGGAAGATCAGGCCGCGGCGCCGGCGGCAACCGCTTTCTCGAGCGCCTGCACGAACATGCCGGCCACGTCGAAGCCGGTCTGTTCGGCGATTTCCACGAAACAGGTGGGGCTGGTGACATTGACTTCGGTGACGTAGTCGCCGATGACGTCCAGGCCGACCAGCAGCAGGCCGCGCGCGGCCAGCTTGGGGGCCACGGCCTCGGCGATCTCGCGGTCGCGCGGCGACAGCGGCTGCGCCACGCCCCGGCCGCCGGCGGCCAGGTTGCCACGGGTTTCGCCGGCCAGCGGGATGCGCGCCAGCGAATACGGCACGGGTTCACCGCCGATCAGCAGGATGCGCTTGTCGCCCTTGACGATCTCGGGAATGTAACGCTGCGCCATGATGGTGCGCGCGCCGTTGTCGGTGAGCGTTTCCAGGATGGCGTTGAGGTTCGGGTCCTTGGGCTGCAGGCGGAACACGCCGGTGCCGCCCATGCCGTCCAGCGGCTTGACGATGACGTCGTGGTGCGTGTCGTGGAACGCCTTCAGGCGCGCCATGTTGCGCGTCACCAGCGTCGGCGCGGTGAACTCGCTGATCTCGGTGATGGCCAGCTTTTCGGGATGGTTGCGGATCGCCGCGCCGCTGTTGAACACCTTGGCGCCCTGCGCCTGGGCGTACTCGAGCAGGTGGGTGGAATACACGTATTCCATGTCGAAAGGCGGGTCTTTGCGCATCACCACCGCGCCGAAATCGGCCAGCGGCAGGTCCCGGGACGCCGATTCGCGCCACCAGTCATGGCCGTGCAGGTCCGCGCCTTCCACCAGCTCGATGGGCGTGGTGACGGCCTTGACCGTGCCGGTCTCGATGTACAGATCGCCCTGCATGGCCACGCTGAGCGTATGGCCGCGCGCCACCAGGGCGCGCATCATGGCGACAGAACTGTCCTTGTACGCTTTCAAGAGCGGCAAGGGATCCAAAACGAACAAAACATGCATCGCGACACCCCGAACGTACGCCGCCTTCCCTTTCGGGAAGGCGGCTATCTATGACATCGTAGCGCAGAGCCGCCCAATAAGCGAACCCGCCGAACATAGGCTGGACGGCGGGTCGCGGGGAAGAGCGGCCAGGCCTTCCCGGGCAGGAAGGCCGGCAGGAGCTTTAAGCCGCCGATTCCGGCTTGCCCGCGGGGGCAGCCTTCTTCTTGGGCGCCAGCACCATGACCATCTGACGGCCTTCGAGCTTCGGCATGGCTTCGACCTGGGCCAATTCCAGCAGATCGTCGCGCACACGCTCAAGTACCCGCATGCCCAGTTCCTGGTGGGCCATTTCACGGCCACGGAACCGCAGCGTCACCTTGGCCTTGTCGCCTTCCTCGAGGAAGCGGCGCAGGTTGCGCAGCTTGACCTGGTAGTCGCCCTCGTCGGTGGCCGGACGGAATTTGACTTCCTTGACCTGGATGACCTTCTGCTTCGAACGAGCTTCGGCTTGGCGCTTCTGCTCTTGGTACTTGAACTTACCGTAGTCCATCAAACGGCAGACCGGCGGTTCGGCGTTCGGCGCGATTTCCACCAGATCCACGTCGTTTTGCTCGGAAAGACGGAACGCGTCGGCAATCTTGACGATGCCCAGCTGTTCTCCGTCCAGACCTATCAGGCGCACCTCGGGGACGCGGATTTCACCGTTGATGCGATTGGCTTTTTCAGTGGCGATGTTGAAAGCTCCTACAAATGTTAAGCAGCGCTGCCATCGGGTTGATTGACGTCGCGGCGGGTGGATACGTCTTCGGACAGGCGGGCGACGAAGTCGTCGAACGCGATGGCGCCGAGGTCCAGACCACCCAGACCGCGTACGGCGACGGTACCGTTTTGCTTCTCCTTGTCGCCGACGACGAGGATGTACGGCACCTTCTGCAGGCTGTGCTCCCGAATTTTACGAGTGATTTTTTCACCGCGCAAATCGGACTCTACTCTAAAGCCTTGTTTTTTCAGGCTTTGCGTGATTTCAGCCGCATAATCGGCCGAAGGTTCGGAAATGCAGCACACCACGGCCTGCACCGGAGCCAGCCAGGGCGGCATCGCGCCGGCGTGGTTTTCGATCAACATGCCGATGAAACGCTCGAGCGAACCCAGGATGGCGCGGTGCAGCATCACGGGCGGACGGCGCTGGTCGTTCTGGTCCACGTACTCGGCGCCCAGGCGCACGGGCATGGAAAAGTCGACCTGGATCGTGCCGCACTGCCAGTGGCGGCCGATGGCGTCCTTCAGCGTGTATTCGACCTTGGGGCCGTAGAACGCGCCCTCTCCCGGGGAGATCTCGAATTCGCAGCCGGTGCGGCGCAGGCTTTCCATCAGGGCCTGTTCGGCCGTGTCCCAGACCTCGTCCGAGCCGATGCGCTTTTCAGGGCGCGTGGCGACCTTGTACAGCACTTCGGTGAAGCCGAAGTCGCGGTAGACCTTCTGCAGCAGGGCCGTGAAGTCGGCGCACTCGTCCTGGAGCTGTTCTTCGGTACAGAAGATGTGGCCGTCGTCCTGCGTGAAGCCGCGCACGCGCATCATGCCGTGCAGCGAGCCGGACGGTTCGTTGCGGTGGCACTGGCCGAATTCGCCGTAGCGCAGCGGCAGCTCGCGGTACGAGTGCAGGCCGGCGTTGAAGATCTGCACGTGGCCCGGGCAGTTCATCGGCTTGAGGCCATAGACGCGGTTCTCGGACTCCGTCGTGAACATGTTTTCACGGTAGTTGTCCCAGTGGCCCGTCTTCTTCCAGAGCGAGATGTCGAGGATCTGC
>Ga0189292_10257_pt1 | contig 22192 bp, 16 predicted proteins | sample UW1oraminimetaG_FD_130317 | JGI IMG/M metagenome (GOLD analysis project Ga0189292, IMG submission 130317) | Marine microbial communities from the Costa Rica Dome - UW179A-orange mini metaG | ecosystem: Environmental > Aquatic > Marine > Oceanic > Photic zone | place: Costa Rica: the Eastern...
CAAGCGGATGTTCGAGAAGTACTCGAAGGAGGCGGGCAAGGAGCAGTACCTGATCCCGTACTTCATCGCTGCGCATCCGGGCACCACTGACGAGGACATGATGAATCTCGCGCTGTGGCTGAAAGCCAATGGCTTCCGCGCTGACCAGGTGCAGGCGTTCTATCCGTCGCCAATGGCCTCGGCAACCGCCATGTACCACACCGGCAAGAACCCGCTGCGCAAGGTGACCTACAAGAGCGAAGGCGTCACCGTGGTCAAGAGCGAGGAACAGCGGCGCCTGCACAAAGCCTTCCTGCGTTACCACGATCCCAAGGGCTGGCCGCTGCTGCGTGAGGCGCTGATTCGTATGGGCCGCGCTGATCTGATCGGCAGCGGCAAGCAGCAGCTTATTCCGGCTCATCAGCCGGCTACCGATGGCTATCAGAGCGCGCGGCGCAAGAACTCCACTCCGGTGGGTAGCAAAAAGGCGGGGCAGGGCGGGCAGATCCTCACCCAGCACAACGGTTTGCCACCGCGGAGCCACGACGGCAATGCCTGGGACAAGCGCGAGCAGGCCAAGGCTGCCGCTGAAGCTCGGCGTAAGGCGGCTAAAGGGGGTAAGCCACAACGCCCCGTGGCACCCCGCTAACCGACGAGGTCTGCCTGCATAAAAAACGGAGCGCCAGGCTCCGTTTTTTTTAGAACCTGAATGCCTGGGTCGCCCTATCCAGTTCGCTGCCCAGCTGCAGCATCTGCGCACTCTGCTCGCGCCCCCGGCTGATATGGCCAAGGTTTGCATCTCCGAGTTGATGAATGCGTTCGCTGTGGCCGCGAATCTCGCCTACCGCTTCGCCCTGTTGTGCAGTGGCCTGGGCAATTTGCTCGGCCATACGGCTGATGGTGGCGATGGTCGAGACGATCTCGTCCAGCGCCTGATCAGCACTTTGCGCCAGGTTTGCCGTGCTTTCGGCGTGTGCTACCTGGCTGCGCATGGCCTCAACCGACTGCCTGGCCGCCTGCTGCAGGCGGCCTATCAGTTGCTGGATTTCCTCGGTTGCGCCGCTGGTGCGTTGAGCGAGTGAGCGCACCTCGTCGGCTACCACCGCAAACCCGCGTCCATGACCGCCGGCCCGCGCCGCTTCGATGGCGGCGTTGAGCGCGAGCAGGTTGGTCTGCTCGGCAATGGCACGGATGACGGTCAGTACATTGCCAATGATGGTGGTCTCGTCGGCTAGGCGCTCGATGGCCACGGCATTGTCCTGGACTTCGCTGACTAGGTCATGCAGGCCGTTCAGGCTTTGACCAATCACCTGCTGACCGTGATGCACGGCGCGTGCTGCAGCCCGGCTGGCTTCGGCGGCCTCTCCAGCACCATCGGCTACCTGCTGAATGGTCGCTTCTAGCTCACCCAGCGAATCGCGGATCTGCGCCGTGTCACCGGTCTGGCGTTGGGCGCCGTCATGCAGGCCGCTGCTCATCTGGTCGAGGTCGCGGCTGCTTGCGGCAACCTGAGTCGCCTGTTGGCGCAGGGTGCCGACAAGCTGCAGCAGATAGCTGCGCAGACTATTGAGCGAGCTTTCGATATCGGCGATCTCGCGGATCTTCGAGTCGATTCGCGCATCGCGAGTGAAGTCACCTTCCGCCCACGCCGAAAGTGCGGGGACCAGTTGGCTGAGCGCGCGGGTAAGCTGCCGTTGCAGGCGATCGATGGTCAGCGCGATGAGCAGAATCAGCAGAATGATGCCGCCTTGCAGCAGGCGTACCTCACCCTGAATACGGCCATGCTCGGCGCGCACGGCCGGTTCCAGTTCGGCCAGTGCCTGTTGCACGGCGTCGATCTTGCGGGCACTACTTTCCAGCAGCTCGCTGCGTTGGCGGATCAGTTGGCGGGTGCGCTGCAGTTCGGCCGGGTAGCGCTTGATCAGGCTGGCAAGCTCACGCTTGAGCGAAATGCCGCGGTCCTCGGTGGTGCGCTCTGCCGCATCCCCGAGGTCGAGTAGCGCGGCGAAGTTGCTGGCGGCCGAATGGTCCGCGCTTTCGACGCCGAGCAGCGGCAGGGCGTCGAGTGCTTCGGCTTCCTGCTTGAGATTGCGAAGCGTCTGCTCGACATCGCCAGCCAGCTCGTCGCGGCCCGTGCTTACCAGCTTGCCGCGGGCATGGCTCAGACGCAGCAATTGCTGGCTGCCAGCCAGCAACGGCCGTTGGTAGTCCAGCGCGCTCGGATGGCTTGCCTGGGTACGGTAGTCGTCGAGCTGCGTCAGCGCCCCGGCCATTTCGCGTTCTGCCTGTAGCAGCAGGCCCTGCGGATCGCCGGCCAGCTTGCCTGCAGCGAGTAGATCATCGGCGGTGAAGCGGGTGAGCTCCTCCAGGCTCGGACGCAGCCTGTCAGCAAGATCACTGGGTAGCTCGGCGATGTCCTGTTCGAGTTCAGCCAGCGCCTGCTGGGCCTGGCTGTGGCGCAGCGCATCACCGCTAGCCAGATAGCCGTGGATGTTCTCCGCGGCGTGGTGCTGGAACTGCTGGGACAGGGCCAGGTAACGCGCCATGAGGAGATAGGGGCGCTCCATTGCGCGTTCCGACCACCAGAGTGTGGCACCCAGCGCCAAGCAGACCGCAATGAGCAGCAGCGTGTTGAGAGTGGTGAGCGACTTCAGGCGCATGCTCGCCTCGCAGAAAGATCAGGAAGCTTGCAAGGTATGGCAGTTTGATGTCATTGGCGTTACAGCCGGCGCGGTAGCCGGCTAGAGTCGAGGGGGCAGCGGTGGTGGATATCTGGTACAGCGCTGTGCGCTAGCCTGCAGGCGCGCAGCGGCAGGCTAGTAGCACTCGACGCGGTTGCGGCCGCCATGCTTGGCCCGATATAGCGCTTCGTCGGCTTGCTGCGTGAGCATTTTGACCTCGGCATCGTTGCTCAGCTCGGTGATGCCGCAGCTGAATGTGCAGCTGAGGTCGTGCGGCTGAGCGGGGAAGCGAATCTCCGAGAAGCGTTGACGTATCTCGTCGAGCACCTTGCAGGCGGCGTCCGCCGGCGTGTCTGGCAGCACCACGGCAAACTCCTCGCCGCCATAGCGGCCAATGTGATCGGTCTTGCGCAGGCGCTGCTTCAAGAACAGCGCCAGGCTCTTGATGACCCGATCACCCATGGGGTGGCCAAAGGTGTCGTTGACCCGCTTGAAGTGGTCGATATCCAACATGGCAAAGCTTAGCGGACGGTTGTCGCGGCGCGCGCGGAAGCGTGCGTCCTCCAGCAGCTGCAGGCTGTGGGTGTGGTTATAGAGACCTGTGAGGCTGTCGCGCACGATACGCGCCTTGAGGCTTCTGGCGCGGGTCGCGCGGGTGCGCACGGTGGCGATCAGATGGCTGGGCTTGATCGGCTTGGTGAGAAAGTCGTCGCCACCTTCGCCCATGGCATCGAGCTGCTTGTCCAGATCATCCTCGGCGGACAGATAGATGATCGGCACGCTGACGTAGCGCTCGTGCTGGCGAATCACCTTGGCCAGCTCGGTGCCAAGGCATTCGGGCATGTACATATCGAGGATGATCAGATCCGGTTGAAACTCGGCCAGCGCACCTATGGCCTGGATTGGCTCTATCAGCGTCTGGGTCACGATGCCGGCATTGTTCAGCACGCGTTCGGTGTGTGTGGCCTGGGCTCGGGAGTCGTCGATGATCAATACGCGTATCGGTTCATAGTGCGCCGTGCGAGTGAAGATCTCGATCTTTTCCAGCAAGCTGCTGGCATCCAGGGTGCCGGTGAAAAATTCCAGACCTCCCGCGCGAACGGCTGCCAGGCGCGTCGGGGTGTCGGTTTCAGCATGGCTGAAGAAGAGCATCGGCAGCTTGGGGTCCAGTCCCTGTTGCACTTGCTCGGCCAACCGAAGTCCTTCTCCGGGGCCATTGAAGTCGACTTCCATGACGATGGCGGCGGGATGACGCCGATGCATGGCGGTGCGAAAAGCAGCGACACTGCTAAACGCTTGCGCGGACATACTGAAGAAGTCCAGCTGGCGTACGAGATGTTCGGCGCGCTCCTGGTCTTGCAGGGCGATGTAAACCGGCTTGCTCAATGGCGGCAGGAACGACTGGTTTTGCGGGTCGCTGTGGCGCAGGCCGGTACGCGCGAGGCGATAAATCAGCTGGCTGAGTGTGGAAATGCTGCTGCTGGAGAGACGACCGCGGTTGTCCCTGATGTCGCCCAGGCAGTCTTCGATGCTCATCGCCAGCTCGCTGTGCTCGGTCTGCTCGAAGCGGTCGGCGAAGCGTCGAAGTCGGGTCGTCGCTTCGGTGAGCGCGGCGTGGTAGTCCTCGTTCCATTCGCTGCGTTGCAATTGCTGCCAGACTTCCAGCACTTCCCGTGCCTGGTGGATGACCCGCTGGGCAAAATGCTGCTTTAGCTCTTCCTGATCCGACATCGCGATTTTCCTGGCGCGCCAGGTGCGCTGCCCCGGGGCTTTATAATGGCGGCATGCTATCACCGCTCGCGCGCTTTGGTAGTGCGCGCTCGCGGTAGTGGTTCTCAATTTGGCACTGAGCACTCAGGGGCCCTGCGTTATAGTAAAGACAAGTCACCGCAACGTCTCTGGCGCCATGCGGTCGAACCCCTGAACTCGCGAAAAGGACACATTGCCCATGTCGGATTGGAAGAATCGCTTCGCTCGTCTTGGCCGCTCGAATGGCTCTGCCGGGGCGACCAGCCATCGGGCAGGTAACCCGCTTTTGCTTATTCTTGCCGGCTTGCTGGGTATTTATCTGCTGGTGGCGCTGGTGCTTGGTTGGTATTGGTCCAGGGAGCCAGATATGTTCCCGGTTCAACAGCACACTCGCCAGGCTGCCGAGGCCTCACAGCGACAGCTTGTCAGTGGCTACACAACTGTGGAAACGCTTAAGCGTGTTGCCAGTACCTTATTGGATAAGCCAGGCGGTTACCTGAGCAACGACATCGCGCCACCGGGCCTGTGGCTGGACAACATGCCGAGCTGGGAATATGGCGTGCTGGTGCAGGTTCGTGATCTCGCCCGCGCGTTGCGCAAGGACTTCGCTCGCTCGCAGTCGCAGTCCACCGAGGATACCGATCTGGCCAAGGCTGAGCCGCTGTTCAACTTCGACAATCGCAGTTGGGCGCTGCCGGCCTCCGAGTCCGAGTACCGCAACGCCATTCGCGGTCTGGATCGCTACCTGGCTCGGCTCAGCGATCCGGAGCCCAAGGCATTGTTCTACACCCGTGCCGATAACCTGAATAACTGGCTTGGTGATGCTGCCACCCGTCTGGGTTCGCTGTCGCAACGCCTGTCGGCCAGCGTCGGTCGAGTCCGCCTGGATGCCGACATCGCGCCCGAGCAAGAGCGCGCAGGCATCGTTCCGCAGGTCAAGGAGCAGGTGGTCGAGACGCCTTGGATGCAAATCGACAATGTCTTCTTCGAGGCGCGCGGCCAGGCCTGGGCTCTGTCGCACCTGCTGCGGGCAATCGAAGTGGATTTCGCCGATGTGCTAGCCAAAAAGAATGCAACGATCAGCGTCAGGCAGATCATTCGTGAGCTGGAGGCCGCGCAGGAGCCGCTTTGGAGCCCGATGGTCCTTAACGGAAGTGGTTATGGGGTGCTGGCCAACCATTCGTTGGTAATGGCCAACTACATATCCCGCGCCAACGCCGCGATCATCGATCTGCGCAACCTGCTGTCGCAGGGGTAAGGGCGGCCACGAGCTTTGTGAGCGGCAAGTTTAGTGGCGGCGTCTTGAAAGGACGTGAATCTAGCTTGCAGCTCAGTCCAGTCCGAGCTTTTTCAGTCGGTAGCGCATCGAGCGGAAGGTCAGACCCAGGCGCTGGGCCGCCGCTGTGCGGTTCCAGCGAGTTTCTTCCAAAGCCTGCATGATCAACTTGCGCTCGATCTCTTCCAGATGATCTTCCAGATTATCGATGTGCGCCAGGCTGCCTTCGCTACTGTCGGACAGGCCTGGGCTGTCTGCTAGGCGCAGGTCGCCGGCCTTTATCTCGTCGCCTTCGCAGAGTGTGTACGCGCGCTCGAGCATGTTCTCCAGTTCACGGACGTTCCCCGGGAAACGATAGTTCTCCAGCTTTGCCAGCGCATCCGGATGTAGGCGGGCGTTGGTGTCGCCACATTCCTGCGCCAGGCGCCGGAGCATTGCTTCGGCGAGCAGCCCGATATCCTCGCGGCGTTCGCGCAGTGGCGGCACGCGCAGTTCGATGACGTTCAGTCTGTAATACAAGTCCTGACGAAAACGACCCGCGGCAACTTCGCTAGCCAGATCCTTGTGGGTGGCGCAGAGGATGCGCACATCGACCATTACTTCCTGGGCGCCGCCGACCGCGCGAACGGCTTTTTCCTGAATCGCGCGCAGCAGCTTGACCTGCATCGGCAGCGGTAGGTCCGCTACCTCGTCGAGAAATAGCGTGCCGCCATTGGCGGCCTGGAACAGACCAGGCTTGTCTTCGATGGCGCCGCTGAAACTGCCCTTCTTGTGACCGAAGAACTCGCTTTCCATCAGCTCCGTAGGGATCGCCCCGCAGTTAACCGGCACGAACGGCTTCTCGTTGCGTGGGCCTTGTTCGTGGATCAGGCGGGACACAAGCTCCTTTCCGCTACCAGACTCACCGCTTATATAGACCGGCGCCTGGCTACGGGCGAGCTTGCCGATCTGCTTGCGCAGGATCTTCATGGGGGGTGAGCTGCCCAGCAGGCGGCTGTCCACCGGTGCCTCAGCGGCAGGCGCGCGCAGGCGTAAAGCGGTGCTGACCAGCTCGCGCAGCCGGTTGAGATCCACTGGTTTGGTGAGGAAGTCGAACGCCCCGGCCTTGAGCGCACCGATGGCGGTATCCAGGCTGCCGTACGCGGTGATCATCGCAACAGGCAGCTGCGGATGCTGTTGCTGGATGTACTGCACCAGTTCCAGGCCGCTGCCATCGGGTAGGCGCATATCGGTCAGGCACAGATCGTAGTGCTCGCGGGCCAGCAGTTCGCGCGCCTCCTTGAGGTTGCGTGCGCTGCGGGTATCGAGCTTCATCCGGCCGAGGGTGATTTCCAGCAGCTCGCGGATATCCGGCTCGTCATCGATGATCAGTGCTTTCTGGCGCGCGGTCATGGTCCTGCTCTTGATTCGTAAAGCGATAGTCACCGCTAAGGCGGCCGGTGACCATGTTAACTCCGCCGGGCGTCGCCGTGGCTGTCGCTTTGGTCGATGTGTGATGCGTTGCCGGCAACCGTGTTGCGAGTGCTAGTTCAGCTTGCGTGGATGGGCGAAGACGATACGGAAACAGCTTCCGCCCTCAGTACGCTCGCGATAATCCAGGCGGGCCTGATTGCTCTCGCACAGTTCGCGGGAGATATACAAGCCTAGGCCCGTGCCTTTGCTCTCGGTGGTGAAGAAGGGTTCGAAGACGTTATGCAGCTGTTCCGTAGCAATGCCGGGGCCATCGTCCAGTACCTCCACTACCGGCAAATCGCTGGATTCCTCGCGGAACAGGCGTAGCCAGACTTGGGCGCGCTCATGTTGCTGGCCGCTGTAGCGAAGACCATTCTGAACCAGGTTGGTGAGCACTTGTGTCAGCTGATTGGGGTCCATGCGCGTCTGCAGTGAGCTGCCTACAACCTCCAGGTGCAGCGTCTGTTGCGAGCTGAGTCCCTGACGAAACTCGCTCGCGAAACGGTGCAGCCAGTATTTGAGGTCGAGCAGCTGCGGCTCGGCCTGACGGCGGCGTGAGAGCTGCAGGACGTTTTCGATGACCAGGTTCATCCGTCGCGAATGATCCTGAATTATCTGTGCCAAGCGGCGATCGGAGGCGTCCAGCTCTTCGGATTCATGAAGCAGCTGCGCGGCATGGCTGATGGCGCCCAGCGGGTTGCGGATTTCGTGTGCGATGCTCGCAGTGAGCCGGCCGAGCGACGCGAGCTTTAGTTGCTGCGCCTTTTGCGCGATCTGCGAGATATCTTCGAGAAATACCAGGGTGTCGAGTTTGTTGCCGTGCTGCAGCGCCGCAAAGCTCGGTTGCAGCGTCGGTCCGCCGGGCGTCGCCTTGAGATTCTGTGGGCGCAGGGTAGGGTTGCCACGCCATTGCTGCAGCGCTTTGAGCAGTTCCGGACAGCGCGGGGCGATGCGCTCGCCGGCTAGCGAATCCTGCCCGAGCAACTGCAGCGCGCCTTGGTTGGCCAGTAGGACGCGTTCCTGCGGGTCGAGCACGATGATGCCGGTGCGCATGCGCTGGAGGATCAGCGCATTGAGCGCCTCGAGATTCGCAACCTCTTCGGCACGCTGGCGCGCCAGGTTTTCGCTGACCTGCAGCCGGCGGGTCAGGCCTTGTACGAGGAAGGCGGCGGCGAAGCAGAGCGTGCCGAGCGCGCCCGCTTGAACATACTGAGCGCTCGCCTCGGGGCGGTTGATGCTGAGGTAGAACGTCAGATAGATCAGTCCTGTCGCCGCAACCGCGGCGATGAAGAAGCCCACCTTGCCGCGCAGCAGAATATTCGCGATGGCAACGGCCACGATCAGCAGGTTGCCGATACCGCTCGGCGTGCCACCGGCGAAATAGAACAGCCCTGACAGCAGAATCACGTCCATCAGTGCAAGCCCGAGAACGGGCAGATCGCGCTCTGGACTCTGGACGAGCACGGCGACGAAGATGTTGAGAATGAGATAGAGCCAGGCGCCGTACTGAAACAGCTGCGGATTGCTCATCTGCAGCAGGTCATTGTGCAAGTCGCTGCTGATCAGCAGCACCAGCGCCAGGCCGATGGTCAGTCGATAAAGATGGTACAGGCGAAGAATTCGCCGCCCCTGATCGCCGAAGAAAGTGAGATTTTCAGCGCCCACCAGTACTGCTGTCCTGCTCTAGGTGAGCGCGGCTGCAGTACCAGCGGTCATGTGACTGCAGGGCCTGGTCCTGAGGTACATGCACGCCGCACTGAGCGCAGCGCACCATCGACAACGTGGTCTGCTGGGGTTTAGGTGCAGATTTTCTTTGCGAAAAACGGCGCCAGAGCCAGAAGGCGGCGCCTATCAATGCGATCCAGAACAGCAGTCGAAACAGACCCATATCGCTTCCTTCTCGATTAAGCGTGGCGACCTGCGATCGGTCGAGCCGGGGCCGGTCCTGGCCCATTGCGCCGCAAGCGACGCATCGTGTGCTCGTCGCTCCGGCGCGAGGTCAGGTAGTCAGTCGAACAGGCCGAAGGTCAAGCGGCTCCACCAAGAGCGCTTCTGCTCCTGCTGCTCTACTTCCTTGAGCACCGGGCGGAGTTCTTCGGGTAGATCGCGCGAGGCATTTTCGTACTGACGCAGCACGTCTCGGTTGGCGCGAGAGGTATCCGGGCGCGGTGCCTCGCCTTCGATGAAGCCGAGGGTAGCCTTGCTCAGCCAGCTGCGGTTGTCATCCTCGCGCTCGACGGGCGTGAACTTGCCACCTTCCAGCGTTGCATGATCCGGGTAATTGAGCTGCAAGGTCTGCAGGCTAGTGTCGGCGAGATCGTCGAGGCCCAGGCGCTGGTAGGCCTCGGTCATCACGGCAAGGCCGTCGCCGACGGCTGGTGTGCCCTGGAAGTTCTCTACCACGTAACGGCCGCGGTTAGCCGCAGCGACATACGCCTGACGTTTGAGGTAGTAGTGCGCTACGTGGATCTCGTTGGCCGCCAGCAGGTTACGCAGATAGATCATGCGCGCCTTGGCATCCGGCGAATAACGGCTGTTGGGATAGCGACTGGTGAGCTGGGCGAACTCGTTGAAGGAGTCGCGGGCCGCGCCCGGGTCGCGTTTGGTCATATCCAGCGGCAGGAAGCGCGCGAGCAGGCCGCGATCTTGATCGAATGAGGCCAGCCCCTTGAGGTAGTAGGCGTAATCGACGTTAGGGTGTTGCGGGTGCAGGCGAATGAATCGCTCTGCCGCCGAGCGTGCAGCTTCGGGCTCAACGTTGCGGTAATAGGCGTAGATCAGTTCCAGCTGCGCCTGCTCGGCGAAGCGGCCGAATGGATAGCGCGACTCCAGTGCCTTGAGCTTGCTGATGGCGCTGGTGTAACTCTTGTTGTCCAGGTCGGCCTGTGCTTGCTGGTACAGCTCGACTTCACCCAGATTCTCGTCGACGGTGTCATTGGATGAACAGGCGGCGGTTAGGGCGAGAATGGCGATCAGCAGCAGGTGTTTCACTTGCATGGCGGCTTGCGTCCCTGTGACGGCTGGCTGTCTCGCGCGGAGCCGTCCTGTTATGATGAGCGCCCCGGTGCGACCGGGACAAAGACGCCGTATTTAAACACAAGCGTGTAGCCGAAACCAAAGGCCGCTCCGCCATCTGCGGTCCCCGGGCTCTTCCATTGCCAATGGATACCGCCTGCCTCTCTCAGACGAACCTATCACGCCGTATGCCCACGACTTCCAAACAGGCCATCCAACTCAGCGCCCAAGTGCCATTCGACCTTGGCGGGCAACGTCTCGATCAGGTCGCGGCGCAGCTCTTTTCCGAACATTCGCGCTCGCGTCTCGCCGCCTGGATCAAGGATGGTCTGCTGACCGTGGACGGCGCTGTGCTGCGCCCCCGCGATACCGTGCACGCTGGTGCGATGCTCGAACTGAGTGCAGAGCAGCAGGCGCAGGGCGAATGGGTAGCGCAGGACATACCGCTCGAGATCGTTTACGAGGATGATCAGATTCTGGTGATCGACAAGCCCGCCGGGCTGGTCGTGCACCCCGCTGCGGGCCACGCCGACGGCACACTGCTCAATGCGTTGCTGCATCACGTACCGGATCTGATCAACGTCCCGCGCGCCGGCATCGTTCATCGCCTGGACAAGGACACCACCGGCCTGATGGTCGTGGCCAAGACCCTGCAGGCGCAGACCCGCCTGGTCGAGCAGCTGCAGGCGCGCAGCGTCAGTCGCATCTACGAGGCGATCGTCATCGGAGTGATCATCACCGGCGGCACGGTGGATGCGCCGATCGGTCGGCACGGCCAACAGCGCCAGCGCATGGCGGTGGTGGAGGGTGGCAAGCCTGCGGTCAGTCACTATCGTGTGCTCGAGCGCTTCCGCTCGCACACACATGTGCGGGTCAAGCTGGAAACCGGGCGAACTCACCAGATTCGTGTGCACATGACGCACCTCGGTTATCCGCTGGTCGGTGATCCGCTGTATAGCGGGCGCTTCCGCATTCCGCCGGCGGCGAATCCGACCATGGTACAAACGCTGCGTGAGTTTCCGCGTCAGGCCCTGCATGCCCGCTTTCTTGAACTGGATCATCCGGTGACGGGCGAGCGCTTGAAATGGGAGTCGCCATTGCCGGACGACTTCGTCTGGCTGCTGACTCTGCTGCAACAGGACCGCGAGGCGTTCGTCGGGTGACTGTCTCGGGGCAGGGTTGGCTCGCGCCTGAGTGGCCTGCTCCACCCGGCGTTCGCGCCTGCGTGACCACGCGTCAGGGTGGCGCCAGCCTCGCCCCGTTCGACAGTTTCAATCTAGGTGATCACGTTGGCGACGATCCGGCGGCGGTGGCCTGGAATCGCCAGCATCTTCAGGAATCGCTCGGCTGCCATCCGGTCTGGTTGAATCAGGTACATTCAAGCGTTGCTGTCCAGGCGGTCCTCGGCGTCTGCGCAACTGCTGATGCGAGCTGGAGTGATACGCCCGGCCAAGCCTGTACAGTGCTGACCGCTGACTGCCTGCCGGTTCTGTTCTGTGATCGCGCCGCGACCCGTGTCGCCGCTGCTCATGCCGGTTGGCGAGGGCTGGCAGGTGGCGTGCTCGAAGCGACCCTCCACGCGCTGGCCGTCCCTGCCGAGGAGGTTCTGGTCTGGTTGGGGCCGGCGATCGGGCCGGCGGCATTTGAGGTCGGCCCTGAAGTGCGTGATGCCTTCCAGGCTAAGCATCCGGCGGCGGTAACGGCTTTTTCACCCAGCCAGAATGCCGAGCGGTTTATGGCCGATCTTTACCAGTTGGCGCGTATTCGCCTGGCGGCCGCTGGAGTTGACGCGGTTTACGGTGGTGGCCTGTGCACGCTCAGTGATCCGCGCTTTTACTCCTATCGGCGTGCCTCGCGCACGGGCCGGTTCGCCAGCCTCATCTGGCTGGAGCGATAGAGCCGCTCGCTTCGCAGCGTAAAATTTCGCGCTGACTCTCCAGTCCTGGCATGACCTGCATCAATGTCATGCGCCTTGAATCTCCAACAATCATCCTCATATATGCTGCATCTCGCAGGTTTCGTGTATGGCGCGATTCACGGCGCCGGCCTGCTTTACTTGAGGATAACTTCCATGCGTATCGATCGATTGACCAGCAAGCTCCAGCTTGCGCTCTCCGATGCCCAGTCCATTGCCGTAGGCCTGGATCACCCTTCCATCGAGCCACTGCACCTGATGCAGGCGCTGCTTGAGCAGCAGGGCGGTTCGATCAAGCCGCTGCTCATGCAAGTCGGTTTCGACCTCAATGCCCTGCGTCAGGCGCTGACCAAAGAGCTGGATCAGCTGCCCAAGCTGCAGAACCCCACCGGCGACATGAACCTGTCGCAGGATCTGGCTCGCTTGCTCAATCAGGCGGACCGCCTCGCCCAGCAGAAGGGCGATCAATATATTTCCAGCGAGCTGGTGCTGCTCGCTGCGCTGGACAGCAATACCCGTCTGGGCAAGCTGTTGTTGGCGCAAGGCGTGAGCAAGAAGGCGCTGGAAAATGCCATCAGCAATTTACGCGGCGGCGATGCGGTCAACGACCCCAATGCCGAGGAGTCGCGGCAGGCCCTCGACAAGTACACCGTGGACATGACCAAGCGAGCCGAGGACGGCAAGCTCGATCCGGTAATCGGCCGTGACGATGAAATTCGTCGCACCATTCAGGTCCTGCAGCGGCGTACCAAGAACAATCCGGTGCTGATCGGCGAACCTGGTGTAGGTAAAACGGCCATCGTCGAAGGGCTGGCGCAGCGCATCGTAAATGGGGAGGTGCCGGACGGGCTCAAGGACAAGCGGCTGCTGGCGCTGGACATGGGATCGCTTATAGCCGGGGCCAAGTTCCGCGGCGAGTTCGAGGAACGCCTCAAGGCCGTGCTCAACGAGCTTTCCAAGCAGGAAGGGCGCGTCATCCTGTTCATTGATGAGCTGCACACCATGGTCGGCGCGGGCAAGGCCGAAGGTGCCATGGATGCCGGCAACATGCTAAAGCCGGCATTGGCACGTGGCGAGCTGCATTGCGTGGGCGCCACCACGCTGGACGAATACCGCCAGTACATCGAGAAGGACGCCGCATTGGAGCGGCGCTTCCAGAAGATCCAGGTGGACGAGCCAAGCGAGGAAGACACCATCGCCATCCTCCGCGGCCTGAAAGAGCGCTACGAAGTGCACCATGGCGTCACCATTACCGACGGCGCCATTATCGCGGCGGCCAAGCTTAGCCACCGCTATATCACCGATCGGCAGCTGCCGGATAAGGCCATCGACCTCATTGATGAAGCGGGAAGCCGTATCCGGATGGAAATCGATTCCAAGCCCGAGGAGCTCGATCGTCTGGATCGTCGTTTGATCCAGTTGAAGATCGAGCGTGAAGCGCTGAAGAAAGAGGACGACGAGGCTACCAAGAAGCGCTTGGCCAAGCTGGAAGACGATATTGCCAAGCTGGAGCGCGAATACGCTGACCTGGAGGAAATCTGGAAGTCGGAGAAGGCAGAAGTGCAGGGCTCCGCGCAGATCCAGCAGAAGATCGAGCAGGCCAAGGCCGAGCTTGAGGCGGCTCGGCGTAAGGGCGACCTGGCGCGCATGGCCGAACTGCAGTACGGCATTATTCCGGATCTAGAGCGCAGCCTGGAGATGGTCGACCAGCACGGCAAGAAAGAGAACCAGCTGTTGCGCAACAAGGTGACTGACGAAGAAATCGCTGAAGTGGTTTCCAAGTGGACCGGTATTCCAGTGTCGAAAATGCTTGAAGGTGAGCGCGACAAGCTGCTGCGAATGGAAGACATGCTGCATACGCGCGTCATCGGTCAGCACGAGGCTGTGGTGGCTGTGGCTAATGCCGTACGCCGCTCGCGAGCCGGGCTGTCCGATCCGAATCGGCCGAGTGGCTCGTTTCTCTTTCTTGGCCCGACCGGGGTGGGTAAGACCGAGCTATGCAAGGCGCTGGCCGAGTTTCTCTTCGATACCGAAGAGGCGATGATTCGCATCGACATGTCCGAGTTCATGGAGAAGCATTCCGTTGCTCGCTTGATCGGTGCGCCTCCGGGCTACGTTGGTTATGAAGAGGGCGGTTATCTGACCGAAGCGGTGCGCCGTAAACCCTATTCGGTGGTGCTGATGGATGAGGTGGAAAAAGCCCACCCGGACGTCTTCAACGTGCTACTGCAGGTGTTGGAAGACGGCCGTCTGACCGACAGTCATGGGCGCACGGTGGACTTCAAGAATACGGTTATCGTCATGACCTCCAACCTTGGGTCTACTCAGATTCAGGAGCTGGTTGGCGACCCTGACGCCCAGCGTGCGGCGGTGATGGATGCAGTAGCGCATCACTTCCGACCGGAGTTCATCAACCGCATCGACGAGGTCGTGGTGTTCGATCCGTTGGCTCGTGAGCAGATTGCCGGTATCGCCGAGATACAGCTGGGGCGTCTACGCAAGCGTCTGGTGGAGCGCGAGTTGAGCCTGGAGCTAAGTCAGGAAGCGATGGATAAGCTGATCGCCGTCGGCTACGACCCGGTCTACGGGGCGCGGCCGCTCAAGCGAGCTATCCAGCGCTGGATCGAGAATCCGCTGGCGCAGCAGATACTCTCTGGTCAGTTCGCCCCAGGCGCCAGCGTCACGGGGCGAGTCGAGGGTGATCAGATCGTCTTCGACTGAGCGATCCACTCATCCGCAGGGCGGTAGTCGCCCTGCGGGTGATGCCCGACGGAGGGTTTTTAGGGGCGCATTGCCGGGTGAACGCAAACTGTTGTCAGGAATCGCATTTTTAGGGTTGACAGCGGAGCCGGGAACCGTAAAATGGCGCGCCTCTGAGGCGGTAACGTAACGCTAAAGAGCTGGAATTGTAGTTGTTCCGCGATAGCTCAGTCGGTAGAGCAAATGACTGTTAATCATTGGGTCCCAGGTTCGAGTCCTGGTCGCGGAGCCAAATTCCAATCGGGGTATAGCGCAGTCCGGTAGCGCGCCTGCTTTGGGAGCAGGATGTCGGGAGTTCGAATCCCCCTACCCCGACCATTTTTGGGTCGTTAGCTCAGTTGGTAGAGCAGTTGGCTTTTAACCAATTGGTCGTAGGTTCGAATCCTACACGACCCACCATACGAGCTTCTCAGGAAGCATAAAAAAGCTGGATGTCCTCACGGACATCCGGCTTTTTTATTGTTTTCGATTTCTTCGCGAAACGTTGAAGGCGCACCCAGGGGCGCGCCTTTTCTGCATCAATGGAGCTTCAGTCGCGGCTCCGTCGTGCGGCTGAGCTTGTCGCCCAGCATCATCAGCAGCGTGCGTGGGAGGCCATAGAGCGCGATCTGGTGCATGCGATACAGCGAGATGTAGAACATTCGCGCCAGCCACCCTTCGAGCATGACGTTGCCGGTCAGGTTGCCCATCAGATTGCCCACGGCCGAGAAGCTCGAAAGCGAAATCAGCGAGCCGTAGTCCTTGTAGCGGTAGGTCGGCAGCGGCTTGCCTTCCAGTCGATTGCGGATCGAGCGGGCCAGCATCGAGGCTTGCTGATGGGCTGCCTGGGCACGGGGCGGGACGTTGCGATCGCTATCCGGTTGGGGGCAGGCGGCGCAGTCGCCAAACGCGAAGATGTTGTCGTCGCGGGTGCTTTGCAGGGTCGGCTCCACGACCAGTTGGTTGATGCGGGTGGTTTCCAGTCCATCGAGTTCATGGAGGAAGCCTGGCGCCTTGATTCCCGCTGCCCAGACCTTGAGGCTCGCACGGACGAATTCGCCCTGTTTCGTATGCAGGCCTTCGGCAGTGACTTCGCTGACTGCTGCGCCGGTAAGAACCTTGACCCCAAGATCGAGCAGGGTTTGGTGTACGGGCTGGCTGATGCGTTCAGGAAGGGCTGGCAACACTTTTGGGCCAGCTTCGATCAGCGTGATCTTCACGTCTTCCGGCTTGATGCCATCCAGCCCATAGGCGGCAAGCTCCTTGGCGGCGTGTAGTAGCTCCGCCGCGAGCTCCACGCCAGTTGCCCCGGCGCCAACGATGGCCATGCTGATCTCGCTTGAGGCGCCCTCACCGGCGTGAGCCTTCATGTAATGGCTCAGCAACTGCCGATGAAAGCGTTCGGCCTGCTCCCGGGTATCGAGGAAAATGCAGTGCTCGCCAGCGCCCGGCGTGCCGAAGTCGTTGGTCGTACTGCCGACCGCAATCACCAGGGTGTCGTAGTTCAGCGAGCGCGATGGCACCAGTTCTACGCCGAACTCGTCGCGCGTAGCTTCAAGTCGAATGCACTTGCTGGCTCTGTCCAGGCCGGCCATACGGCCCATCTGGAACTCGAAATGGTTCCATTTGGCCTGGGCGACGTAGTTGAGCTCGTCTGCGGACGAGTTCAACGAGCCGGCGGCAACTTCGTGCAGCAGCGGCTTCCAGATGTGCGTGAGGTTGGCGTCTACCAGGGTTATTCGTGCTTTGCCGCGTTTGCCCAGGGTTCTACCCAGGCGGGTAGCAAGCTCCAGGCCGCCGGCGCCGCCGCCGACGATTACGACTCGATGTGACATGGGAGTGACTCATAGCTGCAAGGAAATCGGCGGGGGCGGCCAGGCGAGCGAGGCTCAAAGCACAAGGCGGCTCAAGAGGCGGCTCAGCAAGCCGAGCCCGACCACTACGACCAGCACGAGAAGCAGCAAAAGCCAGGGCCTAAAAGGCTGGCGCTCGACTTGGTGCTGGGGCGCGCGGAGGTATTCGTCAACGCGCTGCTGGTCTTCGGGCTTCAGGCGGCTTGGCATAGGCACCTCGAATAGGATGCAGGCATTCTAGCTGCGCAGGGTCAAAAGCCAAGCGTGAAGTGCGGCGTTTTGCCGCGCGAGGGGTGAGCATGCCGGACGGCATGCTCACGGATGGGTCAGGTGTTCTTCAGTTTGCGCAGGTTGCCAATTACCGACTCCAGCGCACGATCGAACAGCAGGGTGTCGTTGAGCAGTCGAATCGCACCGCGCTGAAACTCCGTTGCCAGGCCCATGCGGGTCTTTTCCAGGACTTTCATGCCGGTACGGTTGACGAAGATATACTTGCCGGTTGGCTTGATCACGGCAGCCAGCTTGCAGCGCAGCTTGTGCTCCTCGTCTTCCTGAAACTCGACCCAGCTGCCTACCCGGAGGTTGTCGACCTGAATCAAGGCCTGGTCGTTATCCGGCAGGCTGATTTCCGGTTCTTGTTCGCGGCTTTCGCCGGGTGCCAGAAGAACGATCTCATCAACCACCTCGACCATGGTGGGTGCAGTATCAGCCGTGATTTGGGCTGCGCCGTCGCCATTCAGCTCGATCTCGTCTAGATCGTTCTGTGGCTGCTGGAACCGCTGCAGGGTCTGAACGTGGAGTGCTTCGAGCTGGGTGAAGAAGCTGCCCGTAGAGAAGGGGTCGAAAGCCGCACTGACCAGTCCGTCGCGCAGTGCTTTGAGCAGGCTTGGCACCAACTCCAGCAAGCGGGCCCGCGATTCGTCATCTTCATGTGGCGTCACGCTCCACACCAGGTCATCCATGGTGTCGAGGGCGGCCTGCCACTCTTCGGATTGGGTGCCGTGTTTCAGGCAGGTGAGCAGCAGGACTTTGCTCCAGGCTTCCTGCAGCAGGCGAACCACGACTTCCGGCAGCGTCTTGCCTAGCAGGCGCTGATTGAGCGCGTATTCCACTTCCTGGCGAGCGATTTCGGCCTTGGCGCGGCCTTCCTCGGCATCGCGGGTGCGCTGTTCGAGCAGCTCGCTGCGGCGTCGCTCGTCGCCGATGAAGGCGAGGAAATCTGCCAGCAGTTCGGAGAAGATGGCGGGGTCGTCGACGAAGTCGTTGAGCAGGCGTGCAACGATCTGCTCGATTTTCTGGTAAAGGCTGTCGCGATGCGCCTCGTCCTGATCGCCCCAGCCCATCGCGGCCGATGCGATTTCATTGAGCAGGCGACGTGCCGGATGGCTGCCGCGACTGAAGAATGTCTTGTCCAGCACGGCCACTTTGAGCAGCGGGATTTGCAGTCGGCCGATCAGTGCTTTCAGTGAGTCCGGCAGGGTCCGATCATCGAGGATGAATTCGAACAGCATGGAAACGAGGTTGATGACGTCGTCATCGATCTCGCCGACCACGCGGGACTTGCCGCTCTTGGCGCTGACTCGGCTCAGCAAACTGCCGAGTTGCTGCTGAAGATCGAAATCATCGACGGTTTGCGGCGCGCGGGTTTGCATGTGCGACAGCAGGCGGAGCAGGTCGCCGCTGGAGATCGGTATGGCATCGTTGGGAATGTTGCGAGCTGGCAATGCACTGCTGCCGCGGAGCTCGGAGAGCAGGCTGTGCAGCGCGCTAAAAGCAGCTTCCTGCAGGCCTTCGTCGGCGTGAACGGCATGACCAAGCGGTGCCGAAGGCGTGTGGCTTCCCGCCGGTGCGCCAGGACGCTGCTGGCGGCGAGGCGCAGCTGATTGAAGCTCTGGCAGAATGCCGGCCGCCACCAGTGTCTGATTGGCTTCGGCATACAGCTGGTCGAGATCACCGAGTACATACTTCTCGAAGAGCTTGAAGATGATCAGCTTGACCTTGATTTCCACGCCGAGGCTGCTGCTTGCCTCAATGAAATAGTCGCAGAGTGCATGGGGGCCGAGCGGGTTGCTCTTGTCGTCAAGCTTCTTGCTGATCAGCGCATTCATGCGCGTGGTCAGATGTCCCAGTGGCTGAGCCGCGCGACTCATGACCTTGGCGACCATTGTGTCGACTGCGACGGACGCTTCCAAATCGTCGTTCTGTACCAGCGAAAGGCTATCGAACGAAACCTCATCCATGGCAGGTGGCTTGCCGATTTCGTACTGGTTGAGCTTGGCGAAAGCTTCGAATAACTGCTGCAGAAATCCGCGCTCGATATTGCGACGCTTCATGCGCAGGTCGCGCATTGCTTCGAAGAAGGCATTTTGTTCGACATTGCTGGTTGCGCGGTCGGCAATCTCGAAGAGCGAGTCATCGGCGTTGTCGAACAACGATTGCAGAGCCTGACGCAGCTGCTGAGCTGCCTTATCGCGCACACTGATGAGCGCCACGGGCAGTCGTCCTGCCGGTGAAGAAGGCTTGTGCTCAGGGGCGGCCTTGTTCAGCTGCACCACTTTCGCGTCGGTTCGCATCGAGACTCTCCTGCGGTCGCCTTGCTTAGGGCGGTCACAACGCCAGATTCAGACAGCGTCTTATAAAAGGTAACCAAATCTGCAGGGCAAGGCGGAAGGTACCGGGCGAGCCCGCAATCGTTGAGCGGGTTTCTTCTGTCAAACCGGATCCTGGCGCAGCATAGCCGAGCGTTTCGATTTTACAACGACACCTCGTCAGCAGGGCATCGTCAGCTGGGTGGCGTCAATATTCTTGGTAGGCATTATAAGCATCACTTTCGCATGCCTAGCTCAGTTTTTTATTGGACATGACATGGCTCACAGATACTCGCGGCTTTTCCGCCAGGAGGTAAAAAAAGCCCGCTGAGCTGTCTGTGTTGCTTCAGCAGGTTGTCGCTGTCCTCGCCGAGATGAGCCTTTATACTCCGCGCAATCTTGAGGAGTCAGTCATGCCGAATCTAACCCTTGCCGATCTAGCTGCAGAAATCGATGCCAATGTACGCCGTGCGCTCACTGAAGACGTCGGTAGTGGTGACATCACGGCTCAGCTGATCCCCGCGGAGCGGCTGGCCCACGCCGCAGTCATCACCCGCGAGTCTGCGATCATCAGCGGCGTCGCCTGGGTCGACGCCGTATTCCGTCAGGTTGATCCGCGCGTGGCGGTTCATTGGCAGGTCGCCGATGGCGACAAGGTTGAGGCCGACCGCGTGCTGTTCCATCTCGAAGGGCCTGCGCGTGCATTGCTGACCGGGGAGCGTAGTGCGCTCAACTTCATGCAGATGCTGTCGGGTGTCGCCACGCGCTGTCGTCATTACGCCGATATGGTCGAAGGTACCGGCGTGCGCTTGCTCGATACCCGCAAGACGATTCCTGGTCTGCGCCTGGCGCAGAAATATGCTGTCACCTGCGGCGGGTGCCACAATCACCGAATCGGTCTCTACGACGCCTTCCTGATCAAGGAAAACCACATTGCGGCATGCGGCGGTATTGCCGAAGCGGTGGCGGCTGCACATCGCATTGCGCCAGGTAAGCCGGTGGAGGTTGAGGTGGAAAGTCTTGGCGAGCTTGAGCAGGCGCTGCTGGCGGGTGCCGATATCGTCATGCTGGACGAACTCAGCCTGGACGACATGCGTACCGCGGTGGCGGTCAATGGCGGGCGGGCCAAGCTCGAGGCGTCAGGCGGCATCAGTGATGAAACGCTGCGCAGCGTGGCGGAAACGGGGGTGGACTATATATCCATTGGCGCGCTGACCAAGCACGTGCGTGCGGTGGATCTGTCGATGCGCTTACGCCAGTAGGCGGGGAAGGGACGCTGCGCCTGGCGCAGCGGTTGCGCCAGGCGGATCGGTCAGTGACGGCTCTTCAGGCCGAAGTTCTCGTGCAGCGTGCCAGGGGTGTCATCACCCTTGGGCGCGTAATCCTTTGGTGGCTCGGTGAATGTCGGCGATGAGAGACGTTCACGAGGGCTATTGCTTTCTTCACTGTGCAGCGCTGCCATCAGGCGTTGGCGGGTCTGTTCGTCGAGCGCTAGTCGATCGGCGCCGTCGGCTAGGTGATCCTGGATGTCCTGATAGTTGTTGGTCAGTTTGCGCAGCAGGCTTGCAGTGGTGTTGAAGTGTGTAACCACCTCACTCTGATAGGTATCGAAGCGCTCTTGCAGGTCATCGACCTGACGCTGTGTGCGGTTGGGTGCGCTGCTGCGGGCCACCAGATAACCGATGGCGATGCCGGCGATCAGGCCGACAATCGGGAGCAACCAGGTCGCGAGGGTCTGTTCCACGAGTCCTTCCTCTATATAAACGGCTGTGCTTACGTTAACGTCTCGTACCTGCTCTGTATACCGCAACGCGAGGCGGCGGTTATTGGCAGCTAGTTAGCAAGACGAGTCGACTCGTCCCAAGGTCACGGAGTTCCTGCTTTGTTGAAACGCGAAACCCCCATCATTCTCGACGGCCCTTGCGGGTCGCTTGAAGCGCTGTACTTTGATCAACCTCAGCCGGCGGGGCTGGCGCTGATCTGCCATCCGAACCCGGTCAAGGGCGGCACCATGCTGAACAAGGTGGTATCGACCTTGCAGCGTACCGCGCGCGACGCAGGTTACTGCACGCTGCGCTTCAACTACCGAGGCGTGGGTGGCAGTGCCGGCGCGCACGATATGGTCGAAGGGGAAGTCGATGATGCCGAGGCCGCAATGCGCTGGCTGCGGCAGCAGCAACCCGAGCTGCCGTTGACGCTGCTGGGGTTCTCCTTCGGTGGCTTCGTTGCCGGCAGCCTGGCGGCGCGCCTGGAAGCCGAGGGGCAGAGTGTGCAGCGTCTGCTGATGGTGGCACCGGCCGTGTCGCGGCTGAACAGTCTGTCGCTGGCGGACGATTGCCAGCTCACCATCATCCAGCCGGAGCAGGATGAGGTGATCGATGCCGAGTCGGTCTACGCCTTTTCCTCCGAGGTGCAGCACCCCCACGAGCTGCTGAAAGTGGCAGAATGCGGCCACTTTTTTCACGGCAAACTGGTGGAACTGAAAGAGCTTGTCGCGCCACGCCTCTAGCCGCCGCTTCCGTTCCTCAGTGCGCAACGATTGAGATACAGCTGAATGACTACCCGAATTCTTACTGGCATCACGACCACTGGCACGCCGCACCTGGGCAACTATGCCGGTGCGATCCGCCCAGCGGTCCTCGCCAGCCGTGATGCAGCCGCCGATTCCTTCTATTTCCTGGCCGACTATCACGCGCTGATCAAATGCGATGACCCGCTGCGCATCCAGCGTTCGCGTCTGGAGATCGCTGCGACCTGGCTGGCGTGTGGGCTCGATGCGGAGCGCGTGACCTTCTATCGCCAGTCCGATGTGCCGGAAATCCCCGAGCTGACCTGGCTGCTTACCTGCGTCACCGCGAAGGGGCTGCTCAATCGCGCCCATGCCTACAAGGCCTCGGTGGACAAGAATGTCGAGAATGGCGAAGACCCGGACGCCGGCGTAACCA
>Ga0189292_10258_pt1 | contig 22069 bp, 19 predicted proteins | sample UW1oraminimetaG_FD_130317 | JGI IMG/M metagenome (GOLD analysis project Ga0189292, IMG submission 130317) | Marine microbial communities from the Costa Rica Dome - UW179A-orange mini metaG | ecosystem: Environmental > Aquatic > Marine > Oceanic > Photic zone | place: Costa Rica: the Eastern...
GCGAACAGTTGGTAACCACCCCCAGCCGGCACTGCGGCCGCAGCGCCTGCAACAACTCGCGCGCGCCGTCCCAGGCCGGCAGCCGCTCCCATCCCGCCTCCAGCGCCGCCGGCGCGCTGGCCGGCAGCCCCACGGCCGAGGCGGCGGCCTCGACCAGCTGTTCATAGGGCTGGTACGCGCCGCAGCCGTAGGTCAGGCGCAGATACTCGGCGCGCCAGGCGCGGCCACGCGCCTCCGAGCCGGCCGCGGCATTCCATACCGTCCAGGAATCCAGCAGCGCGGTCAACAGGTCGAACAGCACCGCGCGGGGATAGGCGGCGGACGGGGCAACTACGGGCATGGCGGCACTCCTTGGATTCGATGCCGTCACTATAGAGACGGCATCGCTCGCCGTGATTTAGCCTGGATGCAATCACCATTCAGTCCAGGCTTAATCCGGCCACGCCCGCCAGCCATGCGGCCCGGACGTCGGGACACGCCCGCCGCGCGACGACGGTCCCATCGGAGTCCCGGCAATTGCATTTGCAATTCCATCGAGCAACGATACAATCGTCCGTCAAACGATTGCAATTGCAATTATTCAACCATCGGGCGCGTCGGCAGCGGACTGCCCCGCGCCGCCCACCTCCGGACCTCGCAGCATGCGTCTCTTGAACATCGTGTCTTCGCCTCGCGGCGCCCGCTCGGCGTCGATCGCCATCGCCCAGTCGTTCCTGGCCGCCTGCGGCCAGGCCCACCCCGGTCTCGAGGTCGACACCTTGAATGTGTGGGAAGAAGACTTGCCCGATTTCGACAGCCGGGCGATCGGCGCCAAGTACAAGGGCGTCTCGAAAACCCCGCTGGACGACGCCGAGACCACGATCTGGGCCCGCATCACCGAGCTCGCCGGCCGTTTCCAGCAGGCGGACCGGATCGTGCTCGGCGTGCCGATGTGGAATTTCGACTATCCCTACAAGCTCAAGCAGCTCATCGACCTGGTCAGCCAGCGCGGCATGCTGTTCGGCTTCGACGGCCAGGCCTACAGCCCGCTGCTCAGCATCCCGCGCGCCCTGGTGATCCACGTGCGCGGCCAGAGCCACGATCCCGCCGCCTACCCGGCCAGCCCCGGCTTCGCGCACCAGGCCGACTACCTCGACTTCTGGCTGAAGTTCATCGGCGTCAAGGACGTCCGGCGCCTGATGGTCGAGCACACCTGGGACGCCCTGGGCGCGGACACCATCGCGCAGGCCAAGGTCCGGGCGGCCGCGATCGCGCGCGAGTTCTAGCGCCGCGCCGGCAGCCAGCGGCCGCCGGCCGCCCGCATCACATGCGCGCGCTCAGCGTCAGCATCACGTTGCGCGGGTCGCCGTAGTAGTTGCTGATGCCGGTGGCGTCGACCTTCTTGTAGTAGACCTTGTCGAAGATGTTGTTGACGTTCAGCTGCAGGCGCAGGTTCTTGTTGAAGTCGTAGCTCGCCATCGCGTTGTAGATCGCGAACCCGGCCTGGCGCGCCGTGATGCCGCGCGCGCTGGCGTAGGTGTCGCTCTGGGCCTGCACCCCGGCGCCAAGCGTCAACCCGCGCAATTGGCCCGGCAGGCGATAGGTGGTGAACACGCGCAGCAGGTGGCGCGGGTCGAGCGTGCGGATCGGCTGGCCGACGTTGCTGGCGGTCGAATCGCTCAGGTACTTGGTGCGGGTGTTGGTATACCCGGCCATGATCTGCCAGTCGGGCGTGACCTCGCCGCTCACTTCCAGCTCCCAGCCCTCGCTGCGGGTCTTGCCGCCGGCGACCTTGCAATAGCCCGTGGGGTAATTGGGCAGGCAAGGATTGGCGCTGCCCGCGTCGTCCATGGCCCGGCCCACATTGTTGATGCGGAACACCGACAGCGCGGCATTCAGGCGACCATCGTAGAAGGCGCCCTTGATGCCGGCCTCGTAGTCCTCGCCGCGGATCGGCTCCAGCAGATTGCCGCCGCTGTCATAGGCTTGCTGCGGCGTGAAGATCTCGCTGTAGCTGCCGTAGACGCTGAAATTCTCGTTGAGGTCGTAGACCAGGCCGGCATACGGCGTGATCTCGCGGTCGATGCTGTACTGGGTCGTGCCCTGCAGCACTTCATAGTCCCACCACGTGGCGCGCGCGCCCACCAGCAACGTCAGCGGATCGGCCAGCGAGATGCGGCCCAATGCGTACAGCGCCTGCTGCTTGGTGCGATTGTTGCTGGCTTCGTAGAACGAACCGCCGGTCGTGCCCTGCGGCTCCGGATACGTGCTCGACGGATCCCAGTCGCGGATGTCGATGTTGTTCTTCGGCCCCACATTGAAATAACCGCTGGAATTGGTCTGCCGCACGTAGCTGCTCTCGGCCCCCAGGGTCAGGTGATGCGTGCGCCCGAACAGTTCGACCGGACCATTGGCGGTCAGCGAAACGCCGTTCTGGTCGCTGGCGCTGCTCGGATAGATCGAGGTCGTGACGTTGTACAGATAGGGATTGGTCGTGCTGGCGCGCGTGATGTACGACTGCTTGAAGCCGCCGTCGAAATAGCGGAAGCGCGTGTTCATCGCGGTCGCCTTCACTTCCCAACCGCCGTCGAAGCGGTGCTCCAGTTCGAGCATGGCCTGGTCGTTGTAGCGGTTCCAGTGGTTCCAGTCCGCGCCCAGGTAGGTGCTGCGGCCCAGCTTCAGGTCCGAGCCGTCGAAACCGCGCGGCAGCCCGCCCCAGGCGCCGGTGGCCTTGAGCTCGGTATGCTGGAACGACCCGGTCAGCGTGGTGCGGTCGGTCAGGTCGGCCTGCAGCACGCCGTAGAACACCTTGCGGTGCTCGTAGCGGGCATCCTGGAAGAAGTCCTTGTTGTCGGCGACCGCGACCACCCGGCCGCGCAGCGTGCCGCTGTCGTTGAAGGCCCCCGAGATGTCGGCCTCGGCGCGGCGGCGGTCCCACGAGCCCACCGTCACGTCGGCGCTGGCCTGGAACTCGCGCGTCGGACGCTTGCGCACCAGGTTCACCGTCGCCGACGGATTGCCCGAGCCGCGCAGGATGCCGGCCGACCCGCGCAGGATCTCGACCCGGTCGAGCACCGCCGTGTCGGGCTGGATGAAGTTCGAACCGGCCTGGTACATGTTCATGCCGTCGACCTGCAGCGAATCGATGGCGAAGCCGCGCGAGTAGTAGCCCACCCGCTCGCTGTCGGTGTAGTCGACGGTGACGCCGGGCACGTTCTGCAGCACGTCGTGCAGATCCGGCAGCTTGCGGTCGTCGAGCAACTGGCGCGACACGATGGTCACCGGCTGCGGCGTGTCGCGCACCGACTGGGCGCCCTTGAAGATCGTGGTGGCCGAGCCGCCATAGGCGCCCGAGCCTTCGGTCGAGGCCGGATTGAAGCCCTGGGCGGTGATCCTGACCGGCGCCAGCACGGTCGCGTCGCCGCTGGCCAGCGGGCGCGTCTCCAGGATGTAGGCGCCATTGGCCATGCGGCGGGCCTGCCAGCGCGTGCCGGCCAGCACCTGCCGCAGTCCGTCCTCCACGCCATAGCTGCCCTGCACGCCGGACGATGACTCATTGCGCAGCGCGTCGGCATCGAACGTCAGCGCAATGCCCGCCTGGCTCGCGAACCGGTTGACGACATCGACCAGCGGACCGGCGGACAGGCTGTAGTGCTGCTGCGAAGCGCCGGCGGCGGCCGGCGCGGCCTGCGCGTGCGCCACGGACGTCTGCAACGACCAGGCGGCGGCAAGGATCAGGACCAGCCGCCTGGGCGCCAACACGGCGCGGGACGGGGAAGCGGCTTGGACAGGCGAAGTGAAGAGGGGCATCGAGGAAAATCCGGCTGAGTGAATGGCTTCCTGGTAGGCCGATCCAGGACTCGCCAACCGGAACCTCGATTGGAAACAAGATGTATCAGACCGAACGGATCGGCCCCCTGGCGCGGGGAACGATCCACGTGACGTAGCGCGTCATGCGCCGGATCTCGACCGGGTAGCTGTTCTCCAGCGCATCCAGGGCAAGATCGGCGTTCGCCAGCGGAAATGTGCCCGACACCGGCAGTTCCGCCAGGCTGTCATCCAGCAGCAGCCAGCCCGGCCGATAGGCGCGCAGGCGCGCGACGAACTGGCCCAGCGGCATCTTGACCGCCACCAGCGATCCCGTGCGCCACACCGCGAACCACTCGCTGCGCACATGACGCGGCGGCGCGACCTCGGTGGCGGAGAAGTCCGCCCACTGGTGCGCGTCCACCTGGCGCGCGCCCGCCCGGCCGTCGCGCGGCACGACGCGCACGGCCTGCGCGTTGACCCGCACCTGGCCATGGCCGTCACCGACACACACGACAAATTCAGCGCCCGCGGCATGCACGTCGCCGAATTCGGTCTGCACCACCACCGCCAACGAGGCGTCGCCGCGCTCGCCCGCCGCATTGACATACACGCGGCCGTTGCGCAGCAGGATCCGGCTTGCGCCCTCGTCGTAGACCACGTCGGCGGCGCTGTCCGTATCCAGCACGGCCACCGTGCCGTCCCGCAAGGGCAACCGCGAGATCTGCCCGACCGCGGTGCTGAATTCGGCATTCCAACGACGCCAGGCCTGCGGCGCCTGCATTGCCAGCATGCCCAGGGGCAGGCAGGCGGCGCCCGCCACGGCCAGGCGCAAAATCTGCCTGCGCCCGCTGTCGGTGCCCTGCAGGGTCGCCATCGCGACCTGCTTGCACGCCACATCCGAAAAGCAGCGCTGCACCGCCTCGACCTTGGTCCAGGCCTGGCGATTCTCCGGACAGGCCTCCAGCCATTGCTGCCAGGCGGCGCGCATCTGTTCGTCATGCTGCGGCGCCATCAGGCGGGCAAACCATTGCGCGGCCTGCCGCGCCGCTTCGCGCTCACGCGCTTTCGCAGTCCGGATCATGGCGCGGTCAATCCAGCATGTCGCAGCAGCGCGCCATGGCGCGCGCCATGTAGTCGCCCACGGTGCGCACGGACACGCCCAGGCTCGCGGCGATCACGGGATAGGAGGCGCCCTCGATCATCGCCATCAGGAAGGCCGCCTTGACCTTGCGGCCCAGGCCGTCGAGCATGCGGTCCAGGCGGACCAGCCGCTCCATGACCAGCGCCTGCTCCTCCAGCGACGGGTGATGCGTCTCGGGCAGGCTTTCGAGCACCTGCAGGTAGGCCTGCTCGAGCGCGCGGCGGCGCCACAGATCGATCAGCAGGCCGCGCGCGATGGTCGCCAGATAGGAACGCGGCTCGCGCAGCGTGGCGGCCACGTTCGATTGCAGTACGCGGATGAAGGTGTCCTGCGCCAGGTCGGCGGCGTCATGCCGGTCGTCCACGCGCACGCGCAGCCAACCGGTCAACCACGAGTGATGGGCGCGGTACAGGTCGGAGACGGTCTGCTGGGAATCAGGGCACAGAGCCCCCTCTGTGCTTGGAGGCGGGGACATGCGAGGAAGACGGCACTATTCACAATCAATAATCAATCTTATTCGCATTGTTTCGAATCCTCCAAGCCGGAAGACGAAATCTGATGTGTGTTGTGGCATGTACGCCGCATTGATGGCCTGCGTTCGCATGCAACGATCGATGAGCGTGCCGTGCTGGTTGGTGTCCGGCCGTCGTTGGTGTCCGGCCGTCGTTGGTGTCCGGCTGTTGTGGTGTATCGCGTGGGGGATTGGCGTTGAAGGCCTGGCTTTGGCGCCCGACGAGCGACGAGCGACGAGCGACGGGACGACACGGGATCGCGCGGAACATGAAAAAGGCCGTCGACGTTGAACGTCGACGGCCTTTGAAATTCTGGTGGGCTGTGAGTGGCTCGAACACTCGACCTACGGATTAAGAGTCCGCTGCTCTACCAACTGAGCTAACAGCCCTGCATGTTCATTCACAACTGCTTGGGTAACGCCGCTTTCGCGTTGTTGCCGCTGCGTTGTTGTGTTTGACCAGCGAAGAAGCGAGATTATAGGGACCTTTTTTTATTTGTGCAAGTCGATTGCCGATCGGCCGCAAAAAAAGTCGCAGGCCTCTCGCAGCCGAGCCGCCGATCGCTCCCGGCCTTCCGCCGAAACGGGCCGCCTGTCACGCGCGGCGCGCCGCGGCATCAGGCCGCGTAGACGGGGCTGGGGATCGCGCCGCGGATCAAGCCGCGTACCCGCCATCCACCGCCAGGCTCGCGCCCGTCACGTAGCGTCCGTCGGGACCGGCCAGGAACGCCACCATGCCGGCAATGTCGCGCACTTCGCCGTAGTGCGGCAACGACAGCACCGCCACCAGGTCGCCCGCGTGCTCGCCGGCAGCCGGGTTCATGTCGGTGTCGATCGGGCCCGGATGCACCACGTTGGCGGTGATGCCGCGCGCGCCCAGGTCGCGCGCCACGCCGCGGGTCATGCCCAGCAACGCCGACTTGCTGGCCGAGTACAGCGTCACGCCGGCGCGGCCCGAGCGCTCGGCCAGGCAGCTGCCGATGTTGATGATGCGGCCGCCATCCGGCATCGCGGCCTGCGCCGCCTGGATCGCGACGAAAGGCGCGCGCACATTGATGTTCATCGTGCGGTCGTAGTCCTCCAGCGTGACCTCGTCCAGCGGGCCGGCCAGGAAGATGCCGGCGTTGTTCTCCAGCACGTCCACCGGCCCCAGTTCGCCGATGGCCTGCTCCACCGCCCGCCGCACTTGCGCCGGATCGGCCGAGTCGGCCTGGATGGCGCGCGCGCGCCGGCCGTCCGCTTCGAGTTCGCGCGCCAATGCCTGCGCCGTGTCGCGCGACGCGGCGCTGACGTACGTGAAGGCCACGTCCGCGCCTTCGGCCGCCAGGCGGCGCACGATCGCCGCGCCGATGCCGCGGCTGCCGCCGGTCACGAAGGCCACTTTTCCGTTCAGGTTCTGCATGGGTCTACCTTAATTTGTAGTGTTCAGTACAAATATCATCAACCGACGGCGGCCAGGCGTCAATGATTTTTTTATCAATCAACACAAAATAGCTCTCGCGGGTAAAATCGGATTCATGGCAGAACGTGGGCGCCCCCGGAACTTCGACCGAGCCCAGGCCTTGCGCAAGGCCATGGAAGTCTTCTGGTCGAAGGGATATGAAGGAGCATCGCTAACCGATCTGACGGCCGCGATGGGCATCAACTCGCCCAGCCTCTACGGCGCATTCGGCTCAAAAGAAGGACTATTTCGGGAAGCGGTGCAGCTTTACCGCGACACCGATGGCGCCGCCTCGCGCCGCGCCCTGACCGACGCCGCCACCGCCCGCGCGGGCATCTGCGGCATGCTGCTGGCGGCGGCCGAACGCTTCACCACGCCCGGCGCGCCGCCGGGCTGCCTGATCGTGCTGGGCGCGCCGTCCGGCGCCGACACCGATGCCGGCGTGGGCGTGTTCCTGGGCGACAACCGCCGCGAAATGCAAGGCCGCATCCTGGCCCGCCTGACCGCCGGCGCCGCCGCCGGCGAATTGCCCGCCGGCACCGACCTGAAAGGGTTGGCGGCGTTCTACACCACCATCCTGCACGGAATGTCGATCCAGGCGCGCGACGGCGCCAGCCGCAAGACCTTGCAAGCGGTCGCGCGCCAGGCGATGTGCGCCTGGGACGCGCTCGCCGGCATGCCCCCTTCCGGCCTGCCCCCAGGCCGCGCCCACGCCTGACGGGCCCTCCCATGCTCCGCATCGACCTCCGGCGCCTCATCCTCTGGATCAGCCTGCTGTCGATCTTCCTGGTGCTGGCCGCGGGTCTGCATGCCAGCTACCTGGTGCAACGCGACCTGCTGCTGCACAACGCGCTCGAGAGCAACCGCGTCTATGCCGCCAAGCTCGCGGCCACCACGGAATACTTCCTCGGCGACCTGCGGCGCCATCTGGCCTACAGCGCCGACATGCTGGCCGACATGGAGCACCATCCGGAACTCATGACGTCGGAAACGCGGCGCCAGGAAGAACAGCTGGGCCACTTCAATTCCAGCTTCGTGGTGTCGGCGCAGGGCAAGGTGCTGGCGGTGTCGACCTCCTACCCGCAGCTGATGGGCCAGCAGATGACCAGCGACGCCGCCCGGACCGCCTTGACCACGCGCCGGCCGTTCATCAGCGAACCCTTCCGCGCCAGCACCGGCCGCTGGCTGATCCTGTACACGCATCCGATCTTTTCGCGCGACTACCGCTATCTCGGCTATATCGCCGGCACGCTCTACCTGCACGAGGACAACGTGCTGGACCGCCTGCTGGGCCAGCACTTCAACCGCGACGACTCGCTGCTGTACGTGCTGGCGCGCGACGGCACGCTGATCTATCACCCCGACCGCAGCCGCCTGGGCAGCATGTCCGCGAACAAGACGGCGTTGGCCGCGGCGCTGCGCGGCGAGACCGGCGAGGCGCGCTTCACCGACGCAACGGGCGCCGAGATCCTGGCCGGCTACGCGCCGGTGCCGAGCACCGGCTGGACCATCATCGCGCAGCGGCCGGTGGCCAGCACCCTGCTGCCCCTGAACGACCTGCTGATGGCGACCGCGCGCAACACCCTGCCGCTGCTGCTGATTTCGATCCTGCTGATCTGGCTGCTGTCGCGCTGGATCGCCCGCCCGCTCGGGGAACTGGCCAGCATCGCCAAGCACATGCAGGATCCCGATTCGGCCGAACGCATCCGCAAAGTGCGTTCGTGGTATTTCGAGGCCTCGCAACTCAAGCGCGCGCTGCTGATGGGGCTGACGTCGATCCAGCACAAAATCCGCGACCTGCGCCGCGCATCCACCACCGACACCCTGACGTCGCTGCTGAACCGGCGCGGCCTGAACGAGGCCATGGCGCTGCTGCAGGCGGCCGATACGCCGCTGGCCATCGTCGCGCTGGACATCGACCACTTCAAGAACGTCAATGATCTTTACGGCCACGCCGCCGGCGACCGCGCGCTGCAGGTGCTGGCGGCGCTGCTGACCGAAGGCTCGCGCAGCGGCGACACGGTCGCGCGCAGCGGCGGCGAGGAATTCGTGATGCTGATGCCGGGGTCGCCGCTGGCCGCCGCGGTGGCCACGTCCGAACGCCTGCGCCAGAAGCTGGAAGCGCTCGGCACCGAGACCGGCCTGCCCGCGCCGATCACGCTGTCGGCCGGCGTGGCCTGCTATCCGCAACACGGCGCCACGCTGGACGAAGTGATCCAGCGCGCCGACCGTGCCCTCTACTACGCCAAGAACCACGGCCGCAACGCGGTCTGCGTCGCCGACAACCAGGCGCGCGACGGCGCCCGCCTGGCGCTGCCGCGCTGACGCCGCCTACTTGCCCTTGGGCGCCGGCGCCTTGGGCGGGGTGCGCATCTGCTTGAGCAGCGCGCCGCAAGAATTGTCGTCGGTGGTGCTGGGCGCGATCAGCGCCAGCAGACCCGCCGCCGGCGTCAGGATCACGCCCAGCGCCACCATGCCCGCGCCGCGCGCGGCCAGCGGCCCCACGTGCACGCCCACGTCCGGCTTGCCGAAGGTGCCGCGCACGTACAGCGGCGAGCGCAGCGAGAAGATGCGGAAGCCCTTGCTGTCGGGCGTGATGTCCAGGTCGAGCTTCTCGTTCTTGAAGTCCGTGGTGCCGGTGATGTTGATCAACGCGTTCTCGGTATCGAACACGAAGACGCGCGGCGTCATCACGCCGCTCTTCATCTCCAGGTCGGCCGCGCCGCAATTGATCTTGACCTCGTCGTCGCCGAACAGCTTCGAGACGACGTAGTTGCCGACGTTCAGGCCGGCGATCTCCATCAGGCTGCGGCTGATGACGCCGTCGTTGACCAGCATCTTCACGTCGCCATTGGCCGAGCCGAGCAGCGCGGCCACGGAATTGCCCGTGCCCGACAGCGCCAGGTCGCCATTCAATTCACCCAGCGCGCTCTGCATCGACGCCGTCGCCGGGAACAGCTGCTTGAGCCGCAGCCGCCGCGCGTGCATCTCGACGCGGCCCGTCAGGGGCGCCTTGGAGCCGTCCAGCCGCACGATGGCGGCCATGCTGCCGCCGGCCATGCCGAAGCGCAGCGGATCGAGCGTCAACTGGCCGTCTTGCAGGATCACGTGCACCGTCAGGTCCGACAGCGGCAGCTTGGCGTCGTGCACGATGCGACCGGCCTCCAGCGCCACGTCGGCGTCCATGTCGCGCCAACGGTCGGTGCGGAACGCCTGCGTCGGCAGCACCTTGCCGTCGGGCGGCTTGGCCGGCGCGTCCTTGGGCTTGTCCTGGGCCGGGGCGGGCTTGCCGGACTGCACGCCGATCAGCGGCCCCAGGTCGGCCATGCGCAACTGCTTGGACGACAGCTTGCCGGTCAGCTTCGGGCGCGGCGCGGCCAGCGAGAACGTCACATCGCCATGCAGGTCGCTGTTGCCGACGCGGCCGTTGAAGTCGCGGTACTCGAATACCGCGCCGCCAGCGTTGCGCAGCCTGGCCACCAGGTGGCCGTCGGTCGAATACGGCGGCGTGTCGGGCAACGTCACGCCGGTCAGCGGATACAGCTGCGCCATCGAGCCGCCCGACAGCTTCAGGCGCAGGTCCAGCGCGCCCAGGTTGGCCGGGTCGGTCAGGGTGCCGGTGATGGCCGCCTTGGTGCCGCCGATCGACACGTCGGCCTGCACCGGGAAGGGCTGTTTCGGATCCTGCAACGCCAGCATGCCGCCGACCTTGCCCTCGCCCTTGGTGGGCAGATTCTTGAATTTGCCGTCGACCTTCCAGCCGAAGACATAGTCGCGCGGCGCCGCCGCGGCGGCGTCTTCCGGCACGAATGCGGCGCCAGCCACGTCGGCGAACGGCACCGGCTTGCCCAGCGGATCGACCAGCACGGTCAGGTCGGCCTGCAGGATCGCATCGGACAGGCCGACACTGCCCTTGTCGAAGCCGATTTCATTGATGTCCAGCACCCACGGCGACGGCTCGCCGGTCTCGGGCAGGGTGAAGACCCAGTTGGCGCGGCCGTCGGCCAGGCGTTCGAGGTCGGCGGCGGGCTCGGTCAGCTGGATGCGCCGGATCACGACCCGATGGGCCAGCAGCGGCAGGGGCGACAGGCTGAACTCACCGCGCTTGAGGGTGGCGAATTCCGGCACGCGGGCCCATTCGGTGTTGGCGACGCTGATGTCATTGGCCACGATGTGCGGCCATGGCACCCAGCCGCGCCACCCGCCCTCGTCCGATTCGCGCGACCACTCCACGGTCAGGTCGCCGTTGATCGCGAAGGGCCGTCCGATGGCCGCGCTGACGCGTTCGTTGATCATCGGCCGGGCGCGATTCCAGTCGAAGGTGGCAACCAGCACGACCAGCACCGCCACCAGGACGACGAGGGTGCCCACAATCCCGACCGCTATTTTTGTTTTGCGCGTCATCGTTATCATCCTTGCCGTTGCCGCCGGAGCGCCGATGCCCCGGCCCTATTTACCCTCAAGGGTAGCGCGCCGCGCCCGGCGGGTTAAGCTTGCCGGCCCCATAATGTGTACGGATTTTTCCGTGTCATAGAGCGCGGTCGGCAAAAGTTACAAAGCGACCGGGCGGGAACCGGCCGTTCGCCCGCCGTGGACGGAATAATTCCTACCGATTTTTTGACGCCCGCCCTGTTCAAATGCGCGGCGATCGACCCGCAACCGTCCCCGGGGACGGAGCAGCAGTACTACCTGGAGGCCCGATGCGGCATTCGAGCTTGATTTTCGTGGTGGCGGCCTTTGCGCTGCTGACCCTCAGCCGCCTGGCCCTGGCCGCATGGCAATGGCAGCGGGTGCGCAACGCCGGCGGCCTGGCCCCCCTGCTGCTGGGCGGACTGCGCATCGACGCCCACCAGATCGGCGTGCTGGCCGCGCTGCCGATCGTGCTGTCGCCCTGGCTCGGCCACCTGCCGTTCGCCGCCACCGCCGCCGGCATCTGGTATCTGGTCGCGTTCATCCTGCTGGCCTTCCTGGAAGTCGCCACCCCGCCCTTCATCCTCGAATACGACACCCGCCCCAACCGCCTGTTCGTCGAATACCTGAAGCACCCGCGCGAGGTCTCCGGCATGTTGTGGCGCGGCTACAAGGGCGCGCTGCTGGGCGGCTTCGGCGCCCTCGGGCTGATCGGCTGGGGCGGCTATGCGCTGTTCGGCCACGCCGTGCCCGACGCGCCCCTGGCCTGGTGGCAGATGCCGCTGGCCAGCCTGGCAATTCTGGCGGTGGTGATCCTGGCGATCCGCGGCACCCTCGGCCACCGGCCCATCAACCCGTCGTCAGTGGCCTACAGCTCCGACGGCATGCTCAACACCCTGGCGCTGAACTCGCTCTACAACGTGTTCTACGCCGTCTACAGCATGAAGAACGAGAAGTCGGCCTCCGCCGTGTACGGCGGCATGGACGACGACGACATGCAGCGTCGTGTGCTGGCGCAGGCCGGCCTGCCCTATCCGCCGGCCAACGCGGACTATCCCAGCCTGCATCGCCAGCCCGCCAGCCGCAAGACCGCGCGGCCGCTCAACCTGGTCATCATCCTGGAAGAAAGCCTGGGCGCGCAGTACAGCGCCGGCCTGGGCGGCATGGATCTGACGCCCGAACTGGACGCGCTGGCGCGCGACGCCTGGACCTTCACCCGCGCCTACGCCACCGGCACGCGCTCGGTGCGCGGCCTGGAAGCGGTGGTGACCGGCTTCCTGCCGACCCCGGCGCAGGCCGTGCTCAAGCTGCCGCGCTCGCAGCGCGGCTTCTTCTCGCTGGCCGACCTGCTGGGCCGCCATGGCTACCACTCGCGCTTCATCTACGGCGGCGAATCGCACTTCGACAACATGAAGGGCTTTTTCCTGGGCAACGGCTTTCGCCAGATCGTCGACCGCGAGGACTTCGTCGATCCGGCCTTCGTCGGCACGTGGGGCGCGTCGGACGAGGACATGTTCAACCAGCTCGACCGGCTGCTGCGCGAGGACGGCGACCAGCCCACCTTCACGCTGGCCTTCAGCGTCTCGAACCACTCGCCCTGGGAATACCCGGCGGGCCGCATCCAGACCGAGGGCAACCCGGCCACGGTGGAGAACACCGTGCGCTACGCCGACTGGGCCCTGGGCCGCTTCTTCGAGCGCGCCAAGGCCGCGCCCTACTGGGAGAACACCGTCTTCCTGATTGCCGCCGACCACGACTCGCGGGTGTTCGGCGCCAGCCTGGTGCCGGTGCGCCACTTCCATATTCCGGCCGTGATCCTGGGCGCCGGCGTCGAACCGCGGCGCGACGACCGCCTGATCAGCCAGATCGACCTGGCGCCGACGCTGCTGTCGCTGATCGGCGTCGATACCGAGCACCCGATGCTCGGCCATGACCTGACGCGCAGCACGCCGGGCCGCGCCATCATGCAGTACGACAACACCTACGGCTATCTGAAGGAAAACGACCTGCTGGTGCTGGCGCCGAACAAGACGCCGGTGCAGTACCGCTACACTGCGCCGGAAGACTATGCCCCGGCGCCGCTGGATCCCGCGCTGGCCGACGAGGCGCTGGCGCACGCGCTGTGGCCGAGCTGGGCCTACCGCGAAGGGCGCTACTGCATCCCGGGCGCGGCCGCCGTGGCGCAGGATGCGAAGACACCGGCTGCTGCCGGATAGGCGCTTACGCCGGCCGCCGGTTCGCCGGCCGCCGGATCGCCGGCCGCCGGAATGCCTTGCGCGCCTGCTCGCTGGGACCGTGGCAGTGGCAATCGGGATGGTGGTCGTTGACCATGCCGACCGACTGCATGAAGGCATACACCGTGGTCGGGCCGACGAATTTCCAGCCCAGCTTCTTGAGGGCCTTGGACAAGGCCTCGGATTGCGCCGAGGTCGACGCGCCGCGCGTGGACGGCGATCCCGGCGGCGCCTCGAAACGCCAGAAGAACGCCCCCAGCGACCCTTCGCGCTCGATCATTTCCAGCGCCCGCCGGGCGTTGTTGATGACGGCTTCGATCTTGCCGCGATGGCGCACGATGCCGGCGTCGGCCAGCAGCGCCAGCACCTGCTTTTCGCCGAAGCGCGCGACCTTGGCCGGATCGAACGCGGCGAAGCCGCGGCGAAAGGCCTCGCGCTTGTTCAGGATGGTGCGCCAGCTCAGGCCGGACTGGAATCCTTCCAGGCACAGTTGCTCGAACAGGGCACGGTCGTCGCCTTGCGGACGGCCCCATTCGTTGTCGTGGTACGCCATGTATTCGGCGGACGTGTCGACCCAGGCGCAACGGGCGAGGCCGTCGGAAAAGGCGGAGTTTGCGGTCATGGAAAAGCGTCCTGGCGGCTATCGGGTTTCCGATGCTACCGCAGCAACGTCCCCGAAAAAAGTCGTAGCGGCCGCAAGCCGAATCCAGCTACTATTTCCCGCCCTGATCCCGCGCCGGCCGTGCCCGAGCGCGCCCCGGATCGGCCAGGCGGGCTTGCGGCATGCAAGCCCGTTTTGCGTCATGCCGGGGCCGGACAGGCTTTCGGATCCACCGCCATGTCCCTGCTCGAGACAGCCGCCCTGACCCTGGTATCGCCCGCCCTGCTGGCCGGCGACAACAACCCCGCCACCAATCCCTGTCTGGACTGCGGCGCCTGTTGTTCGCATTTCCGGGTGTCGTTCTATATCGGTGAACTGGCCGGCGAAAATGGCGGCCAGGTGCCGCTGGATCTCGTGACGCAGATGAGCCCGCTGCGGGCCTGCATGAAGGGCACCGAAATGGGCGGCGGCCGCTGCGTCTCGCTGCGCGGCGAACTGGGCCAGCCCGGCATCCACTGCGCGATCTACGAGAACCGCCCCACGCCCTGCCGCGAGTTCGACATCTGGATGCCCGACGGTTCGCCCAATCCCGATTGCCAGCGCCTGCGGCTGGCGCTGGGCCTGCCGGCGGTGCCGCCGCGGCCCGACGCGGAAAACGATCCGCAAGGCCCGTCGCACCCCAACCAGCCCGACCAGCCGGCCGCGGCCTGAAACGCCTGTCGTCCTAACGGGCGGCGACCAGCATGCCCTCGGCGCCCGCCTGCGCCTCCTGCCCACGCGCGGCCCGCGGCGCATTGTCGCGACGCCGCACGCGCACGATGCCTGGATCCTTGCCCAGGAAGCTCAGCACGTTCTGCATCACGCGCTCGCGCTCGTGGTCGACACAGATCATGTGATAGCTGTCCTGCAGCAGCACCACCGACGCGCCGGGAATCCGCGCCCCCAACAGCCGCGCCGAACGCGGGCTGGTCAGCTCATCCTCGACCGCGTGCATCACCAGCGTCGGACAGCGCATCCGCTCCAGCCCGCGCTTGACCATGCCGCGCAGGCGATCGACCTGCCGCACGCACGCCAGCGGCACCCATTGGTAGTGAAAGCCGTCGCCGCGCGCGAAGCCCGCCTTGATGAAGGCCCGCACCAGCTCGCTCTTGACGCCATACGGGTCTTCTTCCTCGACCCGGATGCGGCGCGGCACGCCCGGCACGTGATACAGCAGATAGCGCAGGCCCCGGTACCAGGGCGTGCTCCAGCCATCCAGGAACACTGGCGCCGACAGCGACACCAGCGCGCCGCGGGTGTGCGACTCGCGCTTGCAGAGTTCGACCGCCAGCAAGGCGCCCAGGCACATGCCGATGACGTGCACCACCTCGTACTGTTCGCACAGCTCGCGGTAGCGCCGGGTGACGACGTCCATCCAGTCCTCGACCCGCACGTCCAGCAGGTCCTCGGGCCGCCCCGCGTGGCCGGGCAGGGTCACGCCATGGGTTTCCACCCCGGCGCGGGCCAGCACCTTGTGCAGCGAGCCCATGTCGAATTCCGTGCCGCCCAGGCCATGGATCAGCAACGCGCCGGTGCGCGGGGTGGTCACGGCGTGCTCCCGGCCGGGGCATCGAGCTGCCAGGCGGCGCGCGTGGCCGCCAGCAGGCGCGCCAGGACGTGGGCGAAGGCGAGGACCGGGGTCGGAGCCGCGGCGGCGCCGGCGCTCCCGGCCGGCGAGAAAGCGAGGAAAGGTTGGCAAGTCATGGAACACCCTTGATGCATGGAGGGCAGGACGAGAAGACCTGTCCTACCCTGCCGCCATGGTAGGCAAAGGGCATCCGCGAAGATCCGCAAATCTGTCGGGAAAAAGTGAAGATCCGTAAAGGCTGGCCAGGGCTGGACGGCGCGGCCGGCGACGGGTGTTGGCGGCCTGCCGCCACGCGGCCCCGGACCGGCCGGCGGCCCGTCGAAGACTTATTCCCGGCCCGCCAGATAGCGCGTGGGCGTCATGCCGAAGGCGGCGCGGAAGTTGCCGATGAAGGCGCTGGTGCTTTCGTAGCCGACCGACAGCGCGGCTTCCGTGACCGAACCGCCGCGGCACAGCATTTCCAGGCCGCGCAGCAGCCGCGCCTGCTGGCGCCACTGGCCCAGCGTGACGCCGGTCTCCTGGCGGAAACGGCGCATCAGGGTACGCGTCGACATGTTCAGCCGCTGCGCCCATTCGTCGATGCCGGAGGGGTCGTCGGGCGTGCCCAGCAGCGTGTTGGCCAGGTCCTGCAGGCGCGGATCGTCCGGCATCGGCAGCAGCACCGGCGCGTGCTCGCGCTGCTTGACCTCGACCAGCAGCACCTCGAACAGCTGCTCGAGGTAGGCCTCGGACAGCTCGCCGGGCGGGCTGGTGGTGAAGCGTTCCATCAGCGCGTCGATCAGGCGCGACGACGGCCACGAGCGGCAATGATCCGGCAGCCGGGCGCAGGCGTCGGGCCGCACGTACAGGAACGACCCGCGCGCCTCCCCGAACCAGCGCGCGGCGTGCGTCACGCCGGGCGGAATCCAGCCCAGGCTGCCCGGCAGCACGGTCCAGACCTCGGCGCCCGACTGCACCAGCACCAGGCCCTCGTGCACCAGCACCAGCATGCCCTCGTTGTGCACGTGGTCAGGCACGGACAGCCCCTTGGACGCGCGCGGATGCCGCATGCTGAACGGCGTCAGCAGGACATCGGGCAAGGCGTTGTGGACCACGGTCACGCGCATGGTTGGCAGGTTTGAGCTACAGGTTGACGGATTCCCGTTAGCGGGGTCATTTGAAAATGTACATCATTCTCATCAATCGGGCATCGCCCCCCGAATGGAGAATCGACATGGACCATACCCGCCTGCGCGTGGCCGGCATCAAAGCCACCTTCCCGCGCCTGAAGATCCTGGACATCTTCCACCAGCACGCCGACCAGCACATGAGCGCGGCGGACATCTACCGCAACCTCATCTCGGAACGCAGCAGCATCGGCCTGGCCACGGTTTATCGCGTCATCACGCAACTTGAGGACGCCGGACTGCTCAAACGTACTCAGCTCGACTCGCACTCCACCGTGTACGAGTTGAATGACAAGGGACACCACGACCACCTGGTCTGCCGCCATTGCGGCCGGATCCAGGAATCCAGCGACCCCGCGATGGCGCAGCTGGTGCGCGATATCGCCAGGCAACGCGGCTTCGCGCTGGATTCCTACAGCCTGGTGCTTTACGGCGGCTGCGGCTGCCGCAAGGCCGCGCCCGCCCCTTCCATCGGAGAATTCGAATGAACCGCGACCAGTTTTTCTTCCACGATCTATCCCACTTCCCCATCGTCACCGCCAAGCACGGCAGCGCGCCGGCCGGCTATTCCGCCAGCTGGATCCGCGAGATGGAGATGCTGGTCGACAACCCCCAGACCTTCGTCATGGTGGTGCCGGACATGCGCACCGAGGCCAGCCACGACGACCGCAAGGCCATGATCGACTGGCAGACCACCAACATGCCGCGGCTGAAGGCGCGTTGCCGCGCGTTCATCGCCGTCGAACGCGACGCGAGCGCGCTCGACAAGATCCGCAAGCGCGGCGAGAAGATGGCGCGGGCCTTCGGCATGCCGTTCCTGGCCGTGGCCACGCCGCATGAAGCGGTGCAGTGCGCGCGCGAACTGCTCGGCCAGGCCGGCCCCGGCGGCTTCGTGATCGACTAACGCGCACCACGCTTGCACTCTGCTTTCAAGCGCGCCTTCGGGCGCGCTTTTTTTGCGTATCCGGCCCGTGCACGGCCGCAAATCCCGGCGCCAGGGCTTATTGCCGAAATTAGAATGCAATATTGATAAATTTGCGATTGTGGCAAAAGGTGTTGCTGGAATAAATTCCACCACTGGCCCAATCGCCTGTCCCGCAGGCTCCCGGGGCTGGCATTGCAGCGCGCCGGGCTCCCGGAAAGCGCTCTTCCCGCGGCGCAACCCACCCTCGCTTGCGTGGTCCGACGCCGTTGGCCGTGGCGTTCACAAGACGGCACGGCGCGCGGCCACCCCAAGGACCGCCGCCTCCCGCGCTGTTCATAGCGGTTGCCAGCCGCCCGGACTCGACATTGAGATTTACGGCACGCACATCAATGAAGCGATTCCAATTCGACAGCACCGCGCTTCGTTACTTTCTCACTGTCGTCGACACAGGGTCCGTCAATGGCGCCGCCGCGCGGCTCAACGTCGTCAGCTCGGCCGTCAGCCGCCAGATCGCCGGCCTGGAGCAACGCCTGCACAACCAATTGTTCGAACGCCACCCCAAGGGCATGCGGGTGACGGAAGTCGGCCGCATCCTGGCCGACCATGCGCGCCGCGTCGAGGCCGACGCCGCCCGCACCTACGCTGAAATCGACGGCCAGAACGGCCGCTACACCCAGACCGTGAAGATCGCCGGCGCGCCCGGCTTCGCCGCCTACGCCCTGCCGCGCAAATTCGCCGCCTTCCAGGCCGAACACCCGACCATCCGCTTCAAGTTGCACATCCTCGACGCCGGCCTGGTGGCCGAACGGGTCCGTTCGGCGCAGGCCGACATCGGCGTCACCTACAGCCACACGGCGGAAAAGGACATCGCCGTGATCTATTCGCATCCCGCCGAAATCGTCGCGGTGATGCGCCCCGGCCACCCGCTGGCTGCCAGCGAATCCCTGCACATCACACAGCTGTCGGCCTATCCGCTGGCGCTGCCGGACGGCGGCAGCGCCCTGCGGCAGGTGCTGGACATGGCCTGCAGCCTCTACAACATCACGTTGTCGCCGGCCTTCACCTCGAACCTGCCGGGCGCGGCCTATCACTATGTCCAGGCCAGCGACGCGGTCACCCTCTGCGCCCGCCTGACCGCCACCGAACACCTCGAAAGCGGGCGGCTGATCTGCCGCCCGATCAATGACGCGCTGCTCAACGCCGGCCAGCTCCAGTTCCAGACGCACGCCTCGCGCCCCCTGTCGGATGCCGCGCACCGCTTCCTGCGCTTCATCCGCAGCGACGCTCCCCAACTGTTCTGACCCCGCGGCCGGGCCCGCCAACGCGCAGGAGAGCCAGGCGCGGCGGCAGCATTGCCGAAAGCAGAATGCCCCGATGAAAAATGATCAATTGTTAAATTTGTAATTCAAATTTACAGTCAGCCGGATTTTCCGAGACCACGCTTTGACGGGTCAGCCCCAAGACACACACAGGAGCCTCCCCACCATGCTTAAGAACCTGAAGATACGCACCGGCCTGCTGGCCGTGATGGCCATCTTCGTCCTGGCGCTGGCAACCGCCACGAGCATGGGCTGGATCTACGCCCGCGATGCCGATGCCGCGGTGGACGACCTGAACTCGGTCGCCACCGAGCAGACCCGCCCCTTGTACGAAACGCAGACGCTGCTGCTGCGCAGCCGGCTGACGCTGGTGGCCGCCTACCTGGACATCGTGTCCGGCAAGGGCAGCCAGGCGCAAGGCAGCATCGACCAGGCCACCCAATACCTGCAGGATGCGCGCAAGCAATTCGCGGTGTACCAGCGCGTGCGCAAGAACACCGAGGCCGGCCTGAAGCTGGCCGGCGAGCTGGAAAGCGTCTTCACCGCCTACGTGCGCAGCATCGAGGCCCTGGAAGCCTCCTTGCAAAAGCAGTCGGCCGAGGGCTACGCCGCCGCCGTGGTCGACACCCGCAGCGCCGACGCCCGCTTCGCCGAACGTGTGAACAGCTTCCTCGAGCACACCGAACGCCGCAGCGCCACCATCAACGCCGAATCCGACCTGCGCTATGAACGCGCCGAGTTGTCCACCATCATCATGCTGGTCCTGGCGGCCGCGCTGGCGCTGGGTTGCTGGCGCTTCATCAGCCGCCAGGTGCTGCAGCCCCTCAAGGACGCCGCCACGCACTTCGACCGCATCGCCTCCGGCGACCTGACGCAGCGCGTCGCGGTCAATTCCAGCAATGAAATCGGCGTGCTGTTCACCGCCCTCAAGCGCATGCAGGAAAGCCTCACCCGCACGGTGGGCGAAGTGCGCCGCAGCGTCACCGAGATCAACACCGGCGCCGCCGAGATCTCGTCGGGCAACACCAACCTGTCGGCGCGCACCGAGGAACAGGCCGCCTCGCTGGAAGAAACCGCCGCGTCGATGGAAGAACTGGCCACCGCGGTCAAGCAGAACACCGAGCACGCGCACCAGGCCAACAGCCTGGCCGCCGAAAGCCGTGGCGTCGCCCTGCGCGGCGGCCAGGCCGTCGGCCAGGTGGTGGAAACCATGGCCCGCATCTCGGAAAGCTCGCGCCGCATCTCCGAGATCGTCTCGGTGATCGATGGCATCGCCTTCCAGACCAATATCCTGGCCCTGAACGCCGCGGTCGAGGCCGCCCGCGCCGGCGAGCAGGGCAAGGGCTTCGCGGTGGTCGCCGGCGAAGTGCGCACCCTGGCCCAGCGCAGCGCCCAGGCGGCGCGCGAAGTAAAGGACCTGATCGAGCAATCCTCCAGCAATGTCGACAGCGGCGCCGAGCAGGTCCGCGCGGCCGGCGACACCATGCAGGAAATCGTCGACTCGGTGCAGCGCGTCACCCTGATCATGGCCGAGATCACCGAAGCCTCGACCGAGCAGTCCATCGGCATCGACCAGATCAACGGCGCGGTCACGCAGATGGACGACGTCACCCAGCAGAACGCCGCGCTGGTCGAGCAAGCGGCGGCCGCCGCCTCCTCGCTGGAGGAACAGGCCAAGCGCCTGGCGGCCACCGCCGCGTTCTTCAAGCTGCCCGCCGAGACCGTGATCGACGTCACGCCGCAGGCCATCGCCGCCCCGCTGCGCCCGGCTTACGTCGCCTGACGGCGTCCCGCCGATTTAAGACTCCGCCCGATCGGCCGTTGTCCTGTAGGTCAGGCCTCGCGACACGCCTCGCGACGGCCTTCAACCGACCACGAGCCCACGACGCATGAGCCGCGCCCTCGCCTGCCATTTTTGCCTCTCGACGCTGGCGCAAGGCGCGCCCCTGCTGGAAAGAAACGGGGCCGCCATCTGCAAATCCTGTGCCGACGCCTTTTCGGCCGAGTTCACCGAGCGCGCCTGGGCCATGGCGTCGTCCCTCGACGAACAGCTGGACGTGCTGTTGGCCGAAAGCCAGCGGGCGCTGCAGCACAGCGCCATCCTGGCCGAACGCGCCCGCGGCTGCGGCCTGAGCCTGGCCGACCTGTCGGCCATGCCTCCCCGCACGCTGTCCTGATCCGGCGCGGATCCGTCGCCCCGGCCGACAAGTGATGCCTGGCGGCCTGCCTTGACCTCAACCGTGGTTGAGGTCTGATACTGGCGCTCCAACAAAACGATTCGTTCCCGGAGTCCAGCATGTCGTCCCGCATCACCCCCGCCCTGCCTTCGCTCGCCTTCCTCAATCCGCCCGGCCTGTACGACCCCCGTCCCAACGGCTACTCGCACGTGGCCGTCGCCGACACGCCCGCGCGCCTGGTGTTCGCCGCCGGCCAGGGCGGTGAAAACACCCGGGGCGAGCTGCACCCCGACTTCGTGCTGCAAGTGCGCCAGGCGCTCGACAACGTCCAGACCGCACTGGCAGGCGCCGGCGCCACGCTGTTCGATGTCGCCAAGCTGACCGTGCTGGTGGTCGATCACAGCCAGGAACGCCTGGCGCTGTTCACCCACGAGATCAAGGCGCGCTGGGGCATCCACCTGGCGCCGGCCTGCACCCTGATCCCGGTGCCGCGCCTGGCGCTGGACGGGATGCTGGTGGAGATCGAGGCGACGGCGCTGCTGCCGCTTTGATCCCCCAGCCTCAGAAGGTGTATTTGGCGGTCAGCAGGAACGACCGCGGCGCGCCGAAATGGTTGTTGTCCTGGGTGCTGCCGATCGCCTGGTAGTAATACTTGTCGAAGACGTTGTACACGTTCAGGCGCAGGTCCAGGTTGCGGCTCGCCTGGTACGACACGACCGTATCGACAA
>Ga0189292_10261_pt1 | contig 21774 bp, 19 predicted proteins | sample UW1oraminimetaG_FD_130317 | JGI IMG/M metagenome (GOLD analysis project Ga0189292, IMG submission 130317) | Marine microbial communities from the Costa Rica Dome - UW179A-orange mini metaG | ecosystem: Environmental > Aquatic > Marine > Oceanic > Photic zone | place: Costa Rica: the Eastern...
ACCCAGGCGCAGATCCTGGCGCTGATCGCCCGCATCCAGAAGGAAAAGGGCATGGGCGTGATGTTCGTCACCCATGACTTCGGCGTGGTCGCCGAGATCGCGCACCGGGTGGCGGTGATGGAAAAAGGCGTGCTGGTCGAGCAGGGCCCCGCCGAGGAAGTGCTGAACCGCCCGCGCCATCCCTACACCCAGCGCCTGATCGCGGCGGTGCCGCACCGCCGCGGGCAGGAGCGCGCCGCCGCCGAGCAGGAACGGCCGGTGCTGGAGGTGAAGGACCTGAAGAAGACCTACGTCATCGGCCACGGCTGGCTGGGCGGCAAGCGTGAAGTGCACGCGGTCGATGGCGTCAGCTTCAGCGTGCGCCGCGGCGAGACGCTGGGCATCGTCGGCGAGTCCGGCTCAGGCAAGTCGACCATCGGCAAGTGCCTGCTCAAGCTGGTCGGCATCAACGGCGGCCAGCTGATCTTCAATGACCAGGACATCGCCGCCATGCCGGAGTCGCGCTTCCGGCCGCTGCGCAAGGACATCCAGATGATCTTCCAGGATCCCTTCGCCTCGCTCAACCCGCGCCATACCGTGGGCCGCATCATCAGCGACGGCCCGGTCGCCAACGGCGTGCCGCGCGCCCAGGCCGAGGCCCGCGTGCGCGAGCTGCTGTCGCTGGTGGGCCTGGACCCGTCGGCCTTCGACCGCTACCCCAACCAGTTCTCGGGCGGCCAGCGCCAGCGCATCGGCATCGCCCGCGCCCTGGCGCTGGAACCCAAGGTGCTGGTGGCCGACGAATCGGTGTCGGCGCTGGACGTGTCGGTGCAGGCCCAGGTGCTGCAACTGCTGCACGACCTGCAGCAGCGCCTGAAGATCGCGCTGGTGTTCATCACCCACGACCTGCGCGTGGCCGCGCAGATCTGCAATTCGGTGCTGGTCATGCACCGGGGCAAAGTGGTGGAATACGGATCGCCCAGCCAGATTTTCGACAACCCGCAGCACGCCTACACGCAACAACTCATCGCCGCCGTGCCCGGCCAGCACTGGGATCCGACCCAGGCGCAGGCCGCGGCCTGAAGCGGCCATCACAACCAGGAGACTTGCATGCAACGCCCCCCCGCCGTGCCCACCGTCCAGATCGACAACGACCAGGTCACCGTCACCGAATGGCGCTTTCCGCCCGGCGGGGAAACCGGCTGGCACCGCCACGACATGAACTACGTGGTGGTGCCGCAGACCACCGGCCCGCTGCTGCTGGACACGCCCAACGGCCAGGTCACCAGCCAGCTCACCACCGGCGTGTCCTACTACCGGCCGGTGGGCGTGGAGCACAACGTCATCAACCCGGGCGACACCGAATTCGTGTTCGTCGAGATCGAGATCAAGCAACCGGGGCAGGCCCCGGCCGCCGGCTGCTCGCACTGACGCGCAAAGGAACACCATGAAGGCGTTTTTCTCGGAAGAACAACTGCTGCACACCCCCCAGCAGTTCATGCGGCTGGGCCGCATCAGCGCCCCCACCGACCTGCCCTCTCGCGCCCACAGCCTGCAAGGGGCGCTGGCCGCCCGCGGCATCGCGGTCGAGGCGCCGCCCGACTACGGCCGCCAGCCGCTGGAAGCCATCCACAGCGCGGACTACCTGGACTACCTGGAAACCGCATTCGCCCGCTGGCAGGCGCTCAAGGCGCCGGGCGTGGATCCCGGCCCCGAAGTGCTGCCGAACCTGTCGCCCTACTACAGCGGCCGCGTCGAAGCGGCCGGGCGCGGCCCCTGCCCGTCGCCGTCGATCGTGGCGCAGACCGGCTACTACCTGAGCGACCTGTCCTGCCCCATCGGCCCGCATACCTGGCGCTCGGCGCTGCGCTCGACCCACAGCGCGGTGGCCGCGGCCGAACACGTGGCCGCCAACGGCGGCGCGGCCTATGCGCTGTGCCGGCCCTCGGGCCACCACGCCCACCGCGACCGCGCCGGCGGCTTCTGCTATCTGAACAGCAGCGCGGCCGCCGCCGCCCGGCTGCTGCAGACCTGGTCCAAGGTGGCGGTGCTGGACGTGGACGCGCATCACGGCGACGGCACCCAGAACATCTTCTACCAGCGCGCCGACGTGATGACGGTATCGCTGCACGCCGACCCCACCGGCTACTACCCGTTCTACACCGGCTACGCGCACGAGCGCGGCCACGGCGCCGGCGAGGGCCGCAATCTCAACCTGCCGCTGCCGCATGGCGCCGGCAACGACCCATTCCTGCGGGCGCTGGACAGCGCGCTGGCGGCGCTGGCCGGCTACGGGCCGCAAGCGCTGGTGCTGGCGCTGGGCTTCGACACCTACAAGGACGATCCCATCAGCGTGCTGAAACTGGACATCGACGCCTACCGCGACATCGGCGCGCGCGTGGCCAGCCTGGGCCTGCCCACGGTGGTGGTGCAGGAAGGCGGCTACATGGTGCAGGCCATCGGCCCGGCGCTGGACGCGTTCCTGCAGGGCCTGGCCCGCGCCTGAGCCACGCCATGGCCACCTCCTCCGCCACGGCGCCCGGCGCCATCCCGGCCGCCGGCTCGCGCCAGGCCGGCATCCTGCTGTTCTTCGCGGCGCTGGTGGCCTTCGCCACCTTTGACGCCGGTTCCAAGCAGATGCTGATGCGCTATCCGGCGCCGTTCCTGAACATCATGCGCTACATCGCGGTGGCGACGCTGGCGCTGGGACTGCTGTGGCGCCACGGCTGGCCGGACCTGCGCGGCGCGCCGCAAAAACCCCTGCTGATCCTGCGCGGCCTGATGCTGGCCACCGTTGGGACCTGCTTCATGACGGCGCTGATCTGGATGCCGCTGTCCGAAGCCACGGCCATCTACTTCACCTCGCCGCTCATCATGGTGGCGCTGTCGCCCTGGCTGCTCGGCGAACGGGTGCGGCCGGTGCAATGGACGGCGGTGGCGGCCGGCTTTGCCGGCATGCTGCTGATCGTGCGGCCCGGCGCCGACCTGCCGGCGCTGGGCACCCTGCTGATGGCGGTCTCGGCGGTCAGCTACGCCATCTTCCAGGTGCTGACCCGCAAGCTGTCGGGCAAGGTGGCCGGCCCGGTGCAATACGCCTACACCGCCTTCATCTGCCTGATCGTCACCGCGCTGCCCGCGCCGTTCTTCCTGCCGGATCCCTGGCCGGACCTGACGGACATGGCCTTGATCGTGGGCCTGGGCGCCTGCAGCGGGCTGGCGCAGATCCTGCTGATCGCCGCCTTCCAGCGCGTCGCGGCGGCCACGCTGGCGCCGCTGAACTACTTCCAGCTGCTGCTGGCGGTGGCTTTCAGCACCTTCTGGTTCCAGCGTCCGCCCGACGGGCTGGCGCTGACCGGCATCGCCATGATCATGGCATCCGGCGTGTTCCTGGCGCTGCGCCGCGCCGGCTAGGAGCGGCCTCAGGAGGTTTCGCGCTGCACCAGCGTGAAACCCAGGTCCACGTGGCGCTGCGCGATGGGCTGCCCGGCCAGGTGCCGCATCAGCAGTTGCGCCGCTTCCCGGCCAATCTCGTAGCGCGGCGTCGAGATGGTCGACAGCGGCGGCGTGGTCCAGGCCGTTCCCGCGAAGTCATGAAAGCCCACCAGCGCCATCCGGCCAGGCACGCTGACACCCAGCCGCCCGCACTGGAACACCGCGCCTTGCGCCAGATCGTCATTGCAGAAGAACACCGCGTCGCAATCGGGATGCTGCGCCAGCAGCGTTTCCAGCAACGTCGCCCCCAATGCGATCGAGGATTTCTCGGGCGTCATGATCTCCAGCGCGGGATCATGCAGGCCGGCGTCGCGCAACGCCTGCCGGCACCCTTCGCAACGGCGCAGCGAGCGCGGGTCGAGCTGGGCGCCAACGATGCCGATGCGGCGGTAGCCGCGCTCCACCAGGTGGCGGCCGGCGGCGTAGCCGGAATCGAACTGCGAGAAGCCGACGCTCATGCCCTCGCTGTCCGGCAGCGTCTCGATGGTGTGGACCGTGGGCATGGCCTGCGCCCGCAACAGCGCCCAGACGCCGGGATTGTGGTCGATGCCGGTCAGGATCAGGCCATCGGGCAGGTGCTGCAGGTACTTGCGCAGCAGCGCCTCCTCGGCATCGGGCGAATACCCCGTGACGCCGATCAGCAGGTGATAGCCCTGCTCGTCCAGCACGTCCTTGATGCCGGTGATGATGTCCACGAACACCACGTTGCTCAGCGACGGGATCAGCACCACGATGGTCTGCGACCGCGCCGACGCCAGCGCGCTGGCGGCGTGGTTGGGCACGTAGCCCAGTTCGCGGCAGACCTCGGCGATGCGCAGGCGCACCGCCTCGGCCACCTTGTCGGGCGTGCGCAGGGCGCGCGACACCGTGATCGCGCTGACCCCGGCGCGGTCGGCGACCTCTTGCATGGTCACCCGTCCGGCGCGGGTGCTGCGGGGCTTGCGGATGGACATCGAGCTGACTGGGCGGTTGGCGAGCACGTAGTCTGACCTAAAGATCAGGGCTTGCCAAACCAAAAATGTTAGCGCTAACATTGCCCTCGCGATATCCATAAGAATTCCGGAAAACGGAAAAGAGGAGACAAGCATGCAAGGATCCCCCAAGGGGCGGCCTGGCGGCGGCGCGCTGGCGCGCGCGGCCGACTGGTGCGCCCGGTTGCAGACCTGGCTGATGGTGGCCTGTCTGGTGGTCATGGTGGTGCTGCTGTTCGGCAACGTCGCCATGCGCTACCTGTTCAACTCCGGCATCAACGCCTCCGACGAGGTCTCGCGCCTGGCCTTCGTCTGGCTGATCTTCCTGGGCTCGGTGCTGGCGTTGCGCGATCACCAGCACATCGGCGTGACGATGCTGGTGGAACGCTTCGGCCCCGCCGCGCGCCGCGTCTCGCACATCTTCTGCCAGCTGCTGGTGTTGTGGGTACTGTGGCTGATGGCCGACGGCAGCTGGACGCAGACCCTGATCGGGCTCGACACGCGCCTGCCGGTGACCTCGATGCCGCTGGCCGTCTTCAACGCCGCCGCGCTCTATGCCGCCGTCGCCATGGGCCTGCTGACCCTGTTCGACCTGATCCGCGTGCTGGCGGGCGGCCCCCTGCCCGCCGAATCCAGTCCCGAAGACCCGCTGGTCTGACCCGCCCGCCCCTCTGCTCGGACCCGCCCCATGATCCTGACCGTCTTCCTGCTGGTGCTGCTGGGCTTCATCGCCCTGGGCATGCCGATCGCGTTCGCGCTGCTGTTGAGCGCGATCGCCATGATGTTCCAACTCGATTTCTTCGATACCCAGATCCTGGCGCAGAACATGCTGTCCGGCGCCAACAGCTTCACGCTGATGGCGGTGCCGCTGTTCATGCTGGCCGGCGAACTGATGAACGCGGGCGGCATTTCGCGCCGCATCGTCAACCTGGCCAGCATGTTCGTCGGCCACATCCAGGGCGGACTGGGCTACGTCGCCATCTTCGCCAGCGTGCTGCTGGCGGCGCTGTCCGGCTCGGCCGTGGCCGACGCGGCCGCGCTCGGCTCGCTGCTGATTCCGATGCTGCGCGAAAAAGGCTACGACGCCGGCCAGGCCTCGGGCCTGATCGCCGCCGGCGGCATCATCGCCCCGATCATCCCGCCGTCGATCTCGTTCATCATCTTCGGCGTCGCCACCAACGTCTCGATCACCAAGCTGTTCTTCGCCGGCATCGCCCCCGGCCTGATGATGGGCCTGACGCTGGTGGCGGTCTGGACCTGGGTGGCGCGCAAGCACGGCGCCATCAAGCCGATGCCGCGCCAGCCCTGGCGCGCCCGGCTGCGGGCGCTGCGCGAATCGGCCTGGGCGCTGATGCTGCCGGTCATCATCATCGGCGGCCTGCGCGGCGGCATCTTCACGCCGACCGAGGCGGCGGTGGTCGCCGCCGTCTACGCGCTCATCGTCAGCCTGTTCGTCTACCGCGAGATCGGCCTGCGCCACCTGCTGCCGCTGTTCATCAACGCCGCCCGCACCACCGCCGTGGTCATGTTCCTGGTGGCCGCCGCCATGGTGTCGTCCTACATGATCACGTTGGCCGATATGCCGCAGGACCTGATCGCGCTGCTGGAGCCGGTGCTGGACCAGCCCAAGCTGCTGATGTTCGCGCTGCTGGTGCTGCTGACGCTGGTCGGCACCGTCATGGACCTGACGCCCACCATCCTGATCCTGGCGCCGGTGCTGATGCCGGTGGTCACGCAGGCCGGCATCGACCCCGTCTATTTCGGCGTCATGTTCGTCATGGTGGGCTGCGTCGGGCTGCTGACGCCGCCAGTCGGCACGGTGCTCAACGTGGTCTGCGGCGTCGCCCGCATCAACATGGAAACCATCTGCAAGGGCGTCTGGCGCTATGTCGTGGCCTACACGCTGCTGCTGGTACTGCTGGTGATCTTCCCGGAACTGATCACCGTCCCCGCGAGCTGGATGCACTGAGGCCCGCCAACAGCGGCGTCGGCACGACGCCACACAGAAGAAGCCAAGGAGGAACACCATGAACAAGCCTTTCAAGACCCGCCTCATCGTGCTGGCCGCGGCCCTGTCCTGCGCCTTCGCCGGCGTGGCCGCGGCCGCCGACGTCAAGCCGCGGCTGATCCGCTTCGGCTACGGCCTGAACGACGACAGCGTGCAGGGCCGCGCCGCGCGCCACCTGGCCCAGGAGCTGGAGAAGCTCAGCGGCGGCAAGCTCAAGATGAAGACCTTCGGCTCGGCCAACCTCGGCTCCGACGAACAGATGCAGAGCGCGCTGGTCGGCGGCGTGCAGGAGATGATGGTCGGCTCCACCGCGCCGCTGGCCGGCATGGTCAAGGAATTCGGCGTCTTCGACCTGCCGTTCCTGTTCAACAGCGAGAAGGAAGCCGACGCCGTGCTCGACGGCCAACTGGGCCAGGACCTGCTCAAGAAGCTCGAAGCCAAGGGTTTGATCGGCCTGGTGTATTGGGAAAACGGCTTTCGCAACATGACCAACTCCAAGCGCCCCATCGTGCGCGCCGAGGACATGCAGGGCATCAAGCTGCGCGTGATGCAGAACCAGATCGCGCTGGGCGTGTTCAACACCCTGGGCGCGAATGCCGTGCCGATGCCGTTCTCGGAACTGTTCACGGCGCTCGAAACCCGCACCGTCGACGGCCAGGAAAACCCCATCACCACGATCCAGAGCAGCAAGTTCTATGAGGTGCAGCCCTATCTGACCATCACCCGCCACGTCTACACGCCCTGGGTGGTGCTGGCCTCCAAGAAGTGGTGGGACAAGCTCTCGCCCGACGAGCAGAAACTGGTGCGCCAGGCCGCCGAGGCCTCGCGCGACTTCGAACGCAAGGACAGCCGCGCCGACTCGCTCAAGGCCATGGGCACGCTGGAGCAAGCCGGCATGAAGATCAACACCGTCTCGCCCGAAGAGGTCGCCCGCATGCGCGAAAAAGTGCAGCCCGTGGTCGACAAGTACACCCAGGAGCTGGGCCCGGAACTCATCCAGCAACTGAACGCCGAGATCGGCAAGGCACGCAATTAGGCCCGGCCAAGGCCGGCGGCGCGCCGCCGGCGGCCGAAGCACCGAGAGCACAGGAAGCACGAGAGGCACCCATGAGCGACACTCCCCGCAAGCTGCGCAGCCAGAAATGGTTCGACGATCCCGCCCACGCCGACATGACGGCGATCTACGTCGAGCGCTATCTCAACTACGGCCTGACGCGGCAGGAACTGCAATCGGGCCGCCCCATCATCGGCATCGCCCAGACCGGCAGCGACCTGGCGCCGTGCAACCGCCACCACCTGGCGCTGGCCGAGCGCATCAAGGCCGGCATCCGCGACGCCGGCGGCATCCCGATGGAGTTCCCGGTGCATCCGCTGGCCGAGCAGGGCCGGCGCCCCACCGCCGCGCTGGACCGCAACCTGGCCTATCTGGGCCTGGTCGAGATCCTGCACGGCTATCCGCTGGACGGCGTGGTGCTGACCACCGGCTGTGACAAGACCACGCCCGCCTGCCTGATGGCGGCCGCCACCGTCGACATCCCCGCCATCGTGCTGTCGGGCGGGCCGATGCTGGACGGCTGGCACGACGGCCAGCGGGTCGGGTCGGGCACCGTCATCTGGCATGCCCGCAACCTCATGGCCGCGGGCAAGCTGGACTACGAAGGCTTCATGACGCTGGCCACGGCCTCCTCTCCCTCGGTGGGCCACTGCAACACCATGGGCACGGCGCTGTCCATGAATTCGCTGGCCGAGGCGCTCGGCATGTCGCTGCCCACCTGCGCCAGCATCCCCGCGCCCTACCGCGAGCGCGGACAGATGGCCTACGCCACCGGCATGCGCATCTGCGACATGGTGCGCGAGGACCTGCGACCGTCACGCATTCTGACGCGCGAGGCGTTCGAGAACGCCATCGTCGTCGCCTCGGCGCTGGGGGCCTCCAGCAACTGTCCGCCGCACCTGATCGCCATGGCGCGCCACGCCGGCATCGATCTCAGCCTGGACGACTGGCAGCGGCTGGGCGAGGACGTGCCGCTGCTGGTGAACTGCGTGCCCGCCGGCGAACACCTGGGCGAAGGCTTCCACCGCGCTGGCGGCGTCCCGGCCGTGATGCACGAACTGCTCGTCGCCGGCCGGCTGCACGCCGGCTGCGCCACCGTGTCCGGCAAGACCATCGGCGAGATGGCGGCCACCGCCAAGACCCGCGACGCGGATGTCATCCGCGGCTGCGACGCGCCGCTCAAGCACCGCGCCGGCTTCATCGTGCTGTCGGGCAACTTCTTCGACAGCGCGGTCATCAAGATGTCGGTGGTGGGCGAGGCGTTCAGCCGCGCCTATCTGTCGGAGCCCGGCGACGAGAACGCGTTCGAGGCGCGCGCCATCGTGTTCGAGGGCCCGGAGGACTACCATGCGCGCATCGAGGATCCCGCGCTCAACATCGACGAACACTGCATCCTGGTGATCCGCGGCGCCGGCACCGTCGGTTATCCGGGCAGCGCCGAGGTCGTCAACATGGCGCCGCCGTCGCACCTGATCAAGCGCGGCATCGACTCGCTGCCCTGCCTGGGCGACGGCCGCCAGAGCGGCACCTCGGCCAGCCCGTCGATCCTGAACATGTCGCCCGAGGCCGCGGTGGGCGGCGGCCTGGCGCTGCTGCGCACCGGCGACCGCATCCGCGTCGACCTGAACCAGCGCAGCGTGGTCGCGCTGGTGGACGAGGCCGAATTGGCGCGACGCCGCCTGGACCCGCCCTACCAGCCGCCACCGGCGCAGACCCCGTGGCAGGAGCTCTACCGGCAACTGGTCGGACAGCTGTCCACCGGCGGCTGCCTGGAGCCCGCGACGCTGTACCTGAAGGTGGTCGAGACCCGCGGCGACCCGCGCCATTCGCACTGACCGCGAGGGGTCAGGCCTTGAAAAACTGATTGAAGGCGGCCCACTGTGTGAACAGGCCGGGCCACGCATGCACCAGCGAGTCCGGCTTGCCCATGCCCCAGCCATGCTTGCCGGCCGCGAAGATATGCATCTCGGCCGGCACGCCCAGGCGCCGCAGCGCGCCGAACATCAGCAGGCTGTTGTCCACCGGCGCGATCGGATCGTCCTGGGCCTGCGCCAGGAAGGTGGGCGGCATCTGCGCCGTCGCCAGATGGTCGACCGAGAACGCCGCGCTCTCCTCGGCGGAGGGGTGCTCGCCGACGATCGAACGACGGGCATGGGTGTGATCGAACGGCGGCATGAACGTCAGCACCGGATAGATCAGCCCGGCGAAGTCGGGCCGCGACGACAGCTTGTCGGCCTCATCGACCGGCTGGTAGCGCGCCACGCCCGGGGTGGCGGCGGTCATGCCCGCCAGATGCCCGCCCGCGGAAAACCCCAGCACGCCGATATGCCCGGTGTCCAGGCCGAACGCCTGCGCCGACGCGCGGATCACGCGCATGGCGCGCTGGCCGTCCTGCAGCGGCGCCACCGCGGGCCAGTGCTCGCCCGGCAGGCGGTACACCAGTTCGAACGCGGTCACGCCCTGCGACTGCAGCCACAGGCTGGCGGGCGTACTCTCGGTGCCGCGCTCGATATGGGCATAACCGCCGCCGGCGATCACCAGCATCGCGCTGCCGTTGGGACGCTCCGGCCGGTACACCACCAGCCGCGGCCGCGACACCCGCGTGACCGAGCCCTTGGCGCTGACCTTCTCGGCCTCTTGCGGACCGGGGCCGCCGGGCGCGCGATTGTCCGGCCACAGGTCGATGCTCTGCTGGCCGCTGGGCGCGGCGATGGCCATCGCCGGCTCGGTCATCATGCCCAGCGCGGCGCTCGAGAGGCCGGCGAACAGGAGTTCTCGTCGTTTGATATGCATGGTTGTTCCTCGCGGGCCCACAGCGCCGCGCGGGCGATACACCCGCCGGCCCAGCCGCGCTGCAGGCCATTTAAGCAGAGAAAGAGGCCCGCCAAGGCAAGCGGCAGAGTCACGTTGGTTTCGACGCGTTACGCGCGTCGCGGCCTTTCGATCAGGCTTCAGGCGCCTGCCGCCGGATCCTCCCGCTCCGCCCGGGTTTTCGTTTCGGAATCAAGCGGTTGCGGACTGGGACGCGTCAGCACATAAGCCGCGCTTGCAAGGAAAAACAGCCCCACCCCAGATGCAAGCAAAAGCGACGGCTTCGCGCCCCACCAGAACAGGCCATAGCCCACCGCCATGCCAAGCGACGCATAGCACTTGCCCTTGCGCGACACCGCGCCCTGCTCGCGCCAGGCGCGCAGCGACGGCCCGTAGGTCGGACTGTCCAGCAGCCAGCGCTCCAGCCGCGGCGACGAACGCGAAAAGCAGCCCACCGCCAGGATCAGGAAAATCGTCGTCGGCATCACCGGCAGGAAGGCGCCGATCACGCCCAGCGCCAGCATCGCGCAACCCAGGATCAGCCACAGTGCTCTCATCATGATAGGGTGCAGGATAGCAGTTGCACGCGCGTACCGTGGATCCCGCCGACGCGCGGCCCAGGCCGCCTTCCGGATACCAAGGCACCCGGAACATTTGCCGCCGCCTTCGGTCAGATCCCCTCGCGCCACGACCGGCATTGCCCCAGGAGACACCCTTGACCCAAGAAACGCCCCACGCCAAGCCGCCGCGGCCCGGCACCGCGCTCGTCGCCACGCCCGCCGCCCCGGAAATGACGCCGCTGACCCACATGAAAAAAGCCCTGGCCCAATTGCAGGCCGGCCGCCAGACGCCGGAACGCATCCAGGCCGCGGGCCTGCTGGCCAGCGCCATCGCCTGGATCAATATCCTGACCTGCAGCTAACGGCCTTTCCTTGGCGGGATGGAGCGGGACCAACTCACCTCACCTCAGTTCAGTTCAGTTCGGCTGGCCGCGACGCGACGCAACGCGACACGCCACGACGCAAAGCGCCACAACGCGACGCCGTCAATGCTGCGCGGGCTCCGGCATCTTCGCCCGCAGCATCTCCAGGAATTGCGGACTGCCGCGCCCGCCGGCCTGACGCGCCTTGCCGATCATGGTCCAGGCATCCGCATACTGGCCGTTCCAGTAATACGCCGTGGCCCACGAGTTGTAGAGATAGGCCTTGTCCGGCTCCACCCGCTCGCCATTGCGATAGAGCGCGTCCGAACGCGCGATCATGGCCGCGCGCTCGGGGCCGGTCAGCGTCGTGTCCTGCGCCGCGCAACGCGCGGCGATGCGTCCGGCATCGGCATAGATGCCCTGGAACGACGGCGGCTTCAGGCTCAGCGCCTTCTCCATCATCTTCATCGCATCGCAGAATTTGTCCTGGTCGTGCAGCACCGCCGCGAAGCCCGTATAGACGCTTGGGTTGTCCGGGTTCAGCAGCCACGCCTGGTTGAACCGCCGCGTGGCCATGCCCAGCTGGTCGGCCTGGTAGAACCGGAAGCCCTGCTCCACCCACGCCTGCGCCGCATTGGCGCGCGAACCGAAGGCGCTCGTCGCCTCCGCGATCAGCTTGTCGTCCGCCGCCTGCACGGCCGGCGCGGAACGGTCCGCGCCGCCATACATTGGAATCTCGTCCGCGCGCGGCCGCTGCTCGACCGGCGCGGTGGCCAGACATCCCGCCAGCGACAGGCAGGCGCTGACGACGGCAAGCTTGAACGGTAGGACGCGCATCGATTCTCCCAGGTGAGGCCCAAGACTATCACCGAAACCGGCACGCACGGATCGCGCCGAATATGCTCTAGTCATCTAGATGTCACCATGGGGCGATATCGTCGCTGACGGTCCCTGTCCACGAAGGCATCCCATGCTCACCCTGCCCACCATCGAGAACCTGTTCGCCCACCATGGCGCCGCCTACTACGGCGGCGAGGCCATCAGCCAGACCGAGCACGCGCTGCAATGCGCGCAGCTGGCAGAACAGGCCGGGGAGCCGGAAGCCGTGATCGTCGCCGCGCTGCTGCACGACATCGGCCACCTCATGCTCGCCGAAAGCATCACCACCGACATGCGCCACCAGGAAGTCGCCGCCGACGCCCTGGCCCACCTGTTCGGCGACGATGTCACCACCCCGGTGCGCCTGCACGTCGCCGCCAAGCGCTACCTGGGCGCAATCGAACCCGCCTATCTGGACACCTTGTCGCCCGCCTCGGTGCAAAGCCTGGAACTGCAAGGCGGCGTCTTCACGCCGGCGCAGGCCGACGCCTTCGCCACCCAGTCGCACGCGCTGGCGGCGGTGCGGCTGCGCCGCTATGACGACCTGGCCAAGGTGGTCGGTTTGTCGACGCCAGGGTTGGGACACTATATGGAAATGGCGGGGCGCTGCCTGCGGGCGGATTGAGCCCGCCGACTCCCCCGCTCAACGCCCACGTCGCCATCAAGAGGACAGGCAAGGAAAAAGCCACGCACGACGGCGGCCTTCTAGGCTAGTTAGCCCTTCTGGTCATGTCTACCCGCGCAGAAAAATGCGCCATATCTGCCTGTGTGCCCAGAAACTGGGCAAAGGCGTCTATACCGAAATCCGTGAGATGCTGGTTGTCCCAATATATCGGCATCTTGTACGAGTTTTCCTTCCAAAGCGCGCACTCTTGCGCCTTGCAGTAGAAAGACGAAGTGTTTGCAAATGCAACACTATGCCGATCCGCCATTAGCTTTGCTTGTTCGGCGATAGCGCTGTAGTCCCACTCCACCATACTCGCATCGCTTTTGCTGATCGCCCGCGGGACGGGCGTTCCCTTCGGAAGAGACTTGAGGAAACTGGCTACAGGTTGTGTAAAAACAGCCGACACCCCCAGCAGGATGACGTTCGGGCTGATCGTTTTTGCCATATCCAAGCCAGCCTCCACCTCGGCCCAGTCAGAGGGTCGATATCTGAATGCTACGATCACACCATCAATCTGAACCTTGTCACGGACACGGGCCAACAAGTCAGCCGCGCCCGTAAAACAGCCAATGGCATCGCCTGCTCGATGCCAATCACTCGGCGGACATCCGGACTGGTGCAGCATCAGGAAACTCTGTTCTGGATAGGCCCTCCGCAAGGCCCACAACGTATCACGCCCGATGCTGTCCCCAAGCACCAGTACATTATGCGTTTGGGCTTGCCCGACCAGGCAGTCATAGAGGCGTGAGATTGTATTGCCCTCGTCATAACTGCAAGTATGGCGTCCGGCAAATGCTTTGGCGTCGTAGGGTCCCGAACGCCCCGTGTAATTCAGATTGAGATTCTTCTGGTAGAACTCTTCTGCTGCTTTGAGAGTCGAAATGGCGGCCGATCGCCTCGTGTCATACATGGCCCCAAGTGCTTTCTCCGCCACCACAGCTCGTACCGGATTGAGCATTTCGCTGCTGGCGACGACTGCCACAATCGCCATCATGGCGATCGCAGTCGCCGCCGAGGCATAGACCACTCGTCGACTCGTGAAAACGCGCTTGCGACGAATTGGCGTTTCAATCAGGAAATAGGAAGCCGTGGCCAAGAGGAAGGTCGCGCCGAGTGCGATAGCCATCGCTTTCGGTCCCGCCACGGGATTCACAATCCTAAGGAAAACAATAATCGGCCAATGCCAAAGATACAATGCGTAGGAAATCAATCCGACGGCCACTGCGGCGTTCGATTTGAGCAGTGGCGAGACGATATGCCCCCGACCCGCGGCAACAATGAGCAGCACCGTACCCACAGTGGGTAACAGAGCAAAAATACCAGGAAAAGGCGTGGTCGGTGCATACAACAGCACTCCGGCGAAAATCATGCTGATGCCAATCAGTTCCAGCAAGTTGGCCAGAAGGCGCCGTGGCTCGGACCACTTTGCCAATGCCACAAAGGCACCCAGCAGCAGCTCCCAGAATCGACCGAAAGAGTTGTAGAACGCGGCATCTTTTTGATTCACGCGCAGCAGCATTTCCGATAGTCCTATGGAAAGCAGCAGCAGCACCCCGCACGCGAGCAACAACCATTGTCTCTTCCAATGACGGCTTAACACCAACAAGCAGGGAAATACCAGGTAGAACTGTTCCTCGATGGATAACGACCACATATGGAGCAACGGCGTGAATTCGCCAGGACCGTCGAAGTAGCCCACGCTCGAAAGAAAATACCAGTTGGAAGCCAGACCAAGAGAAGCCAGCAGGCTCTCGGTCATGTCAACGAACTGCTTACTGCCAAGGAGGATAAAGCCCGCCGTAGTGCTCAGCAGCAATACGGGCACCAGGGGCGGCAACAAGCGTCGAACCCTGCGTTCATAGAACGCCTTGAACGAGAACGCACCCGACCGGGCCTCCTCCGAGAGGATGGACGTTATCAGATAGCCAGACAATACGAAAAATATGTCGACACCGACAAAACCGCCCGGAAAAGCATGAAACCCCGCGTGAAACAGCAGCACGGCAAGTACCGCAATGGCGCGTATGCCATCAAGTTCACGTCTATAGCTAAACATCATCACCGCACGGTTGTCTTCTCAGGGCAGCGATTCTACATTGTGTCGTCAAGTAACGACACTCCCTTGCCGCAACCGTGTCTTGCAACGAATCGCTGATTCGTAGACTGGTGGCGAATGGTGTGCCAGATTCCAGCGTGTCACACATTGCGCGTGACACAAAGCAAAAAGCCGCGAAAGTCATAGACTGTCGCGGCTTTTCAGGTGATGCTTGATTAGCTCGATCAAGCACTCACTTTGCAGGAATTTGGTAGGCGGTATTGGAATCGAACCAACGACCTCCACGATGTCAACGTGGCGCTCTAACCAGCTGAGCTAACCGCCTGCAAAGAAGAAGAATTATATAGTGCTTTTTTAAACTCTGCAAATCGTCTTTTCAGATTTTTTGCTGTTTTTGTTGCGTTCCGGAATTTTGCGAACTTTCATTCACATTATTCTTTTGCCGCAACGACCGGGGCTGAAAACGCATTCCCCACACCGGCCAAGCACCACAAACTTCCCTATCTCTTCGCGTCTGCGGCTTGCACCGCAGCAACGAAGAACGAGATTCTATCAGAACTTTTTATTCCTTGCTCGACCTCGACGCCGCTGCTCACATCGACCGCCCACGGACGCACGGATTGCACCGCGCTGGCAACATTGTCCGGGGTCAGGCCGCCCGACAGGATGAGCGGGCGCGACACGGAATCGGCCTTCACGTCGGCGAGCAGGCGGTAGTCGAAACCATGGCCGCTGCCGCCGTAGCCCGCGCTGTAGCTGTCGAACAGCCAGCCGGCCGCCTCGCCATAGGCGCGGCAATACGAGGCCAGTTCTTCGGCCGTCGCCAGGCCCGGCGCGCCCGCGCGGAATGCGCGCAGGTAGCGATGGCCATAGCGGGCGCAGGCCTGCGGCGTCTCATCGCCGTGGAACTGCAGCAACTCGGGACCAACCTCGTCCAGCACGGCCTGCACCTCCGCCGGCTCGGGGTTCACGAACAACGCCACCACGTCGACGAATGCCGGCACCGCGCGGCGCAATTGGGCGGCGCGGGTCGGCGTGACGTAGCGCTTGCTCTTGGGGTAGAAGACGAAGCCGATCGCATCGACGCCGGCCGAGACGGCGGCGTCGATGTCTTCTTCGCGGGTCAGGCCGCAGATCTTGATGCGTGTGCGCATGGAATTCATCGCTTGCGTCGCCCAGCGCGACGGATGCAATCAGTATAAGGCGAGCCCGCCCCGCGCTTGCGTCCCCCGGCGCGCGGGCCGGCGAGGGCAACGCGCCAGGCTTCACGCCTGCGGCTGCCCCAGGTTGGCCATGAGCGAATCGAATCCGCCCTCGGCCACGCGGAACCAGGGGATTTCCTTGTCGCGAAAGGCAGTCATGCTCTCGTACAGCTTCTTGAACATGGGGTCTTTCGCGCTCAGTTCCTGGTAGAGCTTGAGCGCGGCCTCGTGCGCGGCCTGCAGCATCGGCCGGGGAAAGGCCTTGAGCTGCGCGCCGCGCTGCACCAGCCGGCGCAGTGCGTCGGGGTTGCCGGCGTCGTACTTGGCGATCATGTTGGCGGTGGCCATGCGCGCGGCCAGCCCGAGCGCCGCCTGGTAGGGCTTGGGCAACTCGTCGTGCGCGGCCTGGTTCACATAGAGCGACAGCTGCAGCGTGCCCGCCCACCAGCCGGGAAAGTAGTAGTTGCGCGCGACCTTGTAGAGCGCCAGGCTCTCATCGTCGTGCGGGCCAATCCAGGCCACCGCGTCGACGCCGCCCTGCTCCAGCGCCGCGTAGGTATCGGCGATAGGCAGGTCGACGGGCTCGGCGCCCATGCGGGCCAGCACCTGGCGGGCGAAGCCGCCGGCCTTGATCTTCAGGCCGCGCAGGTCGTCCAGCGTCTTGACCTCGCCGCGGAACCAGCCGCCCATCTGCGCGCCGGTGAACCCGCAGGGAAAATTCAGGATGCCGTATTTGTCGAACAACACCCGCGTCAGCGCCAGTCCCTCGCCCTGGAGCATCCAGGCGTTCATCTGCCGGGTGTTCAGGCCGAACGGCACGCCGGCATCGAAACACAGCGCGGGATCGGTATCGAAGAACCGCGTCGATGCGGTGTGCCCGCAATCGACGATGCGATGCTGGACCGCGTCCAGCACCTGGCCAGCGTCCACCAGGTCGCCGGCCGAGAAGATCTCGATGCGGAACTTGCCGTCGGTGACGTCGCTGACGTAGCGCGCCACGTCCTCGGCGCCGGCGAACAGGGTCGGCGACTCATTCGGAAAGCTGGAAGCCAGCCGCCACGACACGGCGGGCGCTTCCTGTGCGTAGACCGGCGCGGCGATCGCGGCGCCGCTCGCGGCCCCCAGGGCGGTTCGTTTCAAAAACGCACGGCGTTGCATGAGACAGGCCTCCAGTGGGCGCCGGCAAGCGTCCGGCTAGGACGGGCTGCCCGGCGCTTGGGTAAAGGGCGCCAGCAGCACGGCCCCGCCATCCAATTCGTCCAGGCCGAATTCGTCCGGATAGTCGATGGCCGACAGATACAGGCCATCGGGAGAAAACGTGGGCGCGCCGCGTCGGCGGTCGCGCCATGACAACAACTGCGCCATCCAGTCCACCGACTCGCGGCCCTGCCCGATCTGCAGCAGCGCCCCCATGATGTTGCGCACCATGTGATGCAGGAACGCGTTGGCGCGCAGCGTGAACACCAGGAACGGGCCGCGCTCTTCGATATCGAGCCGGTACATCACGCGCACCGGATGCTTGGCCTGGCACTGCGAGGAACGGAAACTGGAAAAATCGTGCTCGCCCAGCAGCGCGCCCGCGGCCGCGCGCATCGCCTCGACATCCAGCGGGTGATGGCACCAGCCGGCGCGGCCGGCCCACAGCGCGGGCCGCACGCGCCCGCGCCACAGCAGATAGACGTAGGTGCGGGCACGGGCGGAGAAACGGGCGTGAAAATCGTCCGACACCGCCTTGGCCCATTGTACGGAAATGGTCGGCGGCAGGAACGCGTTGACGCCACGCACCCACGATTCCATGCGGCGTTCGAGGGGCGTGTCCAGATGAATCACCTGCATCGCGCCATGCACGCCGGTATCGGTGCGGCCGGCGCAGATGGTGGGTACCGCCTCCGCGACCCCGCAAAACTGCGCCAGCGCGGCTTCCAGCGTGTCCTGCACCGTCTGCCGGTGCGGCTGGGTCTGCCAACCCTGCCAGGCGGAGCCGTCATAGGCCAGCCCCAATGCAACTCTAGACATCGCTCAAACCCGAGGACCGCCGACCGGGCGCGGTTCGTCCGTGGGCGGTTCATCCAGGTCGAGGCTGATGGAATCGAGCTTGCGATTCAGCGCCGCCGTGTCCAGCGCCGGCTCGTTGTAGGCATAGGTTTCCTCATCGTCGTCGCCGCGCCGCGCGCCCGCGCGCCGCAGCACCCAGGCGATGGCGAAGGCGATCAGCGCCAGGACGGCGGTGACGATGACGAGTAGATTGTCGGCCAGCCAGGCCGGCATGGAAGAAGTCAAATCCTTATCCTTGGTGTTGCTCGCCGCCGCATCCGCGGCGGCCTTGTCTTGTTGCGTGGCGGCCGTCGAGGCGCCGGCGGCGCCGTTGGCGCCCGGAGCGCCCGAGGCGCCGGGCATGCCCGCCGCTCCCGGGGCGCCTGCCGCGCCCGTGGCACCGGTTGCGCCCGTGGCCCCTGTGGTTCCCGTGGCGCCAGTTGCCCCGGCGGCGCCGGTCGCACCCGCTGCACCCGTAGCGCCCGCAGCGCCCGCAGCGCCTGTTGCGCCTGTTGCGCCTGTTGCGCCCGTTGCGCCTGCCGCACCCGAAGCACCTGCTGCCCCGCTTGCGCCTGCCGCGCCCGAAGCACCTGCTGCCCCGCCTGCGCCTGCCGCTCCCGGGACGCCTGCTGCACCGCTTGCACCGGCTGCCCCCGGCGCACCGGCGGTACCCGTCGCGCCCGGCGTGCCGGTCGCGCCCGCAGCACCCGCTGCGCCTGTTGCACCCGGCGAACCCGCAGCGCCAGCCGCTCCGGCGCCACCCGTGGCCCCGGAAGCGCCGGTCGCCCCGGCGGCGCCCGATGCACCCGCAGCGCCAGAGGCCCCAGCTGCACCGGCGCCCGACCCGGACGCGCCCTGCCCGCCCACGGCCTTGTTCAATTCATCGACGTTGCTCTGCAACTGGTTCACGCGCCCTTCGGCATCCGCCATGGCGCGCTCGTTGGAGGTGCGTTGATCCGCCTGCGCGTCGGCCCGCGCCGCCGCGCCATCCTGGGCCTGGCCCGAGGACAGGCGCACCCGGTCCTGCGGCTGCGAGGCGCTGGCCACGCCGGCGTCGCCGGGCTTGGTCACCGTGCCGGACGCCGCGTCCTGGCCCTTGACCACCGACGGATTGGCGCCGGCCGCCGCGCCGATGCGCGCGCGGTAGCGGGCAAACGCCTCGGCATGTTCGTTGAAGATGCGGCGCGCCTCGGCCGGATCCACCGCGCGGACCGTGGCCGCATCGGGAATCACCAGCTTCTGCCCCGAGCGCACCAGATTCATGTTGTTCTGGATGAAGGCCTCGGGGTTGGCGCGCCACAGCGCCACCAACATCTGGTAGATCGAGGCGTTCGGCACGGCATTGCGCTGGGCGATGGCGAACAGCGTGTCGCCCGACTTGACGTTCACCGACCCGGCGACGCCTGCCGCGCGGCCGGGCGTGCCCACCGCGGCCGGCGTGACGTCGGCGCCCGCGCCGCGCAGCGGCACCAGGATGCTGACCTGCACCTGGCGCTGGCCCGAACTGGAACTGATATCGAGCAGCAAATCGACCGCGCCGCTGACCGGCGCCTGCGTCGACCGCACCCGCAGGTTCTTGCGGGTCGGATCCATGCCGTCCTCGACCCGCACCACCAGGCTGGCCAGCGGCGCCGGCGGTTTCAAGCCGGCGCGCTGCCAGGCGGCCTCGTCGGCCACCGACACGCGCAGCGACGACACTTCGTCGGGCGTGAGTTCCTGCAGCCCGACCAACGCCTGCAACGGCGTGCCCGGCGCCGACACCACGCGCGAATGCCCCACCCGCATCGCCAACGCCGGACTGCAAGCGCCCGCGCCGATCGCCAGCGCGATCGCCCATTGGAGGGCCTTCAAACGGCGGGCATGCTTCACTTGGCGCGAACGCTGGGTCATAAGCTGGAATTCCGTTCTTATCGTCGATTTTCGGGCGGGGGCCTGTTCGTGGCGATCGCGTGAGAACAAGCCTCAATTCACCGGAAAAGTGTAATGGATCGAGCGCGTTTCACAAACCTGAAAGGCGCATCGGCGTTGGCTGGCGGGCACATTGGCGCCCAGTCCGACACGCTGCAAACGACAAAGGCACCCGCGGGTGCCTTTGTCGAACCTGCCTTCGCGACCGGGCGGCCTGCGCCGCCCGCCGGGCCTCAGGCTTCGGCCAGCGCGATGCGCAGCATGCGGCGCAGCGGTTCGGCGGCGCCCCACAGCAGCTGGTCACCGACGGTGAAGGCGCTGAGGTATTGCGGACCCATCGACATCTTGCGCAGGCGGCCCACCGGAATGTCCAGCGTGCCCGTGACCGCGACCGGGGTCAGTTCACGGATGGTCTCTTCCTTGGTGTTGGGGATCACCTTGGCCCATTGCGTGCCCTGCGCGATCAGCGCTTCGATCTCGTCCAGCGGCAGGTCGCGCTTGAGCTTGATGGTCAGCGCCTGGCTGTGGCAGCGCATCGCGCCGATGCGCACGCACAGGCCGTCGATCGGGGTGGCGGCGGTGCCGAAGGCGGCGCCACGGCCGAGGATCTTGTTGGTCTCGACCTCGCCCTTCCACTCTTCCTTGGACATGCCGTTGCCCAGGTCCTTGTCGATCCAGGGGATCAGGCTGCCGCCCAGCGGCACGCCGAAGTGCTCGTGGGGCAGCGCCGCGTCCTTCTGCTTGGCCAGGATGCCGCGGTCGATTTCCAGGATGGCCGAGGCCGGATCGTCCAGCAGCGGCTTGACGGCGTGGTTCAGCTCGCCGAACTGGGTCAGCAGTTCGCGCATGTGCTGCGCGCCGCCGCCGGAAGCGGCCTGGTAGGTCATGGTGGTCATCCACTCGACCAGGTCGTTGTTGAACAGGCCGGCCAGGCCCATCAGCATGCAGCTGACCGTGCAATTGCCGCCGATGAAGTTGCGCACGCCGCGCTTGAGCGCCGCGTCGATCACGGGACGGTTGACCGGGTCCAGCACGATGATGGCGTCATCGGCCATGCGCAGCGTGCTGGCGGCGTCGATCCAGATGCCGTTCCAGCCCGCGCCACGCAGCTTCGGGTAGACCTCGGAGGTGTAGTCGCCCCCTTGCGCCGTCACGATGATCGGCAGTTTTTTCAGAGCGTCAATGTTGTAGGCGTCTTGCAGCGGGCCCGCGCCAGTCGCCCAAGTGGGGGCGGCGCCGCCAGCGTTGCTGGTGGAGAAAAACACCGGTTCGATCAGTGCGAAGTCGTTCTCGTCGCGCATGCGTTGCATGAGCACCGAGCCGACCATACCGCGCCAGCCGACAAGGCCTACTGCTTGATTCATTTCAATCGCTCTTTAAAGGTGGGGACAAGGTGTGGTGAAAAAACGTGCAAGAACCCAACAATTTATCAGAATGCACGCATAGATGTTGCGGCGCACCTTGAAAAAACGGGGCCACAATCAAAGCCGCCCCGCTTTCGCGGCGCCGCGGCAACATCGGCATGAAAAAGGGCCGCCCTGCGGGCGGCCCCCTGGAATCGGGACCGCGCCGCAAGGGCGCGTCCCTTGCAGGCATCAGGCCAGGGCTTTGAGGACGGCGTCGCCCATGCCCGAAGTGCTGACCTTGGTGGTGCCGGGTTCGAAGATGTCGGCGGTGCGCAGGCCATCGGCCAGCACGCGGCGCACGGCGGCTTCGATGCGGTCGGCCTGCGGCGCCAAATTCAGCGAGTAGCGCAGCAGCATGGCGGCCGACAGGATGGTCGCCAGCGGA
>Ga0189292_10264_pt1 | contig 21493 bp, 20 predicted proteins | sample UW1oraminimetaG_FD_130317 | JGI IMG/M metagenome (GOLD analysis project Ga0189292, IMG submission 130317) | Marine microbial communities from the Costa Rica Dome - UW179A-orange mini metaG | ecosystem: Environmental > Aquatic > Marine > Oceanic > Photic zone | place: Costa Rica: the Eastern...
CATGTCGGTTTCCTGGAAGGCATCGGTGCCGACCATGGTGCTCGGCACCTGACCGGAGATGACCACCATCGGGATCGAGTCCATGAAGGCAGTGGCGATACCGGTGATGGCGTTGGTCGCCCCAGGACCGGAGGTCACCAGCACCACCCCGGCCTTGCCGGTCGCGCGCGCATAGCCATCGGCCATGTGTGTGGCGGCCTGCTCGTGACGAACCAGGATATGTTCGATGGCCTTTTCCTTGAAAAGCGCATCGTAAATATGCAGGACGGCACCGCCCGGGTACCCGTAGATGTACTTAACGCCTTCGTCACGCAGGGAGCGGACGACCATTTCAGCGCCGGATAAGAGTTCCACGTTGTTCACCTCTGAAACGCCAGATAGCGATTCCAAGTCGGAGCCGCCAGAAATAGGTTTACTGCTAGCAGGGCATGAGCGACGGTGGTCGCCGACTACGTCAGCCACTGACTGAGCCAGTATTGGAAGAGACCCTGGTGTCTCGGGCTCTCCACCCAGCGCGAGGTAACGCGTTGCGGGTGATGCAGGTCGGCGCGGGTAGCACCTCATGTCTGTCTAGACTGAGCCGGTATCGCTTGCGGCGAGGCGACTCAGGACAGCAAGCTTCGAATTGTTCGGATTCAGCACCAGCAAGTCAAGCTTGCCGTTGTGTTTGAGCAACCTTGAGCTGTGACAGGGTGCAGAAGCAGCGCGTTGGCTTTTGGGTATAGTGACCGCCGGTTTCCGATTTCAACGAAGGTAAAAACATGCGATTCATGTTTCTTGCGGGCGGCTTGCTACTGGCGCTTTGCGGCAACGTCATGGCTGCCCAGGTGTACAAGTGGGTAGACGCTCAGGGGGTTACGCACTTCGGCGCACAACCGCCGCAAGGTCAGCAGGTGGAAACTGTCAACACAGTGACGGCGCCGGCAAAACCAGCCGCGAAGCCAGACACCAGCGCACCGGATGAAACCGGTAGCGAGGCAGACCAAAACAGCATTGACCGCAAGGTTAAACAGCAGGTCGCCGCCCAGGAAGCTGAGCGCAAGCGTTATTGCGAAAACATGCGCACGAACCTGGCCCAGTTGCAGAACAATCCACGCGTGCGCGTCGAGGACAATGGCGAAACCCGGCGGGTCACCGAAGAAGAGCGGCAGGCGCGGATCGCTGAAACCCGCGACAAAATCGCCGAACACTGCAACTGATCAAGCCACTGAGCGAGAACGCGCTACAGCAGCGCCTCATGAACCCGAGGCGCTAGGCGCATCGATCAGCTCGTCGAAGCCTCGCAACGCCTCTAGCAGGCTCGCGACTTGCGCATCTCGATAGGCCATCTCAGCCATTGCACAGATGCCAGACACAGCCGGTAATGGATGATCCGCCTCAACGATGGTTTTCATCCGGGGCAGGAAAATCCATTGCAGCCACTCCTCGAACCGCAGCGTATCTACGCAAAACGGTTCGACACTGGCAAGCGCCTCCGCTCCCGGACTCTCGACACCCCAAAGCTCCAACGCCCGCAGCTCACGCTCGATCAATAGCAGCTGCTGCGCGACCGCCGGCAGGCGCTTATCCATCACAGGCTGACCTTGGCGCGCTCACGAGCCTGAGCGGCACCTGCGCTGTCGCCCTGCCTCTCGCGCGCCTGAGCGATCAGCTCCCACAGGCTCGCCTGCAAGGCCGGGCGGTCACCGGCATAACTCAGCGCGCGCCGTGACAGCTGCTCGGCCTGCGTTGCATCGCCTTGAGCCAGACGAACCTGAGCCAAGCGATAAAGCACCTGCGGCTCGCGCGGAGCGATGCGCTGGGCACGCTCGAGGCTGGATGCAGCACCATTCAAGTCGCCACCACCCTGCTGTTGCTGGGCAGTGGTCAGCAGAGCCAGGACGGGACCATCGAGTTGCTCGTCGGCAGCTAGGCCACTACGGGACGAGGGAATGCCACTGGGCATGCTTGGCTGAGGCGCACTGACCGGGGCGGATATCGAAGGTGCAGGCTGCCAGGCTGGCTGCTGCGTCCCGCTCGTCGTATCGATCGCGCCGGAGAACGGCACATCAGGCGCGGCGAATGTCTCAAGAGGTGCAGAGGTGCCCTGCGGCACCATTACGACCACACCTGAGTCCTCCTGCTGCTGACGCGGCGCCGCGGCGGCCGGCGCACGATAGCCCTGACGAGCGGCAATTTCCTCGGACACGGGAGCCCCCGCATCAACAACCGGAATCGAGCGGCGATCCACGGTGGCACAGCCCTGGATCAGAGCCACCGCTGCAACAACAGTCATCCACTGCTTGTTCACTAATTACAACCTCTTCGACAAATAGCACGAGATGCACCGCGGGCCGCGCTGCTATTGCAGCCAGCCACGCACCCAATCCATGACCGACTCCGCAGGTGCCTGAATGCCGCAGCCAGGTCCTGCGGCTGGTTCGCTGCCGCGAATATAGGGCATCTGTACGGCATCCGGACAACGCTCATCGGTGCCCAGACCACTTCTAGCATCTACCCAGGCATAAGCCACGTTATCCGGCATCGGCATCTGCAGAGGCAGCGGATCAGCACGACGCATGAAATCACTCCACACCTGCAGCGCACCCGTTGCCCCGGTCAGCGACGTCTTACCGTTGTCATCACGCCCCAACCAGACCACCGCCAACAAATCCTGGCTGAAGCCGGCGAACCAGCTGTCACGCGAATCATTGGTGGTGCCGGTCTTGCCGGCCAGATTGAGCGACCGCGGCAGACGATTGTAGGCAGATCGCCCCGTCCCCTCGCTCATGGCGCGCTGCATCGCGTACTGCGTAAGGTAGATGGCTCCCGGATCGAAGCGCTGCTGAATCTGAAACGGATAGCGCTTGAGCGGTTCGCCGTCAGCTGTCAGCACACTGCGGATGCCGCGTAACGGTGTATTGAAGCCACCATTGGCGAGCGTCTGGTACATGTCCGCCACTTCGATCGGCTTCAGCCCACCCGCGCCGAGCAACATCGAGGGATAGACCGGCCATTTCGGCGAGGCACCCAGCCGCTCGAGTGTCTTCAGTACGTTCGGTACGCCCAGATCGAGTCCCAGCCTCGCTGTTGACAGGTTGTAGGAGTTGGCGAGCGCCTGATAGAGATAGACGGTGCCGTACGCCTGACGGCCATAGTTCTGCGGCTTCCATATCTGCCCGTCCGCACCCTTGACCGAAAAGGGCTCATCTTCGAGCAGACTGGTCAGCGTGTACTGGCTAGGCTTCTCGAGCGCGGCTAGGTAGATGGCAGGTTTGATCAGCGAGCCGATCGGCCGCGATGCGTCCAATGCCCGGTTGAAGCCGGCGTACCCAGGCTGGCGACCGCCCAGCATTGCCTGAATCTCCCCGGTTTCAGGGTTGGTCACGATCATCGCGCCCTCAACGCCCTCGGTGCTCTTGCCGAGGCGCTTGAGCGTTTCGCTCATGGCCTGCTCGGCCTTCAGTTGAAGGATCGGATCGAAACTGGTGAAGACTCGCAGGCCCTCTTCGGTAAGGTCCTCATCTCGATAGTCCTCGCGCAGCTGGCGTTTGACGAGGTCGAGGAACGCCGGATACGAGCTGTCCGCCATGCTGCCACGCTGGGTCACGCCCAAAGGTGCCTGCTTGGCCTTGGCTACGACCTCAGCGCTGACGACCTGCTGTTCAGCCAGCAGATCGAGAACCAGATTGCGCCGCTCTAACGCCCGCTCGGGGTTGCGGCGAGGATTGTAGTAAGTCGGACCTTTCACCATGCCGACCAGCAGAGCTACCTGCGGAAGCTTCAACTCGGCCAGCGGCTGTCCAAAGAAGTACTGGCTCGCCAGGCCGAAGCCATGCACGGCGCGACGGCCATCCTGACCAAGAAACACCTCATTCAGATAGGCTTCGAGGATTTCCTCTTTTCCGTAATGCAACTCCAGCAGCACCGCCATCATCGCCTCGGTGGCCTTGCGGTTGAGGCTGCGCTCATTGGTCAGGTAAAAGTTCTTTACCAACTGCTGAGTAAGAGTACTACCACCCTGCCGGACCTGGCCCGCGGTCAGGTTGACCCATACGGCGCGAGCAATCGACTTGGGTGACACACCGAAGTGATTGAAGAACTCACGATCCTCCACCGCCACAAGTGTCTCTATCAGATATGGCGGCACCTGATCGAGCTTGATCAGAATCCGGTCCTCGTTATGCGCCGGGTACAGCCCGCCAATCAGCACAGGTTCAAGGCGAGCAACGGGCGTGGCGCTGCCGTTGCCCGCGTTCAGGCCGGCAACAAAATCGCCGGAGAAGCGCACCCGCAGTCGCTGCGACTGCTCCGCTCCTTCGTAAAACTGAAAGCCGCGGGTATGCAATTCGATGTCGTTGCCCGCAACAGAAGCCCCGCCCGGACCGCTGACCGCTTTTTCGCGGCGATAGCCCAACGCGTCCAATTCCGCCAAGAAGTCGTTCTTGTCCAACTTCTGGCCCACGAACAGCTCCAGCGGCCGCGCATAGACCTTGGCCGGGATCGTCCAGCGCTTGCCGGAAAACTTCTCCTGCACCACGGCATCGAGATAGATAGCGAAACCGGCCAGGATTACCAGGCCGACAATGGACAGTTTGATCGCCCAGCCCAACCAGGGGCGAGCGCCCGCAGAGCGGCGCTTGGAGCGTGTACGAGAGGAGCGAGATTTAGTCATGGCGGCGCATTATACGCACTTTGCAGCGACGGACCGACGGCCTCTCAGCAGTTTGCAGTGCACCGCTCAACGGCCATAATGCCAGCGACTTTTCGACTGTGTGAACTGCTTTGCAGTGGACTCGCACGCCCGTTCAAGAACTTCAACAAGGAATGACCGTGAGCCAAGCACTGATCGCCGCCCTGCAGAACCCTGCGTGTTATCCGCACCCCGCCGAGGGATGCAGGGTCATTGAAACCCACATTTCCTGGGTGATCCTCACCGGCACTTACGCGTACAAAATCAAGAAGCCAGTGGACTTCGGCTTCCTCAATTTCACCGATCTCGCGGCGCGCAAGCATTTCTGCGAAGAGGAGCTGCGCCTCAATCAGCGCATGGCACCGGATCTTTACCTCGAAGTGCTGCCCGTCAGCGGCTCGCCAGAGGCACCAGAGATCAACGGTACAGGTGAACCCTTCGAATACGTATTGAAGATGCGCGAATTTCCGCAGACCCAGCTGCTGGCCGAGCTGCAGGCACGGGGCGAGCTGACGGATGCGCATATCGACGCGCTGGCCGAGCAAATCGCACAGTTTCACCAGAGCACTCCTCAGGTACCGGAGGGGCATGCACTGCGCAGCGCCGACGCAATCGTCGCGCCGATGCGGCAGAACTTCGAGCAGATTCGACCGCTACTCAGCGAAGCGGCGGATCTGCGCCAGCTGGACGCGCTCGAAGAGTGGACCGAGACCAGTGTCGAGCGCCTGCGCCCGTTGCTTGATCAGCGCTGCCAGCAGGGTTTTGTCCGCGAGTGCCACGGCGACCTTCACTTGGGCAATGCCACATTGATCGATGGCAGCGTCGTGCTGTTCGATTGCATCGAGTTCAACGAGCCGTTCCGCTTGATCGATGTCGCTTCCGATGCCGCATTCCTGGCGATGGACCTCGAAGACCGTGGCCTGAAGTGCCAGGCGCGCCGATTCATCAATGGCTGGTTTGAGCACACCGGCGACTATGCGGCACTGGCGCTGCTGAATCTGTACAAGGCCTATCGTGCACTGGTGCGTGCCAAGGTCAGCCTGTTCCGCCTGTATCAAGAGCAGGACGCCGTGCAGCGCAAAGTGATCGTGCGCCAGTACCGCAGCTACGCCAACCTGGCCGAGAGCTACAGCGCCATTCCCTCACGCTTTCTCGCGATCACCCATGGCGTATCCGCCGTTGGCAAGAGCCATGTCGCACTGCGTCTGGTCGAGGCTCTTGGCGCGATACGGCTGCGTTCGGATGTCGAACGCAAACGCCTGCACGGCGAGCAGTCCGAGGCGCAGCAGGGCCAACTCGATACCGGCATCTATAGCCGGCAGGCCAGCGACGAGACCTATCAGCGCCTGCACCAGCTGGCGACAACTGCGCTACAGGCAGGCTTCTCCGTGGTGATCGATGCCGCATACCTGAAACAACAGCAACGTCAGGATGCTTGGCAGGCGGCAGAGACCACCGGCGTGCCCTTCCTGATTCTCGATTGCCAGGCTCCCGATGCGGTGATCGCCCAGTGGCTGGCGCAACGTCAGGCAGAAGGTGTCGACCCATCCGACGCCACCATGGACGTAGTACACGCCCAGCAAGCCAGCCGCGAAGCGCTAAGCGAAAGCGAGCGCCTCCACAGTCGTCGCGTCGATACGCAGGACGCAGGCAGCCTCGACGAACTCGTCGCGAGCATTCGCCAGCATCTGCCAGGTCTCTGACCGGTAGGCACCGCCGCCAGCAGAGCGCGGCGGTGCTTCTATACTTGCGGTATTCCAATCATGGAACACTGCCATGTCTGCCAGCGAAGCACCTACGGCTAAGCCAGCCAGCGATAGCATTCAGCTGTTCTCTAGCCGCTCTACTGACTATGCACGCTTTCGCCCGACTTACCCCGAGGCGCTGTTCAGCTGGCTCGCAAACCAGTGCGCAACGACCGACACAGCACTGGATCTCGCCGCAGGTAACGGGCAAGCCAGCTCGCCGCTGACGCGATATTTTCGCCATGTCTTGGCGTGCGATGCCAGTGCTGAGCAGCTCAGCGCAGGGGGTGATTGGCCGGAGGTGCAGCGATTCGTCGCCGACGCGAAACACCTCCCGCTGCGTCGTGGCCAGCTCGATCTACTGGTAGTCGCGCAAGCGCTGCACTGGTTTGCCACGCCACCATTCTTCTCCCAGGTACAGCTAGCGCTGAAGCCGAGCGGCCTGTTCTGCGCGTGGTGCTACAGCCTGCTGGAGGTATCGGCTGAGGTAGATGCGCTCATCCGCACTCTGTATAGCGAGACCCTCGCGGGTTACTGGCCAGCCGGTCGCGCCAGCGTCGACGCTGGTTACAGCGATATCCAGGTTCCATTCACATGTATCGACACCCCGGCGTTCGCACTCGAAGCGTATTGGAACCTCTCAGAACTGATTGGCTATCTAGGCACCTGGTCAGCCGTAAAGCAGTGGCAACGGCGCCAAGGCCGCGACCCCATTGCGATGATCGAGTCGCAGCTGTCGTCGGCGTGGGGCTCAGCCGAACAGCGACGTCTCATCCGCTGGCCGTTACATTTTCTGACGGGATTCCCCAACCGCTAGCACCGCAAGGACGCCACCATGCACGACGAACTGCTTTCGCTCCGCAATCTCGGCAAGACCTCGGTGCAATGGCTGCACGCATCGGGCATACACACCGCGGCGGATCTACGCCGTCTGGGCGCGGTGAGCTCATATCGCGCAGTGAAGTCTCGGGGCTTCGGCGCCTCGAAGGTGCTGCTGTATGCCATCGAAGGCGCACTACGCGACGTGCCCTGGCAGCAATTGCCAGCGCCGCTGAAAGAAGAGCTCAATCGAAATCTAGGCACCAATCCCGACAACTAGAGCTAGCTCACAACCTCTGCTCGACGAGATTTACTCAGAACCTTGCCCGAGCCTATTGTGCGCCGACGTGACCCTGCCAATCGTCTGCCCGTTCGTTCAAGGATTACCGACATGTATTTACTCGGGGAGCAACCGGCGTACGCCGATCGCCTGATCAACCGCCTGCAAACAATCCCCTGCCAATTGCTGGAAGGCCTGCAGCCATCGGGGCCAAATATTGAACTCAAACACACCGACAACCTGTGCGCCGAGCTTCCTGCGCAGCAGCTGTTCATCATCGAGAGCGGCCTGCTGCATGCGCTGATCGACGATAAGGCGCTGTTCTATCTACAGGAAGGCGACCTCGTCGGGCTGCGTCAGTCTGGCGACCTGCCGGACTGCCGCTATTGCAGCGATGAGCCCGTCAGCCTGATCCCCTACTCGCGCAATGCAGTGTTTCAGCATATACACGCAGACGAGCATCGCCAGGAGCTGTTCACTCAGTACCTGATCGGGCATACGGCCCTACTCGGCGACGCCCTAGCGCGCCTAAAGCAACCGGAGATACGCCCGGCTACTGGCTTCAAGCACTTCGCCGTTGGTGAAGAGCTGATTCACCAAGGAGACGAGGCGGACAATGTGTTCATCATCATCGAAGGCCATGCCGAGGCCGTAGTCGATGGACAGAAGGTGGGCGACGTACAAAAAGACGAGATCTTTGGCGCAATGGCAGTCTTCACCCGCGAGCGACGCAGCGCAACAGTGGTTGCCAGCGAACCCTGTACGGTCATGGTCATTCCCAAGGAGCAGTTTCTCGGTCTGACCCAAAGCAATCCGCGCATTGCTCATAGCCTTATTGAGAGCATGGCTCGGCGCATCGACTTACTAAATAAAGAAGTCACTCACCTGCGAGTCAATGTCGCCGTTTGAGGCGAACAAGGCGTTTTTGCAGTGCAAAAATATTTTCACGAAAGACTGTTGACGCAGAAATGAGAATTGTTATTATTATCGCAACTGATCGCGAGGTCAGCCGATAGCTGAAGGCTCAGGCAGTCGATCCTTCAGGTTATCTCCTCATCAGGCTAATCACGGTTTTGACCCGGCTCTGCCGGGTCTTTTTTTGCCTGCAGAAAACTCGACCAGCCTACTTGACCTGTTTGCGCAGCTGTTCACAGTGATCCTGCTCGGGTTGCGCGGCGGTGTACCAGACGTAATCGGCCTGCGCCGCAGATACCGTCTCGCCCACCTCGGCAAGCATCAACACACCTACCCGCTCCCCTGACAGATCCGCGATATGCAGCGGCACACCCAGATCACGTCGCACGTGGAACGCACCCGCCAGCAGCATGGAGGGCTTCGGCGCGGCGAGCATGCGCTCGGCCATGCGCCGATCTCGCTGCTGCTGCACCGCCAGCATTGCAGGCAACTGGGATGCGGGCAGCATGCCGCAGTGCGAGATCTCGATCTGCGCGAGCAACGCATCACTCACCTCAGAGGTTGCGGACGCGCGCCCCTGCAATGGTGGAGCGGATCGATAGATCGACATGATTTCGTCACGCCCGAGGTTGGCATGCAGCAGTGGATAGGGTCGCGCCAACGCATAACTGACCAGCGACCCATACAAGCCCCAGTCCCACCCCTTCTGCCAACCCAGCGCCTGCGCAAGATCGGGCGGCTCGCGGCGCTCACGCACTTCTCGGCGCGCCGTATCGACTCGCACTTGCTGGTCAGGCTCCAGCATTTCCAGCAATAGACTGCCCTGCGGACGCTTGCCCTCCAGCGCTCGCAGTAGCCAGAGTTGCAGTGCGTGATGGTCTGGGTTGTCATGCCGCTCGCCGACCAGTAGGCCTTCATACGCCTGGAGCTGAGCCACCAGCTGCGCAGGGGTAAGTACGACGTCGCGACGCAGATCGATGATCAGGCCGAGGTCGGAATGTTCGCGCCCCTCGGGACTTTGCCACTCGGGCAGGGGTGGCAGCGAATGGCACCCCGCCAGCAATCCAAATACCAGCAATACGATAAAGCGCACGACAAATCTCCTTAACGGGCGATGATCAGCGGATGACCGAGTTCAGGATGTCGCTGCACCAGCACATCCAGACCGAATACGGCTCGCACAGGCTCGGCTTGCATCACTTCATCAGGCGAACCGGCTGCAATCGGGCGGCCGTCCTTAAGCAGCAATAGGCGATCACAGTAGCGCGCTGCCAAATTCAGATCATGCAGGATTACCAGGGCGGCTCCGCCTTGCTCGGCAAAGCCTCTTACGGCCTGGAGAATGCTGTGCTGATGTGCAGGGTCGAGCATTGACGTGGGCTCATCCAGCAGTAGCGCCTGCCCTGCCCCGCCCGGCCATAACTGCGCCAGCACACGAGCGAGATGCACACGCTGGCGCTCACCGCCGGACAGCTTGAGATAACTGCGCGTGGCAAGGTGCTGCACGTCAGCAGCGATGAGTGCGGCTGAGACTATGGCAGCATCGGCCTCGCGCCCACTGCGATGGGGCAGGCGGCCCATGGCGACCACATCCACTACGCGAAACCCGAAGTTCAGCGTCGAGCTTTGCGGCAGCACGGCCAAACAACGCGCTCGCTCCACGTCCGGCCAGTCGCCAAGCGCTCGTCCGTGCAGCACGACGCGCCCCACGGACGGCCTGACGTCGCCGGACAACGCCGCAAGCAACGTGCTCTTGCCGGCACCATTCGGGCCGAGCACGCCGAAAACCTGCCCTGGCCGCAGCTCGAGCGAAACGCTCTGCAGCGCCGTTAACGCGCCACGTTGCACCGTCAGATCAGTGCCAACCAGCATCAAACGCGCTCCCGCAGCAGCAGATAAAGGAAGAACGGCGCACCGAGCAGGGCAGTAACGATACCGATCGGCAGCTCGGCCGGCGCTATCACCAGCCGAGCGGCGACATCGGCAAGCAGCAACAAACTGGCGCCGGCGAGTGCCGAGGCCGGTAACAGCAGCCGGTGATCGGGTCCTACCAGCAAGCGCATCAGGTGCGGAACAACCAACCCGACAAAGCCAATCAGCCCCGCAGCGGCGACAGCAGCGCCGACGCCCAGCGCCGTACAGATCACCAGCTCACGCTTGACTCGTTCGACGTCGAAGCCCAGATGGCGCGCTTCGGACTCGCCCAGCAACAATGCATTTAGCGCCTTCGCCCGCCGCGGTAGCCACAGCGCAACAGCGACGGTGATCAGCAGCAATGGCCAGAGCCGCGCATAGCTGGCGCCGTTCAGGCTGCCAAGATTCCAGAAGGTCAGCGAGCGCAGCGTTCGGTCGTCGGCCAGGTAGGTGAACAATCCGACGACTGCACCGGCCAGTGCCGTCAGTGCGATGCCTGCCAATAGCATCGTGGCCACGTGTGTCTGACCGTTGCGCCGGCCCAGACGGTAGACCAGTAGTGTCACGACCAGGCCGCCAACGAAAGCGAACACGGATAGCACGTAAGGCTCCCAACCCGGCACCAACGCCGGGACAACCGTGCTGCCGACGATAGCGATGGCCGCACCGAGTGCCGCGCCGCTGGAGACCCCAACCAGCCCAGGATCTGCCAGCGGGTTGCGGAACAGACCCTGCATCGCCACGCCGCAGAGCGCCAGCACCGCACCGACTGCACAGCCCAACAACGTACGCGGAAGGCGGATCTGCGCCAGAATCAGCTCCGCCTGCTCGAGTCCTGCCGGCTCGATCGGTACACCGACCAAGCGAAGTGCCGCGGCCAGGCTATCGCCGAGCGCCAGACTCATCGGCCCCAGCGCCAGCGACAGCCAGATCGCGACCAGCAGTAATAAGCCGAGAATGAAGAACAGAAAGCGCGCGGGAATCGGACTACCCATCGGATTGCGTTGCCAAGCGATATGAGCGGCGAAGAATAAGAGCACGCTGCTGGGGCCGCCAGCCCGGCGAAGATTATCAGGCTGCACATCATCGAATGCTGCGGGATAATCCTGACTCATGGCGGAGAACAAGATGATCAGATTGTGCGCAACGTCCGAGTTGCTCGAAGGGCAAAGCCGCGGCTTCACCGTCGGCGAGTTGAAAGTGATCGCCGTTCGCCGGGAGGGCCGGCCATATCTGTACGAAAACCGCTGCCCGCATCGTGGCGTAGCGCTGGAATGGCTTGCCGATCAGTTCCTCGATGACAGCGGCAGCCTGCTGCAATGCGCCACCCACGGCGCGCTCTTTCTCATCGAATCCGGCGAGTGCGTGGCCGGCCCCTGCGCAGGCCAAACGTTGCGTCAGCTCCGTGGAATCGAAAAGCACGACAGCATCTGGTTGCAAACTGATCGGCAGAGCGACAGTTGAGCGCGGGCGCCGGACGCCGGCCGCGGTTATCATGCCGGCACAGCTTTACCGTGAGATCGCCATGCTTCGCCTCCTGAGCCTGCTGCTCCTGCTATTCGTGCTCCCCGCCAACGCCGGCCTGTTCGACAACAAGCCCAGCGCCACCTTCGGCAGTGCGCTGAACAACAGCGGTGACTTCCTGCCGGTGCGCGAGGCGTTCAGACTCAGCCTTGTCGATGCAAAGCCCGAGCAGATCACTCTGCGCTTCGTCGCAGCAGAGGGCTACTACCTCTATCGGCACCGTTTTGCGTTCCAGACCGACGAGCCGGGCGTAGAAATCGGCGAGGCGCAACTGCCCGACGGAGTTGCCAAGGTCGACGACTATTTCGGCGAGATCGAGGCCTATTACGGCATCCTCGACATCGAAATCCCCATAACCAACCCTGACAATCGCCCCTTCGTCCTTCAGGTTTCCTACCAGGGCTGTGCCGACAAAGGCCTGTGTTACCCGCCGGAAACCGAATCGCTTTCCATTGGTGACGGAGCCACACCAAGCACTGCAGAGGGTAGCGAAACAGGTAGCCGCGATCTTTCCTGGCGCTCCATCGCACTGTTCTTCCTCGCCGGCCTGGGCCTGACCTTCACGCCTTGCGTGCTACCGATGCTGCCAATCCTCACCGGGGTGGTTTTGCGCGACCAGCCCGGAGGCATGCGCAGCTTCCTGCTATCGCTGACCTATGTACTGCCGATGGCGGGCGGCTTCGCCCTGCTGGGCGCATTGATGGGGGTGTTCGGCGCGGAGCTCAATCTGCAAGCTCGCCTGCAGTCACCGTGGATTCTTGTGCCCTTCTCGCTGTTCTTCGTCGTCTTCGCGCTGGCCATGTTCGGGCTGTTCGAACTACGCCTACCCCAGGCCCTGAGCAGTCGACTAGATCGCCTCGCAGGCAATGCACGGGGCGGTTCATTCACCGGCGCAGCATTGCTCGGCGCAGTATCCAGCCTGCTGGTATCGCCCTGCGTTTCCGCGCCACTGGCCGGCGCATTGCTGTATATCAGCGCCAGCGGCGATGCGCTGGGCGGCGGCTTGAAGCTTTTCGCGCTGGGCCTGGGGATGGGTGCGCCACTGGTGCTGTTCGCCACTGGGGGTGGCGCGCTGCTGCCCAAAAGCGGGCCATGGATGGTCACCGTACGCAACGTCTTCGGTGTGCTGCTGCTCGCCGTCGCCGTCTGGATGCTTGAGCGTGTCGTGCCCGGCCCGGTCGCGCTGGCCCTATGGGGGCTGCTCGCAGCAGGCAGCGCCGTCTTTCTCGGCACCCTGGAACTAACCAGCAAGACGCCACGGCAAAAGCTCGCACAACTGCTGGGGCTGGTGTTGCTGGTCTATGCACTAGCCGCCTGGGTGGGCGCGCTACAGGGCGGCTCCGACCCGCTTCGGCCACTACCGAACGCCACTACTGGCGCATCGCCGAACAGCATGGCCAGCGAGGGCTGGCACACCATCTCCACGCCGGCCGAACTCGATTCACAGCTGGCCGCAGCCCGCGCCGCCGGCCAACCACTCATGCTCGATTGGTATGCAGACTGGTGTATCAGCTGCAAGGTCATCGAGCGTGAAGTGTTCGCCAATCCTCAGGTCGCACCTCGCCTTGCAGACTATCGTCTAATCCGCTTCGACATCACCGAAAGCAACGCAGCCCAGCGCAGCCTGCTAGACCGCTACAAGCTCTTCGGCCCACCAGCCATTCTGTTCTTTGATCGCAGCGGTAAGGAGCTGAGCGACGTACGTGTAGTCGGCGAAATAGACGCCTCCGGTTTCGTCGATCGACTGGATCGCGCAGCACCATCGCTATAACTCGCGAACAGTGATTTCCCTATATCGCCTCCGATAAGCCAAGCAATTGCTGGCTGACCGAATGATTGCGGCAATCTTCAGACATAATGCGGGCATTTCCCGCGATCGCGACATGACTGGACAGTCAGCCCTTGCTTGGGGCATAGTTTTTCCCTTCCCGCGAACCGGTCCGCACTCGCCGGCTCAGCGCACCCAGAAAAACAAGGAATACCGATGGCCACGTTTCTGGTCCTCCACGGCCCGAATCTGAATCTGCTCGGCACCCGCGAGCCAGGCGTCTACGGCGCGGTGACGCTGGCACAGATCAACCATGATCTGGAGCAGCGCGCCCGTGAAAACGGACACCACCTGCTGCACCTGCAATCCAATGCCGAGTACGAGCTGATCGAACGCATCCATGCCGCTCGCAGCGAAGGCGTCGACTTCATTCTGATCAATCCCGCGGCATTCACGCATACCAGCGTCGCATTACGTGACGCGTTGCTGGCCGTGAGCATCCCATTCATCGAAGTGCACCTGTCCAACGTGCACAAGCGTGAACCTTTCCGCCATCACTCCTACTTTTCCGATGTCGCGGTAGGGGTGATCTGCGGCCTTGGCGCCAGCGGCTACCGACTGGCCTTGGAGGCCGCCCTGGAACAACTCGCTGCTTCCTGATGGATTCGCACTGGCCGAATCTTGAAGAAGCGAGCAGCAATGCCCTTTGAACTTACTTGGGAGTCAATGCTTCATGGATATTCGCAAAGTCAAAAAGCTGATCGAACTGCTGGAAGAGTCCGGTATCGACGAACTGGAAATCCACGAGGGTGAAGAGTCGGTACGCATCAGCCGCCACAGCAAGCAAGTAGCGATGCAGCAGCCGATCTACGCACAGGCACCGGCCGCGCCAGCGCCCGCACCTGTCGCAGCTGCCGCTCCGGCGGCCGACGCTGCTCCGGCCGCTTCCAAACTGAATGGCACCGTGGTTCGCTCGCCGATGGTTGGCACCTTCTACCGCGCCTCTTCGCCAGAGTCCAAGTCCTTCGTCGACGTTGGCCAGAGCGTGAAGAAAGGCGACATCCTCTGCATCGTAGAAGCCATGAAGATGATGAATCACATCGAGGCCGAAACCAGCGGCACCATCGAATCCATCCTGGTGGAGAATGGTCAGCCGGTCGAATACGACCAGCCGCTGTTCACCATCGTTTGAACCGCGGAGAGCCAGCGATGTTGGAAAAAGTACTGATCGCCAACCGCGGCGAGATCGCCCTTCGAGTTCTGCGCGCATGCAAGGAACTGGGCATCAAGACCGTGGCGGTGCACTCCACTGCCGACCGTGACCTGATGCACGTGTCGCTGGCCGACGAGTCCGTCTGCATCGGCCCGGCCGCCTCTGCACAGTCGTACCTGAGCATACCGGCGCTGATTGCTGCCGCCGAAGTGACGGGTGCCGACGGCATCCATCCCGGCTACGGCTTCCTCGCCGAGAACGCCGACTTCGCCGAACAGGTGGAGAAATCCGGCTTTACCTTCATCGGCCCAACCGCCGACGTTATCCGCCTGATGGGTGACAAGGTCTCCGCCAAGGACGCCATGAAGCAAGCCGGCGTACCGACCGTACCGGGTTCCGACGGCCCACTGCCGGAAGACGAAAAGGAAGCGCTGCGGATCGCTCGCGAAGTGGGCTATCCGGTGATCATCAAGGCCGCCGGTGGCGGCGGTGGTCGCGGCATGCGTGTGGTGCACAAGGAGGAGGACCTGATTGACTCCGCCAAGCTGACCCGTAACGAAGCCGGCGCAGCCTTTGGCAACCCGATGGTTTACCTCGAGAAGTTCCTGACCAATCCACGCCACGTGGAAATCCAGGTGCTCGCCGACGGCCAGGGTAACGCCATCCATCTGGGCGATCGCGACTGCTCGCTACAGCGTCGCCACCAGAAGGTGATCGAGGAAGCCCCAGCCCCGCTGATCGACGAAGAAGCCCGCCGCAAGGTTCAGGCCCGCTGCATCAAGGCCTGTATCGATATCGGCTACCGTGGTGCTGGCACTTTCGAGTTCCTCTACGAAGACGGCAACTTCTACTTCATCGAGATGAACACTCGGGTTCAGGTGGAGCATCCGGTTACCGAAATGGTCACTGGCATCGACATCGTCAAGGAAATGCTGCTGATCGGCGGCGGCCAGAAGCTCTCGATCAAGCAGGAGGACGTGGTCATCCGCGGCCATGCCATCGAGTGCCGCATCAACGCCGAAGATCCGCGCACCTTCATGCCCAGCCCGGGCAAAGTGAAGCACTTCCATGCGCCAGGCGGCAATGGCATACGCGTCGACTCGCACCTGTACGACGGCTATACCGTGCCGCCGCACTACGATTCACTGATCGGCAAGCTGATCACCTTCGGTGCCAGTCGCGATGAAGCGATGGGTCGCATGCGCAATGCGCTGGACGAGCTGATCGTAGATGGCATCAAAACCAACGCCCCGCTGCACCGCGATCTGGTGCGCGACGCTGGCTTCTGCGCAGGTGGCGTCAACATCCATTACCTGGAGAAGAAGCTGGGTATGGACAAGCACTGATGCCAGGCTCGCTGCTGCACACAGAGGCTGCCTTCGGGCGGCCTCTGTCGTTTTTGATACCGCAGGCAGATCAGTTCGTCTGACAGTAGCGGCACTATGGACTTGCGGCCTTCGCCTGCGCTGGCCGCGAATCGGCCCCTCCAGTAAGCTTGCCAGCTTTTCCCGCAACCCCACGAGAGGCCTCCATGTCCTGGCTGCAGATCCGACTCGCCATCACCCCCGATCAGGCCGAACCGCTGGAAGACCAGCTGCTGGACCTGGGCGCAGTCTCAGTGACATTTATGGACGCCGAAGATCAGCCAATCTTCGAGCCGGACCTCAACACCACGCCGCTGTGGTCGCATACCCACCTGCTGGCCCTGTTCGAAGCCGATACCGACCCGGACGCCCTGCTCGCCCACCTCCAGCTGCTACGCGGCGGCGAAGTGCCCGAGCATCAAGTCGAGGTCATCGAAGATCAAGATTGGGAACGCAGCTGGATGGATAACTTCCAGCCGATGCGCTTCGGCCGCCGGCTGTGGATCGTCCCCAGCTGGCATGCTGCGCCAGAGCCCGATGCGGTCAACCTGTTGCTGGACCCCGGCCTGGCGTTCGGCACCGGAACCCACCCCACCACAGCACTGTGCCTCGAGTGGCTGGACGCTCAGCCTCTGCATGGCCAGTCTCTACTGGATTTCGGCTGTGGCTCGGGAATACTCGCCATCGCAGGCCTGCTGCTGGGCGCCGAGCATGCTGTCGGCACCGACATCGATACTCAGGCCCTGGATGCTTCACGCGACAATGCCGAGCGCAACGGCATCCCCCAGGAGCGCTTCGCCCTATATCTACCGGAGCAGCTGCCCGAGCAGCCAGCCGATGTGGTGGTCGCCAATATCCTTGCAGGCCCCTTGGTCTCGCTCGCGCCACGCATCACTTCTCTGGTCAAGCCCGGCGGCCACCTGGCACTGTCCGGCATCCTCGCCGAACAGGCCGACGAGGTCCGCGCAGCGTACAACCACGCGTTCGAGCTCGACCCAACTGCCGATAAAGACGGCTGGGTACGTATCAGTGGCGTGCGTCGTACCTGAAAGTCGCCATGCGACTTCGCCCGCACACTTGCGACCAGCCGCGGTGGCCCACTGCCGCTCCGCGACTGGCTTGCGCTAGACTAGCCGGCATCTTCGCGCGGAAAAACGCATGACCAGCTTCATCACTCAGTGCCCCAACTGCAGCACCCGCTTTCGCATTGGCCGCAGCCAGCTTCGCGCAGCTCAAGGAGCGGTGCGCTGCGGCGCCTGTCTTGAAGTGTTCAACGCAGCCCATCACTTGCTGCGTGACGAACTGGATCCGACGCAACCACTGACTGCGCCCACCCCTGCCAAGGCTGATGCGGAGCAGACGCAAGTCGCCATGGCACCGACGCATGGCGCACTAACGCCACGTAAAGCCGATAAAACGCTGTGGATCCATGATGACTTGGATCTGGACAGCCTCGATCTTGACGAAGAGCTGGCCAAGTTAGAGCGGCAGGAGCGCGAGCTATCCCGTGACCTGGCGGGACTAAAGACAGCCGACAACGCAGCGACCGAAGCCAAGTCCGATGCAGCTACCGCGCACGACGAAAGTTGGGCCGAAATCCTGCTGCACGCCGAGCAGGGCACTGCGGACACACCGACCCCGCGCGACGAAGCCGTCAGCTTCACCCCGATAGCGGCCGACGCACCGCAACCCCCGTCCCCGCTGATGGTCGACACGACACCGTTGTCTGCCGCCAAGGCGCAGCAGGCTGGCAGCGAGCGCATCGAACCCGACATCACGCCAGCCGATACCGAAACTGCTTCCGCCTCCGAGGGCACTAGCGCGCCCCGCCAGGAACCAGACCTGCGTGGCGGTCCGCTGTTCGAGCTCGACGATGAGCCCTTACAACTCGACTGGCAAGAGCGCAAGAAACCCTGGGGCCGCTGGTTCGGCTGGGGCGCCTTGAACCTCCTGGCCTTGGGGGCACTCGGCGCTCAATACGTCGCCTACAACTACGAAGAACTGTCGAGGCAGCACCAATACCGCCCCTGGTTTGAGCGAATCTGCCCGACGCTCGGCTGCGAGTTGCCCGCGCTGGTCGATATCGGCCAGATCAAGAGCAGCAACCTGGTCGTACGCAGCCACCCCGAATTCACCGGCGCTCTGGTGGTTGACGCGATTCTCTACAACCGCGCAGCCTTCGCGCAGCCCTTCCCGCTGCTGGAAATCCGCTTCGCCGACCTGAACGGCAAGCTGCTGGCAAGCCGCAGTTTCAAACCGAGCGAATACCTCTCCGGAGAGCTCGCAGGACAGACGCAGATGCCCCCCCAAGTGCCCATCCATATCGCTCTGGACATACTCGACCCAGGCGCGAAAGCGGTTAACTACAGCCTGAGCTTCCATTCGCCCGAATAGCGGCACTCGGATTTTCTCGACCGTGTTCGGGCATGGCGCTCACGCCCTCGACGAGCACCGCGTCCAAACTCCCGGCGATAAGGCGACCACTGTTCAGAATTTGTTCAAAACAGCCTTTAACCCGTCATGCGTAGCGGGTATTATGCCCACCCTTTTTTGCAGTCCCGATCTACCTAACAAGCAGGCCCCAAGCAGGGAATCTTCATGTCAGCGGTACGTATCGGCCCTTACACCTTGATGAATCAACTGATCCTTGCGCCCATGGCTGGCGTGACCGATCAGCCGTTCCGCCAGTTGTGCCGCCGCTTCGGCGCGGCCCTGGTGGTTTCGGAAATGCTCACCAGCGATGTACGCCTGTGGAACAGCCGTAAATCGCGCCTGCGCATGCCTCATGCGGACGAGCCCGAGCCGCGTTCCGTGCAGATCGCCGGTGGCGACCCGCAGATGCTCGCCGATGCGGCGCAGCGCAATGTGGAGCTGGGCGCACAGATCATCGATATCAACATGGGCTGCCCGGCAAAGAAGGTCTGTAACAAGGCAGCAGGCTCGGCATTGATGCGCGATGAGCGCTTGGTGGCTGAAATCCTCGAAGCTGTGGTTGGCGCCGTAGACGTTCCGGTGACCTTGAAGATCCGCACCGGCTGGGACCGGCAGAACAAGAACGGCCTGACTGTCGCGCGTATTGCCGAGCAGTCGGGCATTGCGGCACTTGCCGTGCACGGACGCACCCGAGCCGACCTGTATACCGGTGATGCCGAGTACGACACCGTAGCTGCGATCAAGCAGGCCGTATCCATTCCGGTATTCGCCAACGGCGATATCGACTCGCCGCACAAGGCGGCCCAGGTGCTGAAGGCAACCGGGGCGGATGGCTTGCTGATCGGACGTGCGGCGCAGGGTCGCCCTTGGATCTTTCGCGAGGTGGCGCATTATCTGCGCACCGGCGAACTGCTGGCGGCGCCGGCGCTGGAAGAAATCGAAGACACCCTGCTCGAACACGTGCAGGCGCTGCATGAATTCTATGGCGAGGTGATGGGAGTCCGCATCGCCCGCAAACACGTAGGTTGGTATCTCGCAACACTGCCGGGCGCTCGGGACTTCCGTGCCCGTTTCAATCATCTGGAAGACAGGGATGCACAGGGCTTCAGCATTCGGCAATTCTTTGCCGAACAACGCTCAGGGCCTGGCTCGGTGGATGGAACAGAGGTGGCCGCATGACGCTGTTGAATGAAACATTGGTAAGTGGAACAACATCCGTGAGTGACAACGTGAACCTCAAGCAGCACCTGAACACGCCGAGCGAAGCAGGGCAGACACTGCGAGGCAGCGTCGAGAAAGCGCTGCACAACTATTTCGCCCGCCTCGAAGGTGCCGACGTCACGGACGTTTACAACCTCGTACTCTCCGAAGTGGAAGCGCCGCTGCTGGAAACCGTGATGCACTACGTCAAGGGTAACCAGACAAAGGCTTCCGAGCTGCTGGGCCTTAACCGCGGCACCCTGCGCAAGAAACTCAAACAGTACGACCTGCTCTGACGCGACAGCTGGCAGGCGCGGCTGTCCGCACCTGCCAGTTGTGCGGACTCAAGCCTGTAGCCTCTAGGAAACGTCAATGACCGACCAAACCACCCGCCTCCCCGTGCGCCGCGCGCTGATCAGCGTGTCCGACAAGACCGGCGTCGTCGACTTCGCCCGCGAGCTCGAAGCCCTCGGTGTTGAGATCCTCTCCACCGGCGGTACCTTCAAGCTGCTGCGTGACAACGGTATCGCTGCCGTCGAAGTGGCCGATTACACCGGTTTCCCGGAGATGATGGACGGACGGGTGAAGACCCTGCATCCGAAGATCCACGGCGGCATCCTTGGTCGTCGTGACCTGGACGGCGCGGTGATGGCCGAGCACGGCATTGCTCCAATCGATCTGGTGGCGGTCAACCTCTACCCGTTCGCCGCCACTGTAGCCAAGCCCGGCTGCACATTGCCGGATGCTATCGAGAACATCGACATCGGCGGCCCGACCATGGTCCGCAGCGCGGCGAAGAACCACAAGGACGTCGCCATTGTGGTCAACGCCGAAGACTACGTGGCAGTGGTCGACAACCTGAAGAACGGCGGGCTGACCTACGCCCAGCGCTTCGACCTGGCGCTCAAGGCGTTCGAGCACACTGCCGGCTACGACGGTATGATCGCCAACTACCTCGGCGGCATCGACCAGAGCACCGAGCAGCTCAGCACCGAAAATCGCAGCCTGTTCCCGCGTACCTACAACATGCAGTTCATCAAGGCGCAGGACATGCGCTACGGTGAAAACCCGCACCAGCAAGCTGCCTTCTATGTCGACCAACCGGAAGAAGCCTGCGTCGCCACTGCCAAGCAGCTGCAGGGCAAAGAGCTGTCGTTCAATAACGTCGCCGACACCGATGCCGCGCTGGAGTGCGTGAAGAGCTTCACCAAGCCGGCCTGCGTGATCGTCAAGCACGCCAATCCGTGCGGCGTGGCAGTGGTGCCGGAAGACGAAGGCGGCATCCGCAAGGCCTACGACCTGGCCTACGCCACCGACAGCGAGTCGGCATTCGGCGGCATCATCGCCTTCAACCGCGAGCTGGACGGCGAAACTGCCCAGGCCATCGTCGAGCGCCAGTTCGTCGAGGTAATCATCGCGCCAAAGGTCTCTCAAGCTGCTCGCGACGTGGTGGCCAGCAAGGCCAATGTGCGCCTGCTTGAGTGTGGCGAATGGCCAGCCGAACGCACCCCGGGCTGGGACTACAAGCGCGTCAATGGCGGCTTGCTGATCCAGAGCCGCGACATCGGCATGATCACCGAAGCAGACCTGAAGATCGTCACCAAGCGCGCGCCGAGCGAGCAGGAGATCCACGACCTGATCTTCGC
>Ga0189292_10265_pt1 | contig 21278 bp, 16 predicted proteins | sample UW1oraminimetaG_FD_130317 | JGI IMG/M metagenome (GOLD analysis project Ga0189292, IMG submission 130317) | Marine microbial communities from the Costa Rica Dome - UW179A-orange mini metaG | ecosystem: Environmental > Aquatic > Marine > Oceanic > Photic zone | place: Costa Rica: the Eastern...
GAAGCCTTGGATACGACCGATTTGAATGGTGGCGCGCTCTTCAACGCTGAGTTCGGTATAAGACATAGGGGCAGCACCGTACCGGAAAGGTCAGGTGTTGCACTCAGTTTTTGCCGCCGCCCCTTCTCTCCTCCCGTTGGCGTACAGGGCTTTATCTGTGCCTTGCCCGTCAACTGGACGAGGGGTGAGAACAATGACTCCGGTATTAACCTGAGCATTTTGGCTCAGAACGTTGGAAAACCTGAACGTGATCGTGCACTGGCGCAGCTTGATAACGGTCGTGAAGAAGAGAACCGCCGCACATGAAAAGCTTTTTCCGTTACCTAAGCCTCGGCCTGATGCTTCCTACAGGCCTGGTGATAGCCGATGGGCCACGACAGGAATGCATTGGGCGTATGACCTTCGATGTGCCCGAGGACATGCAATGGGCGACGTTTCATGCCGACTACACCAATCGTATTTCCGAAGGGGGAGGCCATGGCTTTGGAGTGAAGGTGGGGGCTAAGGGCGATAACGCCAGCTATGATTATGACGGCCTGACCATTTTTGTCAGCAATATTGTTGAGCGTGATACTTTCGATGGCGCAGCAAGATATATCAAAGGCACGGCGAGCTTGCATCAAGAGGAACTGATCAAAGAGGCGGCCAGAAAAAAAATGCGCTTGAAGAATTAAAAGAGCTTGATAGAAGGGAAAATACAAAAACGACCAGAGAGGCAGTAGAAAGGTTTGCGAAGAATATAGAAGAAGTCGAGCGTAAGATCCCTATAGCCAAAGTTCACGAGTACGATCTTGATATTCCTGATGCTTACTTTCTTGGAGACCATGTCTCCCCAGGAATAGCCCTGCTCTGGCACAAAAATCGCGTTTACTACTTTAGCTTTAGCAAGGCCGGCCCTGACTCCGCCGAGCGTATCAAGGCGCTGATGGCACGCTTTCAGCCGCGTGAGCTGTACCAGGTGCCCAAAGGCCCCGGCTTCTGCTTCCCCTACGGCTTTATTGCCGACGGTGGCAAGACCGCTTACAGCATCAAGAACAGCCTGCGCTTTACCAAAACGCCCAATGTCATCTTTACCCTGATTAATGCCTCGGCCAATGACCCTTGGCAGACTAAGCCGACACGGGGCACATACGACAGCGACTACCGCCCCGGCTACGACGCCGAGAAATGGCGCAAGACTTCCTTTATCGAGCGCATCCAGCTCGGCAAGCGTCTGGCTGGCCTGAAGGGTTGGCGCCTGGATCCCAAGCCGGGCTCCGGTGAGCAGGAGCGAGCCTGGTTCGCCCTGGCGCATAGAGGCGGGACGGGCTCACCGATATTGGCGGTGCAGATGTTCACCTTCCAGAAAGGCACGGACGACCTCACTGAACTGACGCCACCACCGGAAGCGGTCATACCGCGTTTCATGAAACTGAGCGAAAGCATCAGGCTGGATACGCGGTGAGAACAATGACTCCGGTATCAACCTGAGCATTCTGGCTGAGACCTTTGAACAGCCCGAACGTGATTGCGCACTGGCACAGTGCCGATAATGGTCGTAAAGAAGAGATCCGCCACACATGAAGAGCTTTGTCCAATACCAATTCGGCACGTGCGTACTTTGCCAAGAGCCTCGTGTGAAGTACGCCTTCGGCCGCGATCATGCTGCGCAGTATCCGATCCGCACGCTTCGCCAATCAGATACTACGTGCGGCGTAACAGAGCAGAGTCTCGGCGCTCCAAAGCAAACCGCACGCTGCTAAGCCAGATTGAGGTCGCTCATCTCAATAGCCGCCAAACGTATGGTTCTATCCGGATTCATCGAGAGCTGCGTAGCCAAGGCAATACCGCAGGCCTAAACCGCATAGCCCGTTTGAAGCGGGATGGGGCCTCAGAATGAGACAAGTACTGGTATGGCAGCAGGCTGTCCGCGGACGAAACTTTGAACACATCGTTGCGCATCGACTAGTGAGGCGCTTCTACAGATCGAGCAAAGCGAGCTCTGGGATTTTTATGAAGAGAATTATCGTTGCAATTCTTGCGTTAGCTTATCTGCATGTATCTCATGCTGAAAACGCATCTGTTACAGAGATTCTTTCCTATAAAGGAAAGATTGCCGGAAACGACATTTTTATGACACTGTCCGAGAGCAACGGCGGTATCGCGGGCGGTTATTACTATACAAAATATGGAGCAACTATACCGCTGCGAGGCTCAATCGAAAACAATCATATTACGCTGACAGAAAAGACAGCCTCTAGCGAAGCAGAGATAACTGCCGAGATTAATAAGCGATTGATACAAGGCATCTGGAAAAGTGACAAGGCTAGCCACAGCTTTCATGCCAGCGCTCTAAGCAAAAGCTACAAAAATCTCACTGGCGGAATAGACGTTTTCAAGAATAACGAAAGCACTAATATAGTCATTAAATTTATTGACGGCAGAAGCCAAGCTTTTGAAATAGAGACTCTAACGGATACGATATCAATCGTTTTTGAGGACCATAATTTCGACGGCTTCCCTGACTTAAGGGTACTCGAGACCAGCAATGGATCCAATAGGACTTATATTGTCTGGACTTACGATCCCAGCAAAAGAACATTTGAACATTCTAAGGAAATGTCAATGCTGTCGAGCCCAAAGATTCTGCATAGCGAAAAGGCAATACTATCCTTATCCCGAGATGGCTGTTGCCGTTACATTGCCTCCAAGTCGGTGAGCAATGAAAAGCACTCTGCCGAATTCGAGTATGAGAAGCTTAGGGGAGTTGAACGCGTAACCGATGTTAGAACAAATACAACCATAACTAATTCAATAAGCCAGGAAGAGTTCGAGCAAAAGTATCTTACGCCGATGGGAGCTGATGGCTTATAGGCATTCAAGTTCAAACAAAAAACCTGGACAAGGAGCCGTCGCTAGCCAACTGACGCTAATTCGTGCCCGCAGCGCGCCAGGTAAGGAAAGGGGGATCAAGATCAACCCGCCAATTCTGCTGAACCCCTGTTTTCCCGATTTTTAGGCGCCGCCCAGGTGCTACAACAGACGACGTTACCGAGCTCCGTATGGCATACGCGCCTGAGTGCCACGCGCACCAAGGTTAGGCAGTGCAAACTCAGAATACAACGAGTCGAAGGACCGGCACGTTACCTTGTCTTTGAGTTCAACTGATAAACAAAAACCTACCAGACCTTCGGAGCCGCTTTTGGCCTCTGACCGGTAAACACGAATAGTCATTTTACAAATCACGACAGCACATCGCTCAAGTTAAAAAAGGTGGAACCGAACGCTGCCCTTACAGTTGAAATACCTCAGCAATGCAGACCCAGTAATGCCCAGGCATATTGCCATCACCCCACAACCCTGCCATAAACGCGCACTCGCCATAATGCTACAAGGATGTACCGATGCGATTGCTGCGCCGAGCCCTGAGGGCTGTCTTGTTGTTGGCCGTGCCGGCCTTGGGGGTCGGGCTGTATTTTGTGGCCTACCCGAACCTTCCAGAGTATGAAGCGCCCGAAGCGTTGCATTATCTGGAGCAGTGGGACGCCACGCAGCGGCAGACCTACTACTACACGCCGCAAGGCACTCAGGTTAAGGGGCTGGAGTACGACTGGTTCCGTGCGCTGGAGCTGCCCTTCAGTCAGGACAAGTTCGCCACGCCCGACTACCTCGCGCGCTTCGGCTTTCTGGTCGATCCCGCACAGCAAGCCACGGTGGCAAACCCCGGCAACCTGCCGGTGGGCTTCGCCCGTCATGAGAATGACGAGACCGGTCGCGCTTATCTGGATGTCACCTGCGCGGCATGCCACACCGGCGAGCTGCGCTACCAAGGCCAGGCCATCCGCATCGACGGTGGGGCGGCGATGCATTCGCTGGCCTCCACCGTGCCGACCCTGCGCGGTGGCGGCTTTGGCCAGGCACTCGGTATGAGCATGGCCTTCACCTATTACAACCCGCTCAAGTTCCGTCGCTTCGCCGAGCAGGTGCTGGGCGGACGCTATGAGCAAGACCGCGCGCAGTTGCGCCACGACTTCAAGCAGGTGCTCGACCGTCTGCTCGGCACCGCTTACAACGACTGGCACCGCGGGCTCTACCCCACCGAAGAAGGCTTCGGCCGTACCGATGCGTTCGGTCGCATCGCCAACAGCGTGTTCGGCGATGCCATCGATCCGGCGAACTACCGCGTGGCCAACGCGCCGGTGAGCTACCCGCATCTGTGGGATATCTGGAAGTTCGACTGGGTGCAGTGGAACGGCTCGGCCATGCAACCGATGGCGCGCAATATCGGCGAGGCGCTGGGTGTTGGCGCCACGCTGCGGCTGCTGCACGAGAACGGCCAGCCCATCGCCGAAGCCGAGCGCTACGCATCGGGCGTTCGCGTACGCGACCTGCACAGGCTGGAAACCACGCTCATGCAGCTGGCCCCGCCTCGCTGGCCCGAAGACGTGCTGGGCGCGATCGATCTCCAGCAGGCCAGCCTCGGTCGCGCGCTGTACAAGGAAAACTGTGCGCATTGCCACGACGCCAGGCCGAAGCCAGTCGACAAGCGTTTCGCTGCCGAACGCGACCCCGAGTGGCACATGAAGGTGATCCCCACCTCTTTCGTCGGTACTGATCCGACCACAGCCGACAATATTGCCGACCACCGCTTCGACCTGACCCGCCTGGGCTGGACCCAGGATGAGCTGGATCGTCTGGACGTGCAGCTGTATGGCGCGTCATCCGGCCCGCTCGATCTCGCCAGCCTGTCCAGCGCCAAGGGGCTGGCCTATATCACCGCCTATGTCGAGGAGCGCGCCTACCGTGACGCCGGCATCGGCGAGGCCGAGCGCGCGGAATTCGACGGCTTCGGCCTGCCGATCGGCGTGCAGGAACTGCGCGGCTACAAGGCACGCCCGCTGGACGGCATCTGGGCGACGCCGCCGTTCCTGCACAACGGCTCGGTGCCGACGCTGTTCCAGCTGCTGTCGCCGGTGGCCGAACGGCAGAAACAGTTCTGGGTCGGCAGCCGCGAATACGATCCGCAGCACCTGGGCATTCGCACCGAGCGCTTCGACGGCGGCTTTCTGCTGAATACCGCAATCACCGGCAACAGCAACCGCGGCCATGAATTCCGCGCCGGCTGTCGCGGCAATGGCGTGATCGGCCGGGCATTGGCGCCGCACGAGCGCTGGGCGCTGGTCGAGTACCTCAAGGTGCTCGGCGACCCCCACTTCGAACAGCGTCTCGAGGAACTGCCGGCGCGCCCCCACAATCCCGGCCCACGCTGCCCCTGAACTGCCCTTCGCACAAGGATCTGCCCCATGCTGACAAGACTCTGGCTCTGGATCGGCCGCCTGCTGGGCCGGCTGCTGCTTGCCGTCACCGCCCTGGGCCTGGCCGGCTGGGCGATTGCCGCCGTGCACTTTCACCTCACCCATCGTGGCCCTGTCTCGAGCGAAGAGGTCATCGCGCCGAGCGAAGCGGCCGACACCCAGGCGATCATCGCCGACGCCATTGCCGTGGTTGAGCAGCACAGCGAGAACACCCGCGTGCTGCGCGACGCCCATGCCAAGGCCCACGGCTGCGTACGAGCCGAAGTCAGCGTGCGCGCCGACCTGGAGCAAGCGTTGCGTCAGGGCGTGTTCAGCGAGCCGGGCAAGACCTGGCAGGCCTGGGTAAGGCTATCCAACGGCAACGCCTACCCGCAGTTCGACCGCATCCGGGACGCCCGCGGCATGGCAATCAAGTTACTCGACGTGCCAGGGGAAAAGCTCACGCGTGACCCGCGCCACGCCGGCGAGCAGGACTTCGTGATGTTCAACCACCCGGTGTTCTTCGTCCGTGACGTTGCCGAATACCGCAGCAACTTCGCCGCCCAGGCGCAGGGTAAGAAGGCGCTGGCGTTCTTCCCGAGCATCGATCCGCGCAGCTGGGAACTGCGTCATCTGTTCATCGCGCTGCAGACTCTGGCGCCCGCGCCCGAGAGCCCGGTGGCCACCACTTACAGCTCCGTGGCGCCGTACAAGCTCGGCCCGCACAACATCAAGTACCGGGTCATCCCGACGCCGGAAAGCTGCCCGACCTACCAACTGCCCGAGCAGAACCGCGACCTGCCGAACTTCCTGCGCAGCGCGCTCTACCAACAGCTGTCACTCGACCGCGCGCCCGCCTGCTTCGCCCTGCAGGTGCAGCGGCAGAACGCCGAGCACTACATGCCCATTGAGGACACCAGCATCGAGTGGGACGAAGCCATAGCGCCGTTCGAGACAGTCGCCGACATCCGCCTGCCGCCGCAGGACTTCGACAGCCCAGAACAGAACCTCGCTTGCGACAACCTCAGCTTCAACCCCTGGCACGCGTTGCCGGAGCATCGTCCCATTGGCGGCATCAACCGCCTGCGCAAAGCTGTGTACGAGGCTATCAGCACGTACCGGCTCGAGCGCAACGGCGCGCTTTGACGAGGCAGCCTTTTACTAATGCCGCCCATGGCCCGGCCCTGGGCACCGTCGCCTGTCGCCGGTGGGCCAGCTGCGACGCGCAGGTGACCTTCTCCTGTCTTGCCAGGCGGAACCCTGCTAGCATCAATCAGGACTCCATCGCCCGACATAGGCACCCGTTTGCAGAAGATGAGCGCCACCCTGTCCTCGTCTCCCGGTTCGGTGACCCTCGATCAAGGGGCTTCGCCGTTGCGGGCGCGCATCGTCGGTGACTGGACCCTCGCCCATTACGCGGCACTGCGCCGAGAGGTGCAGCGGCTCAGGGCGCGGATCGACGAGCGCAGCCAGATCGAGCTGAGCGGGCTCGGGGCGCTGGATACGGCGGGCGCCGGCCTGCTGGTGGAGCTGCTGGGCCCCGAGCGGATCGCCGCCATCGAAGCCTGGGCGCCGCAGTTGCCAGCCGAACGCCTGGCGCTGCTGCGCACAGTCGCCACCGCCCTGGACCAACCGGATGCCGCCGAGTCGCCACGCGGTTATGAATTCGGCTATGTGCTGGCGCATATCGGCCGCACGGTCGCGGCGGTGTGGAAGCAGCAGCGCGCGCTGCTCGGCTTCATTGGCCTGACCCTGCAGACGTTGCTGCTGACGCTGCCGCGGCCGCGGCGCTGGCGGCTGACCTCACTGGCCGTACATATCGAGCAGACCGGGCTGGACGCGGTGCCGATCGTCGCGCTGCTGACTTTTCTGGTCGGCGCGGTGGTGGCCTTTCTTGGCGCGACGGTGCTCGCCGACTTCGGCGCGACCATCTACACCGTCAACCTGGTGGGCTTTTCCTTCCTGCGCGAGTTCGGTGTGCTGCTGGCGGCGATTCTGCTTGCCGGGCGCAGCGCCAGCGCCTTCGCTGCGCAGATCGGTTCGATGAAATCGAACGAGGAGATCGACGCGATCCGCACCCTAGGTTTGAGCCCCATCGAGCTATTGGTGCTGCCGCGAGTGCTGGCGATGCTGATCACGCTGCCGATCCTGACCTTCGTCGGCATGCTCAGCGGCATCGCTGGCGGGCTGGTGGTGTGCGTCCTGGCGCTGGACATCTCACCAACGATGTTCTTCAACATCATGGCGCGCGACATCGCCGTCAGCCATTTTCTGGTTGGGCTAGCCAAAGCACCGGTGTTCGCCTTCGTCATCGCGGTGATCGGTTGCCTGGAAGGCTTCAAGGTCACCGGCAGCGCCCAATCAGTTGGCGAGCACACCACTTCAAGCGTGGTCCAGGCGATCTTCATGGTGATCCTGCTGGATGCCATCGCCGCGCTGTTCTTCATGGAGATGGGCTGGTGACGGGCAACGACGCGCTGATACAGGTACGCGGACTGGTCAATCGCTTTGGCAGCCAGACCGTGCACGAGAACCTCGACCTGGATATTCGTCGCGGCGAGATCCTCGGCGTCGTCGGCGGCTCGGGGACCGGTAAATCAGTGCTGCTGCGCAGCATCGTCGGCCTGCGGCGGCCGAATGCCGGCAGTGTGACGGTATTCGGCGAGAATTTGCTGGAGCTGTCGGCCGAGCGCCGTTCCCAGGTGGAGCGGCGCTTCGGTGTGCTGTTCCAGCGTGGCGCGCTGTTCACCTCGCTGAATCTGCAGGAGAACGTTGCCCTCTCGCTGATCGAGCACGCCGGCCTCGAGCGCAAGGATGCCGAGCACCTGGCGCGCTTGAAACTGGCGCTGGCTGGCCTGCCGGCGGACGCCGCCTGCAAATACCCCGACGAGCTGTCCGGCGGGATGGTCAAACGCGCCGCACTAGCCCGCGCGCTGGCGCTCGACCCGGAAGTACTGTTCCTCGACGAGCCCACTGCCGGCCTCGACCCCATCGGCGCGGCCGCCTTCGATCAGCTGATCCTGACCCTGCGCGATGCGCTGGGCCTGAGCGTATTTCTGGTGACGCACGATCTGGATACGCTCTACACCATCTGCGACCGGGTCGCGGTGCTGTCGCGCAAGCGCGTGCTGGTGGCCGATCGCCTGGAGGTGGTGGAAGCCACCGACGACGCCTGGATCCGCGACTACTTCCACGGCCCACGTGGCCGGGCGGCGCAACAAGCCGCCGACTTGCTGGAGAACTGAAAATGGAAACCCGTGCCCATCACGTGCTGATCGGTCTGTTCACCGTACTGGCGGTCGGTGGCGCCTTGCTGTTCGCCCTCTGGCTGGGCAAGTCGAGCATGGATCGCGAGTACAACTATTACGAAATCAGCTTCAATCGGGCGGTCAGCGGTCTGTCCAACGGCAGCGCGGTGGAGTACAGCGGTATCAAGGTCGGTGACGTCGAGGCGCTATGGCTCGAACCGGACGACCCGCGCAAGGTGCGTGCACGCATTCGCATCTATTCCGGCACCCCAATCAAGCAGGACACCCGCGCCCGCCTGGCTCTGGCCAACATCACCGGCAGCATGATCATCCAGCTGCACAGCGGCACTCCGCAGAGTCCGCCACTGGAAGGCAAGCGCGGCGAGCCACCGCTGATCGTCGCGGACCCGTCGCCGCTGAGCGCGCTACTGGAGAACGGCGAAGACCTGATGACCAACATCAACAATCTGCTGCGCAGCGCTAACCTGATGCTCTCAGAGGACAATGCCGGACACATCAGCCGCACGCTGGCCAACCTAGAGCAGGCCACCAGCGTACTTGCCGAGCAACGTGGTGATCTTAGCCAGGCCCTCACCCAACTCGGTCAGCTAGGCCAGCAGACCAACAAAGCACTGGAGGAAATCAGCCTTCTAACGCGAAATGCCAACGGCCTGTTGGACGGAGAAGGTCGTCAAGTGTTGACCAGCGCCAGCGAGTCGATGGCCGCCCTGGAGCGGGCCACTTCGCGCCTGGACGAGCTGCTGGCAAGCAATCAGGGCGCCCTGAACAACGGCCTGCAGGGCTTCATCGAGCTGGGCCCGGCGATCAACGAATTGCGCGGTACCCTGGGTGCACTGCGGCGCGTCACCCAGCGCCTTGAGGACAACCCGAGCGGCTTCCTGCTCGGTCGCGAAAAAATCCAGGAGTTCACCCCATGAGCCGTCTTGCGCTGATCCGCTCTTTTGCCGTGGCAACGCTGCTCGGCACGCTTTCGGCCTGCACGCTACTGCCCGAGGCCGAGCCGATTCGGGTGTTTTTGCTGCCGACCAGCGAGGCCCAGACGAACCAGGCCGCGGGCACGTTGCGCCAGGCACTGCGCATTCATACCCCGCACGCCAGCAGGATTCTCGCTGGGCCGCGTATTGCCGTGGTGCCCGATGGCAATCAGATCAGCAGCTATCAGGGTGCACGCTGGGGCGACACGGCGCCAACCCTGCTGCGTGATCGGCTGATCGAGCAGTTCAGACAAAGCGGGCAACCGACCCCAGTGAGCAATGAGGAAAGCAATCTGTTCGCCGAACTGGAGCTGTTCAGCGATTTGCGGGCATTCCAAAGCGAGTACGTCGACGGCAAACCCCACGTGCGGATTCGTCTGGACGCGCAGCTGGCATCGAGCGCAGATCAACGCATCCTCGCCAGCCGTCGCTTTGAAATCCTCCAACCGAGCGGCAGCCCGCAGCTGGAAAGCGTGGTCGAGGCGTTCGGCCACGCCAGCGACCAGCTCAGCCAACAACTGCAAGGCTGGATATTGCAGATAGCAAAAAGCCAGCCTATGCAGTGAATTGCCGCGAAATGGTCAGATAACGCAATAAGTGCGCTTTTATTGACTCAGGCTAAACGCAACCTTCATGACAATCGCTTAGCATGCGAACTATTGCTTCACGATAAGGAATGCCCATGAAAGCGCCAGCCCAGAAAAACCTCCGCCGCGCACTGTTAGGTCTCGTCGTAGTCGTGATCGTCGGTCTGCTCGCCTGGTCTGAGCTACGCACCGACGGCCTGGGCGAGGGCTTCGCCAGCGGCAACGGGCGCATCGAAGCCACAGAGATCGATGTCGCTACCAAATTGGGCGGCCGCATCCGTGAAATCACCGTTGACGAAGGTGACTTCGTACAACCGGGCCAAGTCATTGCGCGCATGGACACCGAGGTGCTGGACGCCCAGTTGAACCAGGCCCGCGCCCAGGTGCGCCAGGCGGAAAACGCCATCCTTACCGCCCAGGCGCTGGTCACTCAACGCGAGAGCGAAAAGGCCACGGCCGAAGCAGTAGTACTGCAGCGCCGCGCCGAACTGACCGCCGCGCAGAAGCGTCACCAGCGCACCGAAACCCTGGTCGGTCGCAATGCCCTGCCGCGGCAACAGCTGGACGACGACCTCGCTGCGATGCAGAGCGCCCAGGCCGCACTGGCGGCGTCGCGCTCGCAGGTGCTTTCTGCCGATGCCGGCATCGCTGCCGCAAAATCCCAGGTTATCGAAGCACAATCGGCGCTGGAGGCCGCCCAGGCCAGCGTCGTCCGGCTGCAAGCCGACATCAGTGACAGCGAGTTGAAAACCAATCGTGTCGCTCGGGTGCAGTACCGGGTAGCGCAGCCGGGCGAAGTACTTGGCGCCGGCGGCAAGTTGCTCAATCTGGTCGATCTGGCCGACGTCTACATGACCTTCTTTTTGCCAGAGCGCCAGGCAGGACGGGTGGCCCTGGGTTCGGATGTGCGCCTGGTGATCGATGCCGCACCTCAGTATGTGATTCCAGCCAAGGTCACCTATGTGGCCAGCGTCGCGCAGTTCACGCCGAAAACCGTGGAAACCGAGAGCGAGCGCGAGAAGCTGATGTTCCGGGTCAAGGCGCGAATCGACCCGGAACTGCTGAAGAAACACATGGAGCAGGTCAAGACCGGGCTGCCGGGTATGGCCTATCTCAAGCTGGACGCTGAAGCCGAGTGGCCGGCGCACCTGCAGATCAATGTCGGCCCATGAGCCAGTCGCTCGCGCCGGTGGCGCAGGTGGATGGCGTCAGCCTGCAGTATGGCAAGACCCGCGCCCTGGACGACCTCAGCCTATCGCTGCCAGCCCGCTGCATGGTGGGCCTGATCGGCCCGGACGGGGTCGGTAAATCCAGCCTGCTGGCGCTGATCGCCGGCGCGCGCCAACTCCAACAGGGTCGTGTGCAGGTGCTCGACGGCGACATGGGTGATGCCAGTCATCGCCGCGCCGTATGCCCGCGCATCGCCTATATGCCTCAGGGTCTGGGCAAGAACCTGTACCCGACACTAACGGTATTCGAGAATCTGGAGTTCTTCGGCCGACTGTTCGGCCAGGACGCTGAGGAACGCCACTGGCGCATCGCCGAGCTGACCCGCAGCACCGGACTGGGCCCTTTCGTCGACCGCCCCGCGGGCAAACTATCCGGCGGCATGAAGCAGAAGCTCGGCCTCTGTTGCGCGCTGATCCACGACCCCGACCTGCTGATCCTCGACGAGCCCACCACCGGCGTCGACCCCCTGTCGCGGGCGCAATTCTGGGAGCTGATCGACCGCATCCGAACCGAACGGCCACAGATGAGCGTGCTGGTGGCCACTGCCTACATGGACGAGGCGCAACGCTTCGATCATCTGGTGGCGATGGACGCAGGGCGAATTCTCGCCACCGGCACGCCGGCTGAACTGCTGACGCGCACCAACAGCGACAGCCTGGAGGAGGCGTTCATTCGCCTGCTGCCGGAAGAGAAGAGTCGACGCCATCGCGCGCTGGAAATCCCACCGCGCCAGGCCAGCGACAGCATCGCCATCGAAGCCCACGACCTGACCATGCGCTTCGGCGACTTCGTTGCGGTGGATCGCGTGAATCTGCGCATCGAGCGCGGGGAGATCTTCGGCTTTCTCGGCTCCAACGGCTGTGGCAAGACCACCACCATGAAGATGCTCACAGGTCTGCTGCCGGCCACCGAGGGGCAGGCCCTGTTGTTCGGCAAGCCGGTGGATCCACATGACATGCAGACCCGCCAGCGGGTCGGCTACATGTCCCAGGCCTTCTCGCTGTACAGCGAATTGACGGTACGGCAGAACCTCGACCTGCATGCTCGGCTGTTCCACCTGCCGGCCGAGCGCCGTGAGCCGCGCATTCGGGAAATGCTCGAACGCTTCGAGCTCGTCGAGGAGGCCGACAGCCTGCCTGAAGCCTTGCCGCTGGGCGTGCGCCAGCGCCTGTCGCTGGCGGTGGCGGTGATCCACGCACCGGAAATGCTGATTCTCGACGAGCCCACTTCGGGTGTCGATCCGGTGGCCCGCGACGGCTTTTGGGAGCTGCTGGTGCAACTGTCGCGCGAAGACGGCGTGACCATTTTCATTTCCACCCACTTCATGAACGAGGCGCTGCGCTGTGACCGCATGTCGCTGATGCACGCCGGCCGCGTGCTCGACAGCGATACACCGCAGGGCCTGATGGACAAGCGCGGACTGCCGACTCTCGAGGCAACATTCATCGCTTATCTCGAAGACGCCATGGCCGAAAGTGCGGCAAAGGCGCCACCGAGCACCATTGCTACACCCGATAGCCAGCGCCCGGCACAAGTCGCGAGCAGCGGAGCACCGCAGGCACGCTTCAGCATGCGTCGCCTGCTCAGCTATACCCGCCGCGAATCCATGGAGCTGCGCCGTGATCCGATCCGGGCAACGCTGGCCATGCTCGGCACGGTGGTATTGATGTTCATCATGGGCTATGGCATCAGCCTGGACGTCGAGGACCTGACCTACGCGGTGCTCGACCGCGATCAGACTACAGCCAGTCAGGCCTATGCGCTGAACATCGCCGGCTCACGCTATTTCATTGAAAAGACGCCGCTGACGAGCCCCTCTGACCTCGACCAGCGCATGCGCAGCGGCGACATCGCTCTGGCCATCGAGATCCCGCCCAACTTCGGCCGTGACCTCAAACGCGGTGCCGTGCCGCAGATTGCGTTCTGGATCGACGGCGCCATGCCGATGCGCGCCGACACCATCAAGGGATACGTACAGGGTCTGCACATGAGCTACCTGCAAGACCTGGCGCGCAGCGCCGGCGTGGACAGCAGGGCGGCGGCCAACGTGGCCATCCGTTATCGCTACAACCCCGATGTGCAGAGCCTGCCGGCGATGGTGCCGGCGATGATCCCGATCCTGCTGATGATGATTCCGGCAATGCTGACGGCACTCGGGGTGGTACGCGAGAAGGAGCTGGGTTCGATCACCAATTTCTACGTCACGCCAGTCACCCGCCTGGAATTTCTGATTGGCAAGCAGCTGCCCTATATCGCCCTGGGCATGATCAATTTCGTCACGTTGGTACTGCTGGCGGTATTCGTCTTCGGCATTCCAATCAAGGGCAGCCTGTTCACCCTGGTGCTGGGTGCGCTGCTTTACGTCACTTGCGCCACTGGTCTGGGCTTGTTGATGTCATCGGTGCTCAACAGCCAGATTGCGGCGATCTTCGGCACCGCCATCGCCACCCTGCTGCCAGCTGTGCAGTTCTCCGGACTGACCTATCCGGTTTCGGCGCTGGAAGGCTTCAGCGCTTTTCTCGGCCAGATCTACCCGACCAGCCACTTCCTGGTAATCAGCCGCGGGGTCTTCTCCAAGGCCCTGGGCATGGCCGACCTCTATTGGTACTTCATCCCCTTGCTGCTGGCGATCCCACTGCTGACCCTGCTCAGCGTCGCCGGCCTGCGCAAGCAGGAAAAATGACATGCGTACACTCAGCAACGTCTTCCAGCTGGGGCTCAAGGAGCTACGCAGCCTGTACCGCGACCCAGCGTTGCTGGTACTGATCGTCTACGCCTTCACCCTGGCCATTTACACCGCTGCCACCGCGTTGCCCGAAGCGCCTCACCGCGCCACGCTCGGGGTGGTCGACGAGGATCAGTCCCAGGCATCGCGGCGCATACTCAATGCCTTCCAGCTGCCCTATTTCCTGCCACCGGTGCCCATCGACCTGCGGCAGATGGACAGTGGTATGGACGCGGGCCTGTACACCTTCACGCTGAACATTCCGCCAGGGTTTCAGGAAGACCTGCTGGCCGGACGCAATCCGACCATTCAGCTCAACGTCGATGCCACCCAGGTCAGCCAGGCCTTTACTGGCGCCGGGCATATCCAGCAGATCATCAACGACGAAGTCACCGCTTTCGTTAAGCGTTATCGCGCCAACACCGCCCTGCCGGTCGAAGCCGTGGTGCGCACCGCGTTCAACCCCAATCTCACGCGTTCCTGGTTCGGTGCCGTCAACGAGGTGATCAACCAGATCACCATGCTCTCGATCATTCTCACGGGCGCGGCGCTTATCCGTGAGCGCGAACACGGCACCATCGAGCACCTGCTGGTCATGCCGGTCACACCGTTCGAGATCATGCTGGCCAAGGTCTGGGCGATGGGGCTGGTGGTGCTACTGGCGTCAGCGTTCGCTCTGCGTTTTATCGTCGAGGGCTGGCTGCAGATTCCGATCCAGGGTTCGCTGATGCTATTTGTGGTTGGCGCAGCGCTGCATCTGTTTGCCACCACATCCATGGGTATCTTCTTCGGCACCGTGGCACGCTCGATGCCGCAACTGGGCCTGCTGATCATTCTGGTGCTGATGCCGCTGCAGATTCTCTCCGGCGGCATGACCCCACGCGAGAGCATGCCCCAGCTGGTGCAGAACATCATGCTCGCGGCCCCCACCACGCACTTCATCGAACTGGCCCAGGCGATTCTGTTCCGTGGTGCGGGCGCATCGGTGATCTGGCCGCAATTGCTCGCGCTGGCGTTCATAGGCACGGTGTTTTTTCTTGGCGCACTGTCGCGCCTGCGCCAGTCCTTGCGATAGCCGCATCAGGCCGTCCGACGGCTGCCCGAGCTCTCTATCCTGCGCCTTTCTGGCATTACGCCAGTACCGTATGGTTACCTTGCTAACCATACGGTTACCCAACACCACGAGGCGCTCGGGAATTTTTGTATCAGAGGCCGGTCTATCGTGCCGACATGCTAAGAGCCTGACGCTCGACAGCGCGCCAAGGAAGCCACATCACTATGCGCATTCTCGTTACCGGTGGAGCCGGATTCATCGGCTCCGCACTGATCCGCCATCTCATTCTCGATACCGAGCACAGTGTGCTCAACCTGGACAAACTGACCTATGCCGGCAACTTGGAGTCGCTGGCAACTGTGGAAGACAACCCACGCTATCAGTTCCTTCAGGCCGACATCGCCGATCGTGAGCGGGTCAGCGAGGCGCTGCTGGAATTTCAGCCGGACGCCATCATGCATCTGGCCGCCGAGTCCCACGTCGATCGCTCCATCGACGGTCCGGCCGAATTCATCCAGACCAATATCGTCGGCACCTATCAGCTGCTGGAAGCTACCCGGGCGTATTGGCAGAGCCTGCCCGCCGAGCGGCGCGAGGCCTTCCGCTTCCACCATATTTCCACCGACGAGGTGTATGGCGATCTGCACGGTGTCGACGATCTGTTCACCGAAACCACGCCCTACGCGCCCAGCTCGCCCTACTCGGCCAGCAAGGCCTCATCGGATCACCTGGTTCGCGCCTGGCAGCGTACTTATGGGTTGCCGGTGCTGATCACCAACTGCTCGAACAACTATGGCCCGTATCACTTCCCCGAGAAGCTGATCCCGCTGGTCATCCTCAATGCCCTGGACGGCAAGCCGCTGCCTGTTTACGGCGATGGCTCGCAGATTCGCGACTGGCTATTCGTCGAGGACCACGCCCGCGCGCTGTTCAAGGTGGTCAGCGAAGGCAAGGTCGGTGAGACCTACAACATCGGCGGCCACAACGAGCAGAAGAACATCGAGGTAGTGCGCGGCATCTGCGCACTGCTGGAAGAACTGGCGCCGAGCAAGCCTGCCGGGCTTGCGCGCTATGAAGACCTGATCACCTTCGTCAAGGATCGTCCTGGCCACGACCTGCGCTATGCGATCGATGCCAGCAAGATCGAGCGCGAACTGGGCTGGGTACCGGAAGAGACCTTCCAGACCGGCCTGCGCAAGACCGTGCAGTGGTATCTGAACAACCTCGAATGGTGCCGTCGCGTTCAGGACGGTAGCTATCAACGCGAGCGCCTTGGCGCACTGGAGAACGCATGAAAGGAATCATCCTCGCCGGAGGCTCCGGCACACGTCTGCACCCCATTACCCTTGGCGTATCGAAGCAGCTGCTGCCGATCTACGACAAGCCGATGGCCTATTACCCGATTTCGGTGCTGATGCTCGCTGGCATCCGCGACATCCTGCTGATCTCCACCCCGCAGGATCTGCCGCAGTACAAGAACCTGCTGGGCGACGGCAGCCAGTTCGGCGTCAATTTCACCTATGCCGAGCAGCCTTCACCGGACGGCCTGGCGCAGGCGTTCCTGATTGGCGAAGAGTTCATCGGTGATGACTCGGTTTGCCTGATCCTCGGCGACAACATCTTCCACGGCCAGCACTTCACCGAGAAGTTGCAACGTGCCGCGGCCCAGCCGACCGGCGCCACCGTATTCGGCTACTGGGTCAAGGACCCGGAGCGTTTCGGCGTGATCGACTTCGACGAGACTGGTAAAGCCCTGTCCATCGAAGAGAAGCCGAAGAAGCCCAAGTCCAGCTATGCGGTGACCGGCCTGTATTTCTACGACAACGACGTAATCGGGATCGCCAAGTCGATCAAGCCTTCGCCACGCGGCGAGCTGGAGATCACCGACGTCAACATGGCCTACCTCGAGCGCGGCGACCTCAATGTCGAGCGCTTCGGCCGCGGCTTCGCCTGGCTCGATACCGGTACCCACGACAGCCTGCTGGAAGCCTCGCAGTACGTGCAGACCATCGAGCATCGCCAGGGTCTGAAGGTCGCCTGCCTGGAAGAAATCGCCTACCAGAACAAGTGGATCGACCGCGAGCAGCTGCTGCGCCGCGCCGACGCCCTGGGCAAGACCGGCTACGGCCAGTACCTGTTCAAATTGGCGGGTGAAGACGCATGAAAATCATCGAAACCAGCATTCCCGACGTACTGATCATCGAGCCCAAGGTCTTCGGCGACGAACGCGGTTTCTTCTACGAGAGCTTCAATGCGGCCGCCTTCGAGGCGGCCACGGGGCTCCAGCGGCAGTTCGTCCAGGACAACCACTCCAAGTCCCAGCGCGGCGTGCTGCGCGGGCTGCATTACCAGATTCAGCAACCGCAGGGGAAACTGGTGCGCGTGGTGGCCGGCGAAGTCTTCGACGTCGCCGTCGATCTGCGCAAAAGCTCGCCGAGCTTCGGCCGTTGGGTCGGGACTCACCTGAGCGCGCAGAACCAGCGTCAGCTGTGGATCCCAGAAGGCTTCGCGCATGGTTTTGTGGTGCTCAGCGAAAGCGCTGAGTTCCTCTACAAGACCACCGACTACTATGCGCCAGAGCACGAGCGCAGCCTGTTGTGGAACGATCCGGAGCTCGGCATCGAATGGCCGCTCGACGAACCGCCACAGCTGTCCGCGAAGGACCAGGCTGGCAAGTGCCTCAGCGATGCGGAGCTCTTTGCATGAAAATCCTGATCACCGGCAGCAAGGGGCAACTTGCCCGCGAGCTGCAGTTGGAGCTGGCGAGTGCCGGCAAGCTGCTGGCGCTTGGGCACAACGCACTGGATCTGGCTGATCCGGAACAGATTCGCGAACAGGTGCGCCTGTTGCGGCCGGACCTGATCATCAATGCGGCGGCCTACACCGCCGTCGACCCGGCGGAAAGCCATCGCGAGCTGGCCTTCGCGGTCAACGCGCGAGGGCCGCAGGTGCTCGCCGAAGAAGCTGCGCGCCTTGGTGTACCGCTGATCCACTATTCCACCGACTACGTGTTCGACGGCCGCAAGAGCGAACCCTACAGCGAAACCGACGTGCCCCAGCCGCTGAGCGTTTATGGCGCCAGCAAGCTGGCCGGCGAACAGGCGATTCAGGCGGTCGACGGTGAGTACCTGATCCTGCGGACCAGCTGGGTGTATTCGCAGCACGGCAAGAACTTCCTGCTGACCATGCAGCGCCTGCTGCAGGAGCGCGACGCGCTGTCGGTCGTCAGCGACGAGATCGGCGCACCGACCTGGGCCGCCACCATCGCCCGCACCACGGCAGAAATGGTGCGCAAACGAAGTGCAGGCGAAGCAGGCCCGAGTGGGCTGTATCACCTCACCGCCAGCGGCGAGACCTCCTGGTACGGCTTCGCGTGCAGCATCGCTGAACAACTGCGCCAGCAGGGCCTTCTGCGCGCAGAGATCACACCCATTCAGTCGAAGGACTATCCGACTGCGGCGCAGCGCCCACTCAACTCCCGCCTGAACTGCTCACGCCTGCAAAGCGACTGGGGTATCCGCTTGCCGGACTGGGAAACAGCACTGCACGAGTGCCTTGCCCAATCACACCGCTTCGGCACCACGAATGCCCCGCAGGCCGCAGCTGCCGGCCGCTGACCCGAGCAGCGGTCGGGCTGCGCACAGAAGCCGCCACAACCGGTCCTACCCTACCCTCGCGATCGGTACGGAAATCGACGGCTGAACGCAGGCATGCTCTGCGTGCATAATGCGCCCGACATCCAGGCGCCCTCGCATGACTGCAATGCATCCTCCTCGCCGCCCCCGCTGGCGCAACCTCGCCCTGCTGGCCTTGCTGCTCGCGCCTCTGCTCTGGCCGCTGCAACAGCTCGCCGAGCGCTATTACCGCAATGAACTGATCGAACAGAACCGGCAGACCCTCGACCTCTACGTGGCCAACCTGCTCGGCACCCTGAACCGCTACGAGGTGCTGCCACGCATCCTGGGCGACCTGCCGGCATTGCGCGCCGTGCTGCAGCAGGGTGATGCACCGGCCATACGGGACAACGCCAACCGGCTGTTAAAGCGCCTGCGCAACCAGACCGGTGCCGACGTGATCTACCTCATGGGTACCGACGGCAACACCCTGGCTGCCTCGAACTGGGACGAGGAAGACAGCTTCGTCGACCGCAACTTCGCCTTCCGCCCCTATTTCCGTCAGGCCATGGACGGTCACCTCGGACGCTTCTTCGGCCTTGGCACCACTTCCGGCAAGCGCGGCTACTACTTCGGCGCCGCCGTACGTGACGACAATGGCATCCTCGGCGTACTGGTGGTCAAGGTCGACCTGGACCACACCGAGACGCTCTGGGGCAGCACGCCGGAGCAGCTGCTGGTAACCGACAACTTCGGCGTGGTGATTCTCACCTCCCGCCCGGAATGGCGCTTCCGCGCGACCCGTGGGCTAGGCGTCGACGAGCGCGAGCAGATCGCCGTCGATCAACCCTATCCGACCCTGTATCCGCAGGATCTGACCCTGAACATCGACGCCTGGTTGATCCAGAGTCGGGAACTGAAGGAGACCGGGTGGACGGTGCGCATCCTCGCGCCGATCAACCTGATCGAGCGCCCGGTGCGCACCGTAGTCGCCATCGGTGCCGCCATGCTGCTGGCACTGCTGCTCTGGCTCGGCTTGCTGATGCAGCGCCGCCGCCATTTCATCGAACGATTGGCGCTGGATGCCAAGGCACGCCACCAGCTGGAACAGCGCGTGCTGGAGCGTACCCGCGACCTTGAGGCGCTGAACAGTCGGCTCAAGGTCGAAGTACTGGAGCGCGAACAGGCTCAGCAGGAACTGGTGCGTGCGCAGGACGAGCTGCTGCAGGCCGGCAAGCTGTCGGCCCTGGGGACCATGTCGGCGAGCATCAGCCACGAACTCAACCAGCCGCTGGCGGCGATCCGCAGCTACGCCGACAACGCCGGGGTGCTGCTCGACCACCAGCGCAACGCTGAAGCCCGCGACAACCTGCGACTGATCAGCGAATTGACCGCGCGCATGGCATCGATCATCGCCCACCTGCGTGCCTTCGCCCGCCGCGACCAGCATGCGCCGGAACGGGTTGCGCTGCAGCCCGCACTGGACGACGCCCTGGCGCTGCTCGCCAAGCGTCGCCAGGGCATGGGTGTCGAACTTATTCGTGATCTGCCGGAGGCCACCCTGTGGGTACAGGCTGGCGAAACGCGGTTGCGGCAGATCCTCGCCAACCTGCTGGCCAACGCGCTCGACGCTCTGGCCGAAAGGCCACCGCCAAGGCGCATCTGGCTGCGCGCCGAACTACAGGGCGACGGCGTGCTGCTCAGTCTGCGCGACAACGGCCCAGGCTTCAGCGATGAGTCACTGCAGCGCGCCCGCGAGCCGTTCTTCACCACCAAGACCAGCGCTCAAGGTCTGGGGCTCGGCCTGGCGATCTGCGATACCCTGATCCGCGCCCTGGGCGGTGAACTGCGCATGAGCAATCATCCCGAGGGTGGCGCGCAGCTTGGCCTATTTCTGCGCAGTGCCGAGCCTGGCGTCGCCTTTCCTACCGAGGACCACTTCCAATGAGCAGCGACAACCCGATCAGCGCCCAGGCGCAGGTGCTGCTGATCGACGACGATCCGCACCTGCGCCAGGCCCTGAGCCAGACCCTCGACCTGGCTGGCCTCAAGGTCGCCAGCCTGGGCGACGCGCGTGATCTTGCAGCGCGTCTGCCAGTGGATTGGCCGGGCGTAGTGGTCAGCGATATCCGCATGCCTGGAATTGATGGCCTGGAACTGCAGCAGCAACTGCGCACACGCGACAGCGAGCTGCCGGTGATTCTCATCACCGGGCATGGCGATATCCAGTTGGCGGTGCAGGCGATGCGCGCCGGGGCTTACGATTTCCTGGAAAAGCCGTTCCCCAGTGAAGCACTACTCGACAGCGTGCGCCGCGCCCTGGCGTTACGTCAGCTGGTGCTGGACAACCGCTCCCTGCGCCTGGCGCTGGCCGATCGTCAGCAGCTGACCGCGCGCCTGCTCGGCCATTCGCCGGCGATGCTGCGCCTGCGCGAGCAGATCGGCGCGCTGGCCGGCACCCAGGCCGACGTGCTGATCCTCGGCGAAACCGGCGCCGGCAAGGAGGTGGTCGCGCGCGCGCTGCACGACCTGTCGAGCCGGCGCAACGGCCC
>Ga0189292_10266_pt1 | contig 21153 bp, 22 predicted proteins | sample UW1oraminimetaG_FD_130317 | JGI IMG/M metagenome (GOLD analysis project Ga0189292, IMG submission 130317) | Marine microbial communities from the Costa Rica Dome - UW179A-orange mini metaG | ecosystem: Environmental > Aquatic > Marine > Oceanic > Photic zone | place: Costa Rica: the Eastern...
CAGCTTCTTGCCGGTTACGCCGATGCGGTCGGTCAGCCGTGCTTCGATGTTCATGTGCACGTCTTCGAGATCGACGCGCCAGTCGAAGGTGCCGGCTTCGATTTCGCCCTGAATGTCTTTCAGGTTGGCGATGATCTGCTCGCGCTCATCGGCGCTCAGCACGCCGGCCTTTTCCAGCATGGTGGCATGGGCGATGGAGCCCATGATGTCGTGGCGGTAAAGGCGCTTGTCGAACTCGACGGAGGCGGTGAATCGGGCGACGAAGGCGTCGACGGGCTCGCTGAAACGGCCGCCCCAGGACTGGTTGGTCTTGTCGGTGCTCATGTTTGCGCTCGCTGAAATCCGAAGGCTGAGGAAAGGCGGCGATGATAACAGGGATGGTGCCGCTATCGGGGACGTCGCCGCTACGGCGGCGAAGGGTGAGCTGGCTGGCAATTCCGGATTATTCCACTGGGCTGGTCGGTGCCCGGCTTGCCGTTGCCCAGGCGTGCAAGGAAACTGCCGGACAGGTAAATCCACAGGCTGAATCGCGTGAAATCCACTGTCGTATCCGATGATTTTTTCGTTCCCGAACTGTGCCAACCCGATGCCTTGCTCGGCCTGGTCCTGCTCGCCGAGTTGCTGGTCTTCGTGCTGGTACTGGCCGAACCGATGCAGCCGGGCTTTGACTGGATGCGGCTGGCGCTGACCTCGATGTTCGTGCAGTGGATCGTCTTGCTTTCTGCCGGAACCATGTGCCTGCTGCGCCCACTGTTGGCGCGGCTCAGCGCAGCAATCGCGGGGCTTGCCTGCTGTGCGCTGGTGGTCGGGCTGACTCTGGCCTGCACTGCCGTGGCCGATATCTACCAGCTCGGTGGGCCGCTCTCACGCGACGGCGAGGTCAATCTCTACCTGCGACATGCGCTGATCAGCCTGATCATGTCGGGGTTGCTGCTACGCTATTTTTATCTGCAGAGCCAATGGCGCCGTCAGGAGCAGGCCGAGCTACGGGCAAGGATCGAGTCGCTACAGGCGCGCATCCGTCCGCATTTCCTGTTCAACAGTCTGAACAGCATCGCCGCACTGGTTGCCAGCGATCCTGTCAAAGCTGAACAGGCCGTGCTGGATCTGTCCGATCTGTTTCGGGCGAGCCTCGCGCGCCCCGGCACGCTGGTGGCATGGCGCGACGAGCTGGAATTGTCGCGTCGTTACCTTTCCATCGAACAGTATCGCCTGGGCGATCGTCTACAGATGGACTGGCAGGTCGACGGTGTACCGGACGATCTGCCGATTCCGCAGCTCACGCTGCAACCGCTGCTGGAGAATGCGCTGGTCTATGGCATTCAGCCACGTATCGAGGGGGGAGTGATCAGTGTGACCGCCGATTATGTCGGTGGCGTGTTTCAGTTGGTGGTCAGCAACCCGTTCGACGAATCCGCTCAAACGCAGGCTTCACGCGGAACGCGCCAGGGCTTGCAGAACATTGACGCACGATTAGCGGCACTTTTCGGTCCGCTAGCGAGTCTCAGCGTGGAGCGCCGTGAAGGCCGCCATTACACATGTCTACGCTATCCATGTGCGAGACAAACGCAGGAAGCCAGATCTATATGAATGTCCTGATTGTCGATGACGAACCTCTAGCCCGCGAGCGCCTCAGCCGACTGGTAGGTGACCTCGACGGCTATCGTGTCCTCGAGCCTGCTGCCAGCAATGGCGAAGAAGCACTGACGCTGATCGAGGAAATGCGCCCTGATGTCGTGCTGCTGGATATCCGCATGCCGGGGCTCGATGGCCTGCAGGTTGCAGCCAGGCTTTGCGAGACCGACGCGCCGCCTGCCGTGATCTTTTGTACTGCCCATGATGAATTTGCCCTGGAGGCGTTCCAGGTGAGCGCGGTTGGCTACCTGGTCAAGCCGGTGCGCCCGGAACACCTCTCCGAGGCCTTGAAGAAGGCGGAGCGGCCGAACCGGGTGCAGCTCGCCGCGTTGACCCGGCCGGCGGCGGTATCCGGTGCCGGGCCGCGCAGTCACATCAGCGCGCGTACCCGCAAGGGCATTGAGCTGATCCCGCTGGATCACGTGATCTACTTCATTGCCGACCACAAGTACGTCACGCTGCGCCACGTTGGCGGTGAAGTGCTGCTGGACGAGCCGTTGAAGTCTCTGGAAGACGAGTTTGGTGAGCGCTTCGTGCGTATTCACCGCAATGCGCTGGTGTTCCGTGATCGCATCGAGCGCCTGCAGCGCACGCCGCTTGGGCACTTCCAGCTGTTCCTCAAGGGCCTTGAGGGCGAAGCGCTGACGGTCAGCCGGCGACACGTGGCAGGTGTGCGCAAGTTGATGCAGAACCTCTGAGTCGCGCTGCATTCGGCGATGGTGCTCCTCAGCCTGGCTGCTGACGCGCTTCATCGCCGTACTTCAGTGCCGTCGCTGCAGCACCGCCCTTTACTTGATTCCGGCCAACTCAGGCTGCTTGTCCGGCCTGTTATCATCGCCGGCAATTCACTGTCTGGAATTGCCCATGTCTCGCGAAATTCGCATCGCCACCCGCAAGAGTGCCCTGGCCCTGTGGCAGGCCGAATACGTCAAGGCGCGCCTGGAGGCGTCGCACCCGGGGCTGAAGGTCAGCCTGGTGCCGATGGTCAGCCGCGGCGACAAACTGCTCGACGCTCCGCTGGCGAAAATTGGCGGCAAGGGATTGTTCGTCAAGGAGCTGGAAACGGCACTGATGGAGAACGACGCCGACATCGCCGTGCACTCCATGAAGGACGTGCCGATGGAGTTTCCCGAGGGCCTAGGACTGTACTGCATCTGCGAACGCGAAGACCCGCGTGATGCCTTCGTCTCCAATCATTTCGACGACCTGGATGCGCTGCCACCCGGCAGTGTGGTCGGCACCTCGTCGCTGCGCCGCCAGGCCCAGCTGCTGGCGCGCCGGCCGGACCTGAAAATCCAGTTCCTGCGCGGCAACGTCAACACCCGACTGGCCAAGCTCGATGCTGGCGAGTACGACGCCATCATCCTCGCTGCCGCGGGGCTGATCCGCCTTGGCTTCGGCGAGCGCATCCGCTCCAGCATTGGCGTCGATGAGAGTCTGCCGGCCGGCGGTCAGGGCGCGGTCGGTATCGAGTGCCGTACCACCGACAGCGAACTGCATGCGCTGCTGGAATGCCTGAACCACGCGCCGACCGCGACCCGGGTCGTCGCCGAGCGTGCCTTGAACAAGCGCTTGAACGGTGGCTGCCAGGTGCCGATCGCCTGTTACGCGGTGCTTGAAGGCGAACAGCTGTGGTTGCGCGGATTGGTCGGCCAGCCGGATGGCACCGTGCTGCTGCGCGCCGAAGGTCGTGCGCCGGCCACCGAAGCCGAGACGTTGGGTGTGCAGGTTGCCGAAGCGTTGTTGGACCAGGGTGCTGAGCAGATTCTCCAGGCAGTTTACGGCGAGGCTGGTCACGAGTGACCGGCTGGCGTCTGCTGCTGACGCGGCCGGCCGAGGAATGCGGTGCGGTCGCGGCATCGTTGGCTGAAGCTGGCATTCATAGCGCGAGTCTGCCACTGCTGGCGATCGAGCCCTTGGCAGAAACTGCCGAGCAGCGCGCGACGATTCTTGAGCTGGATCGCTACTGCGCGGTCATCGTGGTCAGCAAGCCCGCGGCGCGGTTGGGTATCGAGTTACTCGACAAGTACTGGCCGCAACCTCCGCTCGGCCCAGCGTGGTTCAGCGTCGGCGCCGCCACCGGCGCGATTCTGGAAAGCTATGGGCTGGACGTCAGCTGGCCGGAGCGTGGCGATGACAGCGAGGCATTGCTGGCGCTGCCGCGACTCGACGAAGCGTTGGCCAGGCCCGATCCAAAGGTGTTGATCCTGCGCGGGGAGGGTGGTCGCGAGTTCCTGGCCGAGACGTTGCGTGGGCGTGGCGTGCAAGTGGATATCCTCGAACTGTACCGGCGCTACCTGCCCGATTACCCCGCGGGAACACTCGCCGCCACGCTCCGCTCGGAACGGCTCAACGGCCTGGTGGTCAGCAGTGGGCAGGGTTTGCTGTCGCTGCGTGAGCTGGCGGCCGATACCTGGCCCGAAATGCTTGAGCTACCCTTGTTCGTACCCAGCCCGCGGGTAGCGGAGATGGCTCGGCAGCTGGGCGCCAAACGAATTGTGGATTGCCGCGGCGCCAGCGTCGCGGCCTTGCTGGCGGCGTTGCGGGAAACCGCGGTGACCGCCTCCTGAAGCAAAGGATGGAAACGTGAGCGAAGCAGACTCCAAGAAAGAACCGCTGCAACCCCCCGCCAGTGAGCCGACCCCCGCCGTCGATCCGGTCAAACCCGCCAAGCCTGCGCCATCCCGGCCGGCGTCCAGCGGTGGCGGGAAGTCTCTTGCGGCTCTGGCGCTGCTGGTCGGGCTGGGCGGTGTGGCGCTTGGCGGCTATGGTGTCTGGCAGCTGCAGCTGCAGCGGCTTGGCGCCGGCGAGGATCGTCAGCTCGAAGCCCTGCAGAGTGCCGATGAGAAGACTCGCCAGCTGGCCGAGCGTGAGCGTGAGCTGGCGGCACGTCTGGGCCGGCTGGAGCAGCTGCCTTCGGCTAGCGAGCTGGAGGAGCGGCGGCGCTTGCTGGCGACATTGCAGAGCGATCAACAGCGCCTTTCCGGGCGTGTCGAGCAGGTGCTCGGTGCCAGTCGCGAAGAGTGGCGCCTGGCCGAGGCAGAACACCTGCTGCGCATGGCAATGCTGCAGCTCTCGGCCATGCAGGACGTGAACAGCGCCGAGATGCTGGTGCACGAAGCTGACCTGATTCTGCAGAAGCAGGACGACCCCGGTGCCTACAGCACGCGGCAGAAACTGCTGGAAGGGCTCGAGGCCCTGCGCAGCCTGCCGGAGCTCGATCGCACCGGGCTGTTTCTGCAGCTCGGCGCCTTGCGCGGGCAAACCGCTCAGCTCAGCGCGCTGGCACCGGAATTCGTCAATGGCGCGGCGCAGTCGGAAAGCGCGCAGGACAGCCGCTGGCAGCGCTGGCTGAACGAGCTGACGCGCTATGTGCGTGTGGAGTTCGATGCCAGTGGCGACGTCAAGCCGCTGCTCGCCGGGCAGACCCTGGGGCAGGTGCGACTGGCCCTTTCGCTGGCCATCGAGCAGGCCCAGTGGGCGGTGCTCAATGGCAATGCCGAGGTCTATCGGCAGTCGCTGGAACAGGCCAGCTCTGTGCTCAAGGATCACTTCAGCGAAGACAATGGCCAGGCGAGTGGCCTGCGCAAACGTCTCGACGAGCTGTCACGGCGCGAGGTGGAGGTGACCCTGCCTGATCTCGCGCCAGCATTGCAGGCGCTGCAGGCCTATGTGCAGAAACGTGAGCGTCGCGATGAAGGCGACGCCACAGAGTCGTCCATTCAGCCGGACGCGGAGAGTGAAGCGCAGGAGGCCCAACGCACATGAAACGTCTGGCTCTGGTGTTCATTCTCCTGCTTGCGATTGCAGGCTTTCTCGGTTGGGCGATCAGCCAGGGCGCCGGCTATGTACTGATCACCTACGACCAGTTCCGCTACGAATCGAGCTTCTGGGTTTTCCTGGCACTGGTTGGCTGTCTGTGGCTGATGGCCATGGTGGTGCACTGGTTGTTGGGGTTGCTGCAGATATCTGGAGCGCTGGTTAACCCTTGGTCGCGGCGCCACCGTGCCCGCAGAGCTGAGAAGGCGTCGCGCTGTGGCTTGCGTGAACTAGCCGAGGGGCAGTGGGGCCCCGCGCTCGGGCATCTTCAGCTGGCGGCGGAAAAAGACCGTCAACCACTTGTGCATTACCTGGGCGCGGCGCGTGCGGCCAACGAGCTGGGTGAATATGCCCAGAGCGACGAGTTGCTGCACAAGGCCCTCGAACGCGAGCCTGAAGCGGTGCTGGCAATCGGTTTGACCCAGGCGCAACTGCAGATTGCCCGTGGCCAGTACGTTGAAGCCCGCGCATCGCTCAGCGCGCTGCAAGCCGAGCACCCGCGGCATCCATATGTCCTGACGTTGCTGCAGCAACTCTATGTACAACTCGAGGACTGGGCGGCGCTGTGCAAGCTATTGCCGGAGCTGCGCAAGCACCGCGTGTTGCCCGCGCCGCGCTTGAGCGAACTGGAAGTGCTGGCCTGGACCGCTGCGGTGGAGCAGGCCGGTCAACCGTCAGAGATATCTGCCGAGGCCAGTGTAGAAGCGCTGAACCAGCGTTGGCAGACCGTCCCCAGCGCGCTGCGCAGCGAGCCGCTGGTGGTGCGCGCTTACGCCGATGGGTTGTCCCGGCTCGGCGCGCAACCCAAGGCCGAAGAAGTGCTTTACGCCGCGATCAAGCGACAGTTCGATGATCGACTGGTGGAGCGCTACGGGCGGGTGCATGGTCGAGATCCGGCGCGTCAGCTCGCGCATGCCGAGGGCTGGCTCAAGGATCATCCGCAGAACCCTGTGCTGCTGCTTGCGCTGGGTCGTCTAAGTTTGCGCAACGAACTGTGGGGCAAGGCGCGCGATTATCTCGAGGCAAGCCTGCGTTTCGATCACCGTCCGGAGACCTGTGCCGAGCTTGCGCGACTGCTGGCTCAGCTAGGTGATACCGAAAACAGCAATCGGCTGTTTCAGCAAGGTGTCGGTTTGCTCGACCGCAATCTTCCCGCCACGCTGTGATCGGCTAATCAGGTCCGCCATGTGGCGGGCCTGATGCATCCGCACGACCGCCGCGCTGCTTGTAAGGCCATTGGGCTTTCCACTACCGTAGCGAACTTTTCCAGCTAGCGGAGCCATCATGCGCCTGGCCAGCCCTCGTTCTTTATTCCTTCTCTCCTTCCTGGGCAGCGCTCTGCTGATAGCCATCGCGCTCTACATGGAGCATGTGATGGGCCTTGCGCCGTGTCCGTTGTGCATCGTCCAGCGGATCTGCGTAATCGGCTTCGGCTTGGTCTGTCTCGCCGCAGCGATCCATGGTCCTGCGAAGACGGCACGGCGCGTCTATGCCGGCTTTGCCCTATTGTTTGTAGCGGCCGGTAGTGCGACCGCGATACGTCAGATCTGGTTACAAAGTGTGCCTGCCGATCAGCTACCGAGCTGTTTGCCGAGTTTGGAGTACATGATGGAGGCGTTTCCGTTCCAGGAGATCGTCCGTCTGGTGCTGCACGGCACCGCCGAATGCGCGGAAGTGAGCTGGACTCTGCTGGGGCTGAGCATTCCCGAGTGGAGTCTGCTGGGCTTTATCGGCATGGCCGTCATCTGCATCTGGCAGCTGCTAAGGCGCGACTGAGCGCATCTTTCATCTTCCCTTCGTCGAACTACCGCTGCGCTTGCAGGGTCTTCTCATGGATCTGTGGCTTCTTCGGGGCTGCAGCGTGCGTGTGAGATTTGGCGGCATTTTGCTTGATGCTTCGAGCGCCGCGGCATAGTCTGCTCGTGCGGTGACGGATTCTTGCCACTCGTTACCGTCACTCACCCAAAGGCCGATACCGAAAGACAAAAACGTCTCGGAATGGCGTACAAGCAACATCGATTAGGGAAGTGAGGTCATCATGCTCGAGAGCTGTCGGAATGCCCAGGAACGCTGGGGTGGTGTACATCTGCTGATCGACCGTTGGCTGCACGAGCGCCACGCGCTGATCAATGCCTACGACGGTCTGCACGCGGAGCGCGACGACACTGCTCGTCAGGCCCTGCAGCGGTTCTGCGAATACCTGGTCGACTATGTCTCGGCTGGCCACTTCGAGATCTACGAACAGCTGCTTGCCGAGGCCGAAGCCTTTGGTGACGCGCCGGCCATCGAGCTTGCCAAGCAGATTTACCCGCGTATCGAAACGATCACGCAGGTCGCGCTCGGCTTCAATGATCGCTGCGAGAAGGGTGATTGCCTGGGGACTCCAGGCCTAGGCGATGAGCTCAAGAAGCTCGGTCAGCTGTTGCACGAGCGCTTCGAACTCGAAGACTGCCTGATCGAAGTACTGCACACCGCGCACAAGCAGGCTGCTGCGACGGCCTGAGACGCGAGTCGCCCGCTTCGGCGGGTGTGGCCCCTGGCGGCTACCTGGTGGGCCGTCTAGTATGGGTGCATCGTTCCTGCCAGGAGGCACCTACATGCCCGCGAAGAAGAAGTCGGTCACCACTCCGCTGCATTTGCTGCAGCAGCTTTCGCACAGCCTTATCGAACATCTGGACAAGGCCTGCGCTCAGGCGGTCAAGGACGCCGAAAGTGCGCTCGCCAAACTGCAAAAGCAGCGTGGCAAGGCGCAGGACAAGCTGACAAAGGCGCGGGCGAAGCTGGACGAGGCCGGTAGCGCAGGTAAGGCGAAGGCGCAGACCAAGGCACGCACGCGGCTTACCGAACTTGAAGAGTCCCTTGCATTGCTGCAGGCACGTCAGAGCGAAACCCTGACGTACCTCGCTGAGCTCAAACGCGATGCTGAGCAAAGTCTGAAGCTGACTCAGGGTATTCGACAGGTCGCTGATGCCGCGGGCAAAGCCTTGCAGAGCCGGCAGCAACCGGCAGCTGCTAAGCCGGCCGCGACCTCCCGGCCGACGGCGAGCAAGCCTGCCAGCAAGGCAGCGCCTGCTGCTGCCAAGACGGGGGCGGCATCCGCCAAAGCCACAGCAACCAAGGCCCCAGCAACCAAGGCCGCGGTAAAGCCGGTTGTTAAAACTCCGGCCACCTCGCCAGCAACAGCAAAATCCCCGGCCCGCGCAGCCGCACCCAAGCCAGCCAGTGCACGCTCGGTCACGAGTAAGGCCCCGGCTCGGCCCCGGGCAATTAGCGCCGCTAAGGCAGCTGTCACTCCTCAGTCCGCGGAGAACGCCGCTCCTATTGTGGACGTGCCAGCCAAGCCGGCCGCCAAACCTGCTGCGAAAAAGCCTGCGGCACGTAAGCCTGCAGCAAAGCGAACGGGCACTACCCCCACTCAGACGTCATCTAGCTCCAACTGAGTCTGATAAGCCGCGCTGCGCAGGGTTTCCAGCGCCGCGCGGCAGTTGTCTGTTGGTGCCAGGGCACTCAGCCAGTCGTTGGGCCCGGTAGCGGCTGCCCATCCGCTGCTGGCGGCGTGTAACCGCTCCAGTAAGCTGCGTTCGGCCTCCAGCTCTAGTTTCTTCAACGTTTCGCGCAGATTGCGCAGGACCTCGTCCTGCTCCGCCAGCGGACGCCATGCCTGACGCAGGTGGCGCAACGGCTGAATTACCTGCTGTCGCCAGGGCGCGGCAACCTCCTCGAGCAAATGCAGCCGCCCCTGCTCGCAGGCGACCCCTCGTGCCTCGAGCTGGGCCGCGCAAAGCAGCACACAGACATCCGCTCCCAGAGTCTGCAACTCCAGGCAGGCGTCTTCGACGCCTGGTCGTGCGTAGCAGCGCAGAGCGAAGGTCCAGAGATCGGAGCTCGTCATCAGCAAAACGCCTTTTTTTGTGGGGAGCCCGGCTGGTATTCCAGGCGAACTGATAAACTCGGCAACATTATGATCCGACTTCAGAACCTCACTCTACAGCGTGGCCCGCAGCGTTTGCTGGAAGGTGCCGAGCTGACCCTGCACCCCGGTCAGAAGGCCGGCCTGATCGGCGCCAATGGCGCGGGTAAATCGACCTTGTTCGCCCTGTTGCGGGGCGAGTTGGTGCCCGATGGCGGCGACTGCTACTTGCCGCCGGACTGGCGCATTGCGCACATGCGCCAGGAGATCGATACGCTTGACCGCCTGGCGGTGGACTATGTACTCGATGGTGATATCCAGTTGCGGCGTGTCCAAGCTGAGCTCGCCGCTGCTGAGCGCACGCATGATGGCAATGCCCTGGCTCGCCTGCACACCGAGCTGGACAATCTCGATGGCTACAGTGCCGACGCCCGTGCGCGCAAGTTGCTGGCCGGGTTGGGCTTTGCCAACGAACAGATGACGCTGCCAGTCAGCAGCTTCTCTGGTGGCTGGCGCATGCGCCTGAACCTTGCCCAAGCGCTGATGTGTCCGTCCGACCTGTTGCTGCTGGATGAACCCACCAACCACCTCGATCTCGATGCGATCCTCTGGTTGGAGGACTGGCTCAAAGGCTACCCCGGCACCTTGCTGTTGATTTCCCACGACCGGGATTTCCTTGATGCGGTGGTTGATCACGTCATTCATCTCGAACAGCGCAAGCTGACGCTTTACCGCGGCGGCTATTCGGCCTTCGAACGCACCCGCGCCGAGCGTTTGGCGCAGCAGCAGCAGGCCTTCGAGAAACAACAGGCGCAGCGCGCGCACATGGAGAGCTACATCCGCCGCTTCAAGGCGCAGGCGACCAAAGCGCGCCAGGCCCAGAGCCGGATCAAGGCGCTCGAACGCCTCGAGGAGCTGGCTCCGGCGCATGTGGATTCCCCATTCGATTTCCGCTTCCGTGAGGCGGATAAGGTCTCCAGTCCATTGCTCGATCTGAGCGAAGGGCGGCTTGGTTATGGCGAAAAGGTGGTGCTGGAGAAGGTCAAGCTGCAGCTCGTGCCCGGCGCGCGCATCGGCCTGTTGGGGCCCAATGGGGCGGGCAAGTCGACGCTGATCAAGACGCTCGCGGCCGAGCTCGTCCCGCTGGGTGGTCGTTTGCAGCGTGGCGAGAATCTGGTGGTTGGCTACTTTGCCCAGCACCAGCTGGACTCACTCGACCCGAAGGCCAGCCCGCTGCTGCATCTGCAGCGCATTGCCCCGAACGAGCGCGAACAAACCCTGCGCGATTTCCTCGGAGGCTTCGATTTTCGTGGCGCACGCTGCGACGAGCCGGTGTTGAATTTCTCCGGCGGCGAGAAAGCGCGCCTGGCGCTAGCGCTGATCGCCTGGGGCAAGCCCAACCTGTTGCTGCTCGACGAACCGACCAACCACCTCGACCTGGAAATGCGCCTGGCGCTGACGCTCGCCCTGCAGGATTTCGAAGGTGCGGTACTGGTCGTATCCCACGACCGGCATCTGCTTAAAAGCACCACCGATGAGTTTTTGCTGGTGGCCGACGGTCAGGTGCAGAGCTTCGACGGAGACCTCGAGGACTATGCGCGCTGGTTGGTGGACTACCGTGCGCGCCAGCAGCCCATTTCCAGCGGCGAACCTGCTGCGGACAAGACCGACAAGCGCGCCCAGCGTCAAGCCGCCGCGGCCCTGCGTCAGCAGCTGGCGCCGCACAAGCGCCAGGCCGACAAGCTGGAGAAGGATCTGGCCGTAGTACACGACAAGCTAGCTGAGCTGGAAACGAGGCTGGGTGACAGCGCGCTTTATGATGTCGCGCGCAAGGATGAGTTACGGGAACTGCTGGCCAAGCAGGCCGAACTGAAGGTTCGCGAAGGCGAGTTGGAAGAGGCGTGGCTGGAAGCGCTGGAAACCCTCGAAGGCCTGCAGGCGCAACTGGAGGCCAGTGCATGAGCGAGCCTTGGCTGTCGTTGGTCGAGGAGTGGCAGCTGCAGTGGATGTTGGGGCTGCAGGTACTGTTGATTCTGCTGGTCGCCTACGTGCTGCAACGTGTAGTCGCCCGCGGGCTGACCCGCCTGTCGTCACGCTATCCACTGCCGCCTGAGCTGCTGATCCCGGTGCGCGGTGGCATCCGCTGGTTCATCATGGGCGGTGCGCTGATCATGGTGCTGGAGCGCTTCGGTGTGTCCGCCACGGTGCTGTGGACCGCCATCTCCGGTTTCGTCGCAGTAGCGGCGATTGCCTTCTTCGCGATCTGGAGTGTGCTGTCCAACTTGCTCTGCGCAGTGCTGATCCTGACCGTCGGGCCGTTCCGTCTGGGCGATGTGGTGGAGATCGTCGAGGCTTTCGACAAGCCGATCGTCAAGGGGCGTGTGATCGACATCAATCTGGTCTACACCACCTTGGAAGAGGTAGCCGAAGCGGGCACCGGTGCCATCGTGCAGGTGCCCAATAGTCTGTTTTTCCAGAAGGCCGTGCGTCGCTGGCGTGGCAGCGAAGTTCAGCTCTACAACCGTAACCCCATCGAGTAACAACCATCATGGAATGGCTCAGCAACCCGGAAATCTGGGTCGCTTTTCTGACCCTGACCGCCTTGGAAATCGTCCTCGGCATCGACAACATCATTTTCATCTCGATCTTGGTCAGCCGGTTGCCCAAGGAACAGCAGCCGCAAGCGCGTTTCTTCGGTCTGGCGTTGGCCATGGGCACGCGCATCCTCTTACTGCTGTCCATTGCCTGGGTGATGCGGTTGACCAACAACCTGTTCACCGTCTTAGGTGAAGGTGTCTCGGGGCGCGACCTGATCCTGTTCTTCGGCGGTCTGTTTCTCTTGTTCAAGAGCACCCTGGAGATCTGGCACAGCGTCGAAGGCGAGGAAGAGCAGGGCACGGCTGGCAGCGGGGCGGTGAAGGCCGGCTTTATGGGCATCATTCTGCAGATTGCAGTGATCGACATCATCTTCTCGCTCGACTCGGTAATCACTGCTGTGGGCCTGGTGCAGAACGTCCCGGTGATGGTCGCGGCGATCGTCATCGCGGTGCTGGTGATGATGCTGGCCGCCGGCACCATCAGCGACTTCATCGACAAGCATCCAACGCTGAAAATCCTCGCGCTGTCATTCCTTATCGTGGTCGGTACGCTGCTTATCGCCGAGGCCTTCGATGTGCATGTACCCAAGGGCTACATTTACTTCGCGATGGCATTCTCGCTGGGCGTCGAGGCGTTGAACATTCGCATGCGCAAGGCCATGAAGCGCAAGCTCAAGGAACCGGTGAAGCTGGGCAAGGGCTTGCCGGACTGAATTGAAGCGCCGGCCGGACGGCCGGCGCTCGTTGAATGGAGGTAATCGGCATGTCCCTGGAAACCTGGCTTGCGTTCTTCGTTGCCTGTTGGGTGATCAGCCTGTCGCCGGGGGCCGGCGCCATCGCGTCGATGTCCTGCGGCCTGCAGTACGGTTTCTGGCGTGGCTACTGGAATGCCATCGGCCTGCAGCTGGCGCTAGTGCTGCAGATCGCCGTGGTTGCGGCGGGCGTAGGTGCGGTACTGGCAACTTCCGAGCTGGCGTTCGGCTTGATCAAGTGGTTCGGTGTCGGATATCTGCTGTGGCTGGCGTGGAAACAGTGGCGGGCGCAACCAGAGGCCATGGACGATTCGTCTGCGCCGCGCCCCATTGGCAGGCCGCTGAGCCTTGTGTTGCGCGGTTTTGTAGTCAACGCCAGCAATCCGAAGGCAATCGTTTTCATACTTGCTGTACTGCCGCAGTTTCTCGATCCGCAACGGCCGTTGCTGCTGCAGTACAGCGAGATGGCCGCGACCATGGTGGTGGTCGATCTGATCGTCATGGCTGGCTACACCGGCCTCGCGGCGAAGGTGCTGCGCCTGCTGCGTACGCCGCGCCAGCAGCGCTTGGTCAACCGTAGTTTCGCCGCGGCGTTTGCCGGTGCGGCGGCGCTACTGGCCACCGTACGGCGCGCAGTCGCATGAGCGAGCAGCGCACGACGCGCGTCTGGATTGATGCCGACGCCTGTCCGCGCGCGGCCAAGGATCAAGTGATCAAGTTCGCGCTAAAGCGCCGGTTCGAGGTGCTGCTGGTCGCCGGGCAGAGTCAGGTGAAGCCGGCATTCGCCTGTGTCCGGTTGATCGTGGTGCCGAGCGGGCCGGATGCGGCCGATGACTACCTGGTCGAGCACGCTACTCCTGGCGACTTGGTGATCTGCAGTGATGTGCCGCTGGCCGATCGCCTGGTGAAGAAGGGCGTGGTGGCGCTCGATCCGCGTGGGCGCGAGTTCGACGAGCGCAACATGGGCGAGCGGTTGGCGGTGCGCAACCTGTTCACCGACCTGCGTGATCAGGGCCAGATGGGCGGCGGTCAGGCAGCCTATGGCGAACGCGACCGGCAGGCGTTCGCCAATGCCTTGGACCGCTTGTTGACGCAGCTATCGAGAGCTCGCTGAGCTGCGTCAGTCTGGCGTTCAACCGCAAAGATACGTGCCGGTACCTACGGCAATCAGGGTGCCCAGCTCGTTGTGCAGCTCCGAGCGCACAACCGCAACCTTGTTGCCCGAGCGCAGTAGCTCCGCGCTGGCACTGAAACGGGTGCCGCGGCCTGGGCGCAAATAGTCGATGCGCAGGTCGATGGTACCCAGTCGGGAAAGCCGTGCGGCACGCTCCTGGGTCGTCAGGTGGCGATGCTTGTCGAAGGCGCCGAGCATTGCCATTGCGCCTCCTGCGACATCCAGCAGCGAGGCGATCACGCCGCCATGCAGGATGCCATGGACGAAATTGCCCACCAGCTCCGCCTTCATGGGTAAATGCATGACCACCCGTGACGTCGATATCTCATCGAGCTCTATGCCTATTGCCTGGTTGAACGGGATGCGCTCGAACATCTGGCGTACCGCCTGGGCCTGCTCAGCGAGCAGTGCATCGTCGTGATTCATGTTCTGTCATCCCGTGGGTGTACGACCAAGCTGCCCGATGTTCTACGAGCTGAACAGAGCAGCGGCAAGAGCACCCGCGGCTTTGGCGATTTTCGCGCAAAAAAAATCCCGGGCGGTCCCGGGATTTTCATGGTTGCGTGAATCAGTCTTCGTTAGTCATTTCCAGAACGCGGTCGACCAGCTTGTAGATGCCCGAAGCGGCTTCGCTGATGGACTGCGCCAACATGTACGCAGGCGTGGTAACCAGCCGGTGCTTATCGTCTACGACGATCTCGGTCACTTCACAGGCCTGGTGCTCGGCGCCCATCTCGCCAACCGCCTTGGCTGCGTCGGCGTCGTCGCTGCCCAGCGTGCAGACCACGCCGGCACCGAAAATCTGTGCTGCCATGGTCGGTGCGATGCACATCATCCCGATCGGCTTGCGTGCTTCGACGAAGGCCTGGGCCAATGCAATGACTTCGGGCAATGCCTTGCTGGCCACGCCTTCGGTGGCAAAGGTCGACAGGTTCTTCGCGGCCCCGAAGCCGCCAGGGATGATCAATGCATCGAAATCCTCGGCGCGGGCTTCGCGCAGGTCCTTGATCTCGCCGCGAGCCAAGCGGGCCGACTCGGTCAGCACATTGCGAGACTCAGGCATCTCGTCCCCGGTCAGGTGGTTGATCACATGCATCTGCGCGATGTTGGGCGCGAAGCACTGCACCTTTGCGCCGCGCTGATCCAGGCGCAATAGGGTAATGACGCTTTCGTAGATCTCCGAGCCGTCGTAGACGCCACAGCCGGAAAGAATCACGGCGACTTTCTTGTTCATAGCGGTACTCCTGGTTTAGTTCAACGGCCCTGCGGAGGGCACGGCGGATGCGTTCGATGCTAATACCTGAGACGGTTCCAGGTAAGCCCCGCATGTTCCTTTGGATTCGCCTGATACGCCGGTGTTCATTGCCATAGGTCTGGCATGCCGGTTTGCGCTTGATCAAAGCACTGGCAGTTGCCGGCGGGGGTGGCGATAATGGGACTGTTTCGGAGGCTCGGCAGAAAATGGTGCTGTCATCATTTCGTCATGTGCCGGGCCTATAAACGTCATATTCGCCCGTACTGCGGGCCAGGAGTCCGTCGTGAGTTTCGTTGCTGCCAGCCGGCTGTTTCCCGCTACTCGTTTGCGTCGCAACCGCCGTGATGATTTCTCCCGCCGCCTGGTGCGTGAGAACGTACTCACGGTCGATGACCTGATCCTGCCGGTGTTCGTGCTTGATGGCGAAAATCGTCGTGAGCCTGTGCCTTCGATGCCGGGGGTGGAGCGCCTGTCCATCGACCTGTTGCTCGAGGAGGCCGAGGAACTGGTGGCGCTGGGCATTCCGGCGCTGGCGCTGTTCCCGGTGACGCCGCTGGAGAAGAAATCTCAAGACGCGGCCGAGGCCTGGAATCCCGACGGCATCGCCCAGCGCGCCACCCGCGCCCTGCGCGCGCGTTTCCCGGAGCTTGGGATCATCACCGACGTCGCGCTCGATCCCTTCACCACTCACGGTCAGGACGGCATCCTCGACGATAACGGTTACGTGCAGAACGACGTGACTGTCGATGCGCTGGTCCGGCAGGCGCTCTCCCACGCTGAGGCAGGCGCTCAGGTAGTTGCACCATCCGACATGATGGATGGCCGTATCCAGGCTATCCGCGAGGCGCTGGAAGTGGCCGAGCATCACAATGTGCGCATCATGGCCTACTCGGCGAAGTACGCGAGTGCGTATTACGGCCCGTTCCGCGATGCAGTCGGCTCGGCGGCCAACTTAGGCAAGAGCAACAAGAATACTTATCAGATGGACCCGGCCAATGGTGACGAGGCGCTGCACGAAGTGGGCGCCGATCTGGCCGAAGGTGCGGACATGGTGATGGTCAAGCCCGGTCTTCCTTACCTGGACATCGTCTGGCGCGTCAAAGATGCCTTCAAGGCGCCGACCTTCGTCTATCAGGTCAGCGGCGAGTACGCCATGCACATGGCCGCCATCCAGAATGGCTGGCTGAGCGAGGCCGTCATCCTTGAGTCTTTGGTCGGCTTCAAGCGTGCCGGGGCCGATGGCATCCTGACTTACTTCGCCAAACAGGCGGCACATCAATTAAAACGGGGCCAGTGAGCCCTTTCGAGGCAAAGCGATGATCAACCAGGGACTCAGCGAAAAGGATCTGCAGGACGCCGTGGTCGGCGAGGTGCTGGAACAGACGTTGCCCGAGGTGGTGTCTGCGCCACTGGAAGTCGTCGAGGAGACGCCGGTCGCGCTGGTGACCAACCTGGACGACAGTGCGCTGTACATCCATCGCGAGCTTTCGCAGCTTCAGTTCAACGTCCGCGTGCTCGAGCAGGCGCTGGATGAGTCCTATCCGCTGCTGGAGCGGCTGAAGTTCCTGCTGATCTTCTCCAGCAACCTCGATGAGTTCTTCGAGATCCGTGTCGCCGGCCTGAAGAAGCAGGTTACCTTCGCCCGCGAGCAGGCGGGTGCCGACGGCCTGCAGCCGCATCAGGCGCTGGCACGGATTTCCGAGCTGGTGCACGAGCAGGTGGACCGGCAGTACGCGATCCTCAATGAGGTGCTGCTGCCTGAGCTGACCAAGCACAAGATCCGCTTCATTCGCCGTCGCAACTGGACGGTCAAGCTCAAGACCTGGGTGCGTCGCTACTTCCGTGACGAGATCGCGCCGATCATCACCCCGATCGGCCTCGATCCGACGCATCCGTTCCCACTGCTGGTCAACAAGAGCCTCAACTTCATCGTCGAGCTGGAAGGCATCGATGCCTTCGGCCGCGATTCGGGGCTGGCCATCATTCCGGCGCCGCGCCTGCTGCCGCGGGTGATCCGCGTGCCGGAAGCGGTGGGCGGCGAGGGCGACAACTTCGTTTTCCTCTCGTCGATGATCCATGCCCACGCCGATGATCTGTTCCACGGCATGCGGGTCAAGGGTTGCTATCAGTTCCGCCTGACGCGCAACGCCGACCTTTCGGTGGATACCGAGGATGTCGAGGACCTGGCGCGGGCGCTGCGGGGCGAGCTGATTTCCCGGCGCTATGGCGATGCGGTGCGCCTGGAGGTGGCCGATACCTGCCCGCAGCACCTGGCCGACTTCCTGCTCAAGCAGTTCGGCCTGAGCGAGAGCGAGCTGTACCGCGTCAACGGCCCGGTCAATCTCACGCGGCTGTTCAGCGTCACCAGCCTGGACAGCCATCCGGAGCTGCAGTACGCGCCCTTCACCCCGGCGATCCCGAAGCTGCTGCAGAACAGCCAGAACATCTTCAGCGTCGTCGCCAAGCAGGACATCCTGCTGCTGCACCCCTTCGAGTCCTTCACGCCGGTGGTCGACCTGTTGCGTGAGGCGGCGAAGGATCCCTGCGTGCTGGCGGTCAAGCAGACGCTGTATCGCTCGGGCGCCAACTCGGAAATCGTCGATGCTCTGGTGGAAGCAGCGCGCAATGGTAAGGAAGTCACCGCGGTCATCGAGCTGCGCGCACGTTTCGACGAGGAGTCCAACCTGCAGCTGGCGAGCCGCCTGCAACAGGCCGGCGCGGTGGTCATCTACGGCGTGGTGGGCTACAAGACCCACGCCAAGATGATGCTCATCCTGCGCCGCGAGAACGGCGAGCTGCGGCGCTATGCGCATCTGGGCACGGGCAACTATCACGCCGGCAATGCGCGCCTGTATACCGACTACAGCATGCTCACCTCCGACGATGCGCTGTGCGAAGATGTGTCGAAGCTGTTCAGCCAGCTGATCGGCATGGGCAAGACCATGCGCATGAAAAAGCTGCTGCATGCGCCGTTCACCCTGAAGAAAGCGCTGCTCGACCTGATCGCCCAGGAAACCCAGCACGCCAGCGAAGGCAAGGCAGCGCACATCATTCTCAAGGTCAACTCGCTGACCGATCCGAAGATGATCAAGGCGCTGTACAAGGCCAGCCAGACCGGCGTGCGCGTCGATCTCATCGTGCGCGGCATGTGCTGCCTGCGCCCGGGCATCGCCGGGGTCTCGCACAATATTCATGTGCGTTCGATCATCGGTCGTTTTCTTGAGCACAGCCGGGTGTTCTATTTCCAGAACGACGGGGACGAGAAACTCTATCTCTCCAGCGCCGACTGGATGGAGCGCAATCTTGATCGTCGGGTGGAGACCTGTTTCCCGGTGGAAGGCAAGAAGCTGGTCATGCGGGTGAAGAAGGAGCTGGAAGGCTTCCTCAGCGACAACACGCAGAGCTGGGTTCTGCAACCTGATGGCAGCTATCTGCGCATCAGCCCCACCGGTAACCAGAATGCGCGCAACATACAGAGTACGTTGTTGGAGCGTCTCACCGGGCCGCAGGTCGGCGTGCGCTGAGTCAGGTGTTTCCCGCGGCGCGTTTTCAGGCATGTGGCTGGCGCGCGCCGCGTCGGCCTGGCTGAGGAGGCGAAGACTGGTTACCTGTATCATCAAGGGCCCCTAGGGCCCTTGTGTCATTTCATCCGCAGTTCGTAGCCCGCGCGCGCGAGCCAGGCGGCTTCGGCCTCGAAGTCGGCCCTGGTCAGTGGGTTCGCGCCCAGCCAGCCGGTCGGGAAGATCAGCTCCAGGCCCCGTTCGGTCGCCTTTAGCTGCACCTCGGAGACGGCGTTGGCACCGCGGATGTGATGGAACAGGATGGCGAAGCGCAGCAGGATGCACAGTCGCACCAGTGCGTCGGCGTCGGGGCCAATTTCACCAAACTTGTCCTGGGGGATGTTGCGCCGATGGCCGCGTACCAGCAGCGCCAATACCAGTTGATCCTGGCGGGAAAAGCCGGGTAGATCGGAGTGCTCGATCAGGTAGGCCCCGTGCTTGTGGTAATGGTAGTGGGCGATATCAAGACCTACCTCATGCACGCGGGCGGCCCAGGCGAGCAGTTCGCGATGCCAGTCCTGATCAAGATTCCAGGCCTCTGCCACCTGATCGAATGCTTCCAGTGCCTTGGCTTCGACTCGTGCGGCCTGCTCCATGTCGACGTGGTAGCGCTCCATGAGGAAGCTCAGCGAACGGTCGCGAATGTCTTCGTCATGGTGACGGCCGAGCAGGTCATACAGCACGCCTTCGCGCAGGGCGCCTTCGGAATGAGTCATGCTGCTGAGTTCGAGCGCATCAAAGATCGCTTCGAGAATCGCCAGGCCGGCAGGGAATACCCCGCGGCGATCCGGCTTAACCCCATCGATGTCGATCTTCTCAACATCGCCGAGCTTGAAGAGCTTGCGCTTGAGCCAACCCAAACCTTCAGTATTGACCTCGCCGTTACCGAAGCCGCCGCTTTTGATGGCTAGCCCGACAGCGCGGATGGTGCCTGATGCGCCGATCGATTCCTGCCAGCCAAGCCGGCGCAGGCCGTGTTCGATGCCCATCAGCTCGACCCGTGCCGCGGTGTAGGCCTGGGCGTAGCGGGCCGGAGTGATCTTGCCGTCGCGGAAGAAACGCTGGGTGTAGCTCACACAGCCCATTTGCAGGCTTTCGCGCAGCTGCGATTCGAAGCCCTCGCCAATGATGAACTCGGTGCTGCCCCCGCCGATATCGGCCACCAGGCGGCGACCCGGGGTGCCCGGAATGGTGTGCGATACACCGAGATAGATCAGGCGTGCTTCTTCGCGGCCGGAAATGACCTCAACCTGATGGTTGATGATCTCTTCGGCGCGACGGATGAATGTGGCGCGATTGCGCGCTTCGCGCAGGGCATTGGTGCCGACGATGCGTACGGCGCCCTGCGGCAGGTGATTGACCAGCTGGGCGAAGCGTCGCAGGCATTCGAGCCCGCGTTGCATGGCAGCTTCGTCGAGCAGGCGATTGTCGTCGATGCCGGCGGCCAGCTGGACCTTCTCGCCAAGTCGTTCGAGGATGCGCATTTCGCCGTTGCTGGTGCGGGCGAGCACCATGTGGAAACTGTTCGAGCCCAGATCCAGGGCGGCGATCATGGGGAAGGTCTCAGCGGTGGTCTGGCGCATTGGGCGGTCTCGATGCAAAACCCCGACATCCTGACATGATCGATCCCATCCGCCAACGCAGTCGTCGCCGCACCAGGCTGCACGTCAGGCGTGCTCGTCACGTGCACTTGGGTCTGCGGCTTTCGGTCCGCTCCCAGTAGGGCTATGATGGCGACCTTTCCGTTCCGACCCTGGAGAAAATCCATGAGCGAATACATCAACAATGTCAGCGACAGCAGTTTCGAGCAGGACGTCCTCCAGGCCGACGGTCCCGTGCTGGTCGACTACTGGGCTGAATGGTGTGGCCCCTGCAAGATGATCGCGCCGGTTCTCGACGAGATCGCCAAGGACTACGAAGGCCGCCTGAAGGTTTGCAAGCTGAACATCGACGAGAATCAGGAAACCCCGCCGAAGTATGGCGTGCGTGGTATTCCGACGCTGATGCTGTTCAAGAACGGCAATGTCGAAGCGACCAAGGTGGGCGCGCTGTCCAAGTCGCAGCTGGCTGCTTTCCTCGACAGCAATATCTGAGTCCGCGGAAGTTCCCTTCTAAAGCCCTCGCAGATGCGGGGGCTTTTTTTATCGGCAGGGTGGACGCTTCGCCTGTGCGGTGCTAAATTCGGCCTCGCGACGCTTTCTTGCGTCGCCCTCTGCATGCCGTCGCCGACGCACTTCAGCCTCATAAAGCACAACGAACTCGTTCGTCTCTTGCTGCGCGGCTTCTCAAGCTAATCGCTTTCTACATCCTTCCTGACTCTTTCTATGAATCTGACCGAACTCAAGCAAAAGCCCATCACCGAACTGCTGGAAATGGCCGAACAGATGGGCATCGACAACATGGCCCGTTCGCGCAAGCAGGACGTGATTTTCTCCCTGCTCAAGAAGCACG
>Ga0189292_10268_pt1 | contig 20594 bp, 18 predicted proteins | sample UW1oraminimetaG_FD_130317 | JGI IMG/M metagenome (GOLD analysis project Ga0189292, IMG submission 130317) | Marine microbial communities from the Costa Rica Dome - UW179A-orange mini metaG | ecosystem: Environmental > Aquatic > Marine > Oceanic > Photic zone | place: Costa Rica: the Eastern...
CTTCCTGATCACCATGCCGATGATCGCGCCGTCGTTGGCCGCGGGCGGCATGCTCTCCTTCGCCCTGTCGCTGGACGATCTGGTACTGGCGAGCTTCGTCTCCGGTCCCGGTTCTACCACCCTGCCTATGGAGATCTTCTCCGCCGTGCGCCTTGGCGTGAAGCCGGAGATCAACGCGGTGGCCAGCCTGATTCTGCTCAGCGTGTCGCTGGCGACGTTCCTCGCCTGGTATCTCACCCGTCGCGCCGAGAAGCGCCGCATTCGCGCGATGCAGCAGGCGATGGATGAAACCGCTGGCAATCCCACATGGCGTCAGGTGATCGACAGCCGCAAGGTGCTGGTACCGCCGTCAGCTCATACCTGACCGCCAGACGCACTGGCTGACGCCCATAGCGGGTGCCATGACTGCAGCGCAGTGCCGCGCCTTTCGAGGTGCGGCGCTGCGCCGACATTGCGCAGCTTCAAGCGCATTCGAGGCTGTTGTCTCTCAGCGCCGGCCCGAAGCGAGGCAAGCAGGCTCAGCGCTGCGCTTCTGCCTCCAGCAAAGCCTCTTCCACCTCGCGCTCCAGGGCATAGGCTGGGCGCTCAACGGCGCGATGGTCCAGCGTGTAGCGCCGTGCGAACTCGGCGACGCCCCATTCCAGATACTGTTCGACGTGCTTGAGCTCATGGGCCCAGAGTGCGACGTTGTCCTGCGCGTCGCTGGCATGGCGGAAGACGATGACGTCGATCAGGGTGACGGCGTTGACGTCGGGGTTGCGCAGCAGGGTGTTGCTGGCATTCAGCGCCACCTCGTCGCCGACGCGGTAGTGCGCGCTTTCCAGCACGGCGAGATCGAAAAAGGGTTCGAGCTGCGAGCGGATATGCAGCGGCATCGGCTCGACACCGCCGGCGATCAGGCGGTCCCGCGACTGCTGGATCCAGTTCTGCAGCGCCAGCGTGGTCATGCGCTGTACGCGGTCGTATACCGCCTGGGTATCGGTTGCCGAACCGGGTACGCATAGGCAAGTGCCGCTGAAGCAGATCGGTTGCTGGCCGGGCGGGCAGGCGATCTGCGCCGAAGCCCGCTCGCTAGCAAACGCTACGAATGCGAGCAGCAGGGGCGTACAGCGAAGAAGCTTGGTGAACGACACGCGAAGTCCTCGAAGGCGAGGGCGAGCCCCGGGCCGGTGCGCACTATAGCCGTGCGCCCGGGGCTCGCGAAGAGGGCCTTCAGATCACCGGCGATGCAGCGCTCACCACACGCAGGGCCAGACCTTCGTAGGGGTCGAGGTTGAAGGTCAGCTCGCAGTTCTCGGTGAGGTCGCCTTCGACGCGCTCGTGGATGATGTCCACTACCGGGCCGGGCGCAACGCCGGGCAGGCAGACGGTTTCGCTGATGGTCTCGGCGCTGAAATTCAACGCAGTGATCTGTACGCCTTTGCCGGCCGGCAGCTCATGGACCATGATCAGCAGCCCCGGCGCCTGCACATCAGGTATCAGGATCTGCTTGCTCGCGGCGATGTCGTAGGCCTGCCGCACGCTAAGGATGCGCTTGAGCTGGCAGGCGAACGAGCCCGTGGTCTGCAGCTGCTCGGCCAGGCTGCCGTATAGCGAACGCGCCTTCGGCAGTCCTTCTGCAGAGACGGAGGTCTCCGGTGCAAGATCAGCCAGGTCATAGCCGCCACGATTGATCCAGCGAGTGTCGCCGTCGCCCATCAGGTGCTCGACCTCTTCGGCGGCCAACGGCAGGGCGCCAACCAGATCCCAGCCGGAGAGGGCGAATACACCGGGCTGCATGGCATTGAACATCACCAGCAGGATATGCAGGCGCTGGATCTGCTCCACTTCGGCCGGACCGATGGCGTCCAGATCGCGAATGTTCAGCGCTGCTGCGATCACGCTGGCGGTGGTGCAGGCCACGCCGTTGGTGACGAACTTGAGGTTGTAGGGCGCATGCTCGCCGGTCAGCCGTTCGTACAGCTCCTCACGGATCAGCTCACGCAGATGCCCGCCGGGCAGCGTCTGGCCCTTGTAGTGGTAGTGGTCGTAGGCGTGCAGGGTCCAGAAATGCACCAGCTCCAGGGTCAGCTCGTCGTGGTTCTGCAGTGCATGGATCAGCGAGGCTGGGTCGATGCCGAAGGCGTGCACTTCGCGCAGCATCATGCGCAGGAACTCGGTGTCGCCGGTGACCAGCGCGTGGTGATAGGCCGGCCGGGTGATGAAGTCGTAGGACAGGTCGGCGCCGCCGTGGGACATGGCGGCGATATCGTCGATGGTCAGGTTCAGCTCTTGGAAGCTGAAGCCACCGGCCTTGCGGATCGCGCCGGCGAGCAGCTGGTTGCCGGTTACCGAGAGCGGATGACCTTCGGACCAGGCAGTGCCCTCGGCGCGCCGCTCGACACCGAGAAAGCCGTTGGCGTCCAGGCGCAGCATGCGCGCCCCAGCCACGTCGATGGCATGCAGGGCATCGCCGATGATCAGCTGCTGAGCGGCGAACGTCGGATCGAGCCAATTCAGCGACGGCTGACCTTCCTTGAAGTAATGCAGGTAGACCCAGCGTCTGACCTTGCCGTCGACCCCGGTGACTTCCCCGGTGACGCTCCAGTCGGTGTCCTTGATGCCGGGCTCGAAGAAGATCACCCGCTGCAGCTGACCTACGATGTAGTGCTTTTCATGCAGACGGTCCACTACCGGCGGCTCAAGGTTGACCGAATCGCGCTCAGGCGGCACATCGGGCAGCAGTTCCCAGTCCTCTTCGCGGATCTCGACCATGTGGTAGAGCCCCGGATAGTCGCCATAGGCCATTTCCGCAAGGCGGAAGTCCGCGCCCTTGCCGGTGTGAGCCGGGACGATATCGTCGATGACGATGGCGTTATGCGCGGCAGCGACACGGCTGAGCTTCAACATCTGCTCTTCGGTGCCCAGCTTCGGGTCGATATCAAAGCTGATGCGGTCGAAGTTGCCATCGATGGTCGGCGTGTACTCGCGTCCGCTCAAGCCACCAGAGCGCTTCATCGGGCCGTTGTGGATACCTTGCACCCCGAGTTCGGACAGCGCGCTCCACAGCCGATCATTTCCCAGCGTTTCGAGCACCGAGCAACCCTCGGGAGTGATGATCGCCGCCGGGTACGCGGTGAACCATACCGAGCCTATGGCGCTGGCATCACGCGGGCGGGACTGGGCGTAGGGCCGCTGCCAGAGTCGCGCCTGGCCGGCGTATAGACGCGACCGCTCACGGGCCGCATGCAACATGGACTGGTCGACCAGCCACTGGATATAGCTATTGTCTGGAGTAGTCATTCGACGTCGGTTCCCGCTGCGCTAAGGGAATAAATGTTATCGTTTGAGTCGAGCGCCTCGGCATCGTTGCATCGAATTTGCCCGAGCCAAGACTGCCGCTGCCTGGGAACCGAGCCACAGCTGGCGCCTCGAAATGCCCAAGCGATAGCATCCGCTACCGTACTGCCAGCCAATCGTGGAGTTTCGATAGTGCGTGTTCCCCTGCTTTCCGCGTGGCGATCGTTGTCCGGTTTTGGCCTGCTGCTGGGCACGCTGTTCTTCTGCGCAGCGCTGACGCCTTCGCTGGTGCCACGCTCGACACTAAGCCAGGGCGTGCTGGCCGGCGCGGCGCTGGCGGTCGGCTATGGCCTCGGTGTGCTCTGGCGCTGGCTGTGGCGCTATCTGGACCTGCCGGAACGCCCCGAGCATCTGCGCGAACGGGTCAATCTGGTGATTGCCGCCATCTGCGTACCCTTGGCGGGCTACTTTCTCAGCCAGGTCGCCGGCTGGCAGAACGCGGTGCGTGCGCTGATGGGCATGGAGCCGGTAAGCAGTGCCCATTTGATCGAGGTGGTCCTCACCGCGCTGGCGACCTTTCTCATTCTGCTGACGCTGGCCCGCCTCTATCGGCTGGTGTCTCGTTTCGTCTCACGCCATGCCGACCGCATCCTGCCGCGCCGGGTGGCCAACGTCATCGGCGTGCTGGTGGCGCTCGCGCTGTTCTGGTCGCTGGCGACCGATGTTCTGGTGGCACAGACGCTGCGGGTGCTGGATGCTTCGTTCGCCCAGTACGACGCACTGATCGAGCCGGAAACGGCGCCGCCCGATTCGCCACTGAAAAGCGGCAGTGCGGCCTCCGCGCTGCGCTGGGAAGAACTGGGCCGCACCGGTCGCGGCTTTATCGGCTCCGGTCCATCCGCGGCAGATATCTCGGCGGTGAGCGGCCAGCCCGCGCTGGACCCGATTCGCATCTACGTCGGCCTGCGTGCGGCCGAAACGCCGCGCCAGCGAGCTCGGCTGGCGCTTAGCGAACTGCAGCGCAGCGGCGCCTTCGAGCGCTCGGTACTGGTGCTGGTGACGCCAACCGGCACCGGATGGATCGATCCCGCTGCGATGAACGCCGTGGAATACCTGCACCATGGCGACATCGCCAGCGTCGCATTGCAGTATTCCTACCTGAACAGCCCACTGGCATTGCTGGTGGAGGCGGACTACGGCCGCGACGTGGCCCGCGCGCTGTTCGCGGAGATCTACGCCTACTGGACGCAGCTGCCGCCCGAACGTCGGCCGCGCCTGTATCTGCACGGGCTGAGCCTCGGCGCCCTGCATTCGCAACGCTCGTGGGAGCTGCACGAGCTGCTCGGCGATCCCATTCATGGCGCGCTGTGGAGCGGGCCGCCGTTTCGCAGCGACCTGTGGCGCAGCCTCACCGACAGTCGCAACGAGGGCAGCCCGGAGTGGCGCCCACAGTTCCGCGATGGTCGCTTCGTGCGCTTCATGAACCAGCAGGGCACACCGGAGCCCGCCGATGCACCCTGGGGGCCGATGCGTCTGCTCTATCTGCAGTACGCCAGCGACCCGATCACCTTCTTCGACCATCGCTATGCCTGGCGCCGGCCGGATTGGATGAGCGAGCCGCGCGGGCCGGACGTGTCGCCGTCGCTGCGCTGGTTTCCGCTGGTGACCATGCTGCAGCTGGCGGTAGACATGGCAGTGACCACACCGACACCGCCCGGCTACGGCCACGTCTATGCGCCGGCCGACTATGTCGATGCCTGGCGGATCGTCAGCGCCCCGGCAGGCTGGAGCGACGCCGCGCTGCAGCGCCTGAAGCAGCATCTGGCGCAGGAGCTGGCCCGCGCCAGCGAGGAGGACAGCGAAGAAGCCGCCTACGGCAACCGCGGCGGCTGAGCGGCGCGCACTGGCCTCGCCCGGGCTCGCCGTGGTCGAACACGCAGGCGGCGCCAGCCCAGCAGTACGCCGCTGACGGCGATCGCCAGCATGCCGGCGCTGAACGCCAGCAGCAGGCCGTCACGCAGCAGCGGCCGTTGCAGCAAGGGCAGCCAGTCCCAGCTGTGCAGCAGCTTGAACATCCAGCGCACCGCACGCCGGCGCTGGTCCAGCTGCTCAATCACGGTGCCGCTGTAGGGATCGATGTGCAGCCAGGTCGCGGCCGGATCGTCGAAACGCACCCGCAGCAGCGGCAAGCGGCGCGGCAGATGGCTGTAAAGGCTTGGTTCGCTGCGGGCGTAGTAGTGGAAATCCTCCTGTTCCAGCCAGTCGAAGTGCAGCGGCTGTTCCGGCCAGGCCTCGCGGACCTGGCGCTCCAGCACCGCGCGCTCAAGGTGCTCCTGCGCCGGCCCGGCGGATGCCACGGGCAGAATTCGCGTCTCGCCCCCTGCATCGATGCCGACCAGATAGGGCTGCTCGCCGAGCATGTGCCACTGCAGCTCCACCGGTTCGATATCGGCCTCGCGGAATCGGGCCTGTGCGGAGACAAGGTCCGTCTTGACCGCCTCTGCGTTCAGCGGCGTACTTCTTAGCGCGGCGGCCTCGATGGTCGAACGTTTCTCGAACAGCCCCCAGGGCTCCATCGACAGCATGCCGCTGACCAGCCAGACCAGCAGCACGACGCCGGCCAGTAGCCCGCCGACGTGGTGCACACGGCCAGCGCCGGTCGGGTAGGGCGAGTGCGAGCCGTTGCGGTAACGCCCGGCGAAGCGCCAGCGCAGCAGGCCGATCAGCATGCCCAGCACCGCAGCCAGTAACGCGCCGTAGACCAGCGCCACCGACCAGAGCGCCTTCGGCATCACCTCGCGCAACGGATAGAGCCAGTGCAGCCAGGCGCCCAGGAGGTTCCAGGCGCGCTCGTGGGCAGTGGCGTCGCGCACCACCAGCCCGGTGTGGCTGGAAACGTACAGCAGACGCCCTTCGGCATCGTTCGCCTGCACCCGATACAGCGGTCGCTCGCGGGCTAGGGCGTGGTTGCGCGTCCAGGCATCCTCCTCGACCTGATCGAGCAAGCGCACCTCGGCGCCGTCCGCGAACTGCCGCGCGCTGGCCAGAGCCTCGGCAGCACCGATGTGCTCGATCCGCCAGCCGCTGCGCGCATCGACTACCAGCAACGGGCCGTCGCCGTAGTCCAACAGATAGCGCGGCGAGCCACCGGCACCGGTCAGGCGCAGGCTGAGCGGGGTACGCGGATCGCCACTGGCGGCAAGCGCCGCACCCGGCGCGATGCAGCAGCCGGCATCCAGCGGTGCCAGTCGCGCCAGATGCTCGGCCGGTGTCAGCTTGGGATAGCCGACGAAGAGCATCACCACGCCGCTGACGATCCAGAGCAGGACGAACAGACCGAGCCCGATGCCCAGCCAGCGGTGTGCGAGGTACAGATAGCGTTTCATGCCGGTCAGAAGTCCAGAGTCATGGCCGCATACAGCGCGCGGCCATCACCCGGCGCATGCAGTGTCTCGGCGCCGTCGTACCAGACGTACTCGTAGTAACGGTCGGTGAGGTTCTTCAGCTGCAGGTCGACGGCCAGCTGCTCGGTCAGCTGGTAGCTGACGCCCAGGTTGAATAGTACGTAGCCGCCGAACTTGCCCTGGGTGTTCTCGCGTTCGAGGTAGTAGTCGGTCTGGCCGTTGAGCCAGGCGCTGAGCTGCAGGTCCGGCGTCGCCTGGTAGGTGCTGCCGGCCGAGTACAGCCGCTGCGGCACGTGGTCGATCTGCTGGCCCTGACTGGCCGGCAGGCTCGGGTCGGCCTTCTCGATTTCGGAGAACTGCCAGGAGTGCGCCAGCCACAGATTCAGATCGCTGGCAGGGTAGAGGTTGAGCTGGGCGTCGTAGCCCCAGCGGCGGGTCTGCCCGAGGTTTTCCGATTCACCGCTGGGGTCATTGAGCCGGCGCCGCACCTCGTCAGTGGCCACCTGTTCCCAGTAGGCGACGCGCCCGTCGATCCAGTGCGCCGGGCTGAACTTGATGCCAGTCTCCCAGCCATCGTTGATCGACGGCGAGAGATCGCTGGTGCGCGGCGGCACCTTGTAGGCGGCCGCGCCAGTGCCGATCTGGAAGGTCCGGCCCCAGTTGCCATACAGGCTCAGCTGCTCGATGGGGGTGTAGATCAGGCTGATCTTCGGCTGCTCGATGCTGCCGTAGTCATTGATGGCGTAATCGCTGCCACTCAGCTCGTCGGTGAAGTCGCCGCGAATGCGGTCGACGCGAAACGCCGGGATGATCTTCAGTGATTCCACCGGCTGGATTACCGCCTGCAGGTAGGCGCCGTAGCTGTCGTAGTCGAAGCGCTGGTCGCGGGTCTGGCTCACGACCTGGCGCTCGACGGTGGTGTAGCGCTCGCTGCGGTTGCGCTGCTGTTCGGTATCCAGCCCGCCTTCGAGCGCCAGGTCATGGAGCCAGGACACGTCCGGCCGGTAGGTCAGCGAGGTGCGTGCGCCGTATTGCTTCTCCTCGCTGGTGCGCCGCTGTTGCGGCTGGGCCTGGGAGAAACGCACCCAGCGGTCGTCGTCCAGGGTGTTGAGCCAGACCTTGGTCGCCCAGCTGAGATCGCTGGCCAGCTGGCTGTCCAGATGCAGGCTGAGCTGGTTCATGCGCCGCTCGCCCATGTCGCTGGACGACAGCGCGTAGGACTGGCGTGGCGAGTGTCGTGCGTCCTCACGGGAAAGGTAACCGGGCTCGTCGGCCTCGGCCTCGTAGTGCCGGGCGATCAGGCCAAGGCGCCAGTTACCGGCATCCGGCGTGTAGAACCATTTGCCGGACAGGCTGGTGCGCTCGCTGCCGGCATGGTCGCGGTAGCCATCGCTCTTCTGCTGGCCGATGAAGTAGTTCTGCGTCCAGTTGCCGCTTTCGATGCCCTTGGCCAGCTGCAGCTCCTGGGTGTCGTAGCTGCCGTAGCGCAGCCGCGCCTTACCGTAGTCGCCACCGATGCGCGACTGCACGGCGACGTTGCCGGCGATGTTGTACAAGCCGTAGCGCGGATCGTTGGTGCCACGCACCACCTCGATGCCGTCGATTTCCAGCGGGAACAGCATGTCCAGATAGGGCATGTTGCCGTCGTTGCTGTTGCTGGGGATGCCGTCGATCAGCAGCTTGACCGCATTGACCTCGCCCTCGCCATTGAAGCCGCGAAAGGACAGCTTGCCGGAGCTGGTGCCCTGGCCGAATTCGGTGAGCATCACCCCAGGCGCACGACGGAACAGCTCCCAGCTGTAGAGCACCGGCTGCTGTTCGAGGATGTCGCCGCCGAGCAGATCGACCGAGCTGATCACGCTGCTGGTCGGCAGGCCACCACCCGACTGGGTCGCGGTGACGGTGCTGCTGCCCAGCGATAGCGCGGAGGCGGCGGTATCGGCAAGGCTTGTCGGCAGATAGGCGGCGGCGATGGCCACGATAAACAGACGGAGCAGCGCAGGGCGCCGCGAAGGGTGCGCAGGATGGTCGAGCATCTCGCATGTTCCTTGTGCAACAGGCATGGCCATACGGCGAATGGCCGCAGGCAGACGCCAACACGCAACCATCGGCTGGTGCAGGCAGTTCAGGCGTGGCAACGAGGGGTGACGCCGGCGGCGTCAGGCGAGGGGGGAAGCGCGAGGGTTGAGGGCTGGCCACTGTTGCCGTGGCGACGGTCGATGGACGCGTGATTCGGCGAGCCGGGCCAGGTGGCCGGCGGTGTGTTGCGGCAGTTGCGGCGCTGCACCGGGCAGCGCCGCCAGTCCCACCGAACCGGCACAGCAGCAGCAAGGCGGCATCCCGCCATGAGCGCTCGGCTCATGCTCGCCATGGGTCGTCGGCTGGTGCAGCGAGTGCGCCTGCTGCACCTGCGCCTGCATTAGCGGGCAATGCCCACTCCAGCCGAGCAGCCGCTTGGTCTCTGCCGGCAGCAGTCCCGACAGCGGCATGCTCAGCAGATGGATCAGCAGGGCCAGGCTGGCGAGCCAGGCAGGGAGGCGGCGGCGTGTCATCGGCAATCCGATCAGGCGCAGGTGCGAATGGCGTTCATGATAGGAACGACTCTCAGCATAAAGAGTTGAGCAAACTCAAGAATGTCGTCAATCGCGGCGCTACCCGAAGCAATGTTCCGGGTAGCGCGAGACAACAACTCAGCGGGCGTCGAGCAGCGCCTGCGCCGCGTCGGCGGGCTGGCCGGCGAGCTGGCGCTGCGCCTGCTTCTGCTGCTTGTAGGCCAGCGCCGCGGCGGGTACCGGGGTGACGGTACCGGTTTCCAGCCACTTCTTCAGGCGGTTGGCATCAGCCATGTGGGTGTACTTGCCAAACGCATCGAGCACCACGAAGGCCACCGGGCGCTGCTTCATGGTGGTGCTCATCACCAGGCAATGGCCGGCGGCGTTGGTAAAGCCGGTCTTGCTCAGCTGGATGTCCCAATTGTTCTTGCGTACCAAAGCGTTGGTGTTGCGAAAACCGAGGGTGTAGTTGGGTTTGCGGAAGGCCACGGTCTTCTCGTCAGTGGTGCTGAACTGCTGGATCAGCGGGTACTGACGGCTGGCGCGGATCAGCTTGACCAGGTCATTGGCGCTGGAGACGTTGCGCTCGGACAGCCCGGTGGGCTCGACATAGTGCGTGCGGGTCATGCCCAGCGCCCGCGCCTTGGCGTTCATCGCCTGGATGAACGCAGGGTAACCGCCCGGATAGTGGTGGGCGAGGCTCGCCGCAGCACGGTTCTCGGAGGACATCAGGGTCAGCAGCAGCATCTCGCGGCGGCTGATCTCGCTGCCGATGCGTACGCGGGAGAACACGCCCTGCATTTCCTTGGCATCACGGATGGTCACCGGCAGTGCCTGATCCAACGACAGCTTGGCGTCCAGCGCAACCATGGCGGTCATCAGCTTGGTCACCGAGGCGATCGGCACGACCATGTCGGGATTGCTGGAATACAGGATTTCATTGGTATTCAGATCGACTAGCAGCGCACTGCCGGAAGCGAGTTCCTGGACGGTCGGTTTGGCGGCCTGGGCATGGATGGCCGGCAGCGAGGCCAGACAGGCAAATAACACACTGGCGAGGGTACGACGAAAGTTCACGATGGGTGTTTCCCCGCGATGGAAGGGCGAAATGCGCTGAATGCGACGTGGTAGACGTTTCGCCAGTATAGGGAATCGCCCGCAGACTCGCCTCTTTCCGATGAGCGGTTCGTCGGAAGAGCAGCGCCAGAGCGGCCGCGTAACGATCCGGCCGATGTTGCGCGCAAAGATCGGGCCGCACCTCTGCCTGTTTTTGGAGTCAAACAACCACACTTACCGAGGGGAGGTCCCACCATGTCCCGTTTCAGCAAAGCCACCACCCGCGAAGAAGTCCAACACGAGATCGACAGCCTGATGCGCGCGCTCGATGAGCTCAAGCACGATGCCGCCCACGACTCGCGCAAGCGCCTGAGCGCACTGCGTTCGCGTGCCGAGTCACTCTGGCACGACAACGACTGGGATGAGCACTATGCCGATATCTCCCGACGCACCCGCGAAGCCAGCCGTGCTGCGCGCGAATGCGCCAAGGAGCATCCGCTGGGTACCCTCGCCCTGGCGGCCGGCGCCTTTGCCGTGATCGGCTACCTGATCACCCGTCGCTGACCGGCAACCGTCATGCTCAACGCTGAAACGCCGCGATTGAAGTTCGCCCTTTACGGTGCGCATGACGACCTAGGCAGTGCGCTGCTGGTGGAGCTGCTCAGCCGCCAGCATGAGGCCGTGGCATTGCTCGACGACCTCAATTCGATAGTTGCCCGGCCTGGTCTGCGGACCAAGCCGGGCAATCCGTTCGATGCAGTGAGCGTCAGCGAGAGCGCGGCCGGGATGGATGCGGTGGTCTGTCTGTTTCAGACGCCGCGCCTACCGGGTGCCAATGCCACTACCGGCGAGTCGCCCCAGCGCGATTTCTACCAGGCGGTCGAGGCGCTGTTGCTCGGGCTGGAGCGCGCCAAGGTCGAACGCCTGCTGCTGGTTGCCGACTTTCCGGCAATCGAGTTGCAGCCAGAGGTCGAGGCTGCCCTGCAACGACTGATAGCCCATCCGCTGCGCTGGACGTTGGTGGATGCGCCGTCAGCGGGCAATCAGTTGACCGTCGAGGCGCTGGCCGAAGCCGCTGGCAAGGGCGACGCCAATCCCTATCGGGAATTGCAGCGTATTGCCGCCGGCATCGTCGACGAACTGGAAAACCCCCAGCACATCCATCAACGCATTCACTTCAGCGGCTAGCTGAGCTGCCGACGCAATTCGGCGAGTACCGGCGCCGTGTCGGGCCGAACCCCGCGCCAGAGTTCGAAGGCTTCCGCCGCCTGCTCCACCAGCATGCCAAGCCCGTCACGGGTGTTCGCACCCAGCGCTGCCGCCCACTGGCAGAATGCCGTCGGCCCGGCCGCGTACATCATGTCGTAGCAGAAGGTATGGCCTGGCTGGATAAGGCTATCGGCGAGCGATGGCAGTTCGCCGCCGAGGCTTGCCGAGGTGCCATTGATGATCAGATCAACCGGCTTGGCAAGATCGGTGAACGTGCTGGCCGACAGCGGCCCCAGTTCGGCAAATTCCTGCACCAGCTGTTCGGCCTTGCTCGGCGTGCGGTTGGCGATGATTAGCGCGGCGGGCTTCTGCGCCAGCAACGGCTCAAGTACGCCACGCACGGCCCCGCCGGCACCCAGCAGGAGGATGCGCTGACCACGCAGCGCCACGCCGGCGTTCAGCAGATCGATTACCAGCCCGGCACCGTCGGTGTTGTCACCGAGCAGGCGGCCGTCTTCGAGCTTTTTCAGAGTATTCACCGCGCCGGCCCGACGGGCGCGCTCGGTGAGCTGATCCGCCATTCCATAGGCCTGTTCCTTGAACGGCACGGTGACATTGGCACCCTGGCCGTCCCGGAAAAATGCCCGGGCGAACCCCGGAAAGTCGTCCAGCGGTGCCAGTAGAGTCTCATAGCAAAGCACCTGCCCGGTCTGCGCCGCGAACAGGGCATGAATCTGCGGTGACTTGCTGTGGCCGATGGGGTTGCCGAAGACGCCGTAGCGATCCATGGGTGATCCTTGCGCGGTGTTGGATACAGGTAGCAATCGACGGTCAGGGCTGCTCGGCGAGCCAGTCGCGGTCCTGCAGGAAATACTCGGTCAGCCGCGCTTCCGGCGTGCCCGGCTCGGGGTGCTTGTCATAGCCCCAGGACACTTGCGGCGGCAGCGACATCAGGATGGATTCGGTACGCCCGCCCGACTGCAGACCGAACAGCGTGCCGCGGTCATAGACCAGGTTGTATTCAACGTAGCGGCCGCGGCGCAGCAGCTGGAACTGCCGCTCGCGCTCGCCGAACGGCGTGGCCTTACGCCGCTGAACGATGGGCAGGTAGGCGTCGAGGTAGGCATCGCCGACTGCGCGCATGAAGGCGAAACTGGTGTCGAAATCCCACTGGTTCAGATCGTCGAAGAACAGCCCGCCGACCCCACGCGGCTCGTGGCGGTGCTTGATGTGGAAATAGCGATCGCCCCATTCCTTGTAGCGCGGATAAACATCCGCACCGAACGGCGCGCAGGCATCCCGCGCGACCCGGTGCCAGTGCACGCAATCTTCCTCGGTGCCGTAATAAGGCGTCAGGTCGAAACCACCGCCGAACCACCAGACCGGTTCCTCGCCTTCCTTCTCGGCGATGAAGAAGCGCACGTTGGCATGGGACGTCGGCACATACGGATTGTGCGGGTGGATCACCAGCGACACGCCGAGGGCCTCGAAGCCGCGTCCGGCCAGTTCAGGCCGATGAGCACTGGCCGACGGCGGCAGGCTGTCGCCATGCACGTGGGAGAAGTTCACGCCGCCTTTCTCGATCAGCACGCCGTTCTCGATCACCCGCGTCCGGCCGCCACCGCCACCGGGCCGCGTCCAGGCGTCCTCGGCGAAGCGCGCGCCGCCATCTTCGGCCTCCAGCGCAGCGCAGATGCGGTCCTGCAGATCGAGCAGATAGGCTTTGACGGCTTCGGTCCTGTGGTTCACGAAATCACCTTGCGAATGACCGCACGCAGCCCTTGAGGCGCGGCTGAGCGGTGCTTGAAACGGGGTCGGCCGGCAAGCATAGCATCCAGCCGATTGACGAACGCAGCCCCGGCGGGTTGGATAGGCGCTCTTTCAAAGACCAGGAGCCAGACATGTCCCAGCGCATCCAATTCAGCCAGCACGGCGGTCCCGAAGTCCTGGAACAGATCGATGTGCCGCTCAGCGCGCCGGCTGCAGGCGAGGTGCGGGTGCGCAACCACGCCATCGGCTTGAATTTCATCGACACCTATTTCCGCGGCGGCCTGTACCAGCCGCCGAGCCTGCCGTCCGGTCTGGGCACCGAGGGTGCCGGCGTGGTCGACGCGGTGGGTGAGGGCGTGCAGCACCTGCAGCCGGGCGACCGCGTCGCCTATGCCACCGGTCCGCTCGGCGCCTACGGCGAACACCACACGCTGCCGGCACGGCATCTGGTCAAGCTGCCGGACTCCGTCAGCTTCGAGCAGGCTGCCGCAGTGATGCTCAAGGGTCTGACCTGCCAATACCTGCTGCGCCAGATCCATCCGCTGCAGGCCGGCGAAACGGTGCTGTTCCATGCCGCTGCCGGTGGTGTCGGATCGATCGCCTGTCAGTGGGCGCGCGCATTGGGCGCGCAGTTGATCGGCGTGGTCGGCTCGGCGGAGAAGGCCGAGCGGGCCAAGGCCCTGGGCGCCTGGGCCACCATCGATCGCACCCGTGAGGACGTGGTGCAACGCGTACTGGAGCTGACCGAAGGCAGGAAGTGCCCGGTGGTCTACGACTCGGTGGGCAAGAGCAGCTGGGAAGTTTCCCTCGATTGCGTCGCCCCGCGCGGCCTGTTGGTCAGCTTCGGCAACGCGTCCGGCGCCGTCACCGGGGTAAACCTCGGCGTGCTGGCGCAAAAGGGCTCGCTGTTCGTCACCCGGCCTACCCTGGCCGGCTACGCCGACACGCCGGAGCGTCTGCAGGCAATGGCCGACGAACTGTTCGAGATGATCGGCAGCGGCAAGATCCAGGTCGAGATCGGCCAGCGCTACCCGCTCAGCGAAGCGGCCGAAGCCCAGCGCAAACTGGCGGCCGGGGAAACCACCGGATCGACCATTCTGCTGCCCTGACGCCGCGGCGGCTGCCTTTATAGGGGCAGCCGCACAGCGGTTTCAACGCCGGTTCAGGCCGGACGAATCACTTCGCCCGTGCGCAGATCGCGAATGACGCTGGGGTTGCGCCGCCCACCCAGGGGGCCGGTGAACACGGCGTCGAGCTGACGCGGGAAATACTGCTCGACCCGCAGTCGCGAGCGCGCCGCGGGACGACCGGCAGGGTTGGCGGACGTAGAAACAAGCGGGCCGGTCAGCGCACACAGCCGCGTGACCAGTGGGTGATCGGTTACCCGCAGCGCGACGCTGTCGTGTCGCCCAGTGATCCACTCCGGCAAGCGACCGCGATGCGGCACCAGCCAGGTGTTCGGCCCCGGCCAGGTACCGGCCAGGCGGTCGAGCCAACGCTCGGGCACATCCTCCAGCAGGAAATCAAACTGCTCGATTTGGTCGGCGATCAGGATCAAGCCCTTCTCCACCGGCCGCTCCTTGAGCGCCAGCAGGCGCAGTACCGCGTCTTCGTCCCAAGGGTCACAGCCAACCCCCCAGACCGCTTCGGTCGGGTAGGCGATCACTCCGCCGGCGCGAACCACCCGCGCCACTTGCTGCACACGCCAATCGCCGATCATGCCGACCTCTGCCTGACTGAAAAGCCGGCAGTGTACCCAAGGCACCTGCCGTCGAGCAGGGGGCTGGGCGGCCGATTCGCAACAGGCTGCAACAGCCCCCGCCTTTCGAGTGTGCAAACCATAGGACTGGGTCGACAAGCATGCCCCCCAGGCCCGCAGCTCCATCTAGCGGGAGACCACCGTCCAGAGGCCGTTGTCGCTGGCCACCAGTCCGTCGACTTCCAGCTCGGTCAGCTGCGCCAGCACCTGCCCGAGGGGTTGATCGATCGCCATGGCCAGTGCTTCGCTGCTCCGCGGGGCGGCCAGCAGCTCGCGCAGCAGCGGGCTGTCCGGCCCTGTCTGCGTTGGTGTTTCGCCGGCCACCGGTGCAACGCGCTGCCAGCCGCGCAGGGCTTCGAGCACATCCTCGACCGACTCCACCAGCGCCGCGCCCTGGCGAATCAGCTGATGGCAGCCACGGGCGCCGGGATGATGGATCGAACCGGGAATCGCGTAGACCTCGCGGCCCTGCTCGGCAGCGAGTCGCGCGGTGATCAGCGAACCACTGGAGGGACTCGCTTCGACCACCAGCACGCCCAGCGACAGGCCACTGATGATGCGATTGCGCCGCGGAAAGTTGCTTGCCTGCGGCGGGCAGTCCAATGGCAACTCGGACACCAGCGCCCCACCTCCTTCGACGATCTGCTGGGCAAGGCCGACATGACGCTGCGGATACAACCGTTCCAGGCCGGTACCGAGCACCGCGACGGTCTTGCCGCCGGCGTCCAGCGCGCCCTGATGCGCAGCACCATCGATGCCCAATGCCAGCCCGCTGGTGATGACGAAGCCGGCGCCGGCCAGGCTGCGGGAGAAGGCCCGGGCATTGTCCAGACCGTTGCGCGAGGCGCGGCGGCTGCCGACCATCGCCAGCTGGGGTCGCTCGAGCAAAGTCGGATCGCCGGCAATGAACAGCAGCGGTGGCGCATCCGGCAGTTCAGCGAGCAGAGCGGGGTAGTTGGGATCGTCCCAGCAGAGCAGATGCCGGTCCGGCTGCTCCAGCCAGGCAAGAGCCGCGCTGGCACGCTCGCGGATTTCGGCACTACGCCGCGGCTCGGCACAACTGGCCGGCAACCCCAGCGAGCGCCAGGCGCTGGCTGGCGCACTAAGCGCCGAAGCGGCATCGGGGAAGGCACTGAGCAGTTTGCGCAGACGTCGCGGACCGAGATCGGGCAGCAAATGCAGACGCAGCCGGGCATCCACTTCGGCGGGGGAAATAGCAGGCATGGGCGAGCACTCCTTGTCTCGTTGCACCGCATCCTTGCGGTGGTTATCACAGCATGAAAAAGCCCCGCATTTGCGGGGCTCGTGACTCAGGGATTACGGACCTTGTCCTTCACTGCCAGAGAGCGGGTCGCCTGCAGCACCAGGCCGTAGCTGAGCTTGTCGTAGGTGCGGAACACCATCAGCAGACCGGAACGCTCATCCGGAATCTTCACGTTTTCGCCCGTCACACGGTCACGCACGGTTTCACCGGTCTTGTAGACCGCCAGCACGTTGCCGTCCTTCAGGCCGTCGCGAGCCCCCTTGTTCAGCGTGACCACATCGAACTGGCCGATCTGCGTAACACCACGCGGTACGTCAAGGATTACGCCCTCGACATCGGTGGACGGCGCGCTGGGCATAAAGGTGGAATTGACTGCACGCTCTTCGCCCGGGAACAGGCGATCACCGATACGCGCTTCCTGGGTAGTACGGGTCAGCTGCATGGTGGCGATGTCGCCTTCGATCTCGACGATTTCCACCGTGCCGACGTCATCGGCATTGATGCCGAGGAACTCGCCGCTGTCTGGATCGACGTAGGTCTTGCCCTGGCGGAAGATGCCATAAGCCGGCATGTTCGCTTCGAAGCTGCCGCGGCCGTAGATGCGATCGCCCGCGCCGCTGATCACCCGCTCGGCATTGCCGGCGACGATATAGGGCGCGCCCTGGAATTGCTCGGCGGTGTCGATGATGCGGTTGCTCAGCAGGAAGCTGTTGATCGCCTCCAGCGGAATGGTCGGAATGGCTTCGGCCATCGGTGTCGTACGCACGGTCGGCGACAATTTGATGGTGCCACGCGAAGCACCTCGGTCGAGTACCAGTCGCGGCTGACCGTCGACATAGACCAGGCTCAGGGTGTCACCAGGGTAGATCAGATGAGGATTGGAGATTTGCGGATTGGCGTGCCACAGCTCCGGCCATTTCCACGGCTCACGTAGAAAACGGCCTGAAATGTCCCAGAGTGTGTCGCCCTTCACCACGGTATACCGCTCCGGGTGGTTGTCCTTGAGCTGCACCGCGGCCTGGGCGAGCCCGCCGACGGCCACCAGCAGCAGGGCGAGTAGTGATTTCCTCATGTGGTGAATCCCTTTATTATGTGCCTTCACGTAAAGCGCCCTAGCGCCGCGGAACCCTTTTGGATCGCGGCATTAAGCCGTTTTCCATGCTGCTCGGCATCTTAGCAGCGGCTTTTGACTTTATTCCATAAGTGCATCACAAACGCATATGGCCATTCTGAACATCCTTGAATTTCCCGATCCGCGGCTGCGCACCATCGCCAAAACGGTGGATGTGGTCGATGACGGCATTCGCCAGCTGATCGACGACATGTTCGAGACCATGTACGAGGCTCCGGGCATCGGCCTGGCCGCGACACAGGTCAATGTGCACAAGCGCGTGGTGGTGATGGATCTGTCCGAAGACAGGTCCGAGCCGCGGGTTTTCATCAACCCCGAACTCGAATCGCTGACCGACGAGATGGACCAGTACCAGGAAGGCTGCCTGTCGGTACCGGGTTTCTACGAGAACGTCGATCGCCCGCAGAAAGTGCGGATCAAGGCGTTGGATCGTGATGGCAAACCCTACGAGATGGTCGCCGAAGGCCTACTCGCGGTGTGCATCCAGCACGAGTGCGATCACCTCAACGGCAAGCTGTTCGTCGATTATCTCTCCAGCCTCAAGCGCGATCGGATCAAGAAGAAGCTGGAAAAGATTCACCGCCAGCAGGCTTGATTCCCGAACCTCGAAGGCTTGCTACGGCAAGCCTTTTTCTTAGCGAGCTCCCCATGACCCAGCCCTTGCGCATCGTCTTCGCCGGCACCCCGGAATTCGCCGCTCAGCATCTGCAGGCCCTGCTTGATGCGGGCAAGTCGATCATCGCCGTCTACACCCAGCCGGATCGCCCTGCCGGTCGCGGGCAGAAGCTGATGCCCAGCCCGGTCAAGCAACTGGCCGTGCAACACGGCATTCCCGTGTTTCAGCCGCAGACGCTACGTGATCCCGCGGCGCAGAAGGAGCTGGCGGCACTGCAGGCGGACCTGATGGTCGTGGTCGCCTATGGCCTGATCCTGCCGCAGACGGTGCTCGACATGCCGCGCCTGGGCTGCATCAACAGCCACGCCTCGCTGCTGCCACGCTGGCGCGGCGCGGCGCCTATCCAGCGCGCGATCGAGGCCGGTGACGACGAATCCGGCGTCACCGTGATGCAGATGGAAGCCGGCCTGGACACCGGGCCGATGCTGCTCAAGGTCCATACGCCAATATCCGCCGAGGACACCGGCGGCACGCTGCACGACCGTCTCGCCGCGCTCGGCTCGCAGGCAGTGGTGCAAGCGGTCGATGCCCTGGCCGACGGTACGCTCGCAGGGGAAGTGCAGGACGAGAGCCTCGCCACCTACGCCCACAAGCTGAGCAAGGACGAGGCACGCATCGACTGGGCTCGCCCGGCGGTCGAGCTGGAGCGGCTGATTCGCGCCTTCCATCCCTGGCCGATTTGCCACAGCACGCTTGCCGGTGAAACCTTGAAAGTACATGCCGCGCACCTGGCCGAAGGGCAGGGCGAGCCCGGCCATATCCTAGAAGCGAGCAAGGAAGGGCTGACCGTTGCCTGCGGCACAGGCGCCCTGCGTCTGACTCGCCTGCAACTGCCCGGCGGCAAGCCGCTCGGCTTCGGCGACCTGTACAACAGCCGCCGCGAGCAGTTCGCCCCCGGTCTGGTGCTCGGTCAATGAACCCGCGCCTGGCCGCGGCCCGTGCGCTGAGCGTCGTGCTCTCCGGCAAGGCCTCGTTGGGCAGCAGCCTGCCAGAAGTGCTGGGCAAAGTGGACGCCCGCGACCGCGGCCTGACCCAGGACCTGGCCTTCGGTACTGCACGCTGGTATCCGCGCCTGGCCGGCCTGGCCGACAAGCTGCTGCAAAAACCTTTCAAGGCTGCCGATCGCGATGTCGAGGCGCTTTTGCTGGTCGGTCTGTACCAGCTGTTCTATTCCCGCATTCCGGCCCATGCGGCCATCGGCGAAACCGTCGGTTGCGTCGACAAGCTGAAGAAGCCTTGGGCCAAGGGGCTGCTCAATGCCGTGCTGCGCCGTGCCCAACGCGAAGGCGAAGCGCTGCTGGCCGAACTCGAACATGACCCGGTGATCCGCGTCGCCCATCCGCGCTGGCTGCAGAAAGCGCTAAAGGCGCACTGGCCGGAGCATTGGGAGTCCGTCTGCGCGGCGAACAACGCGCATCCGCCGATGATGCTGCGGGTCAACCGCCGTCAGGTCAGCCGGGATGGTTATCTCGCCGAGCTGCAGAGCGCCGATATCGAAGCCCACCCCTGCGAATTCAGCGAGGACGGCATCCGCCTGGTCACGCCCTGTGATGTGCATCAGCTGCCGGGCTTTGCCGAAGGACGGGTCAGCGTGCAGGACGAAGCCGCACAGCTGGCCGCCTCGCTGCTCGACCTGGCGCCGGGCCAGCGCGTGCTGGACGCCTGCTGCGCACCGGGCGGCAAGACCTGTCATCTGCTTGAACGTGAACCACAGCTGGCCGAGCTGATCGCATTGGACCTGGAGCCCAAGCGCCTGGTCCGAGTACGGGAAAACCTCGATCGCCTGCAACTGAGTGCGCAACTGGTCGCTGACGATGCCCGCGCCACCGAGCGCTGGTGGGATGGCAAGCCATTCCAGCGCATCCTGCTCGATGCGCCCTGTTCGGCCACCGGCGTGATCCGCCGACATCCGGATATCAAGCTGACCCGCCAGGCCGATGACATTGCCCCCCTTGCAGCGTTGCAAGGCGAGATGCTCGATGCGCTGTGGCCGACCCTGGAAGTTGGCGGCGTGCTGCTGTATGCAACCTGCTCGGTGCTGCCGACCGAGAACCGCGAGGTGATCGGCGCCTTCCTCGAGCGCACGCCGGGCGCCCGCGAGTTGGACCTGCCAGGCAGCTTCGGCCTGGCGCAAGCGCATGGCCGGCAGCTGCTGCCGCAGGAGAACGGCCACGACGGCTTCTACTATGCCAAGCTGATCAAGATCGCGGCGCAGCCACGTGGTCGTAATGCCTAAGCCAATCCCTGGCGCCATGCGCTCGGGCCCAACATGGAAGCGGCGGCACTCAGCCGCCTCTCAGGAGTGATCGCGTGAAGATCATCATTCTCGGTGCCGGCCAGGTCGGTGGCACTCTCGCCGAACACCTCGCCAGCGAAGCCAACGACATCACCGTGGTGGACACCGACGGCGACCGACTGCGCGATCTCGGCGACCGCCTGGACATCCGCACCGTTCAGGGCCGCGGCTCCTTTCCGACGGTGCTGCGCCAGGCC
>Ga0189292_10272_pt1 | contig 20362 bp, 21 predicted proteins | sample UW1oraminimetaG_FD_130317 | JGI IMG/M metagenome (GOLD analysis project Ga0189292, IMG submission 130317) | Marine microbial communities from the Costa Rica Dome - UW179A-orange mini metaG | ecosystem: Environmental > Aquatic > Marine > Oceanic > Photic zone | place: Costa Rica: the Eastern...
CGCTAATCAGCAAAATCAGGGTAGAAATCGGCCCAAGAAACGCAGAATAAGGCCGGTAGGTTGAAAAAACCGGGTTGAAAAAGGGGGACGGTGAGAATTGGCTAATTGTTCAGCGTCTCCTTAACTCCTGCTCGAATGCCGGCAAGCATAGCTGCAGGATCGAATCGACAAAAGCGCGAGTCACCATTGCCGACAAAGTTGTTGCGCGCGATCAACGTCGCGCTTGTACATGGGATACGCCGAAGACCACCTCCCGGCGGGACAGCAACACGCTGGCGCGGCATACTCGCAACTTTGCCAGCTTCGCGAGGCCGCCCATGTTTCAGCAAAATCGGGTTCAGCACATTCTTGTCGCCCACGATCTCAGCCCGGACGCCGATCTGGCCTTGTGTCGTGCGGCCCAGCTGGCACGCCAGACCGGCGCTCGCTTAAGCCTGCTGTGCGTGATCGGCGAGGGCGATGGCGAAGCCGACGAGCAGGACGCACGTACCCTGCTGCACGAACGTCTGCAAAGGAACGGATTCGCTCACATCGAGCCCTGGGTTCGCCGTGGCCAGCCGGTGGAAGAGATCCTCACACAGGCCCAGGGTCTGGAGGCCGACCTACTGGTATTGGGGCAACACCACAGAGGTTCGACCCAGGGCTTCGCCGGCACCACGCTGGAGCGCATCATGCTCGAAAGCGCGGCACCGCTACTGCTGGCGACTGCGCCGGCGGACACGCCGTACCTGCGGGCCATGGCTGCACTGGATTTCTCCCGCTGCGCCACACGCGCCCTGCAGTGCGCCTGGGAGCTGTTGGGCGACGGCGCCGAGCTACGTGCGCTGCATGTGCACGAGATGGCTGAAGTACATGGTCCCGATCACGAAGGCCTGGCGTTGCAACAGGAGCTGTTCGATCAGCTGGTCGAAGACATTCAGAGTCAACTTCCCGGAACGGGCGCACGGCTTAGCCATAGCCTGCTTCAGGGTGAGCGCAATAACTGCCTGGAAACGGCCATCGACGATCTGCGACCACAGCTGCTGGCACTGGGCAGCCACAGCCGAGGCGAGCTGAGCAGTGCCCTGCTCGGCAGCCTGGCGCGGCAGTTTCTCGACCATCCGCCCTGCGACATCCTGATCGCACGCTAAGCCTGTTCCCGCGCCTGCCCGTATGCGCAGGCCGGCGTGCAACAAGCTGCTCGCCACCTCCAAGTTGCGTCCCTGCAAACCCCTGCTACGTTTAGAGCCAGAACAACAACAATAAGAAGAAGACGCCTATGTGCCTCGCTTCGACTCGTTTCTGGTTTCGCGTTCCAGCCCCCCTCTCTGCGACTTTCCACGACGTCGTGGTGCCCCGCGCACGCTTGCGTTCGCCGCGCGTACGTCAATGCCAGGCCGCTGCATTCAACCAGCCGGCGATCCACGACATTGCGCACCTGACCGTCTGCCCAGCTTTCCCCTAACCCGCCCATACGGACCGCTTCGCATGGGGCGAGCCCGTATGCCGAGCAAACCGTGCAAGGAGATACGCATGAAGCTTTCAGCAATCGCAGCGGCAACCCTGACGGCAGTGGTCGCCGTGCCCGCCTCGGCCGAGATTTCCGACGGCAAGGTGAAGATCGGCATCCTCAACGACCAGTCCGGCGTATATGCCGACTTCGGCGGCAAGTGGTCGTTCGAGGCGGCGAAGATGGCGGCCGAGGATTTCGGCGGCAAGGTGCTCGACGCCCCCATCGAGATCGTCACTGCCGATCACCAGAACAAGCCGGACATCGCCTCCAACATCTCGCGGCAGTGGTACGACCGCGAGCAGGTCGACTCGATCATGGAGCTGACCACCTCCTCGGTCGCGCTGGCGGTACAGGGCATTTCCAAGAGCAAGAAGAAGATCAATCTGGTGACCGGCGCCGCCACCACGGAGCTGACCGGCAAGCAGTGCTCGCCCTACGGCTTCCACTGGGCCTACGACACGCACGCGCTGGCGGTCGGCACCGGCGGCGCACTGGTGTCCCAGGGCGGCGACAGCTGGTATTTCCTCACCGCCGACTACGCCTTCGGCTACTCGCTGGAAGAGCAGACCGGCAAGTTCGTCAAATCCAAGGGCGGCGAGATCAAGGGTGCCGTGCGTCATCCGCTGGCGAGCACCGATTACTCGTCGTTCCTCTTGCAGGCGCAATCCTCCGGCGCCAAGGTCATCGGCCTGGCCAACGCCGGCCTGGACACCGCCAACAGCATCAAGCAGGCCGCCGAGTTCGGCATCGTCGCCGGCGGCCAGCGCCTCGCCGCACTGCTCTTCACCCTCGCCGAAGTGCACGGCCTGGGCCTCGACGCTGCGCAGGGCCTGACGCTAACCGAAAGTTTCTACTGGGACCGCGACGACAAATCCCGCGAGTTCAGCGAACGCTTCTTCAAGCGCACAGGCCGTATGCCGAACATGGTCCACGCCGGCACCTATTCCGGCGTCATGCAGTATCTCAAGGCGATCGAGAAGGCGGGCACCGACGCCACCGAGCCAGTGGCCAAGGCCATGCACGAGATGCCGGTGGACGACGTTTTCGCACGCAACGCCAAGGTCGGCGCCAACGGCCGGCTGATCAGCGATGTCTACCTGATGGAAGTGAAGAAGCCTGAAGAAAGCAAGCGCGCCTGGGACTACTACAAGGTGCTGGCCACGGTGCCGGGCGACGAGGCCTACATCAAGCCGGCCGAGAGTGGCTGCGACCTGGTCGGGCAGTGAGCATGGCCGCTGTTCATCCCAACCCGGCCGGCGACGCCGAGCGGGACGCACCCGTGATGCTCTCTGCCCGAGGTCTGCGCAAGGAGTTCGGTGGATTCGTCGCGGTCAACAATGTCGATCTGGACGTGCGCCATGCACGGGTGCACGCCCTGATCGGGCCGAACGGCGCGGGCAAGACCACGGTGTTCAACCTGCTGACCAAGTTCCTGCAGCCCACCGCCGGAACCATTCGCCTGCTCGACCATGACATCACCCGTACCGACCCGGCCAAGGTGGCGCGCATGGGCCTGGTGCGCTCGTTCCAGATCTCGGCGGTATTCCCGCACCTCTCCGTCCTGGACAACGTGCGCGTTGCCCTGCAGCGCCCGGGCGGGCTGGCCACCCAATTCTGGCTGCCGATGCGCTCGCTCAACCGGCTCAACGAGCGCGCTATGCAGCTGATCGAATCGGTTGGCCTGGCCGACAAGCGCAACGAGTTGGCCGCCGATCTCTCCTACGGACGCAAGCGCGTGCTGGAGATCGCCACCACCCTCGCGCTGGAGCCCAAGGTGTTGCTGCTCGACGAACCCATGGCCGGCATGGGCCACGAGGACGTGCACGTGGTGGCCGAGATCATCCGCGAGGTCGCCACCCAGCGCGCGGTGCTGATGGTCGAGCACAACCTCAAGGTGGTGGCCGACCTCTGCCATCAGGTGACCGTGCTGCAGCGTGGCGAAATCCTCACCTCCGGCGACTACCGCACGGTCAGCCAGGACGAGCGCGTGCGCGTGGCCTACATGGGGACCGACGATGACTGAACCCTTGCTCAGCGTGCGCGACCTCAACGCCTGGTATGGCGAAAGCCATGCCCTGCATGGCATCGACCTCGACGTGCACCAGGGCGAGACGGTGACCCTGCTCGGCCGTAACGGCGTAGGCAAGACCACCGCGCTGCGCTCGATCGTCGGCATCATCCGCAAGCGCAGCGGGACGATCCGCTTCGACGGCAAGGACATGCTGCGAGTACCGCTGCACCGCACCGCCCGCCACGGCATCGGCTACGTGCCGGAGGAGCGCGGCATTTTCTCCACGCTTACCGTCGAGGAGAACCTCACCCTGCCGCCGGTGATCGCCAAGGGCGGCATGACCCTGACTGAGATCTACCAGCTATTTCCCAACCTTGAGGAACGCCGCAAGAGCCCGGGCACCAAGCTTTCTGGTGGCGAGCAGCAGATGCTGGCCATGGCGCGCATCCTGCGCACGGGTGCCAAGCTGCTGCTGCTCGACGAGCCCACCGAAGGCCTGGCGCCGGTGATCATCCAGCGCATCGGCGAGGTGCTGCAGACACTCAAGCAGCGCGGCATGACCATCCTGCTGGTGGAACAGAACTTCCGCTTCGCCAGCAAGGTGGCCGACCGCTTCTACGTGGTCGACCACGGCATGGTCATCGATACCTTCGACGTCGCCGATCTGCCCGGCCGCATGATCATGCTCAACGAAGCCCTGGGGGTCTGATGACGACGATTTTCGATGTGCCGATCCAGGCGTTTCTCGGCCAGCTCCTGATCGGCCTGATCAATGGCTCGTTCTACGCCATGCTCAGCCTGGGCCTGGCAATCATCTTCGGCATGCTGAAGATCATCAACTTCGCCCACGGTGCGCAGTACATGATCGGCGCCTTCGCCGGCTACCTGCTGCTGGCGACCCTGGGCATCAGCTACTGGCCGGCGCTGATCCTTGCGCCGATCATCGTCGGCCTGTGCAGCGCGGTGATCGAACGCCTGGCGCTGTCGCGGCTGTACAACCTCGACCACCTCTACAGCCTGCTCTTCACCTTCGGCCTGGCGCTCGCCCTGGAGGGCGCCTTCCGCTACTTCTACGGCTCCTCCGGGCAACCCTATGCGGTGCCCAAGGAGCTGGCCGGCGGCTACAACCTGGGCTTCATGTTCCTGCCCAAGTACCGCGCCTGGGTGGTGCTGGCCTCGCTGGTGATCTGCATCGCCAGCTGGCTGCTGATCGAGAAGACCAAGCTCGGCGCCTACCTGCGGGCCGCCACCGAGAACCCGACGCTGGTGCGCACCTTCGGCATCAACGTGCCGCTGCTGCTGACCTTCACCTACGGCATGGGCGCGGCGCTGGCCGGGCTGGCCGGCATACTCGCCGCGCCGATCTACCAGGTCAGCCCGCTGATGGGCTCGAACCTGATCATCGTGGTGTTCGCCGTTGTCGTGGTCGGCGGCATGGGCTCGATTCTCGGCGCGATCATCACCGGCTACATGCTCGGCATTCTCGAGGGCCTGACCAAGGTGTTCTATCCGGAGGCTTCCAACATCGTGATCTTCGTGATCATGGCGATCGTGCTGCTGGTACGCCCGGCCGGTCTGATGGGGAGGGACGCCTGATGAACAGCCAGCTGAGCGTCACCCCGACCACCAAACGCCCGCTGCTGCGCCTGGAAACCGTGCTGATCCTGATCGGCGTGGTCGCCCTGGCGCTGGCGCCTTTCTACTTCTATCCGATCTTCCTGATGAAGGTGCTGTGCTTCGCCCTGTTCGCCTGCGCCTTCAACCTGCTGCTCGGCTACACCGGCATTCTCTCCTTCGGCCACGCAGCGTTCTTCGGTGGCGCTGCCTATTTCACGGCCCATGCGGTCAAGGAGTGGGGGCTATCGCCGGAGTTGGGCATTCTGGTCGGCGTCGCAGGTGCGGCGTTTCTCGGGCTGATAATCGGCTTTCTGGCGATTCGCCGGCAGGGCATCTACTCGACGATGATCACCCTGGCGCTGTCGCAGATGTTCTTCTTCTTCTGCCTGCAGGCCTCGTTCACCCATGGCGAAGACGGTATTCAGAACATCCCGCGCGGGCACCTGTTCGGCCTGATCGATCTCGAGGAGCCGCTGTACATGTACTTCTTCGTGCTCTCGGTATTCCTCGCCGGCATGCTGCTGATCTGGCGGGTGATCCATTCGCCGTACGGCATGATCCTGCGCTCGATCCGCGAGAACGAGAACCGCGCCATTTCTCTGGGCTATTCGGTGTCGCGCTACAAGCTCGGCGCCTTCGTGATGTCCGCCGCGCTGGCGGGACTGGCCGGCGGCCTGAAGGCGCTGGTGTTCCAGTTCGCCACGCTGACCGACGTCAGCTGGCAGATGTCCGGCGAGGTGGTACTGATGACCCTGCTCGGCGGCATTGGAACGCTGGTCGGCCCGGTTTTTGGCGCGGCACTTGTGACCACGCTGGGCAACTACTTCGCCACTTCCGAGCTGCCGGTCACGCTGGTCACCGGCATCATCTTCATGGTCTGCGTACTGGTGTTCCGCCGCGGGATGATCGGCGAGTTCTATGCCTCCCGGCTGGGCAAGAAGCTGCAGCGGCGCCCCGAGGACTGACGTTCTCAGCCGGCGGACTCGAGCAGCTCGTGCAGTTCGACGAACTGCTGGCTCAGCTTGTGCCGCGGGTCCAGGTACACCAGCGGCATGCAGGCCTGGTGCGACTCGCGCATTTTCACCGAACTCATCAGGTAGACCGGCAGCACCGGAAGCCCCTCGCTCAGCAGTTCATCGATCATCTGCTGCGGCAGCGCGGCACGCGGCTGGAACTGATTGACCACAATGCCCTCGACCTCGAGCGTCTCGTTGTGGTCTTCCTTCATCTCCTCGATCTCGTCGAGCAGGCTATACAGCGCCTGGCGGGAAAAGCTGTCGCAGTCGAAGGGAATCAGGCAGCGATCAGCTGCGATAAGCGCAGAGACCGTATAAAAATTCAGCGCCGGCGGGGTGTCGAGGTAAATCCGGTCATAGTCCTCGGCAAGACCGTCGAGCAATTTTCGCAGCTTGTTGATCTTGTGTTTGGCCTCCAGCTTGGGCTGCAGGTCGGCGAGCTCGGCCGTCGCGCTGATCAAGTGCAGATTGTCGAAGGCCGTTTCGAGGATCGGCGGGCGCGCCTTCTTGCCAGCGGTACCGCCGGCGAGGATCTGCTTGAAGAAATCGGCGATGCCGGTGGGAATGTCATCGCCGGTCAGCCCGGTCAGGTAATGCGTGGAGTTTGCCTGGGCGTCCAGATCCACCAGCAGCGTGCGGTAGCCTTGCGATGCACTGACCGCTGCCAGGTTGCAGGCGATGCTCGACTTGCCGACACCGCCCTTCTGATTGAACACGACCCTGCGCATGACTTGCCTCCCAAAATGTACCTGAGCGGTCGAGTCTATACGGCAAATGTGTCGCTCAGGTTATCCGCAACGGCAAACCCGACCAAAGTCAGACGGCAACGGGTGCCTTGATGTGCGGATGCGCTTCGTAGCCAACCAGTTCGAAGTCCTCGAAGCGGAAGGCGAACAGGTCCTTCACATCCGGATTGAGCTTCATGGTCGGCAGCGGCAACGGCTCGCGGGTCAGCTGCAGGTCGGCCTGCTCCAGGTGATTGGCGTACAGGTGACAGTCGCCGCCGCTCCAGATGAGCTCGCCCGGTTGCAGGTCGCAGACCTGCGCCACCATCAGCGTCAGCAGCGCATAGCTTGCGATGTTGAACGGCACGCCGAGGAAAATATCCGCCGAGCGCTGGTACAGCTGGCAGCTGAGCTTGCCGTCGGCGACGTAGAACTGGAACAGCGCGTGGCACGGCGGCAACGCCATCTGCTCGACCAGCGCCGGGTTCCAGGCCGAAACGATCAGGCGGCGCGAATCCGGATTCTTCTTGATCATCGCCAGCAGATTGGCGATCTGATCGATCGATTCACCGTTTGGCGCCGGCCACGAGCGCCACTGGTAGCCGTACACCGGCCCCAGCTCACCATTCTCGTCGGCCCACTCATCCCAGATGCGCACGCCATTCTCTTTCAGGTACTTGATGTTGGTGTCGCCCTGAAGGAACCACAGCAGCTCGTGGATGATGGACTTGAGGTGGCACTTCTTGGTGGTGACCAGCGGAAAGCCTTCGGCCAGATCGAAACGCATCTGATGGCCGAACACGCTGTAGGTGCCAGTGCCGGTACGGTCGCTCTTGAAGGTGCCGTGGTCGCGCACGTGGCGCATCAGGTCGAGGTACTGTTTCATCGATTGACTCGAAGCAGGCGCCGAAGCGCGGTGAAAAGGCTGCGCGAATAGTAAAAGGCATGCGCCCCGCTTGTCGCCCTCGTGGCGACAGGCAGGGCAACGAAATCAGGCCGGAGCCCGACCCGCGTCGCGGCGATAGCCCCAGGCGATCATTGCCAAGCCGAGCAACACCATCGGCACACAGAGCACCTGTCCCATGGTCAGCCAACCAAAAGCCAGATAACCCAGCTGCGCATCTGGCACGCGGACGAACTCGACGATGAAGCGGAAGATGCCGTAGCACACCGCGAACAGCCCGGAAACCGCCATGGTCGGCCGCGGCTTGCGCGAATAGAGCCAGAGAATGACGAACAGCGCGACGCCTTCTAGGGCGAACTGATAGAGCTGCGACGGGTGCCGCGCCAGCTGCTGCGGATCGGTCGGGAAGACCATCGCCCAAGGCACATCGGTGGCCTTGCCCCAAAGCTCGGCATTGATGAAGTTGCCGATACGTCCGGCGCCCAGACCGATCGGCACAAACGGCGCGATGAAATCCATCAGCTCGAAGAAGCTCTTGCCGTTGCGCCGAGCGAAGATCCAGCTGCACAGTAGTACGCCGATCAGCCCGCCGTGGAAGGACATGCCGCCCTTCCACACCTGCAAAATCAGGCTTGGGTCATTGATGTAGGCAGCCAGATCGTAGAACAGCACATAGCCCAAACGCCCACCGACGATCACGCCCATGGCGACCCAGAACACGAGATCGGACAGTTTGTCCTTGGGCCATTCGGGCGCGAAGCGTTGCACCCGCAGCGAGGCCAGCCACCAGGCACCGCCGATGCCGATCAGGTACATCAGGCCGTACCAGTGAATCTGCAATGGTCCGATGGCGATGGCCACCGGATCGATCTGCGGATAGGGCAGCATCCGTTACTCCTCAAACCAGAAAATTGATGCCGACGCTCAGCAGCAGCAAAGCGAACAGCCGTTTCAGAACCTTCGCCGACAGGCGATGCGCCAGCTTCGCACCGAGCCTGGCGGAGAACATGCTTGTCGCCGCGATGCCAAGCATGGCTGGCAGATAGACGAAGCCCAGACTCCAGTCCGGCAGTTGCGCCTCGTGCCAACCAACCACCATAAAACTCAACGCCCCGGCGATGGCGATCGGCAGGCCGCACGCGGCGGAGGTCGCAACTGCCTGCTGCATCGGCACGCTGCGCCAGGTCAGATACGGTACCGACAGCGAGCCTCCGCCAATGCCGAAAATGGCCGACGCCCAGCCAATGAGCACGCCAACAAGCGACAGCTCCGGCCGTCCGGGTGCTCGACCAGTGGCCTTGGGTCGCAGGTCAAAGCCCATCTGCACGGCCATCGCCAAGGCGAACACACCAATGATCTTCTGCAGCATGGGCCCCTGGATCGCCGCCGCAGTCAGGCTACCGAGCGCCGCGCCGAGGAGGATACCGAAGGTCATCCACAGCACCATCGGCCAGCGCACCGCACCCTTGCGATGGTGCGTAAGAATCGAATTGACCGAGGTGAAGACGATGGTGGCCAGCGAAGTCCCGACCGCCAGGTGGGTGAGGATCTCCTGGGAGAATCCCTGAGCGCTGAAACTGAACACCAGCACCGGCACGATTATCAGCCCGCCGCCCACGCCGAACAGGCCGGCCAGCACCCCGGCGAATCCGCCCAGCAGCAGATACAGCAGAAACTCCATGCGCCCCATCCCGGCGAAACAAAACGGCATGTTAGCGGAAAATGCGCGCAGGACGCTCGCGCGGGATGATCACTGCGCGTTATATGCGCCCCGTCCAACGGTGGCTCACGGCTCTCGCACGACTGTACCCTTGCGGGCCCGGACCGTTCATTAGGTGTCACATGTGTCTGATCGTTTTCGCCTGGCGCCCTGGCCACTCGCAACCACTGGTAGTGGCCGCCAACCGCGATGAATTCCACGCCCGTCCCAGCCTGCCATTGGGCTGCTGGGAAGATGCGCCCTGGATCGTTGGCGGGCGCGACCTGCAGGCCGGCGGTACATGGATGGGCATCACCACCAGCGGACGCTTCGCTGCCCTGACCAATATCCGTGCCCCCGGCCAGCCGACCGGCCTACGTTCGCGCGGCGAGCTGCCGGAGCACTTCCTGCGCGCAGATCTGCAACCGGCGGACTACCTCGCCGAGCTGGCCGAGCGCCGGGGCGACTATGCCGGTTTCAACCTGCTGGTCGGCGACCACCAGGCCCTGTGGCATTTCAACTCCCAGAGCGGTTTGGCAACGGCACTGGAGGCTGGCGTCTACGGTTTGTCCAATGCCGGCCTGGACACGCCTTGGCCCAAGCTGAAGAAGGCCCGCGCAGCACTGGTCGGCGAGCTCGACAAGCCGAACCCCGAGCAGCTGCTGGCGCTACTCGCCGATCCTCAGCTGGCGGCTGAGCATGAGTTGCCGCACACCGGCGTTCCGCTGGAATGGGAACGCCGACTGTCGAGCATCTTCATCGTCAGCCCGGAATACGGCACACGTGCAAGTACAGCGCTGATCCGCCATGCCGACGGTGCGCTGGATATTCTGGAGCGTAGCTTTGGCCCAGACGGGCCGTCAGGCGAGGTGCGCTACAGCCACCCACCGCGCGGCTGATGGACTCAAACGGCGGCGGACGGATTGATCAGCTTGTTCAAGCCCAGGTTGCGCAAGGTCAGTTGCACCGTGCTATGGATGACCTGAGGGCTGTCCAGCAGCATGACGCGCGCGAGCAGCTGCTGTGCGGTATCCATGCTGATCTGGCGTAGCAGCCATTTCACCTTGGGCAGGTTGGTGGCGTTCATCGACAGGCTGTCGAAGCCCATCGCCAGCAGCAGCATGGCCGCCGCCGGATCGCCCGCCATCTCGCCGCAGATGCTCACCGGCTTGCCTTCGCTGTGCGCTTCCTTCACCACCCGTTGCAGCGCCTCGAGCACGGCAGGATGCAGGTAGTCGTAAAGGTCGGCCACGCGCGGGTTGTTGCGGTCCACCGCCAGCAGGTATTGGGTCAGGTCGTTGGAGCCGACCGAGATAAAGTCCACTTGGCGCGCCAGTTCGCGGGTCAGGTAGACCGCCGCCGGCACTTCGATCATCACGCCGACGGGCGGCATGTGAACGTCCAGCCCCTCGTCGCGCACCTCGCACCAGGCACGGTGAATCAGGTGCAGTGCCTCTTCCAGCTCACCAATGCCGGAAATCATCGGCAGCAGGATACGCAGGTTGTTCAGGCCGGCGCTGGCCTTGAGCATGGCGCGGGTCTGCAGCAGAAAGATTTCGGGGTGGTCGAGGGTGACGCGAATACCGCGCCAGCCGAGAAACGGGTTCTCTTCCTTGATCGGGAAATATGGCAGGCACTTGTCGCCACCGATATCGAGACTGCGCATGGTCACCGGCAGCGGATGGAAAGCTTCCAGCTGCTCGCGGTAGATCGCCATCTGCTCCTTCTCGCTGGGGAAGCGTTCCTTGATCATGAACGGCACTTCAGTGCGATACAGGCCGACGCCCTCGGCGCCGCGCTCCTGCGCACGCACCACATCGGCCAGCAGCCCGGTGTTCACCCACAACGGAATGCGATGGCCGTCGGTGGTCTCGCATGGCAACTCGCGCAGCACGTCGAGCCCGGCGGAGAGCTGACGCTCCTGCTCGGCGAGCACCTCGTACTGCTCGCGCAGCACCTTGCCCGGGTTGGTAATGATCTCGCCGCGGTATCCATCGATGATCAGCTCGATGCCGTCGACCTTGGAATACGGCAGGTCGACCGCCCCCATCACCGTGGGTATGCCCATGGCACGGGCAAGAATGGCAACGTGGGAGTTGCTCGAACCGAGCACCGAGACCATACCCACCAGCTTGCCCTCGGGCACCTCGCCAAGCATGGCTGGCGACAGCTCCTCGCTGACCAGAATGGTCTTGTCAGGGTAGGTCAGGGTCTGCTGACGGGCTTCCTGCAGATAGGCAAGCAGGCGCCTGCCGATATCCTTGACGTCCGATGCGCGCTCACGGAGGTAGGCGTCGTCCATCATCTCGAAGCGCCGCACGTGCTCGCTGACCACCTGGCGCAGGGCGCCCTGGGCCCACTGTCCGGTACGGATGACCTTGGTCACTTCGCCGCCCAGCGCGGAGTCGTCGAGCATCATCAGGTATACATTGAACAGCGCGCGCTCTTCCTTGCGCATCTGTGTCGCAAGCTTCTCCGATAGATTGCGCATGTCCGCGCGCACGGCTTCCAGCGCCGCTTCGAACAGCGTCAGCTCGGCGTCGATATTGTCGATGTTCTTGTCCGGCACCACATCCAGATCGGCCGGTGGCAGCACCACCACGGCGGTTCCGACGCCAGCGCCTGGCGCGCCCGGAATGCCGATGAAGCGGGTTTCCTGAATGCCCTTGCCCTGCCGACCCAGACCGCGGATCGAACCGGTCGCCTCGGCGTGGGCGATAACGCCGGCAAGCTGAGCGCTCATGGTGACCAGGAAGGCTTCTTCGCCCTCGTCGAACTGACGGCGCTCCTTCTGCTGGATGACCAGTACGCCCATCACCCGCCGATGGTGGATGATCGGCGCGCCGAGGAAGGAGGCATAGCGTTCCTCGCCGGTTTCGGCGAAGTAGCGATAGCGCGGGTGCTCGGAGGCGTGTTCGAGGTTGAGCGGTTCTTCGCGGGTGCCCACCAAGCCTACCAGACCTTCGTTGGGCGCCATGCTGACCTTGCCGATGGCGCGCTTGTTGAGGCCTTCGGTGGCCATCAGGACAAAGCGCTGGGTTTCCGGGTCGAGCAGATAGACCGAGCAGACCTGGCTACCCATGGCCTCCCTGACTCTCAGCACGATGATGCCCAACGCCGCCTTGAGGTCCTTGGCGGCATTCACTTCCTGGACAATCTTGCGCAGCGTGCCGAGCATGCTCAGAGGCTTTCTCCCCGGTCTCAGTCCCGCACCGGAAGGCGCGGGGCGAGTTCTTTAAGTGCGCGACGATAGACCTCGCGCTTGAAGGTGACCACCTGCCCCAGCGGATACCAGTAACTGACCCAGCTCCAGCCGTCGAACTCTGGCTTGCCGGTCAGATCCATTCGCACACGCTCTTCGGCGCTAGTGAGGCGCAGCAGAAACCACTTCTGTTTCTGTCCGATGCAAAGCGGCTGGCTGTGGGTACGCACCAGGCGCTGCGGCAGACGATAACGCAACCAGCCACGGGTGCAGGCGAGGATATTCACATCCTGCTCTTCCAGGCCGATCTCTTCGTTGAGTTCGCGATACAGGGCCTCTTCCGGCGTCTCGCGGGCGTTGATGCCACCCTGCGGGAACTGCCAGGCGTCCTGATTGATCCGCCGGGCCCACAGCACCTGACCGACATCATTGGTCAGGATGATGCCGACATTAGGGCGAAAACCATCGGAATCGATCACGGCATACAACCTCGCAGACGCATGTCGCGGCATTGTTCCACAAAACTGCGACGAGCCGAAAGCGCGGCAAGGCGCCATTCGGCAAGTGCCGGCAAGCTCGCTGACAGGCCGGCCGAGACTGCCCCCGAGCCGGTCTAGACGTTATGCTTGGCTCTACCCTGATCATCCCCGAGGTAAACCAGCCGTGCGCCTGGCTCTTTTCGATCTCGACAACACTCTGCTGGCCGGTGACAGCGACCACGCCTGGGGTGAATACCTCTGCCAACGCGGCCTAGTCGATGCAGCCCGCTACAAGGCCCGGAACGATGCCTTCTATCAGGATTACCTGGCCGGCGACCTAGACGTACACGCCTACCAGAACTTCTGCCAGGAACTGCTCGGCCGCAGCGAGATGGCGCAGCTGCAGCAATGGCACGACGAGTTCATGCGGGACTTCATCGAACCGATCGTGTTGAGCAAGGGCGAGGCGCTGCTGCGACAGCATCTGGATGCAGGCGACAAAGTGGTGATCATCACAGCCACCAACCGCTTCATCACCGGCCCGATTGCCGCGCGCCTGGGTGTCGACACTCTGCTGGCAACCGAATGCGAGATGCACGACGGCCGCTACACCGGGCGCCTGACCGATATCCCCTGCTTCCAGGAAGGCAAGGTCCAGCGTATCGAACGTTGGCTCGCGGAAACCGAGCAGACGCTGGAAGGCAGCTATTTCTACAGCGACTCACGCAACGACCTGCCGCTGCTGCAACGCGTAAGCCACCCCGTTGCGGTGGATCCGGACCCGATCCTGCGCGAGATCGCCACCGAGCGTGGCTGGCAGATCATCTCGCTGCGCTGATATCGGCGCAGCGTAGATGTGAGGGTTGCTAAGCCTCAGACAGGCTTGGCGCCCATCAGGGCAGTGATTGCGATCAGCACGATCAACACCAGCACGCCGTAGATACCGGCAGTTCGCGCCGCCATGGCATTACCCGGTGTCTGCCAGGCTGTGAGACGCCCCGCCAGCAGCAGGACCAGCGGGATCAGCGCGAGGAACAGCAGGGAGCTGCCCAGCAGCCAGAACTGCCCCAGCGGCCAGCCGGCCAGGTGCACCAGCCACCAACCGGTCAACGGCAGCGACAGACCGATCACCGCGAGCAGTGGCAGCGATAAGCTGCGGGTGCGCTGCAGTTTGCGTTGCAGCACTGCCTGATCGCCACCGCGACCGGCCTTCCACAACATGAACAGGTGCACGATCACGCCCAGCAGCAACAGCACCGCAGTCACGCCATGGACGATTCTGATCGTCAAATAATGTTCCATTCGCTTTCCTCTATATTGCTCGCTTAACCGAGAAACAACTTGTAGGCCGGGTTATCACTCTCATCCCAGTATCGGTAGCCGATCTTCTCCAGCGCTGCCGGAACCAGATGGCGCTCATCGGCGGGCACCTGCAGCCCCGCCACCACTCGGCCGTCAGCCGCGCCGTGGTTACGGTAGTGAAACATGGATATGTTCCAGCGCCCGCCCAACTTGTTGAGAAAGTTGAATAGCGCGCCGGGACGCTCGGGAAACTCGAAGCGCAGCACCATCTCGTTGCTAACCCCGACCGCATGGCCGCCGACCATGTGCCGCGTGTGCAGCTTGGCCAGTTCGTTTTCGGTCAGATCGAGCACAGGGAAGCCCTTGTCACGCAGCCCCTGCACCAGTGCCGCGCGTGGATCGTTTTCCGGATGGGTCTGCACGCCGACGAAGATGTGCGCTTCGCGGTCGGTGTGATAGCGATAGTTGAACTCGGTGATCTGGCGCTTGCCGATGGCTTCGCAGAAGGCCTTGAAGCTGCCTGGCTGCTCGGGAATGGTGACCGCGATGATCGCCTCGCGCTTCTCGCCCAGCTCGGCGCGCTCGGCGACATGACGCAGGCGATCGAAATTGACGTTCGCGCCCGAGTCGATGCCTACCAGCACCTGCCCGCTTACACCGTCGCGCTCGACATACTTCTTGATCCCTGCCACGGCCAGCGCGCCGGCGGGCTCAGTGATCGAACGGGTGTCGTCGTAGATATCCTTGATCGCCGCGCATATCTCGTCGGTGCTGACGGTGATCACCTCGTCGACATGATCTTTGCAGAGCTCGAAAGTGTGCTGACCGATCTGCGCCACTGCTACGCCGTCAGCGAACAGGCCGACCTGTTCGAGCACCACGCGCTCGCCGGCGGCCATCGCCGCTTGCAGGCAATTGGAGTCGTCCGGCTCGACGCCGATCACCTTGGTCTGCGGATAGAGGTATTTCACGTAAGCCGCAATGCCAGCCACTAGACCGCCACCACCTACCGGTACGAAGATCGCGTCGATCGGCCCCTGGTGCTGACGGAGAATCTCCATCGCCACGGTGCCCTGACCGGCAATCACATCGGGATCGTCGTAGGGGTGGATATAGACGTAGCCCTTCTCTTCCACCAGCTTCAGCGAATAAGCCAGCGCCTCGGGGAATGCATCGCCATGCAATACTACCTTGCCGCCACGGGCACGCACGCCCTGCACTTTGAGCTCCGGCGTGGTACGCGGCATGACGATGGTCGCCTTGATCCCCAGCTGCTTGGCCGCCAGCGCAACGCCCTGGGCGTGATTACCGGCCGAAGCGGTTACCACGCCACGGGCCAGCTCTTCGACCGATAGCTGCGCCAGCTTGTTGTAGGCGCCGCGCACCTTGAAGGAGAACACCGGCTGCAGATCCTCGCGCTTGAGCAGAATCTGGTTGCCAATACGCTCAGAAAGCTGACGGGCGGGCTGCAGCGGAGTTTCGATGGCGACGTCGTAGACGCGGGAGGTGAGGATCTTCTTGACGTAATGTTCGAGCATTCTGGCTGTCTTGGCGGGCGTTGCGAGGGAGCGACGAGTCTACCCCTGCGACGCCCCCTGCGACCACCGGCAATCCGCCATGTATTCCCAAGCAGCTACGAACAAGACCCGCTGCGGGCGGAGGGCTATAATCGGCGTCTCGTCTTCTCGCCCGGATTTACCATGACTCAGGATCAGCTCAAGCAGGCCGTCGCCCAGGCCGCCGTCGACCATATCGTCCCGCAGCTCACCGATCGCAGCATCGTTGGCGTGGGCACCGGCTCAACCGCCAACTTCTTCATCGACCTGCTGGCCAAGCATAAAGGCTTCTTCGATGGCGCCGTCGCCAGCTCCGACGCCACTGCCGAGCGCCTCAAGCAACACGGGATTCCGGTCTACGACCTGAACTCGGTTCACGACCTGGAGTTCTACGTCGACGGCGCCGACGAAGCGAACAAGCATCTTGAGCTGATCAAGGGCGGTGGTGCGGCCCTGACTCGCGAGAAGATCGTTGCGGCGGTGGCCCAGACATTCATCTGCATCGCTGACGGCAGCAAGCTGGTCGAGCAACTGGGCGTCTACCCGCTACCGGTGGAAGTCATTCCGATGGCACGCAGCTATGTTGCGCGCGAACTGGTCAAGCTTGGCGGCGACCCGGTTTATCGCGACGGCGTGGTGACCGACAACGGCAACGTCATCCTCGACGTGCACAATCTGATGATCGGCTTCGCGCCGGAGCTGGAAGAAAAGATCAACAACATCGTCGGCGTGGTTGCCAACGGCTTGTTTGCCGCGCGCCCGGCCGATCTGCTCCTGCTCGGCACCGACAGCGGCGTGCAGACGCTGAAACGCTGAAACGCGAAGGCACCTTGCGCATGTGACAGCTACGCTTGGATGAGCCGTGTCGAGCCCGACGCGGCTCATCACAGGAGGTGTCGCCATGTCCGGGAAATTCCAGCTGAAGCGAGCCAGTAACGGGCAGTACCATTTCAACCTGCTGGCCAGCAACGGCCAGGTCGTGCTGTCCAGCGAGCAGTACAAGGCCCATGCTTCGGCGCTGAACGGCATCGATTCGGTACGCAAGAATGCAGTGCGTGAAGGCGCATTCGAGGTCAAGGAGTCGAGCAACGGCAAGCATTACTTCGTACTCAAGGCCACCAATGGCCAGGTCGTTGGCCAGAGCCAGATGTACGCCAGCCTGCACAGCGCCGAGCAGGGTTGCGACTCCGTTCGACGTCATGCACCCGCTGCCGCCCTGCAGGATGAAAGTGCTTCGTCAGTCGCCTGAGCGGCTTTCCGGGTCAGGTGTCCGAGGTGGCACGTCCGCTCACCTGACCTGCTTGCTGAACACGTAGAACAGGTTTGGCTCGCTGACCAGATACAGTGTGCCGTCCGGCCCCATCGCAATCCCCTCCGCCTGCGGTACGTTGCGCTCGAGCCCATGCTTGCCTGCGCTCAACGACAGACTGCTGAGCGGCTGCCCGTTGCTGTCCAGCTCTACCACCAGCCGCGATTCGTCGGACAGCGCCAGCAGATGCCCGCTGCGCTCATCGAACTGCAGGCTGGACAGGTCGCGCACGAACAGCCGCGCGTGGTGTTCATTGATATGCACCGATGGCGTCGGCTCGGTATAGGGAAAGCCGGAAATCTCATAAATCCGAACCGGGTCGCGCTCCTTGGCGACGAACAGGCGCTTGCCTGCCGTGTCGTACGCCAGGCCCTCGAAGCCCTTGTTGCCGTTCAGATCAATGCCCAGTGACAACTGCTGCGCCCGCGCGGCATCGATCACCGTGGTCTGCTCGTTGACCTCGACGCGCAGCAACCGCTGCAGGCGCTCGTCACTGATTACATAGACGCCTTCGGAAATGTACTCGATGGCCTCCGGGTCACCGAAGCCGACCAGGGGGATCGCCCGCAGCAACTCGCCTTCCAGGCTGAGCTCCAGCCAATGCGGTTTGCCATTGGTGACGGCAATCAGGCTGTTGCGGTCCGGATCGAAGGTCAGTGCCGAAAGATCGTCATCAATTCCACTGATCACCTTGCCCTGAATGGTCGCCTGGTAATCCGGTAGCCACAGCGAGACTTCCTGAGCCTGCTCGCCCTGATGCCACTGATTGAATTGGAACCAGCCACGCTCGAACAGGCGGTAATGAACGCCAGCGGCAACCGCCAGCAGCAACGTCACGCCCAGCAACGCAGCCAGGAGAATTTTCAACGCACGCATAAGGCCCACTTTCTTCTGCTTTGAGAGCGCAATTTTGCTTTGCCTGGCTTAAATCAGGCTTAACCGGCGCCCTCCAACCGCCAGGCCTTAACGCTTACGGCTGAACATGTAGAAGCGATTGGGCTCGCCGACTACATAGATATTGCCCTCGCCGTCCATCGCCACGCCCTCGGCCTGGTCGATGCCCTGTACGAGCCCATGCAGACCACCGAACAACGCGATGAAGCTACGCGGCTGTCCCTGCAGGTCGAGTTCAACCAGCAACCGCGACTCGTCGGAGAGCAGCAGGGTATGACCGCTCTGTGGGTCGATCGTCACCGAGGACAGATCACGCACTATCAGCGACTGGCTTGGCAGGGCCTGAAGCGCCCCGACCGCGCCGTCTTCACCCGGGAATGGCAGTTCGAAAAGGCCCTGCGGATCGCGCTCCTTGGCCAGCAGAAGGCGCTGGGTATGCGGATTCCAGGCCAGGCCTTCGAACCCCTTGTTGCCCGCATCGGCAAAGCCCAAGTCATAACTGGTCAGGTCATCGAGATCGAGACTTTCCACCCCAGGATCAAGGTGGAACACCGCAACCAACCGGCGACGCTCATCGACAATGGCCAGGCGGCCATCATCCAGGGCCTCCACCGCTTCCGGATCGGAAAAGCCGATCAGTTCGACACGCCGTAGTACCACCCCGGCAGGGGTGAACTCGATCAGCTGTGGATGCTTGCCGGTGACGGTGAACAGCGTACCGGTCAGCGGGTTCCAGGTCAGGCCGGAGGTTTCATCCCTCTCCAGTCCTGCCAGCGTCGTTTCCAGCACCAACTCGTAATCCGGTAGCCAGATACCAGCCGCACGCTGCTCGGCGCTGACCGAACGTTCCTCCCAGTACAGACGGAGCTGGTCATCCCAGTGCAACAGGCGGCCAGCAACCAGCAGAGCTATAAAAAGCAGCAACAGAGTGACGGCGACGACCAGGCGCCAGCGGGAATAACGGACAGGCATGAGAAACGTTCCAGCGGATGGTGCCGGACTGCAGCGTTACTGCGGTCCGTAAAGATGCAGCGGACGCGGCGGGCTTGCCCCGCCGCGCGGGAATCAGAGTACGCGGCTCTCGAAGCGCGACAGGCCGACCAATTCAAGCACCAGCTGATCGCCCGACTTGAGCGGACCGACGCCGGCTGGCGTGCCGGTCAGCACCACATCGCCCGGCTGCAGGCTGAAATGTCCGGCAATGTGCTGCAGCAGCGGCAGGATGGCATTGAGCATCTGGCTGCTGTTGCCGTCCTGGCGAACTTCGCCATTGATGGTCAGGCGAATGCCGATATCGCCCAGATCCTCTACCGCATCGCCCGGCACGAACGGCGCCAGTACGCACGCCCCGTCGAAGCTCTTGGCGATTTCCCAGGGATGGCCCTTTTCCTTGAGGGCGGCCTGCACGTCGCGCAGCGTCAGGTCCAGCGCCGGGGCGAAACCGGAGATGGCATCGAGCACTTCCTCGGCGTTCGGTTTGCGCGACAGCGGTTTGCCGATCAGTACGGCAATTTCCGCCTCGTAGTGCACCGCACCACGATCAGCGGGAATGCTGAAGCTGCCATCCAGCGGCACGGTGCAGCTGCCGGCCTTGATGAACAGCAGCGGCTCGGTCGGCACCGGGTTGTTCAGTTCCTTGGCGTGCTCGGCGTAGTTGCGGCCGATGCAGACCACCTTGCCCAGCGGGTAATGGATCGGCGTGCCATCGGTGTAGTGGTGCTGGTAGCTCATGGAGTGCTCCTGAAAACGTCCGTAATCGCTAAGGGGGGAACGGCCCAAGGCCGTTCCACCATCCGGCCTCACGCCGCGAAAATCTTGCCCGGGTTCATGATCCCGTTGGGATCGAACACTGCCTTGACCGCCTTCATGTACTCGATCTCCGCCGGCGAACGGCTGTACTCGAGGTAGTCACGCTTGGTCATGCCGACGCCGTGTTCGGCGGAGATCGAGCCGTTGTACTTCTGTACGGTTTCGAACACCCACTTGTTCACCGTTGCGCACTTGCCGAAGAACTCGTCCTTGTCCATGGCATCGGGCTTGAGGATGTTCAGGTGCAGGTTGCCGTCGCCGATGTGGCCGAACCAGACGATCTCGAAGTCCGGGTAGTGCTCACCGACGATGGCGTCGATTTCCTTGAGGAAGGCCGGCACCTTGGC
>Ga0189292_10273_pt1 | contig 20324 bp, 17 predicted proteins | sample UW1oraminimetaG_FD_130317 | JGI IMG/M metagenome (GOLD analysis project Ga0189292, IMG submission 130317) | Marine microbial communities from the Costa Rica Dome - UW179A-orange mini metaG | ecosystem: Environmental > Aquatic > Marine > Oceanic > Photic zone | place: Costa Rica: the Eastern...
GCCGCGGTAGGTGCCGTTGGGATAGCCGGCAACGCAGCCGTAGCGCTCAATCAGGTTGCTGAGAGCCTGATAAGCCCAGTCGGTCGGGTAGACATCAGAGAACTGGGTGATGCTGGTGACCTGATCCACAGCAACCGCGTCGTTAGACAGGTTTGCGTAGTCGGACACACCAGCAACATTGACTTCAGTGGCACCAGCAGCCATAGGAGCCAGCAGGCCCAAAGCAGCAGGAGCAACCAGCAGTTGCTTGAACAGTTTCATTGATCCTCACACCAATAAAAGAGGAAGAGGCATTTGCCTCGGACCGTATTAAAACGCACAGCAAGCGAGTCCGCTACCGAAAAAGCAGCCTCGAATACAACAAGCAGACCCCTAGAAGGCAGAGCAATTCGCAAAAAATGCGATTCAAACAACGCCATCCCAAGCCCAGGCACTACGAAAACCTGCTGGTTTCAAAGCCCAATCGAGGCTGCCAAGGCAAGACGCGAGCCCAGGAGGAAAGAATTTCCAAGCCCAAATCCCTTGACACCACCGCATCTAGCCTCAAATCAATCGAATTCGAGCCTGATCGAAAGCCCCGATGATCCTGCGATGATCACAAAAATCTCAGACAGACTCAGGCTCAGCCCGAGCTCCGGCAATCAATAGGGGTTGACAAAACACAAACCGGCCACCTTGGTTACAGATGCAACCTTCACTTGTAAGGAAGGATCATTCACCTTTGGCAGCAAGAGAAACATTCGAAGCCATGGCACCAATGCCAGTGGTCAGTCAGTCAAACGTCAACTCCAACAAGCGCATCGGATTCATTGATCACCCTGCTACGCATCAGAACTTCGCCCAGACCACCAAAACCATCCATAAATTATTCGGAGCAAGGGCGAAATCATGGACGTTGCGCACGAGCTCCATCGGCAACAACTCATCAAGGCTTATAACAACGCGGTAAAAAGGAAAGACTGGCAAGCAGCTAAAAATTATCGCGATGAACTCAATATTGTAATCGCCAGAAAAGTCGCGTTATCTTAACCTTTTCCCTGGAATTAAAGTATTTAGGAACAATCACAACCCTTGATGCAGATTGAGTTTGTGGTGAACAAACTTTTTCTTCTAAAGCGTGCTTCAAACGCAGGATGCTTGAACTAGACGCCTGAAGGAGAGCAGCCATTAGGCCTTGAGAATATTGCACTTACTCAATCCATGCACTTTCATCGGCCAAGACAAAACAGAAGTTTTTTCTTTTTTCAAAAGATGATTTGACGGTACTTTTTTAAGTAAAAGTCGCCTAATTGCCTTAGAAAGGATTTAAAATTTCTGATTGAGAGTGAGCATCTTGAATCAACACCAAGACACGAATTGATGTAGGAGCATGCGACTCATAGAATTCAACTACCAAGCGATGAGAAAACGTGCCGGGAACACCAGGAGATGCCCGTCAACTGAGATCCGGCGGAAGTCTCAATGGTCACGTGAGGGTTCCCGGAGATAAATCGATTTCTCACAGGGCTTTGCTGTTCGGAGCCATTGCCGAAGGCAAAACCACGATTGAAGGGCTGCTTCCTGCAGAGGATCCGATCAGTACAGCAGCCTGCCTGCGAGCGATGGGAGCTGAGATCAGTGCTGTGGCCGATGGGCAAATTATCACCGTTGAGGGGGTTGGGTTGGATGGTTTGCAGGAGCCCAGTGAAGTGCTCGACTGCGGAAATTCCGGCACAACCATGCGTCTGATGCTCGGATTACTGGCTGGTCGGGATGGTCGGCATTTTGTACTGAGCGGGGATGATTCGCTCAAGCGGAGACCGATGCAAAGAGTTGGGCAACCGCTCTCGATGATGGGAGCCGAGGTACGCGGCCGCGGGCAGGGCAACTTCGCCCCCTTAGCTGTGCAGGGACGCAAGCTACGTGGGGCTGTTGTCGGCACACCAGTCGCCAGTGCTCAGGTCAAATCTGCTTTGCTGCTCGCTGCACTGACTGCAGACGGAACTAGCACGGTGATTGAACCTGCCCACTCCCGTGATCACAGCGAACGCATGCTGAAGGCCTTTGGCGCCGACCTGGATGTAGGCGGCGAAATGGGACGCCACATCACCATTCGACCTGGAGCTCGTCTGCATGGTCAGCATGTGGTGGTTCCTGGTGATATCAGCTCAGCGGCGTTCTGGCTGGTCGCTGGTGCTCTGGTTCCCGGAGCCGATCTGACTGTTGAAAATGTGGGCCTGAATCCAACCCGCACCGGAGTGCTAGAGGTTCTCGCGCAGATGGGAGCCCGAATCGAAGTGCTCAACCAGCATGATGTGGCTGGAGAACCGGTGGGGGATCTGCGTGTCACGCATGGATCACTGAAACCCTTTCGCTTTGGAGAGGAGATCATGCCGCGGCTGGTGGATGAAGTCCCGATCCTGAGCGTGGCTGCATGCTTCTGCGATGGCGAAAGCCGGATCACAGGAGCGGCTGAACTGAGGGTGAAAGAAACGGACCGTTTGGCGGTGATGGCACGCCAGCTCAAAGCCATGGGTGCGGACATCGAAGAGCATCCCGACGGTTTGACCATCCGTGGAGGCCGACCACTGAAAGGGGCTCAACTCGACAGCGAGACCGACCATCGTGTGGCCATGAGCCTTGCGGTAGCGGCCTTGATGGCCAAGGGCGATTCAACACTGGTAGGAAGTGAAGCCGCAGCCGTCAGTTACCCCACCTTCTGGACCGATCTCGAGCGACTGCAGCGTTGAACCATCCGCTCGGGCAACTTAGGGCGCTCGAAACGGCTGACGGAAGCCTGAGTCTTCACAGCGATCACTTTGACGAGGCCTTTCACAGCTCCGCAGGTGCTCTGGAGGAAGCGGAAGCGAAATTTGTTCGACCAGCCGAGCTGAAAAGGTTCTCGCAGGCAAGCGAACTGAAGCTGCTCGATGTCTGCTTCGGGCTCGGTTACAACAGCGCCGCCCTGATGCGCGCGCTGCCTCAAATCAGCACACCCAAACTGCAGTGGTGGGGCCTGGAAGTGGATCAGAGGCCTCTGGAATGGGCTTTGAATCACCAACCGTTTTGTGACCTTTGGCCAAATGCAGTGCTGCAGCGACTTGAACAGCTCCACCAGAGCGGTGGATGGAATGACTGCGGAGGCCAGGGAACGATGCTTTGGGGTGATGCCCGACAAAACCTAAAGGCCTTGCCATGCAGTAGCCAGCTTGACCTAATCCTGCTGGATGCCTTCTCTCCAGGGCGTTGCCCACAGCTCTGGAGCGAGGAATTCCTCGGAGCTCTGGCCAGCCGCCTGGCACCGGGAGGACGCCTGGTGACTTACTGCAGAGCTGCTGCGGTGAGAAGCAGTCTTCGACGTGCGGGCCTGACGCTTCGCTCAATGCTCCCGATCACCGGACAGCGGATCGAATGGAGCTCCGGCACGCTGGCCGTCAACCCCCTCGCAACAGCCCCTCTAGCGGCGGAGGGGCCAGGCTGGACCTCACTCAGTGCCATGGAAGAGGAGCACCTCAACACGAGAGCTTCAGTGCCCTATCGAGATCCCATGGGTATTGACGAGGCCAAAATCATCCAGCAAAGGCGAGAGCGTGAACAGCAGTCCTGTGATCTTGAAAGCACGAGCGCCTGGCAGCGCCGCTGGTTGATGCATAAGCCTCATAAACATGCTCCAAATATGACCTAAGTGTGATCCTGAACCGCAGTGACAGGTCTGGAATACCCAGGCGGCAGCGACATCCAAAACGGCTAGTGCAGGCTGGATGAAAATGATCTGATCAAACTTTTTTCGCTGTGCACATCAACTTTCGCCCGTATAAAAAACAAGGCCTGTGGAGGGATGTTGTAGGTCTTTTTTGTTGATTCATGATGGTGAGTTCAAGACATCGTCGACTTTGGGCCCATGAAGGTGCAGGCTGAATGCAGTGATGTGCATTTCTGCCATGACTTTCACCCTGTCCGGCTTTGACGCCTGGACATTTCAGATCGTCTTTTACGGCAGTCTTCTCGTTCTTGAAGCCCTGCATGACGACGAGCGCCTCAGCACAGTGCTCCAACCGATGGACTGCACCCGCCAACGCGCCCATGCCTTAATCCGTCAACCCAGTTGCACATTGGTCGGCCGTTGAAAAAACGACTGGGCTCTCTGCTGGGCTGAACCGGCTGGATCCCGGTAGATTCCGCCCGATCCGCATTGCTGTTCATGCTCGCCGTCGCTGTTCTGGCCGCTGGCAAAGGCACCCGCATGAAGAGTGCATTGCCGAAAGTGCTGCAACCTCTGGCAGGAGCCACTCTTGTGGAAAGGGTTCTTGCCAGTGCCGGCAATCTGCTGCCTGAGCGCCGGATCCTGATCGTTGGCCATCAGGCCGGTCGTGTTGAACAGCAGTTGAGCCTTATCGGCGGGCTTGAATTCGTGCTTCAGGATCCTCAGAACGGCACGGGCCATGCCGTGCAACAGCTGCTAACGCCATTGCAGGATTTTGAGGGAGAGCTGCTGGTTTTGAACGGCGACGTTCCGCTGCTGCGTGCGGAAACCATCGATCAGTTGGTGGCAACCCACCGCGACAGTGGTGCCGATGTGACGCTGCTGACGGCACGGCTGAAGGATCCCACGGGCTATGGACGTGTTTTCGCGACTGCGGATGGCCTAGTGAGCGCCATCGTTGAGCATCGCGACTGCAGTGAGCAGCAACGCTGCAACAATCTCACCAATGCGGGCATCTACTGCTTCAACTGGTGCAAGCTCGCAGCCGTGCTCCCGACGCTGAGCACTGACAACGATCAGGGCGAGTTATACCTCACCGACACCGTTGGCATGCTTGATCGGGCCATGCACCTGGAGGTGCTGGATTCCGATGAAGTGAACGGCATCAACAACCGCCGCCAGCTGGCTCAATGCGAGGCCCTGTTGCAGCAGCGCTTGAAGGAGCACTGGATGGATGAGGGAGTCACCTTCATTGATCCAGACAGCTGCAGCCTGAGTGAAACCTGCCAGTTCGGTCGCGATGTGGTGATCGAAGCTCAGACGCACCTGCGTGGCACCTGCAGGATCGGTGATAACTGCCGCCTGGGACCCGGCAGCCTTCTGGAGAATGCGGTTCTGGGTGATGGTGTCACCGTGCTGCATTCGGTGATCAACATGGCTGAGGTGGGAAGCAACACAACGGTCGGACCGTTTGCCCACCTGCGTCCGGCGGCAGCAATCGGCGATGACTGCAAGATCGGCAACTTCGTAGAGGTGAAGAAAAGCACCATTGCCAGCGGCAGCAAAGTGAATCACCTCAGCTACATCGGCGATGCCGAGCTGGGAACCAATGTGAATGTTGGAGCTGGCACGATCACAGCCAATTACGACGGCGTCAACAAACACCGCACCGTGATCGGTGACGACAGCAAAACAGGTGCCAATTCAGTGCTAGTCGCACCGATCACCCTGGGCAAGAGTGTCACGGTGGCCGCAGGCTCAACACTCACCAAGAACGTTGCTGATGGCGCTCTCGCGATTGGACGCGCCAAACAGATGATCAAAGAGAACTGGTCTGCAGCCAAGCCCTAGGGGCAAGTCTTCGAGCCAAGCCCTAGAGCCAAGACTCCGAGCCGAGCCTTCAACAAAATCTGTTGAGCAAAACCCTGGCCATTCCCAACCGTCGTTGGAGATGAAACCTGCACCTCTCGGCACGCAACCTCAGCACTTTTGGGATCTGTCGGCCTCAATCATCAGCTGACGCTGAACGTTCGATCCACTACCAACAAGGGTGTCGTGTGGGTGCATTCGCCATCAATCCTGCCCGACAGACCGTCAGAGAAGAGTGGTGAACTCGACACCACATTCAACCCAGTCCCTGACGTCCGACTTCACCCCTGAGCATCGATGCCGTCGAAGATTGTTCTTAATGCCGACCTGACTGTCTGTACAGCACTCAGCTCCTGGGTTGGGAACAACAGTGAACTGCTCAGAGGTTTCGATCTTCTGATTGCCGAGGACGTGCTTGAGCACATGACTAGCGGCGGAAGCCTCGACAAGCTTGCTGTCACGTCATCGCGTGCCATCGCTGAAGGGGGCGATATCGAATTGGCCGCGACGATTCTCCACGGCGATGTCAGCGGCTTGATCCATTTCCCGTCCCCCTGCGGTGAACGGGCCGGGGATGTGCTCTCAGAGCCCCTGCTACGCGCAGCGCTGATCAACAACCTTCCCATTGCTCTTAATCCCGCCACCGCATCAGCACTCATCCGCGGGATTAAGGGAAGTCGCCGGGGATATCTAATCTTTAACCCCATCGCCGGTCAGGGAGATCCCAACGCCGAGCTGGCCGAGATCCGCAATTATCTCGAGCCGCAGATCATGCTGGAGGTGTGGATGACCAAGCCTGGCCTGGATCCGGGCGAGCAGGCTCAAGAATTGATCAAAGAGATCAACGCATTTGATCAAGAGGGTGAGGGTGAATCGCTGATCATCGCCTCAGGTGGTGATGGCACGGTGGGTGCCGTGGCCAGTGCACTGCGAGGCACTGACATTCCTCTGGGCATCATTCCCCGGGGCACGGCCAACGCCTTCTCCGTCGCGCTAGGAATTCCAACCTCAGTCAAGGCTGCCTGCACCAATCTGATCCTTGGCAACACGCGGCTTGTGGATGTGGCGCTCTGCAATGACAAACCGATGATCCTGCTGGCAGGACTTGGCTTCGAGGCCGGCATGGTGAACAAAGCCAGCCGTGAGCTCAAGAACATGCTGGGACCGATGGCTTACATCTTTTCGGGAGCAAGGCAGCTGGTGGAACAGCAACCCTTCGATGCCCAATTAATGATCGACGGAGAAGCAACTGAAGTGCATGCCAGCGCCATCACCGTGGCCAATGCTGCCCCGGCCACATCCGTGATGGCTCAGGGATTCGGACAAGTGATCCCCGATGACGGCCAGCTTGAGGTGATCATTGCTTCACCACGGGGTCGGATGGGCGGATTCTCAGTGTTGTCGAGCCTGGCGAAATCGGCCGTGCTCAAGAACAACGCCAACAATGCCGATATCTTCTGCGTACGCACCCACCAACTGAGCGTGACGCTTCCCAAGCCACAGACCATGGTGATCGATGGTGAGATCGAGGAAACCGATCACATGACCGTGTCGGTGATTCCTGATGCGCTGAAAGTCATTGCACCGATCCGTCTCAGCCCTTGAATCTCGCCAGCGACCCGCCGATCGAGCGCAAGATCATGCGCATGGCGCATCGCGTTCGCTGGCAGCATCCAGCGATCAGCGCACGCAAGATTGACCAGACACGGCTGGTGATCGAGCAGCCAGGCATGCACAGCACGGAGCACTCCGCCTTTCACTTTCTAGTTCTCGGCGACAGTGGAACCGGCCGCCATCGACGCCACAGCCCTCCACGTCACATCGCTGAACGTCTGCTCCCGCATAAGGACAAGGCCGCTTTCTTACTACATACAGGTGATGTGGTTTACCTAGTGGGCGCCGCGGCCCAATACCGCAACAATTTCATCCGCCCCTACCGGGAGTGGCTATCCGGCGGCGAAGACTGGGAGAGCATCAACCCGCAGAAGCTGCTGTTTAACAAGCCTTTTCTGCCGGTGCTCGGCAACCACGACTACTACGATCTGGCGCCGATCATCTCAGCACTAGCCGGTTTAACCCTGCCCCTGCGTCGCCATCTGCAATGGTTTCACGACGTGGACACCGGATGGCGCGGATCCGATCAGGGAGGCTGCTTTGCCCATGCCTTCATGGATGTGCTGTCAGAGGTGCCCAGCAGCCAATTGGACGACTATCTCGACCGACACTACAAGGCAGAATGGGATGGTCAACGCTGCCTGCGGTACCAACCCGGCCATCACACCAGATTGCCGAACCGCTACTACCGGTTTCGCCATGCCGGTGTAGACGTTTTCGCTCTTGACTCCAACACCCTGATCGCTCCATTGAGCGGTCATGACGACCGTGCGCTGCTGCGACAACAGCTGAAATCCATTGACGAAAAGCAAAATCGCTGCCTCAAGGCACTGTCACTGCAAACCCGTGACGAACAACAACGCGATGGATTGATGGACGATCTCGAGACCCTGCAGGAGGAACGGCTCGATCTGCAGCGAAGACTTCACCATCACGCCGCCGAAGATGGCGAGCAGCTGACATGGCTGCGCGACGGACTGATCGCATCCCATCGGGATCCCAGTGCACGCGGCCGGATCCTGACCCTGCATCACCCTCCCTACGTAACGGAGAGAACCAAATGGTCTCAAGCCGACACACTGGGCATCCGACAACGTCTGCGCAATGTTCTGGATGATGTCAACACGGCCCTTGGCAAACAGAGCCGCAATATCCGAACCGTCGACCTCGTGCTCAGCGGTCATGCGCACTGCCTCGAGATTTTGAGAACTCACGACACCGGTCACGGCGATTCATTCACCAACTGGGCTGTCTGCGGAGGCAGCGGCTACAGCCTTCGTGACCAACGCGGACAGGGACCGTACCTCAGCGAATCACACAGCAACGGAGAGCAGCGACGGGTCGCCAGCAGTGACCTGTATGTAGGCAGAAGCTGGGCTGACTGCAATGGCGGCAGGGCTTACAGCGCCCTTCGAGTCGACATCAGCGAGGGCAGTCCTCTAGAGATTCGACTGACACCCTTGATCTCCAATCGTGAGGAGAACGGCTGGAATGAGGTCACGATGGATCCGATTGAATTGCCACAAGCCGATCAACTCAAAACAATGATCTCAAATGCTGATTGAAGGATTAGCAACACTTGTTGCAGACCAGATCAACCAAGGAAACTGATAGGAATCCCCTGATTGTCTTCAGGTAATACCGATGGCCTGACGCTGATCATGCGGGACGTTGGGTGCATCCATCACTGGATCCATGAACGATCAGAAGCGCTACACGGTGCGATACCGAGACGCCAGCAGCCGACAGATCGAATCCTGCTACTACGCCGGTGATGCGTTTGAGGCCAGAGTGCTAGCCATGGAGGCGGTTCCCTACATCCGAAACCATCCCCATGCCATCGATCTGATTCGCTGCGAAGACGGCCAATCAGGAGTGATGGCGGCCTAAACCCCAACCCTCAGGGTTGCTTGAGCAACGGAATCAATCGCTCAAGAGCCACTCCGCGGCTGGCCTTAAGCAACAGTGTGTCGCCCGGCTGCAACCATTGGTTAAGGGCTACTGCAGCCAGTTCGGGCGACTTCACAAGAGCAAAGCGGTCCAGAAGCGAAGCTGCTCGCTGCATAGCAACAGCCTCCTCGCCGGACGCCACCGCCACCAAGCCATCTAGTCCGAGCTGGACGGCTCTGGAGACAACTGCCTGATGCAGCTCGATGCTGCTGGCGCCGAGCTCCAGCATGGTGCCAAGGACGGCGAAACGACGACCAGGCTGCTGTGCCAGAAGATCCAAAGCGGCGAGAACAGCTTCCGGCGAAGCGTTGTAAGTCTCATCCAAAAGGTTGAGTGTGCCGATGCTCAGGCGCCTGTTGCGGCCACCGGGAACGGTCACCTTGAGACCCTGAAGATCGGCCAAAGGAACAGCGAGTTCCTTAGCCACCGCGAAAGCCAGCAGCAGATTGCGGGCATTGTGACGTCCCTCCAGTGGACAGGAGAAGCGCATCCCCTCGAGGCTTAGCAGACTCTGTTGCGGGTCATAAACCCCTGTCAGATCCGCAGCAGGAAGATCACGGTTCAGGAGGTCAGCGGCGACATCACCTTCAAGAGCAACACGCAGCGTGCGACCACTCCAGCAGCGCGACAGGGCCTGTTCCAGCAGGGCATCACCTGCAGGAATCACAACCACTCCCTGGGGGGCCAAAGCGGCTGTGATCTCACATTTGGCCGTGGCGATAGCCGCACGGCTGCCAAGCCGACCGATGTGAGCCGTGCCGATGTTGGTGATCACGGCAATCTGCGGTTCGGCACAACGGGAAAGACGTTCAATCTCACCCAGGCCGCGCATGCCCATTTCCAACACCACAGCAGCGTGGCCTTGGTGTGCACCCATCAATGTGAGCGGCACGCCAATGTCGTTGTTGTTGTTGCTGACCGTGGCCTGAACGTCTCCAAGAGGCGCTAGGGCTACGCGGATCAGCTCACGGGTAGTTGTCTTACCGGCTGAACCGGTAACGGCCACAACGCCAGCCTTCAGCTGACGTCTATGCAGCGTGGCCAGCTGCTGATAGGCCCAGAGCGTGTTCTCTACACGCCAGTGCAGCAGCCCCTGCGGCAGTGGATGATTCCAATCACTGGCCACAACAGCGGCCTGCGCTCCCAGCTGCGCGGCTTGGTTCAGAAACGTATGCCCATCAAAACGGTCGCCTCGCAGGGGGATGAAGAACCCACCAGGCTGTAGCTGGCGACTGTCGGTGCAGACAGGCCCGAGCTCGACCTGCAAATGAGCAGACGTTGCTCCACTCATTTCGGGTCGCCCCCAGAGCTGCACAAGCTGAGCAAGCTGCAGCGTCATGGCGAAGGAAACGAATCGAACATGATCATGCCGCCGCCCACCCGAGCTGGCCTGGCCAGTAGATGCTGATCAACATCTTCGAGGGTGATGGCGTCATACCCCTGATCCTGCAGTGTCTGCCACCAGCTTTCAGCGCGCTCAAACCTGATTGCCTGTGGCAGTTCAGACCAAACACCTGAATCCACAACCAGCACTGCAGCATTCTCAGCAAGAACAGGACGCGCGGCCAGCAACAAGCCCGTTGGATCAGCGCCATCTGCATCCACTTGCTCCAGCAGGTTCAGCAAAGGATCTACCTGCAGGATGGGAGGCTCTGGCTTGGGCAAGACGAGAGACTCAGGCGCCGGTGATGCAACCTGCATCGGCAACTTTTGAGGAGATGTTGGCAGAGAAGTCTGAGTTGGATCTTCAGCAGCTGGCAAGATTTCAGGCTCTGACCTCAGCGGGCGGGCTTCAGGCAGTGGTGTTGTGCGAATGCGTTCGACAGCCGGAACGGGATCTACATCGGCGACATTCAACGCTGATCGCAGCTGGACGACACCGAGGGAAAGCACCAGTAACCCAACGGCCAGCAGCACTGGCCAGAACAGAGGGGCCAGATCCTGCGGCCAGAATCCAGGAGTGGAGAGATCACCCTCACGATTACGGCGCCAGAGTTCCTGGAAGCGCAGGCGAAGATCGGCAGCCGCGGCTGGAAGATCCTGACGCAGGGCTTCCCAAGGGCTCTGGTAAGGAGCCGGAAGCGAACGATCGTCCCTTGCGTCCTGATCCTGCATCACTGAAGTGTTGGGCCATGGAAACCCAGTGCTGCCAAGTCAGTGCGCACCAAGCCCATCACCATCATGGCCTTTTCTGGCAGCGATGAGCAGGTTTCAAGAGCGTGACTGACGCAGCAAACGGGCCAGGGGGTTACGACTGACACGACTACGGCCGTCCGGTTCCGATGCTTGATCGGACTGCGGGTCAACTGCTCCGTTACGCGATGGATCAGCATCTTGGCCCTGAGAGAACCGCTCGACAGCCGCCGCATCGGGACCGGGTTCCTTCAGACCGCACACATCCCTGTACATCTGGTCGTACTCCTGGGCCGAGCGCGCCCAGCTGTAGTCCTCACGCATGCCTCGCAGCTGGAGCTGTCTCCAGCTGTCCTGATGGCGGTAGGCCTCCCAGGCGCGCACCAGGGCGGTGTAGAAGTCAACAGCTTCAAAGCGATCGAAGCAAAATCCTGTCCCCACAGCATTGCGGGGATCGTGCGGCGGCACGGTATCCACCAGGCCACCGACCTTACGGACAACCGGCACACTGCCGTAGCGCATGGCATTGAGCTGACTGATGCCGCAAGGTTCAAAACGACTCGACATCAGGAAGGCATCACTACCTGCATAGATGAGCCTGGAGAGTGCGTCGTCGTAGGTGAGGAACGCCGAAACCCTTCCTTGATGGCGAGCGGCGAGCTGCCATAGACCGGACTCCAGGCCTCGCTCACCAGTTCCGAGCACAACGATCTGGGTATCGGTGTAGGCCAGAAGTCGATCGGCAACCTGAAGGAGCAGATCCACGCCTTTCTGATCAACCAGGCGCGTCACCATGCCCAAGACAAAGGCGTCATCGCGCACCTCAAGCCCCATCCGCTCCTGCAGTACACGCTTGCAAACCAGCTTTCCGCTGAGATCATCAGCGCTGTAATTCGCTGGCAGGGTCTTGTCTGTGGCGGGGTTCCAAGCCTCAAGATCGATGCCATTAAGGATGCCTCGCAGCTTGCCGGAGATGTAGTTCAGCAACCCCTCCAATTTTTCGCCGTACTCGGAAGTGCGGATCTCCTGCGCGTAGGTCGGCGACACGGCATTGACACCCTCCGCATAGAGAAGTGCTGCCGCCATGGTGTTATCACCTTGCATATACCAAGGGCACCAGGTCATGCGATCCAGCTTCCAACGCCAAGGCCCCTGGTATTTGAGGTTGTGGATGGTGAAGACCGTGCTGATTTCAGGGTCCTGATGCATCCAGACCGGGATCATCCCCGTGTGCCAGTCATGGCAATGCAGCACCTGCGGCTTCCACACATTCCAGGAGAATTCCGCCGCCGCACTGGCGAAGAAAGTGAAACGCCAATCTTCGTCTTCACCGCCGTAGATGCGCTCCGGGTCGAACACGGGATGGCCCACCAGGTACAGGGGAAGGCCATTGGTGGGATGGCGGGTCTCGAACACTGCAAATTCAGTACCCATGGTCTGGGCGCGCCAGATCGGATCAGCGGGAATATCGAGCTGGCTCCAGAGCTTGCTGTAGCCGGGCATGATCAGGCGCACGTCGTGGCCGAGCTGAGCCAGAGCCGGAGGCAGGGAGCCGACCACATCGCCCATACCGCCCACCTTCACCATGGGTGCACATTCGGCGGCGGCAAACAGCACACGCATGGACGATCGATCCGGCTAAGCGGCGCGACTGTAAGCGCAATCCCCCCCTGTCATCAGGCCGATCAGGGCAGCACGGTGACCGGAGTTCCGACACGCACCAGCTCGTAGATCTCCTGCACGTTCTCCTCGTAAAGACGCACACACCCGTGGGACACAGCGCGACCCACCGTCCAGCGATAGGGGGTGCCGTGGAAGCCAGCCACCGTGCAGCCATCGATGTCGAGGTACTGCTCTCCATCCCAACCTTCACGGCCTTTGCAGTCGCGGTAGAAGCCAATCCAGCGGCTACCGAGTGGATTGGTCTCATCCTCCGGGCCGAGCTTCTTGCCATTCACAGGATGGGTCCACACCGGTTTCTTGACCTTCTGCATCACTCTGAATCGCCCCGCAGGTGTTTCCCAGCCCACGGTGCCGACCGCAGCTGGAAAACGCCGAGTGAGCACACCGTCGTGCAAAACAAGCAGCTGGCGATGCTGACGATCCAGCACCAGCTGCAACCCCAGCCGCTGCAGCAGATCATCGGGAACCCGTTGCATGGATTCAGCATCCGAAACCGCTGCTGCCAGGGGAGGAATGGGATCCGGTTCTCGCTTGGCTGAGGGAGCGGCAGCCGTTTCAGCCGCGACTGTGTCAGCCGCAAAAGGGTCGTTGCTGGGCTCTTCCTCAACAGACAGCGCCGCACCTGGCAGCAACAGCAGCATTGCGGCCAAAGCCGGAAGGCCTGAAACGAAGGGAATGCGAACCGGCATCGCTACGCAGAGCGGAAGATTTCTCCCTGTTTAGCTAGGGCAGCCAGGGAGAAGAAGAGAAATCAGGATCTCGCTTCTCAAGGAAGGCGTTACGACCCTCCTGGCCCTCCTCGGTTCGGTAGAAGAGATGGGTGGCCTGGCCAGCCAGCTCCTGAAGCCCTGCTAACCCATCGGTTTCAGCATTGAAGGCAGCCTTGAGGCAGCGGATCGCCGTGGGGCTGTGCTGCAACACCTCCTGGGCCCAGCGAACTCCTTCGGCCTCAAGCTCCTGCAGAGGAACAACGGCATTGACCAGACCCATGGCGAGCGCCTGCTCAGCGCCATAACGACGACAGAGAAACCAGATCTCCCTTGCCTTGCGCTGGCCCACCACTCTGGCCAGATAGCCAGCACCAAATCCTCCATCAAAGCTGCCAACCCGTGGTCCGGTTTGGCCGAACACGGCATTATCCGCCGCCAGGCTGAGGTCGCAGAGCAGATGCAGCACCTGGCCACCACCGATCGCATAACCGGCCACCAGAGCGATCACCACCTTGGGCAGGCTGCGGATCATCCGCTGCAGGTCAAGAACATTGAGGCGGGCAAGACCCTGCTCATCGAGGTAGCCACCATCGCCACGGACGCTCTGATCACCGCCAGCGCAGAAGGCATAGCCACCGTCGTCTGCAGGGCCAACCCCGGTGAACAACACCACACCGATGCTGCTGTCATCACGAATGCGCGCGAAGGCATCGCAAAGCTCCGCCACGGTTCGCGGGCGAAAGGCATTGCGTTTCTGCGGTCGATTAATGGCGACCCTGGCGATGCCTGCGTCGCAGCGATCGAGCAACACATCCTCGTATTGGCCCCAGGGCTGCCACGTCACCCCTGCATCACCGGGCAAGACCGCGCGGGGGAACGACTCAGCCATGGCAGCGACGACGATCAGGCCTCTGTTGTACCGCCCCGGGACTGCTGCAGCGCGACGGCCGTGATCTCACGCAGCTGATCACGCAGTTCGGCATCGGCGGATCGATCAGTGCAAACACGCAGCAATGCTGTGCGCTGCTGCGCCAGTCCCCACTCCAGAGCTGGCTGCAGGTCCTCGAGCCGAGTCAGCTGGCGAGCGGGCACCGCATGGGCCGCTGCCAGAGCCAGAGGATCATGGCGCTGAGGCATGGCGAACAGCTGATCCAACGAGCTGGAGGCAGCGGAAGCAATCGGCAGCTGGGCAAAGATGCCGCCACCAGCATTATCGATCAGCAGCACCAGCAGAGGTAGAGAGGCTTCGCTGGCCAGCAGCCAGCCATTGCTGTCGTGCTGCAGCGCCAGATCACCGCAGATCAGCACGGTTGGACCCTGAACGCGGGCCAGACCAAGGGCCAGCGACAGGGTGCCGTCGATGCCGGAAGCCCCGCGGAAGCTGAAGCAGCGACGTGAGCCAAGATCGGCAGCTGCGAAGGTCTGCCAGTCGCGCACAGGACTGCTGGCGGCAAGCATTAGCGGCAGCCCCTGCGGCAACAGTTCAGGCAGGGCCTTCATCAGTGCGGGCTCGCTGACAGCGCCTGCAGCTGGCAAGTGCTGATCCAGAACCTGTTGCACCTGGGCATCGGCCTGTGTCCAAGCGCATCGCAGCGCCCGAGAGCCAGACGGACTGAAGCAAGCATCAGTGCTGATGGCGTTCCACCAGGCCGTCAGGCCACTGCTGTACTGCCGCGACAACCCCAGTGGATCTAGGCAGCGGGGTTCGCCTTCGCTGATCAACAGCTGACCCGAACCAAGGCTGCGTAACCAGCTCTCCAGTCGCCGGCTGGCAGGAAGTGGACCCAGCCGCAGCACCTGAAGGCCTGCCTCAGCAAGTGGCAAAGACTGCGGCAACAGCAGCTCCCAGTGGCGGATCAAATGGGGCAGATCTGCAGGAATTGCGGCCAACTGGTCCGCCAGCACAGGCCAGCCACTGCACTCAGCGAAAGCATTGAGTGCCTGCTGATAGGCGGGCCTATCTGCTTCAAGGCCTCGCCAGGGTCCGGCCACCACCACGCCGGGCCGGGACCAATCGAAGCCATCGGTTGGCCTGGTAGCAGCGGAGGCCGGTGGACGGCGAAGCTGCCGCTGCTGATTCACAGCGAAATCCCAACCAGACCAGGCCTGCTGCTGGTCGTCGCGGCTGGGATGCAGGGGCTCCTCAAAGGGAAGATTGAAATGCACTGGCCCGGGATGCTGAAGCGTTTGGTCCCAGGCTTGATTCGCCAGCGATTGCAGCTCGGCCTGCGACAGCCGGTGCAGACCATCCAGAGGTCCAGTCATGAACGCTCGACAAACCGACGCCAGAAAGTCCTCCTGATTGACCGTCTGGTTGGCGCCGCAGTTCTTGAGCCTTTGCGGACGATCGGCTGTGAGCAACAGCAAGGGCAGAGCTGAGCGGTCGGCCTCCACCGCAGCGGGCAGCAGATTGGCCACCGCAGTGCCCGACGTTGTGATCACAGCCACTGCACGCCCGGATGCTGTAGCCATGCCCAGGGCATGAAAGGCAGCTGAGCGCTCATCAATAGCCGTGGTCAGCGTCAGCACTCCACGATCAGCCAGGCCACCCGCCGCCAGCGCCAGTGGTGCGGAACGACTGCCAGGGCAAAGCACCAAGCGCTCCAAGCCTTGGCGCTGCAGGCACAACAGCAGACCGATCGCTGCAGCGAGATTGTCGGCGGCGTGACTCAGACCTGATGCCGAGGCTGATGCGATCCTCGTTCAAGGCCAACCCTCATTGCTGACGCTGCTGATGAGCGACCCTTCCGCCGACTCCACGAAACGTCAGGGAAGCTGGCGCTCCTTGCTGATCTGGGTGCTGCTGGCACTGCTGCTGCGCTGGATCGTGGTGGAGCCGCGCTGGATTCCATCTGGATCGATGCTGCCCACCCTGCAACTGCAGGACCGGATCCTGGTGGAGAAACTGAGTCCACGCTTCGACCGGGTGCGTCACCAATCACTGCCCCTGAACAGCATCGTGGTGTTCAAGGTTCCTGAGCCACTGGTGCAGGCCGGCTATGACCCCGATGCCGCCTTGATCAAGAGGGTGGTGGGCAGGCCCGGAGATCAGCTGGAGGTGCGTGATGGCCAGCTCAGGCGCAACGGTGAAGCCGTGAATGAGCCCTGGCTGAACGAAGCCATCAACTACGAGATGGCTCCGGTCACCGTGCCCGAAGACGATCTCTGGGTGATGGGTGACAACCGCAATGCCAGCCTTGATTCTCACCTCTGGGGACCCTTGCCGCAGGCGGATGTGATCGGAACGGCAATCCTGCGCTATTGGCCGCTCAGCAGGTTCGGGCCGATTCGGTTCTCCCGACCGGACGCCTTAGTGACGCAGAGCACAGCTGCGATAAGGTCAAGTGCATGACGGAGAGCGATGGGATGTTTAACCCTGAGTTTCTGACCACTGACAACCAGGAGGGTCAGCCCGTCAATGGCTTGATTCAGTACCTGCAGGATCAATCACCGGATGTGCTTCAAAGGGTGGCCAAATCGGCCAGTCCGGACATTCAGGACATCATCCGCCACAACGTTCAAGGACTTCTGGGAATGCTTCCCGGTGAACAGTTCGAGGTCAAGGTGACCTCGAACCGCGACAATCTGGCCAACATGCTGGCTTCGGCGATGATGACTGGCTACTTCCTGCGCCAGATGGAGCAACGCAAGGAATTGGAAGAGACGCTGTTCGGTGACGATGAAATGGCGATCGACTCTGACTCGGATCTCTGATTCCAATTCGAGCCTGCAGTGATCAGCGATTACCGCGTCGTTCACTGCAATGATTTCTCCGAGTCGGGAACAACGCCAAGGTCGAGAAGTGTTTGATCAATGCTTCCTAGGAACTCCCAGTTGCCCTCACTGGGGGCCCATTCCCGCAGCATGAGATGCTCGCGCAGCTGAACCACCTGCAGGGTTGAGAAGGCGAGCGGCGCTGAATAGTGAGCGGGCACCAGCCAATGCATGTCACGCAGCTGTTCGAGAGCAGCCAACCAGGCGATCAACGCCTGTCGTTGTCGGGGCAGCACCAGGCGCTCCAGCACCGGCGCCACCTGCAGTCGTGGTTGATCGTCACCCATCAGAGCCTTGGCCGAATCCAGCCAACCAGGCTTCCAAGCGAAGGGATACAGGCCGAAATGGGTTCGCGCACTGCGCAGACCGGGCCGAAAGGCCTGCCGAATCACCTGCAGCAGGCCAGGTACATCCAGGGGTTCCGGGCGCAGGTAGGAAGCAAACAGCACAAGCCGCGCCCAGCCTCGGCGTCGATTGTCGGGAGTGTCGTCGAAGGGTTGATCGCCGCGATCACGGGCATGGAACAGCAGCGGTGCAGGGTCGTGCGCAAACACCTGCGGTGGTTCAGACGAAATACCAACCAGGGCGTCGGTCACCAAGAGCGCACCCGAGGGGCGATGCAGGCAGCTCACTTCCTGAAAACGACCAACGCCGAGATCCAGGGGGCCAAGTGAAATCCACTCACAGACTTCGGGGTGGGGCACGCCATCGTCGAGCAACACCCTGGTTCTCTTGGCGGGCACACCCAGCCAAGACAGCGGCAAATTGATCGGAAAACTCCACTGACCTGGGCAGACCCAGAGATCAGCCTCAGGAAATGCTCTGGCCATCGGAGCCAACGGCAGCTTGTGCTCCAGACCAGAGGCCGTGGGCAACACGATGCTGCGCACCGGACCATGCTCAGCTTCAAGGGTGCGAATCAAAGCGCGGAGCTCGCCGGTGGGCGGCAGCGGATTCATCAGCATCAGACCGCCGGGAACCTTGACCACCGTGAGCCGAATCGGCACCGCCACGTAATACACACCCTGAAGCTGCTCAAGGCTCCAGATCTGTCCAGGAATCAGCTCTTCAAAGTGAGTGGCACGGCGGCCATACGGATACAACGGCAGCAGCGGCCACCAGGCCCAGTGCTGTTCAGCAGGTTGGATGTCTTTTAACGCCACTCAGCTGAGGTTTCGTACCCACGATTCTGCCTAGAGGCGGTCCGTGCAGCTGTCGATTTGAAACCGCCCAGCAGCCAGTGGCATCGAACAGACCTCTAATGCCGGAACCAAGACTCAGCCCCCTTCTTAACCCCTCTCAACGAAACCGAGTGATGGCCCAAGCAAATCATGCACGAATCGGCTTAAAACCAGTGGCTTCATCGCAGTGTCGGCTCCAGAATCAGTCAAACAAAGTCTGCATTTGATAGTTCTCTCGCCACTCGTACCGGAGCTGCTCTCTTGGAAAAGGGAGTGGAATGCTGGCGTCTGGGCATTTCCAGTGGAGCCTGGAAGCTGGCTCGATATAGGAGCTCAGCACGCTGATCCGGCTGAGGCGTAGCGATGTCTTCATTCATCCAACTCGGCCTCGACTTCGACGGAGAAGCCGCATATTCCCGAAACGGCAGCTCCGTCTCGCTCTCCAGCGACGGAACCATCGTCGCCATTGGGGCACTTGGCTCAAACCATGTGCGTCTCTACCAATTGAATTCAGAGACGGTCTCCTGGAACCAACTAGGCACTGACATTGATGGAGAAACCATCCTTGACAAATGCGGCCAGTCCGTCTCGCTCTCCAGCGATGGAACCATCGTCGCCATTGGTGCAATTGACCACAACGGCGATGGCAACGACAGAGGCCACACACGCATCTACAAATGGAATGGCACCGCCTGGACCCAATTAGGCAGTGACATCAGTGGAGAAGGCGATGGTGACAAATTCGGCTATTCCGTCTCGCTCTCCAGCGACGGAACCATCGTCGCCGTTGGTGCCATTGACAATGGCAACAATAAAGGCCACACACGCATCTACAAATGGAGTGGCACCGCCTGGAACCAATTAGGCAGTGACATCGATGGAGAAGCAGCTAATGACCAAAGCGGCTATTCCGTCTCGCTCTCCAGCGACGGCAGCACCGTTGCAATCGGTGCTAGGGGCCACGACGGCAACGCAGGCCTCACACGCATCTACAAATGGAGTGGCACCGCCTGGAACCAATTAGGCAGTGACATCGATGGAGAAGCAGCTAATGACCAAAGCGGCTATTCCGTCTCACTCTCCAGCGACGGCAGCACCGTTGCCATTGGGTCCTTCACCACCTCAGGCTATACACGCATTTATCAATGGAACAGCACCGCCTGGAGTCAATTAGGCGCTGACATTGATGGAGAAGCCGCGAATGACTTCAGTGGCTATTCCGTCTCGCTCTCCGGCGACGGAACCATCGTTGCCATTGGTGCCCCTGCTAGCGCCGCTGCAAATAATAGTCCGGGCCACACACGCCTCTACCAGTGGAGTGGCACTGCCTGGGTGCAAATCGGCACTGATGTCGCTGGAGAAGCCATTAATGACCAAAGCGGGTGGCGCGTCTCTCTTTCCAGTGACGGCAGCACCGTTGCCATCGCCGCAAATCAAAATGATGGCAATGGAAACAGTTCAGGCCATGTGCGGGTCTTTGCGGTCCCTGACGTCACTCCACCCACCATTTCTGTTGCCATCAACGACGGCGGCGACGGGCGCCTCAACGCAGCAGAAGATGGTTCCGTTGCCATCGCAGGAACCACGTCTGGCGCAGAAGACGGCCAAACCGTTTCCATCAACATCTCCTCCGATGCTGGTGGTACTCCCATCAACTCCACCGCCACCGTCAACAGCAACAGCTATTCACGCTCCAATCTCGATCTCTCCTCCCTTAACGACGGCACA
>Ga0189292_10274_pt1 | contig 20309 bp, 13 predicted proteins | sample UW1oraminimetaG_FD_130317 | JGI IMG/M metagenome (GOLD analysis project Ga0189292, IMG submission 130317) | Marine microbial communities from the Costa Rica Dome - UW179A-orange mini metaG | ecosystem: Environmental > Aquatic > Marine > Oceanic > Photic zone | place: Costa Rica: the Eastern...
CGCCGCGCGCAGGCGGCCGCTCATGGCGTCGCGCAGGTAACGGCTGTCCTGCAGCAGCAAGGTCTTGGCCGAGGCGTGCAGCTCGCCGGACAACTGGTCGAAGCCCCCTCGCAGCGTGTCCACATCGTCCGGCAGGCGCACGACGGCGTCATACAGCGCATGCCCGCCGGCCAGGCCGATGCTGTCGATGGCCGCGGCCGCGGCGCGCTGATTGCGCGTCGCGCCCTTCGACGCCATGCCGGCCTGGTTGCGCGCCAGGTTCAGCGACACGCGGCCCGCGCCGTAGTCGTAGTCCAGGCTGGGCGTGAGGAACGCGAAATCGGACGACACGGTATCGAAGCGGCCGGACAGCGTGCCGTCCACTTCCATGATCGTGTAGCTGGCGCGCAGACCGTAGTTGCCGCTGGCGCCGATGTGCACGACCGAACCGCCGTTGAGCGTGGCGTTGCCGGTGACGTGGACGCGGTCGGCGCTACCGCCCGCGGGGTCGGCCTCGACCAGATAACGCGCCCCCGGCTGCATCACCAGGTCGCCGTCGATGGTCAGCATGCCGATCGAATTGCCCGGTGACAACACGCCGCCATTGGCCACGGTGACCCTCGACCCCACGCCAGCGCCGATCGTGCCATTGCCGCCCAGCACGCCGCCATCGGCCACCGTGAACGAACCGCCCAGCCGGCCGTTGATCGCCAGCCGGCCGCCATTGACGAGCGTGCGGCCGGTGAAGCCGGAACCGTCGCCCTTCAGGTCGAGCACGCCCTCGCCGGCCTTGATCAGGTCGCCGCTGCCCGACAGCGCACCGGTCAGGCCCAGCGTGGTGTTGGCGGCCACGTCGAAGCCGCCCGACTGCGTCACGGTAACGGCGCGCGCCGTCTCGAACGTCGCGGTGGTCGCCAGCATGCCGCCGCCCTCGAGTGCCAGGCCGCCCGCGGCAGCGCCGAGGTTGGCGTCGCGCTCGACCTCCAGCGCGCCGCCCGTGACGCGCGTGCCGCCGCTATAGGTGTTGGCGCCGCTCAACACCAGCGTCCCGGCGCCGGCCTTGGTCAGCGTCCTGCCATTCCAGCCGGTCGCCGCGTTGGCGGCCTGGTCGGCCAGCGCCGCGCCCACCGTGAACCGATCCGTGGCGTTGGCCAGCGTGAACGTGCCATGCGCCAGGCTGTTGCCGGCGGTCCAGGTCAGGCCGTAGCTGGCCAGGTATTGGCGGCTGTCGGCCGACTTGCGCGTGTTGACGCTCAGATAGTCCACCGCGCCAGCGAAGCCGCCGGTGCTCAGCGTGGCGAAGTCGCCGTTGATGGCGGTGGCGGCGTCGATCAGCACGACATCGGTAAGGGTCGTGCTTGCAATGCCGCCCAGCCGGAAGGTCACGTCGGCGCCGAGCGTGACGATGTTGGCGCGCAGCGGCACGTTCCCGCCCGCCATGATGTCCAGCACCGTGTGGTCCGCCATGTCGAGTTCCCCCGACACCGCCAGCGTCGCCGGCCCCCGCAGCGCCAGCGTGCTGCCGGCGCCCGACACTTTCAGATCGGCCGCCACCCGGTTGGCCGCGCCAACGCCGCCATCGCCGTATTGCAGCGTCCCGCCCGTCACTTCCGCCGCCCCGCCCAACTGGCCCAGCACCACCAGCCGGCCGCCCGACACCGTGGTCTTGCCCAGGAAGGCGCCATTGGCGCCCGTCAGCAGGGTGGTGCCGGCCACCTGGTTCAGGCCGTGGATGCCGCTGCCCACGCTCGACAGCCGCGTCGCGAAGCGATAGGCCGTGTCGGTATGGTTGAAGTTCAGCGTGGCGCGGCCGGCGCCGAACTCGAGCGCGGCCGCATTGAGCGTGCCGGCGCCCGCCGCCGGCTCGGACACGGGCGCGCCGATGTTCAGCGTGCCCGAGCCGCCGAACGGGAATATCGCGCCACTGACCAGCGAGACGGTGCCGTTGCCGCCCACGCCGACATTGACGCTGCCGCCGTCGGCGATGGTCAGCGTGCCGGCGCCTGCACCCAGCCCGAACCCCAGGTTCATCGCGCCGGCATTGTTCCAGGTCGCGCCGGCGCCGCTGACCACCACATCGCCGCTGCCGCCCACGCTGCCCACGAAACTGTCGGTGTTCGACACCAGGCCGCCCGCGCCGATGTTCAGCACGCCCCGACCCGACACATCGCCCACCCGCAGCATGCCGCCGTTGACCCAGGCCGAACCGGATCCCGACACGTTGACGGTCCCGCTGCCATTCTGGTTGCGCCCGATGTAGCCGTCGTTGCTGGTCACATACCCGCCAGCCAGGATCGATACGCGGCCCTGCCCGCCTTCCGACCCGACCAGCAGCGCCGCGCGATTGCTCCAGAGCGACCCGGCATCGGCCACCGTCACTGTCGCCACGCCGTTCTGCAGCGCATCGACCGTGGCGAACTGGTTCGAGACCGTGCCGCTGTTGGAGACGCTCAATTCAGCAGGCCCGGCGCCGCCGACGAACAGATTGCCGGTGAGGGCCCAGGTCGACCCGGAATTGGATACCTTGACCCTGGCCGTGGCGCCGGCCGCCACGCCGGCATCGATCCGCCCGTCCTCCGTGCCCAGTACGTTGAGGATCCGCAGTTCGCCGCCGCTGACGGTGGTATCGCCGTTGAAGCGCGCGCTGTCGCCCAGCAATTGCGTGATGCCGGCGTAATGATTGAGCTGGTGGCGGCCCGCCGCGCTGCTGACCAGCGCCGAACTGAAGAGCACCGTGCTCACCGAGTTGAAGTTCAGCGTGCCCCTGCCCGCCCCAAAGCGGACCTCCGCCACGTCCAGCACGCCCGCGGCATCGGTGGACACGCTGCCGGGCGCGCTGCCGATGTTGATGACGCCGACCGCGCCGGGATTGCGGGCCAGCTCGGCAAACCCCTGGCCATTCGCGCCCACCGTGACCGAGCCGTGGTTGGCGAGCGTCAGCGTGCCGCTGCCGCTGGCGCCGACGACCAGGCTGCCGTTCATGATCCAGTACGCGCCCAGGCCCGAGACCTTCGCCGTGCCCACGCCGCCCGTCGTCAACCCCAGCCACCCACTGGCGCTGCGCACGGCCGCCCCCGGGGGTTCGATCTGCAGCGAACCGGCCGCGGTATTGCCGACGATGAGGTCATTGGCATCGCCCCAGTTCACCACGGGCGTCACGTCGCCGGTCACCGCCGCGCCGGCCACCGCCTGCGCGGCGGGCACGGCGCAGGCCAGCGCCAGGACGGCCGCCAGCGCCATGGCGGGCGCCCCGCCCTTGGCCCGCCCCCGGGCGTGCTCGCTGGCCACCTGCCACTGGCCCGTGGCTCGGCTCTGGACGATGCGATAGGTGCGGTTCATGGGCCTCTCTTCTTTCTTGTCATGGCCCGTCGCCGGCAGTGCCGGGGCGGGCGCGAATGGATCTCGAGGCCCCGCGAAAAGCGTCCGGCCCGCCAATTACAATTAGAAAAGTTCGACCCCGCCTTGCCTATCACTGAAACTGGGTAATTGAGCGGACGCAATCAACGCCCAGAATGTCGGTCGAACGGCTTGCGGACGATTGTTGATGCACCGCAACCCGGTCTATGCTCGAACGAGCATTTGTGAAATAAATATGACCGGTCATCAAACATCCCTCCCCCTTTGATTAAGATCTCGGCTTTTGCCGTTGGACACCCGCCGCCATGTCGGAACAGGAACTAAAACTGCACGTGCCCACGGCTTCCCGCCAGGCCGTGCTGCGAGAGATCAAGCAACGCGAGGCGACGCGCATCCGCCTGCATGCGATGTACTTCGACACGCCCGAGCGTGAGCTGGCCAAGGCCCGCATCGCCATTCGCCTGCGCCAGGAAGGCCGCGACTGGGTGCAGACCCTCAAGATGCCCGGCATCAACGCCATCACCCGCATCGAACTGAACCACCCGCGGCCCGGCCCCGTGCTCGACCTGTCGGTCTACGCCGGCACCGAAGTCGAGGCCGCGCTGGCCGCCATCAAGGGCGAACTCGGCCTGCGCTATGAAACCGACGTGCAGCGCATGCTGCGCAAGGTGCGCACCCGCTACGGCACGGTCGAGCTGGCCTATGACACCGGCATCCTGCGCGCCGGCGCGCTGGAGCTGCCGATCTCCGAACTCGAATTCGAACTGGTCTCGGGCCGCCCCGCCGCCATCTTCGCGGTCGCGCGCGGCTGGCAGCAGCGCCACAGCCTGGTGCTGGACCCGCGCAGCAAGTCCGAGCGCGGCGACGCGCTGGCCCAGCTGGCGCAGCGCCTGGCCGACGTTGACGCCATCCCCGGCGACGACCTCGACAGCCGCCGCGCCCAGGCCATCGCCCAGTTCTGGGCGCCGCGCGGCGCCGCCGCCGTCAAGCTGCGCGAAGACATGACCGCGCCCCAGGCCATGGGCCGCATCGCCGCCGAATGCCTGGACCAGATCGCGCGCAACGCCGCGGTGCTGGCCGAGGTCGACACCGAAGGCGTGTACCGCGCCGGCAACTCCGAACACGTGCACCAGCTGCGCGTCGGCATCCGCCGCCTGCGCTCGGGCTGGAAGCTGTTCGACGGCTGGATCGCGCCGGTCCCCGACGCCATCATGCAGGGCGTGCGCGCGCACTTCGCCGCCTTCGGCGCCAACCGCGACCAGGACGTGCTGAACGAAACCGTGGCCCCCGCGCTGATGCGCGCCGGCATGCCGGTCATCCCCATGGAAGCGGCGCCGCCCGAACAGGACGCCCGCGCCATCGCCGGCGGCAAGGCCTTCCAGGCCTGGCTGCTGGAATTGCTGGAATGGAGCCTGGACGTGCCGCCCGCGGTGCCGACCAGCGACGGCCTGCCGATCGCCAACGGCATGCCCAGCGACGTCGCGCCCGAACCGGCCATCCGCCTGGAAGGCGGCGTCGCCGGTCCCAGCGTCAAGCCCACCATCATCCCGATGCTGGCGCCCGAGCCCGACACGCGGCAGCTGCACAAGCAGCTGGCGCGGCGCCTGCATCGCTGGCACAGCAAGGTCGCCGACCAGGGCACCCAGTTCGCCGCGCTCGACATCCCCACCCGCCACGACCTGCGCAAGCGCGGCAAGCGCCTGCGCTACAGCCTGGCCTTCGCCGAATCGCTGTTGCCGCCGACCAAGCTGCGCGGCTACCGCAAGCTGCTGTCGCGGGTGCAGGACATCCTGGGCGAGATCAACGACCTGGCCGTCGCCAAGGACTACTACGAGTCGTGTACGGCCACGCATCCGCAGGCCTGGTTCGCGCTGGGCTGGATCAGCGCGCGCCTGGAGGAACTGGCGGTGGATGCGCAACGCGCCTTCGACGACCTGGCCGGCAGCAAGCCCTTCTGGAAATAAGGCGACGCGATCCTTCGCGGATCGCGTTTGCGCCCGCCACAAACACCGCGCCCCACGCCTCCGATACCGGAGACGTGGGGCGCGGTGTTTTCAGCGCGGGGCGCCGCGGCCGGGATCAGTCGGCCAGCAAGGCGCCAGCGAATTCGTCGGCCACGAACGGCTGCAGGTCTTCCAGGCTCTCGCCCACGCCGATCCAGTACACCGGGATCGGCCGCACGCCCTGGCTGCCCGCCGCCACCGCCGCCAGCGTGCCGCCCTTGGCGGTGCCGTCCAGCTTGGTCACGACCAGGCCCGTCAGGGTAATGGCCGCGTCGAACGCGCGGATCTGCGCCAGCGCGTTCTGGCCGGTGTTGCCGTCCACCACCAGCAGCACCTCGTGCGGCGCGGCCGGGTCGGCCTTGCCGATGACGCGGCGGATCTTCTTCAGTTCTTCCATCAGGTGCAGCTGGGTCGGCAGGCGGCCGGCCGTGTCCACCATCACCACGCCTACGCCGCGCGCGCGGCCGGCATTGACCGAGTCGAACGCCACCGCCGCCGGATCGCCGCCGTCCTGCGAGATCACGGTGACGTTGTTGCGGCTGCCCCATTCGATCAGTTGCTCGCGCGCGGCGGCGCGGAACGTGTCGCCCGCGGCCAGCAGCACGCTGGCGCCCTGGCGCTGGAAGGTATGGGCCAGCTTGCCGATGGACGTCGTCTTGCCGGCGCCGTTGACGCCCGCGATCATTACCACCAGCGGCTGCGTGCGCTTCAGGTCGAAGGCGCGCTCCAGCGGGCGCAGGTGATCGGCCAGCAGCTGGCGCAGCGCGGTCTTGACCTTGGCGGGGTCCTCGATGCGCTCTTTCTTGACCCGCGCGCGCAGCGCGGTCAGCAGCTTCTCGGTGGCCTCCAGGCCCGCATCGGCCATAATGAGCGCCGATTCGAGTTCCTCGAACAGGTTCTCGTCGACCTTGACGCCGACGAAGATGCCGCCAATGCTCTGGCCGGTGCGCGACAGGCCCTGCTTGAGCCGCGACAGCCAGGACGCCTTCTTGGGCGCGGCTTCCGGTTCGGGCGCGGCGGGCGCCGGCGCGATGGCGGCGGGCGCCGCGGCGACCGGCGCCGGAGGCGTGACGGCGGGCGGCGACGCCACCGGCGCGGGTGCAACCGGCGGCGGGGCAACGGCCGGCGCGGCGGCGCTGGGCGTCACGGCCGGCGCGGCGGCTACGGGCGCGGAAGCGGGTGCGGCGGAAGCAGGTGTGGAAACGGGCGTGGCGGCAGGCGCAACCACGGGCGCCGAGGCCTGCGGTTGCGGCACCACGGCCGGCGCCGGTTGCGGCACACTGGCCGAAGCCGGCGCGGGCACCTCGGCGGACGGCACCGGCAGGGTCACCTCGGGCGTCGCGACGGGCGCGAATTCGCGGGCCAGAACGATGGGTTCGACGGGCTGGGCGGGGACCTCGACCTCGGCTTGCGGCGCGATCCCGGCGTCCACCTGCTCCGGCGGCGGCGCGGGCTGGGCCGGCGCGGCGGGCGGAGGGGATTTTTTCTTGAAGAAGCGGCTAAACATGGGTAACAAGTATATTCGTATCGTCGGGGGCCAATACCGGCGCACCCCTATCGTCGTGCCCGACGTGGAGACGCTCCGCCCGACGCCCGACCGGGTGCGGGAAACGCTGTTCAACTGGCTCAACCACCTGTGGGGCGGCGAATTCGCCGACAAACAGGTGCTGGATCTGTTCGCCGGCAGCGGCGCCCTGGGCTTCGAGGCGGCCTCGCGCGGCGTGGCGCATGTACAGATGGTCGAGCGGGACAAGACCGCCGCGTCCGCGCTGCGGACACTGCGCGACAAGCTCAAAGCCGACATGATACGCATCCACGTGGGCGATGCGATGCAGGTCGCCGAAAGAATGGATGCGTCCCGATTTGATCTCATCCTGCTCGATCCGCCCTTCGGACAAGGCTGGCTGCCGCGCCTGTGGCCGATCCTGCCGGGCATCCTGGCCGAGGGCGGCCTGGTCTACGTCGAGGCCGAAAACGCCATCGAGCCCCCCGAGGGATTCACGATCCTGCGCCAGGACAAGGCCGGGGCGGTGCACTACCACCTCCTGGAATTTGCTGCATTGCGCAAATAGATCAATAATCCGAGCTTCGGAGGATGGTGTACACCACTAATAACGGTACGGAGCTCGCATGATCATCGCTGTTTACCCTGGCACTTTCGACCCGCTGACCAGAGGCCACGAAGACCTGGTCCGCCGCGCCGCCACGCTTTTCGACAAAGTCGTGGTCGGCATCGCGCACAGCCGCAACAAGAAGCCTTTCTTCAGCATCGACGAACGCGTGGACATCGCGCGCGAAGTGCTGGGGCACTATCCCAACGTGGAAGTGCAGAGCTTCGGCGGCCTGCTCAAGGATTTCGTGCGCGACCAGGGTGGACGCGTCATCGTGCGCGGCCTGCGCGCCGTGTCCGACTTCGAATACGAATTCCAGATGGCCGGCATGAACCGCCATCTGCTGCCCGACGTCGAGACCCTGTTCATGACGCCGTCGGATCAATACCAGTTCATCTCCGGCACCATCGTGCGCGAAATCGCCCAGCTGGGCGGCGACGTCAGCAAGTTCGTGTTCCCCTCGGTGGAACGCTGGCTGCAGGAAAAGGCCAAGGAACGCCGCGAGCAATCCTGGCCGGGCTGAGCGTCCCCGCTCTCCGCCTCACCGAACCCTCCCGGAGGGCGCCTTGCGCGCCCTCCCTGCGTTTTGGGGGCCCGCTCGGCGCCCCTCATGGGCGGCGATGGGCAGGTCGGCGCCAGGGGCTTGCCCGGCCCGCCGCGGGCCCGGCAGTACAATTGCAATATCCCTGCCGGATTCCGTAGCCCCTCCATCATGGCCCTGACCATCACCGAAGAATGCATCAATTGCGACGTTTGCGAGCCCCAGTGCCCGAACGACGCGATTTCCATGGGCGAGGACTACTACGTCATCGACCCCGACCGCTGCACCGAATGCGTCGGCCATCACGACGAGCCGCAATGCAAGGTGGTCTGCCCGGTGGAATGCATCGAGCTGCATCCGCAATGGAATGAAGGCCAGGAACAGCTGATGGCCAAGTACCGCCGCCTGACCGGTGCCGCATGAGCGACACCGCCCAGCCCGGCTTCGACACTCCCTCCTCCCGCCCCAACGCCCGCCGCGACCTGTCCGCCTCCGCGATCGCGGCCGGCCTGGTCGCCGTGCTGGTCAGCTTCGGCGGCACCGCGGTGCTGATGGTGCAGGCCGGCCACGCCGCCGGCCTGGATGCCGCCCGCATCGGTTCCTGGATCGGTTCACTCAGCCTGGTGCTGGGCCTGGGCGGCGCGGCCTACAGCCTGCGCACCGGCCTGCCCATCGTCATGGCCTGGTCCACGCCCGGCGCCGCGCTGCTGGTCACCGCGCTGGCCGGCGTGCCGTTCCCCGAAGCCATCGGCGCCTTCGTGCTGGCCGCCGCGCTGACGCTGGCCTGCGGCCTGTTCGGCTGGATCGATCCCATCCTGCGCCGCATTCCCGGTGAAGTGGCCGCCGCCATGCTGGCCGGCGTGCTGCTCAACTTCGGCATGGGCATCTTCACCAACGTCGGCAAGCAGCCGGCGCTGGTGCTGGCCATGTGCGCCGCCTACCTGGTGTGCCGGCGCTGGGCGCCGCGCTACGCCGTGCTGATGGTGATGGCCGTGGCGGTCGCCATGGCCGCCGGCCTGGGCCTCGTGCAGGTCGACCAGCTCGACTGGCACCTGACCGAATTCGTCTGGACCACGCCCGTCTTCAGCATGCAGGCCGCGGTCAGCCTGGGCGTGCCGCTGTTCGTGGTGGCGATGGCCTCGCAGAACCTGCCCGGCCTGGCCATCCTGCAGGCCGCCGGCTATCGCCCGCCGGCCTCGCGGCTGGTCGCCGCCACCGGCTTCCTGGGCCTGCTGGCCGCGCCCTTCGGCGCCCACAGCGTCACGCTGGGCGCGATCAGCGCGGCCATCTGCACCGGCCCCGAGGCGCACGCCGAGCCGTCCAAGCGCTACATCGCCGCGGCCACCTACGGCGTCAGCTACTTCGCGCTGAGCATCGTTGCCGGCGCGGTCGCGGTGTTCTTCCAGGCTTTGCCGGCCGCGCTGCTGGCGGCCCTGGCGGGCCTGGCGCTGCTGGGCACCATCATGGGCGGCATGGCCGCCGCCATGGCCAATCCGCAGCGGCGCGAAGCCGCGCTCATCACGCTGCTGGCGACGGCGTCGGGCTTCAGTTTCTGGGGGATCGGTTCGGCCTTCTGGGGCCTGGTGGCAGGCCTGCTGGCCCACACCGTATTTGAATTCAAGCGCAAGCAGGCGGCCTGAAGCGGGTCTCGCCCCGCGTTGAGCGCGGCGCCTGGCCGCGCCGGGTCAGTCCGGCCAGGCGGTCACCGGCGTGTCCGGATGCACCTTCATGATGCGGCACGGCACCTGCACGAAATTCGAGATCCAGGCGGCGGCCAGCTCGCCCTCGTCGACCACGTCGATGACCTGCTCGCCGACCTTCATGCTGTAGCGCACGCTGTCGTCGTCCTCGATCACGTCCAGCGGAATATCCATGCGCAGCATGCCCGGCGCGCGCAGCACCAGGTAGCCCAGGCGCAATTCCACCGTCACGTCGGCCAGCCGCGGGCACAGCTCGCGATTGAGCCATTGGCCCGAATCATTGGCGACCAGCCACTGCCGGTGATAGGCGGCGGCTTCGGCCTGTTCCGTGTGGCCGCACTGGGCGATGGGCTGGAAGGCGGCGCTCATTTGCCCAGCAGGCCCTTGAGCGCCTTGTCCACGGCCGCGCCGCCCTTGCCCTTGCCGGTCACGGCTTCGCGCAGCTTGTTTTCCAGGCTGCGCTTGAGGATGCCGGCGATGGCGTCCTTCCACAGCAGCGTGTAGGTGGGCTTCTCGAACGGACCGCGCACGTGCACCGGAATCGTCACGTCCTTCAGGTCGATCAGTTCCTTGCCTTCGGGGTCGGCGGCCGGATTGACGACGCGCGCGCGCGCCACCAGGTCCAGCTCGTTCTTGACGAAGTCGATGGTGGCCGGCTCGCCCTGCGTCACGCGCAGCAGCGGCGACACGACGTTCAGGCGCTTGACGCTCGCCACGCCCTTGGTGAAGGCCAGGTCGGCATCCATTTCCGAGAACGCGGTCTGCTTGCTGGTGTCGGCCGCCACCGTTTCGTCCTGCGACTCGGGCTTGAGCGCGGCCTTCAGCTCGCGCAGCGTCTGCGTCAGGTTGATGCCCTTGACCGCGCCATCGCGCAGCCGCACCTGCAGCGTGCCGCCCAGGCCGCTCTTCATGGCATAGGCGTTGGCGCCGGCGGTCTTCAGGTCCAGCGCCAGGCTGCCCGTGCCGCTCAGCACGTTGCGCTGCGCCAGGTCCATCAGCAGCGGCTCGATCGAAATGCCGGCCAGCGACATCTTGGTCGCCAGCTGGTTGCCCTGCGCCGCGTCCACCGACAGCGCGCCGGCCAGCTTGCCGCCGTACAGGCCGGCGGTCAGGCTGGAGATGTCGAGCTTGCCGCGATCGAGCTTGACGGCGGCGGCGACGTCATCGGCCTTCAGGCCGCGCACCACCAGCTTGCCGACCTTGAGCGTGCCGTTCACGCTCGGGCCGACCAGCGCCGACAGGTTGATCGAATCGTCCGCGGGCGCGGCCGGCGCAACCGGCTTGTTTTCGTCCTTTTTGCCGTCGGCGGGCGGCTTGGCCGGCGCGGCGGCAGCCGCCGCCGGCGGCACCAGCTTGTCCAGGTCCAGCGTGTCCACCGCCAGCGCGAAGTTCACCTGCGGCGCGTCGCTCAGCTTGGCGATGTCGGCGGTCAGGTCGAACTTGCCGCCTTCGAGCACGGCGTTGATCTTGCTGCTGGCCGTGTCTTTCAACAGGTCGACGTTGAGGCTGCCGATCACGGGAATCTGCAGGCTGCCCTTGGGCAGGCCCGGGTCGGTGATGTTGACGTCGCCGCGCAGGCCCGCCAGGCCGCCCTGGCGCTGCAGCAGGTTCAGCGACAGCGGCGAGGCGAAGGTCAGCTTGACCACGCGCTCGCCCTTCTTGGATGTGCTGTCGAGCTTGGCTTCCTTGATGTCGAGCTCGGTGGCGTTGCCGCTGATGCCGTTCAGGCCGAAGCTGGCGTCCAGGCCGCTGATGCGCACGCGGCCGGTCAGCGCCTCGCCCGTGGCCTGCGTCGGCGAAATGTTCAGCGCCGGCGCGTCCACGGCGAATTCGAACGGGCCGTCGGCCACGCCGCCCTTGGCGCGCACCGCCAGCTTCTCGATCTGCAACTGGCTCTTGTGCGGGTCGATCGACAGCTTGGGCATGGCCACGCTGGCGTCGACGTTGGTGGCGCGCGCGGCCGGGTCGGTCACGTCGCCCTGGAACACGACTTCCAGGCCGGCCACGTCCAGCGCCGACTTCTGGCCGTTGAACGCCAGGTTGCCGCGCACCGCCAGGCTCTTGGCCTCGGCGCCCGGCAGCTTGCCGTCCATGCGCAGGTCGAGTTTCTGCGCCGCGTAGCGCTTGGCGGACGGATCCAGCGTCAGCAGCGCCTGGCCGGTCAGATTGGCGTCGATGCGCGGATTGCCGCCTTCCAGGCGCGCCGTCAGGCGCACGTCGAAGGGCTGGTTGAAGGTGACGCGGCCGGTGTTGGCGTTGATCTTGGTCACGGCCACGGCCATGCCCGACATCTCGTCCTGCAGCAGCACCTCGCCGTCCTTCAGGTCGAGGCCGGCGATGTCGATCTGCATGTTGTTGCGCGACGGCGGCAGCGTGCCGCTGGTCAGGGCCTGCGCGGCGGTCTGCGCCGCCCCTGCGAGGGCCTCGGCGGGATTGGCGGGCGTGGCCACCACGGGCGCGGTGCCGCCCACCAGGTTGCTGAAGTTGAACTGGCCGTCCTTGCCGCGCACCACGCGCGCCTTGAAGCCGCTGATGGCGACATGATCGACCACGAAGCTGTTGGACAGCAGCGGCCACACGGCCACCGCCAGGCGGGTGCTCTCGATGGAGGCGAAGGTCTCGGTGCTATTGACCTCGGACAGCGACACGCCCTGCACCGACAGGCCGATGCGCGGGAACAGCGACAGCTCGATCTCGCCGTCGATCGTGAGCGTGCGGTGATAGCGTTCCTGGACCAGCTCTTCGAGCTTGTACTTGTACGCGTTGGGGTCGAACGTCAGCAAAAAGATGGCCAGGCCAACGACGGCCACGACAACCAACACCACCAGGCCTATCAGAATGCGCTTGAACCACGTTTTCATTGCCGCCCCGTCGGTACCTCGACTGGTAATCCTAGAATGCCACCCGCCGCGCCTGGCGCGGGAATGGCGCTTTGCCGTCGCGCCGGACGCGCGGCTTCATGATTTGTCCGTCTTCGATCGCATGCCGCCGCGTGCGTCAGGCCGGGGGCCGATACGCCAAGCGGAGAGGGACTGCCATGGAAAGACCTGCTGAAGACGCCGGCATGACCAGCGTGCACATACCGCTATCGTAACAAATCGGGCCCGCCTGCGCGCCCGGCCTGAAACTGACGGTTTTCTGTCTCGGCGATTGTAGGACTAGAATTATTGATCCATCAATAATTGATCCGTCCAACAATGCCCGCCCCCGCCCCCAGCACCCCTTATTCACCCGGCCAGGTGCTTCCCTTCCGGCAGACCCTGCTCGCCATGCTGGGCATGTGCTTCGTCATGATGATGGTCGCCATCGACCAGACCGTGGTGGGCACCGCGCTGCCCACCATCGTGGCCGAGCTCAAGGGCTTCGAGCTGTATGCCTGGGTGGCGACCTCGTACCTGCTGACCTCGGTCATCACCGTGCCGATCTTCGGCCGGCTGGGCGACTACTACGGCCGCAAGCCCTTCGTGGTGGCGGCGATCGTGCTGTTCACGCTGGCCTCGGTGCTGTGCGGCGCCGCCGACAGCATGTTCACGCTGGTGCTGGCGCGAGCCCTGCAGGGCGTGGGCGGCGGCATGCTGGTGGGCACCGCCTTCGCCTCCATTCCCGACCTGTTCCCGGACCCGCACGTGCGGCTGCGCTGGCAGGTCATGCTCAGTTCGGCCTTCGGCATCGCCAACGCGGTCGGCCCGACGCTGGGCGGCGCGCTGACCGAGCACTACGGCTGGCGCTCGGTGTTCTACGTCAACCTGCCCATCGGCATCCTCGGCCTGTGGTTCGTGGCGCGCTACCTGCCGCACCTGCGCAACCACACCGAGGGCAAGGTGCGCCTGGACTGGCAGGGCGCGCTGCTGATCGCCGTCGCGCTCGGCGGCCTGCAGCTGCTGGTGGAGCTGCTGCCCAAGCAAGGCCTGAGCGCCACCATCGTGCTGCTGGGCGTCGGCAGCATCGCCGCCTTCGGCCTGCTGTACTGGTGGGAACGCCGCTGCCCGCATCCGCTTCTGCCGTTCGACATGTTCCGCAACCGCGGCCTGGCCACGCTGTTCACGCTGGCGCTGCTGGTCGGCGTGACCATGTATTCGCTGCTGTTCTACGCGCCGCTGCTGCTGCAGGGCGGCTTCGGCCTGTCGCCGCAGGACGCCGGCCTGCTGATCACGCCGCTGGTGGTCTTCATCACCGTCGGCAGCATCATCAACGGCCGCATCATCACCCGCATCCGCAACCCCAACCGCATGCTGTACGCGGGCTTCCTGCTGATGGCGCTGTCCTGCCTGGGCATCGTCACCACCCACAACTACACCGCGCACTGGCTGATCGCCGGCTACATGCTGATGGCCGGCCTGGGCATGGGCTTCATCATGCCCAACCTGACCGTGTTCGCGCAGCAGACCGCCGGACGCACCCACCTGGGCATCGCCACCGCGCTGCTGCAATCGCTGCGCATGATCGGCGGCATGCTCGGCACCGCCGTGGTCGGCACCATGGTCAACCACAGCTACTTCAGCGGCGTCGAATCGACGCTGCGGGGCGCCTCGGCGCGCTGGCTGCCGCAGCTGGACGACCCGCAGATGCTGGTCAATCCCGAGGCCCAGACGCAGTTCCTGGCACAATTGGCGCATCAAGGCCAGGATGGAGCGTCGCTGATCGAGATCGCGCGCGTGGCGCTGGTCAGCGCCATCCACGAAGGGCAACTCATCGCCCTGGCGGTCGCGGTGCTGGCGCTCTGGTGCGTGCGGCGCGTCCCACTGGTGCAATTGGCGCGCGTCTCCAAGCCGGAGCCCGCCAGCGTCGGAGAGTAGCTTTTGCCCAAACAACAACAGGGCCTGCAGGTCATCCAGCACATGGGCCAGACCTACCGCGTCATGCAGAGCGCCTTCAGCGGCCGGGTCGGCCACGCGCTGCCGCGCTGGCGCATCCTGCTGGCACTGCATGAAAACGGCCAGTGTTCGCAGAAGCACCTGGCCGAGCGCTGCCGCCTCGATCCCGCCTCGCTTACCCGCCAGCTGCAGGCGATGCAGAAGCTCGGCTGGATCGCGCGCGCGGTCGACGCGCAGGACAATCGCCTGACCAACGCCCGCCTCACGCCCGCCGGCCAGGCCGTGGTCGACGAGGCCCTGCCCAAGCGAGCCGCCTTCTTCGACGAATCGCTCAAGGGCCTGTCGGCCACCGACATCGACACGCTGAACCGCGTGCTGAACGTGCTGGAAGAGAATTTCCTGCGCGCCGCCAGCGGCAACAAGGTCGAGTAACCGCGCCCGGGGCCGCCCGGGGCAGCGCGCCAACGGTCGCGACCAAAGCCACTCCATCCCCTTCCGCCACGCGCGGGCAAAGCCCCGACATTCGTCCATGGCATTGACATCCGGAAAGGTTATTGAATAACATTCAATTAATCTATTGATTGTTATTTCATCTTGCCAGAATCCCCGCATGCCTTCTGACCTCCTGCTTCGCGCCGTGCTGATCGGCGTCGGCGCCACCCTCGTCATGGATCTGTGGGCGCTGCTGCTCAAGCGCCTGTTCAACGCACCGTCGCTGGACTACGCCATGGTCGGCCGCTGGATCGGCCACCTGCCGCGCGGCCGCCTGACCCATCCCGGCATCGCGCGCTCGGCGCCCATCGCGGGCGAACGCGCCATCGGCTGGATCGCCCACTACGCCATCGGCGTCCTGTTCGCCCTGCTGCTGCTGGCACTCTGGGGCCCGGCCTGGGCCGCGCGGCCGACGCTGCTGCCGGCGCTGATCGTTGGCATCGCCACGGTCGCGGCGCCGTTCCTGATCCTGCAACCCGGCATGGGCGCCGGCATCGCGGCCTCGAAGCTGCCGAAACCCGGCGTGGCGCGGCTGCGCAGCCTGATGGCGCATGCGTCGTTCGGCATCGGGCTGTACCTGGCGGGTTGGCTGGTCGCGACATGCCTGGACGCCTGAGACGCCACGCCTCGACGCGCAGGCTCACGTGCACGGGCATCTTTGCCCCGCGCTTCCCGCCGCCGCGCACGGCTTGGCCGCGCTCGCGTTTTGCCAATTCCGCCAAGGGCTTTTAAAGTAACGGCCTGACCCCCATCCATCGAGGTATTCGTCCCATGCGCCATTGATGCCGCCGTCGCAATGACGGCCAGTCTCCACCCGCCCCCGTTCGCAGGGGGAGTTCCTGGCATCCCTGGAAGCATCACGCATGACGACTCCCTATCTCACGCTCGAAAGCGTGTCGTACCTGCTGCCCGATGGCAGCCCGCTTTTTTCCGGACTCGACGAAACCTTCGACCAACGCCCCACCGGCCTGGTCGGGCGCAATGGCGCCGGCAAGACCGTGCTCGCGCGGATCCTGGCCGGCCAGTTGCCGCCGTCGAGCGGGCGTTGCCTGCGATCGGGCAGCGTCTTCTACCTGGCGCAGCAGGTCTCCCCGCCCGCCGGCGCCACGGTCGCCAGCCTGGCCGGCGTGCAAACGACGCTGGACGCCCTGGCGCGCATCGAAGCCGGCAGCAGCGCGCCGGAAGACTTCGAGCGCGTCGGCGACCGCTGGGACATCCGCCAGCGCCTGCGGCAAGTGCTGGAACGCGGCGGCCTCGGCCACCTCGACGCCGCGACGCCGGCCAGCGCCCTGAGCGGCGGCGAAGCCATGCGCGTGGCGCTGGCCAGGGCCCTGCTGTCCGAGGCCGACTTCCTAATCCTGGATGAACCCAGCAACCACCTGGACCGGCCCAACCGGCAGGCGCTGATCGAACAGTTGCGCCATTGGCCGCGCGGCCTGCTGGTCGTCAGCCACGACCGGCAACTGCTCGACACCCTGGCGCGCATCGTGGAGCTCTCATCGCTGGGCCTGCGCAGCTACGGCGGCAACTACAGCGCCTACGCCGCGAGCAAGGCGCTTGAACGATCGAACGCCCTGGAGCGGCTCGAACACCACAAGCTCGAACGCCGGCGCGAAGAACAGGCCATGCAGGCGCAGCGCGAGCGCCAGGAACGCAGACAGGCGCGCGGCCAGCGGCATGGCAAGGAAGCCAACCAGGCGAAGATCCTGCTCGACCGGCAAAAGGGCCGCAGCGAGGACTCGGCCGGCAGGCTGCGGCAGCAACACGCCGCCGCCCACGAACGCCTCGCCCAGGCCGTGCGCGACGCCGCGGCGCAGGTGGAAAAGGACGCCGACATCTCGCTGCATGCCCTGCCCGTCGCGCAGGCGGCGCAGCGGCGCGTGGCGGAGCTGGACGCCGTCACGTTGCCCTTCATCGCAGGCCCCACCCGCCACGTCGACCTGCTGCTCGGCGGCCAGCAACGCATCGCGGTCACCGGCCCGAATGGGTGCGGCAAGTCGACCTTGCTCAAGGTGCTGGCGGGCCTGCTCGCGCCCCTGTCGGGCGAGCGCAAGGGCGCGTCCGAATGCGTCTATCTCGACCAGCGCCTGGCCGACCTGGTCTCGGATCGGCCCGTGCTCGAACAACTGCAAGCGGTCAACGCCGCCCTCGACGAAGGCGAACTGCGCACGCGACTGGCGCACCTCGGCCTGGACGCGCGCAAGATCACGGCGCCAAGCGGCGCGCTCAGCGGCGGCGAGCGCCTGAAGGCGGCGCTGGCCTGCGCGCTCTACGCCGATCCGCCGCCGCGGCTATTGCTGCTGGACGAACCGAGCAATCACCTCGACCTGCCCTCCACGCTCGCGCTGGAAAGCATGCTGCGCGGTTACCCAGGCGCCCTGGCGGTGGTGTCGCACGACGACGCGTTCCTGGACAGCCTCGCGCTCACGGATCGGCTGCAGGCCACGCAACAGGGCTGGCTCCTGGAACCGTGGTGAACGCAATCGACGGCGCCTGACGGCCGGCGGGGCACACCATCGTCCTGCCCGCCGCGCGCGCAGCGGGGCTCGCGCCGCGCCTGCCTTGAACAAGTCTTCTTTTGCGGGCCACGCGGCCCGGCTTGATCCATTTCGCCAGAGATCCGGCATATTCCCTTGGCGCCTCATTTCCGAAATGGAAATGCCAATCAATGGCATTGCTTTTCAAGTTTCAAGGGATTCCTTCATGCACCCACACCCGTCTGGCTCGTCCGTCCTGCTCGGCCTGATTGCCCTGGCCCTGGCATCGGCCCCCGCCCAAGCGCGGCAGCCGGACGCCGGCGCCACGGCCTCGCCCGCCCCGGCCACGCTGCCCGCCATCGAAGTGACCGGGCAGACCGACGAACCCACCGAGACGACACGCGCCTATACCGTTCCCGCCACCCGCGCCTCGACGGGCCTGACCCTGAGCCCCAAGGAAACCCCCCAGTCCGTGTCGGTGGTCACGCGCCAGCAGATGGACGACCAGGGCATGCAGTCCATCGGCGACGTCCTGGGCAGCACCACCGGCATCACTTTCGTCGAGCTGGACAACGGCGGGCGCACCACCTACCGGGCCCGCGGATTCGACATCACCAACTACAAGGTCGATGGCCTGTCGATCATCGGCGGGTCCTCGTTCAACGGCGGCGGCAGCGGCGCGATCAACATGGATCTCTACGACCGCGTCAGCATCGTGCGGGGCGCGAACGGATTGATGGGCGGCATCGGCGATCCCTCCGCCACCGTCGACTTGGTGCGCAAGCGCCCTGGCCGCACGCTCGGCGCGAGCCTGATCCTGCGCACCGGCAGCTGGAACAAGAAGAATGCCGTCGGCGACATCAACATACCGCTGGCGGCGGACGGCCGCGTCCGCTCACGCCTGGTGTTCAGCGGCGAGGACTCCGACGGATTCCGCGACCGCTCCGGCATCGAACGGCAGGGGTTCCTGGCCAGCGTCGCCATGGATGTGACCGCCCGCACGCAGGTGGGGCTGGGCTTCCAGTACGAACACAGCATCTTCCACGGCGCCTCCTGGGGCGCCAACGTGCCCGCCTGGTTCGCGGACGGCTCGCCGACCCATTTCCGCCGCAGCCTCAACCTCGCGGCGGACTGGAGCAAGAGCGACATGGAAGCGAAGACGCTGTTCGCCTCGCTCGACCATCGCTTCGACAACGACTGGAAGCTGCGCGCCGACTATGCCCACACCTCGCGCGCGGACCTGAACAACAAGGGCGCCATCAAGGTCAACAACGGCAAGGTCCGCTGGCCCCATTGGAAGCAGGACGGCAGCGGCGCCTACCTCAATGCCATCCACTCGGAAACGGAAGGCGAAACCGACGCGTTCTCGCTGGATCTGTCGGGCCCGCTGGAACTGCTCGGACGCCGGCATGAACTGCTCGTCGGGCTGAACGGCTCGCGCATGGAAGAACCGTCCTGGACCTTCAACAGCAGCAACTGCAGCATCGACGGCATCGCCGGCTTCAAGGGCCGCTGCCAATACCGCACCGAGTTGCCCGTGGCGGATTGGCGCGCCTGGCGCGGCGACGAATACGGCAACATCCGCGCGTTCCGCACCGACGCCCGCCGCGTCACCCGGACAACGCTATATGGCGGCTACGTCGCGGGCCGCTTCGAGCTCGCCGACGACCTGACCCTGATCACCGGGCTGCGCCGCAGCGTCTACCAGATCCACAGCGACAACTACAACGCGGCGGGTGTCCGCGGGGCGCGCACCGGCGAAAACGCCGCCCACGCCTGGACGCCCTACTACGGCCTGGTCTATGGGCTGACACCGAACTACTCGGTCTACGCCAGCTACACCGATGTCTTCACGCCGCAGACCGGCAAGAACGAAGGCGGCGACACCCTCAAGCCCATCACGGGCGCGAGCTACGAGGCCGGCATCAAGGGCGAATGGTTCAATGGCGCGCTCAATGCCGCCGTGTCGGCATTCCGCAGCCTGCAGAAGAACGTCGCCCTGAAAGACGGCGACAAGCTGACGCCCGATGGCGACCAGGCCTACCGGCCCGGCACCGGCGTCATCGTCAAGGGCGTCGACGCCGAGATCGCCGGCGCCATGACCGCCGCCTGGAACGTCTATCTGGGCTACACCTATCTGGACGTCGGCAACAACGACACCGCCGAGCGCCCCGACCCGCGCCATCTGCTGCGGCTGAACACCACCTACCGACTGCAGGGAATGCTGCGGGGGCTGACCATCGGCGGCGGCCTGACCTGGCAAGGCAAGACGGTGTCCGAGCCCTACCCCGGCCAGCCGGATGGCCACGGCGGCTTCGACAGCTCGCCGATTCCGCTGAAGGGCTATGCGCTGTTCAACGCGATGGCGCGCTACGACATCAACCGCCATCTGTCGGCCATGCTCAACGTCAGCAACCTGTTCGACAAGACCTACTATCGGCAGTATGGGTTCTATAACGGCTTGATCTACGGCGAGCCGCGGCGGGTGACGTTGAGCCTGCAGGCGAAGTTCTAAATGAACGGGGCAGGCCCTTGTTGCCAAGGGCCTGCCCCGTTCACATTCATGAAGCGCGACCGAACGCGCTTGGGAACAACGATCAGACGTTGAACAAGAAATTCATCACATCGCCATCCTGCACGATGTATTCCTTGCCTTCCGCCCGCATCTTGCCCGCTTCCTTCGCCCCCTGCTCGCCCTTGTAGGCGATGTAGTCTTCATACGCGATGGTCTGCGCGCGGATGAAGCCGCGTTCGAAGTCGGTGTGGATCACGCCCGCGGCCTGGGGCGCGGTGGCGCCGATCGGCACGGTCCAGGCGCGCACTTCCTTCACGCCG